>WNFP01003702.1_pt2 | contig 17947 bp, 19 predicted proteins | sample 5400201 | NCBI WGS metagenome assembly WNFP01 (sample SAMN13153355, study PRJNA577476) | soil metagenome | isolation source: 115 cm saprolite under Madrone tree | place: USA:California | collected 2016-06-14 | reverse complement strand
CGCCAGCTCTTCTCCGACGATTGCCAAGTTCTCGATTGCCAACCGCATTAACAAAAGTAGGCCGACCTATGATTGAATCCAAGTGATCCCTGAATTGACTGACGGTTAGTTCGAGTTTAGGTGGAAGTCGATGAAGATCAGCTATTTCGCGGAATGCACAGTCTTGATCACTGGTGCATCGGCCGGGATCGGACGAGAGTTCGCCCGCCAACTCGCGCAAGTGGCAGGGTCGCTAATTCTCGTCGCCCGACGTCAAGATCGCCTCAAAACGCTCGAGTTGGAGTTGAAGCTGATCAATCCGGAGCTAGAGATATTCATTCAACAGGTTGACCTCCAAAATGAGGAAGCAGTTAGCCGTTTTTGCGATTGGCTGGAAGAGAGCGGGTTGGCGGTAGACGTGTTAATCAATAATGCCGGACTGGGAGACTACGGAAGATTCGGTGATGCTGATTGGCAGAGGATTCGCGCAATGCTGCAAGTGAATATGGTAGCACTCACGTACTTGACCTATCGTATTTTACCAGCCATGCGAAAGGGGGGCGGTGGCGCAATACTCAACGTTAGCTCGATCGCAGGCTTTCTCCCCATTCCTGATTGTGCCGTCTACGCAGCGACCAAAGCTTATGTAACGAGCTTTAGCGAAGCGCTCCGAGCGGAGTTGAAGCCGCTGAATATTTCGGTGACTGCGCTTTGTCCGGGGCCGGTACCGACCGAATTTCAAGAAGTAGCCGCCCGCACTTCCGACCAGGAAACGATCTCAGTCAATTTGCTGACCGTACCGGTACAGGAAGTGGTAAGGGAAGCGCTGAACGCGGTATCGCGACATCGGGCTCGCGTCATCCCGGGAATGATGGTGCAAGTTGCGGCAGCGGCGATCCTGTTTGTCCCGATGTTCCTCAAACGCTTAGTTTTTGATTTCCAGAGTTTGCGCGAAAGCGAGTACGCTCCTCCCAGGTCTCTCGATTTCGAGCCGTCGCAGACCGGAAATTAACAATGCTGACTCAATATTATTACATTTTTTTCGGCATCGTCGCGATAGTCGGAGGAGCATTGGGCTACGCACGAGCCAAAAGCATTCCGTCGGTTATCGCCGGAGGCATTTCCGGTGGATTATTGATTCTGGCGGGACTGATCGGGCCAAGTGGCGCCGCCCACTGGCTGGCATTAGTCGTTTCCTTACTTTTGCTCGCCTACTTCGGACCATCTTATCTGCGCAAACGCAAAGCAATGCCGGCCATTCCGATGATTTTGCTAAGCCTGATCTGCATAGTTTTGACCGCGGTGCACTGGTTCAAGTAATTCCTGGTCCATGCGACCCCACTGGCCGCGTTCTCAAATCGCCCTACTCGCTTTGATGACATCCCTTTTCCTCTCGGGATGCCCGGGACCGCACTTTTCTAACGTCAACCCAGAAACACCAACTCCGAGTCCGTCTCCCACAGCGACTCCGACGCCAACTCCCACACTCCTGCCGGAGACGTACGTTCCTTACTCTCACAAGGAGGTCGCGAAACTTTTTAACGGATTTGAGATTCACACCAAGGTTAATACAGAGGCCGGGGCGCCGGCCTTGCTGGAACGGAAGGCGCCAGAATCCTATGTGCTTGACTTCGATGTGCGGGTTCGGGTGCCTCAGGCTGCGCAAACGATCGAGCAAATAGCTCAAGCCGACGGGCAACTTCCGACTCTGCTGCCGGGCTTAGTATCCTTATTGGGCGCAAGTAAAGTTTCCAATTTTTATCATGGTTTGTACCAACTGAAGGTCGATTCGCTGGGCCGAACGTTGAACCGCCTGGATCAGTTGCTTTCGCGACACAATTTCTTCGACTGCAATACGATTCTGGAATTGACAGACCCCAAGACTTCGCGGAAAGCGCTGTTCATCCAAAGTGACATGGATGTGAATGCCGACGGTTCAGATGCCGATCGCACGAACGATGTTGATGGTTCATCGGCTAACTTCCAGCCTTACACCAGTTATCGTTGGCTAAAACGCACGGACAAACCGAGCCAATTCATCCCGGAACGAGAACAGAGGTTAAAGCAGGCCCAGGCGGAATATGATCAAAAGAACACTGCTCCGGAGCGGAAGAAAGCGCTCAAGGAACAGATCGACCAACTCACTCGGGAAATTTCCGATCTCAAAAGATACAGTTTCCTGATTTCGAAAGCGGACCCCTTCGTAGTGTTGCCAGGATTTATGTTGCGGCAGTCCAATCATCCGTTTTTGTCGAGGTTCGGCGACTATGTTGTCGTTATTCATGACGGGAAACTTTATCCGGCGATCATCGGGGACGCAGGGCCGTCTTATAAGGTTGGCGAAGCATCTCTGAGATTGGCTACTCAGATCGACACCAAAGCAAATGCTTATAACCGTCCCTCCAGCGATCTCAATATCAGTTACCTGGTGTTTCCTGGAAGCGCCGAAAGCCAACCGGGACCGCCTGACCTGCCCAAAATGCATGATCGGTGTGCAGAACTCTTGAACGAGATGGGGGGATACACCGGAGAACTTTGGCAATGGCAAGATATTCTCGCGACACCTACTCCTTCTCCGTCTCCATCGCCGAGTCCATCAATAACGCCGACACCGCTGGGAACGCCGACACCGCTGGGAACGCCGACACCGCCGGGAACGCCGACACCGCCGGGAACATCAACATCGGTGTCGCCAACAGCCTCCCCGACCCCCACCGCTTCATCCAGCGCTACGGCTTCGCCATCGAGTCCCTCTGCTTTCCCCAAGAACACCGCGCATCATGTAAGTCGCAAGCGGACGGAGAAGCAAGAAACTCCGAGAGGGGATTGAAGGCTGACCAGTAAGCATTCAGCGTTAAGCAAGCAATAGCAAAAAGCAGCGGAAACCAATGATCATTCCGGGTTCCGAGTTTCCGGATTCTGTATTCTGTATTCTGTATTCTGTACTGGCTTCTCGAACGTAATTTGTTAAGTTACATTTAGCATTGATGAAAAGTTGCCGGTTCTCGTTTGCGGTCCACGTTATGGCCGTTTTGGCCGTTGAAGGAGGCGAATGCTGCTCCTCATCTCGGTTGGCCGCAACGGTAAACACCAATCCGGTCGTCATTCGTCGGTTATTGCTCGAGCTCCATCATGCCGGTTTGGTCACGACCCGGCGTGGGCCGCAGGGTGGTGCGGTGTTGTCTCGCAGGCCCGATCAAATTAACCTGCTGCAGATCCAAACCGCAGTCGATCCGCAGGAAATATTTGGGCTACACCCAAATCCACCTTCGCTGGAGTGTCCGGTTGGCCGTCGGATTGGGGATGTAATGGAGTATATCCAGCGTCGAGCGACCCGGTCCTATAGTCACGAATTGCGCGGGATTACTCTAAAGGATGTGGTGCAGCGTCTAAAGCGAGCGTAACCGGCTTGGCGCGAGCCGGGTTCGCCCACTCGGCCAGTGGTCATCCCGCAGCGAAGGGTCAAAGAACCGATTGCTTTGTAACAGATCCAGTTACATAATGCAAATTAAACACCTGATTGTATGCTTGCTGAATTTGAACCAAGCTGGACCCCCGTTTTGTCGCAACGTCCCAATTCCGATCAACCGGCGGGCAGGCTCGCGGTTGCCGGTGGAGACGAAACACTACTCGATACCTATTCTCATACCGTGAGCTCGGTCGTCGAGCGAGTGTCTCCGGCAGTGGTAAATCTGCGGGTCGAAAACGGCGATAACCGAACATCTCAACAAGGCGGAAGCGGGTTCGCCATTACACCGGATGGATTTATTTTGACCAATAGCCACGTCGTGCGAGGCGCGCGCTCGATTGAAGTGACCATGGCCGACGCAACGACCGCGTCGGGCCACTTGGTGGGCGATGATCCCGACACTGACCTTGCCGTTGTCCGAATAGATGCCAGCTCAGCTTCCTTTCTACCTTTCGCTGATTCCAAAAAGCTGCGGGTCGGACAGATAGCGATTGCCATCGGTAGTCCCTACGGATTTCAACAAACCGTCACTGCCGGAATTGTGAGCGCGCTGGGACGCTCGATGCGTGCAGAATCGGGCCGCTTAATGGACGATATTCTGCAAACAGATGCCGCCCTCAATCCGGGAAATTCAGGAGGACCCTTAGTCGATTCGACCGGCGCGGTAATCGGGGTGAATACGGCGGTCATTCTTCCGGCGCAGGGGCTCTGTTTCGCCATTGCCGCAAACACTGCTCACTTCGTCGCGGCTTGGCTAATCAAGGAAGGTAAGATCAGGAGAAGCTTTCTGGCCATCGCTGGGCAAAACGTTCCGATTCACCGCCGGCTGGTTCGTGCTCATCGTCTTGCTCAATCCAACGGTGTCCTGGTAGCGGGAATCGATTCGGGAGGACCAGCAGAGGCTGCAGGAGTTGCAGTCGGCGATATCATTATTTCCTTTAAGGGCTCTCCGGTCGTATCGATCGACGACCTGCACCGTTTGCTAGTGGGTAACGAGATCGGTAAGCGTTCGACACTTACCGTTATCCGGCATACCGAGATCATCGAATTGCCAATTACTCCAAGAGAATTAGAGGAGAGCCGGTGAAGGCTTGGGTCTGCGAAAGTCCGTTACACCGCGAGGTCTTATAACGGGCGAAAACCTCGGCGCATGGGGTATTGGCACCCTGAGCTTTCACATCCCATGCGCTGGGTTTGAGCCCTGTCCCAGCATTGTGCCTGCCCTGAAATGGTTCGAATTTTCGGCCGTTCCGATTCGCCTCGTGAGCAGGAGTTTGATCATCACATCCGCTATTTCAAAAGCCGCGCGCGAAAAGCGAATCTGTCAGCGATTGGTGAAGACTGGTAAAGACTAAACGTATCCTTATAGCGCATACGAGCACGAATGGCTCGGATCCGGCGCAGGGGGATGCGGGAGCAAGGGTGCGCAACGATCCAATGCGCCGAGGTTCTCGCCCTACCGATAGGGACCCAGGTCGCTAAATTTTGATTCCTCCGCCTTTGAGAATTCGCTTCTCATGCCCGCGGGTTATGCCAAACTCCGCAACGAATTTTCATTGATTGAAACCATCGATCCACCGAAGTGTGATAGAATGAAAATTGCGATTGGCTCTGATCATGCCGGCTTTCGGTATAAGGAGAAAATCAAAGAGATGTTAAGATCGGCTGGGCATGAGGTTATTGACTTCGGGACCGATTCCGAAGAGCCGTGCGATTACCCCCTGTTCATCCGTCCGGTTGCGGAGGCAGTCGCCCACAATGAAGTGGAGCGAGGAATCGTTCTCGGCGGCTCCGGAAATGGCGAAGCGATTACGGCTAACCGGATCGTTGGGGTTCGGTGCGGACTATGCTGGAACGAGCAACTCGCGAAGTGGAACCGAGCACACAACGACGGGAATGTCCTCTCTTTAGGTCAAAGAACCATCTCCGAAGAAGAGGCGTTGCATATTGTTAATGTTTGGTTGGAAACCCCTTTTGAAGGAGGAAGGCATACTCATCGCATATATCTGATCGATCATCCGGAGGCGACGGCTAATTCCTGAGCCATGACGTTCGAACAGCAGATTCGCGCCGCAGAAGGGTACGCGGAACTGGGAATGCCTGTGCAGGCGTTGGCTCATCTGGATGAGCTTCCGGCCGAAGATCAGGATCGCCCGGAAGCGTTAAGAATGCGGATCCAAGTCGTCCTCCAGATTCGCGATTGGCAGACTGCTTTGGAGCTGAGCCTGCGAATGTGCGAGCTGTTTCCGCACGAGAGTTTCGGTTTTATCCATGCGGCATTTTGCTTGCATGAGTTCGGCCAGAGTGCCCAGGCTAAAGAAAAACTGCTGAGTGGACCGCCCTCGCTCCTGGACGAGCCGATTTACTACTACAATTTAGGTTGCTATGAGGCTGTCCTTGGTAATCTGGATCAAGCCAAAGCATATTTGCGTGCAAGTTTTCGATTGAACAAATCATTTCGGGACATCGCCCAACAGGACCCCGACCTTGAATTGATCCGGGACGAGCTGTGAGAATGAAATGCGGAATGGGGAAAATCCGAAATAGAATTACCTCGTGGATCTCGGCCGATTAACCGATCTCTTTGCAGAGAACTTTACCAAGTACCAGGACCTCGGGGCGTCGGTCTGCGTCATCGAGGCAGGCGAACAAAAGCTGAACATTGCTGACGGCTTCATCGATGCAACGGGAACCACGCCCTGGACCACGCAAACCCGTGTCCTGATCTGGTCTGCCACCAAGGCGCTTGCCTCGACCTGCCTTCTGCACTGTTGCGAACAAGCCGAAATTGCTCTTGATCGCCGGGTAAGGGACCTTTGGCCGGAATATGGCGTCAATGGCAAGGAAGATACGAAGCTTAGTCACATTCTCTCCCATCAATCCGGCCAGCCGGCGCTTCGTCGGCCCGACATTGGGATCCTGGACCACGAAGGAGTGATCCGAGCGCTAGCCGAACAGGAACCCTTCTGGAAACCGGGTTCTGCTCACGGCTATCATCCTCGTACTTACGGCTTCCTGGTTGATGAGCTCGTGCGCCGGATTTCTTCTGGCATTACGGTCGCAGAATATTTTCGGAGGACGTTTGGTCAGCCGCTCGATCTCGATCTCTGGATTGGCCTCCCGTCGGAGTTAGTTAATGATGTCGCTCCCATACAAACACCGAGACAGAAGCGAGCATCGTCTTTTGAGGATCCGTTCTACCAGGCTTTGGCCGATCAGGACTCACTGACGCGGTTAGCATTCACCACTCCGACCGGTCCAATTGCCCCCTCCGCCTTCAACGCGCCAGCGATCCGAATGCATTCATTGCCGTCTCTCGGTGGCATTGGTACCGCTGAATCGTTAGCCCGCTTTTATTACAGAGTTTTTTGTGAACCAGAGTTTCTCAGCTTGGAGTTGCTTTCGACCCTCGCGACAACAATTGTCTCCGGTCAGGATCGCGTCCTGCAAATTCCGACCGCTTTCGGACCGGGATTCATGAAGGATCCGATCTCGTCGGAACACCAAAAACTGCGGAGGATTTTTGGCCCGGCCGAGGCAGCATTCGGGCAGCCGGGTGCAGGCGGCAGCCACGCCTTCGTTGATCCCAATCGAAAGCTGGCATTCGCGTATGTAATGAACCAAATGGAACCGGGCGTTCTGCCGAATCCGAAATCCTTGCGACTGGTTAACCAACTCTATGCTAACAGCGTTTAGTTACGAATTTTCAATTTCTACCCACGGAATCGGCACCTACGAAATTACTGATCAAATCAATCGATTAGTGGTAAAGAGCCGGACTAAGACCGGGGTGGCCACGATTCTTATTCAACACACTAGCGCCAGCCTAATATTGTTTGAGAATGCCGATCCGAGTGCTCGAGCCGACCTCGAAAATTTCTTGCGACGTCTAGTACCGGAAAATTCCGCTTATTTTACACATACTCTGGAAGGGCCGGACGATGTGCCTAGCCACATCCGAATGGTACTGACGAGGTCCTCAGAAAGTATTCCGATAGCGGATGGGAAACTGCAACTCGGCACGTGGCAGGGTCTCTTCGTGTACGAGCATCGACACGATCCGATGCAGCGCAGGTTGAGCGTGAGCGTCATCGGAGAATCTGGATGAATCTCACGCCTACCGATCCAACGCTGATTCTCTCCGATCTCCATCTCGGCCACCGAGCTTCGCTTATTCGCGATCCGGAACAGCTTGCTCCCGTATTTCGAGAAGCGAATACCATCGTACTGAACGGCGATACTGCGGAATTAAGGCACCAAATTGATCGGCCGGTGGGTCGAATGCTGGCCGCTACGCTCGCACGAGTCTGTCACTCGTCGGGCGCGAAAGCGATATTTATCAATGGCAACCACGATCCAGTCATTTCTCACATTGATCATCTCGATTTAGCAGAAGGTCAGATGTTGGTTACTCATGGTGATATGCTTTTTCTTGGCATCGCGCCCTGGAGCCGCCAAGCTTACGCTTATCGAAAAATACATCTTCGCGCGCTCGATCAACTCGGGCCGGACGCGTTACTCAATTTCGAGAAACGCCTTCTGGCGACAAAGAGGACCTCGCTGAAATTGCAGCTCTTAGAGGAGCCTACTACGAGAGGCGGGTTTCCTGGCCTCGGATTGATCGCGCGGCAATTTTGGCCGCCTTTTCGCCCATTCATGATTCTGCATGCTTGGTGGGAGACGCCGAAGCTGGGCGCCAAACTACTCCAAGCCTTTCGACCAGAGACACGCTATCTTCTGATCGGTCACACCCATTTTCCCGGGTGCTGGAATCACGGTGGACGCGTGGTTATTAACACCGGAAGCTTTGTCTGGAACTTCGGTGCTTGCGCGGTGCTGCTGAAAGAGAAGAGCTTCGAGATTCGAAAAATAAAGCGTTATCAGAAGAATTTCGTGCTCGGAAAACGGCTAAAAGAGTTCGGTATAAACTGACCGTGAGGAATCGTTGCGCTAAACTCAACCTCCCGGTTGACTACTGGAAAGTTGCTCGCGCGCGGCTTCAACCAGCCGCGCATAGGTGGCCGATGGGCGGTCACCATGATGATCTGTTTCCAAACGATCCGTTCCCTCTTGGTAATCGATCGAAAAGAGGCCAAATCGTGGCGTGAATGATCCCCATTCATAATTATCAAACAGGGACCAATGCAGATAACCGAGTAACGGTATCTTACTTTGGGCGATCCGAGTTACTTCTTTTACATGAAGGCGTAGGAATTCACTACGCGTCATCCGGTCGCGGCGCAACGTCGTCCGATTATCGGTGCGCCGTCGCAGGGCCATGCCGTTCTCCGCGAGCAACACCGGCCGATCTCCATAGTCTTTGCTATAGTACTCGCAGAAAAATCGAAGCCCGGCTGGCAAGACCCGCCAATCCCACCACTTGCTGGTAATGTTGCTCATCACCCACGCCCGGAGGGATTTGTTCTTAAATTCGTGATCCCACCAAACCGGCAATCGAAAGATATGCGCTGCGAACGGATCGTAGTAATCCAGGCCCAAAAAATCGAACGTCGATGTTCTCTCTGCCTGGTAAATCTCTTCGACCAGGGTTGCGAAGAATTCCGCGTGAAATGTCTTATAACCGATCCAATTGCTGATTCGCTTTAAGAGGTCCCCAAAAAAGTACGGAATATCCTTGTGCAACGGCATGCTGGCTTTAGCAAAAGCTTTTTCGAACTCATGGATCTTGCCGTAGACGTAGTCACGCAACTCCGAAGGTTTGACCCCTCTTTCACGAACCGAGATCAGATCCAACCAGATTTTGTCCGACCAATACAGATCGCTGCAGTAGTTGTTGAAACTCACCATCGGTGGCCCCCAACCCTCGCGTTCAGCCAAGTTATGAATCAGGTTATAGGCCTTGACATGGGCTTGGAGCATCTGCCGGCAACCTGCGGCAACACTGCGCAACCCGGTCGGATGATGTTTTCGCCCCGGAAATTGAGTACCGAAATAGGTGTTCAGCACCAACATGTTTGGCTCATTTACCGTGATGTAATATCGAATGGGCTCAACCCCATGGCGGTCGGTGAGTGCACGATTTACGTAGAGAACTGTTTTCTCCACATAACGACAAAAATGCTCAACCATTCCTGGCTCCAGCCAAGGATCGGATCCGAGCCAGGCGGGATGAACGAAATGATGCAAGGTAACAACCGGCTCCATCCCGTGCCGGCGACACTCCGCTATCATCTCAGCATATCGGTCCAGGGCGCTTTCATCGAATGCCGGAGCCGGTCCAGGCTGATCGACATAAGTCGGCTGCACCCGGCTCCATTCGATCCCGAGCCGAAAGGCATTGAGGCCCATTTTTTCCGCTCGCTCGAAGTCTTCTAGGTACCGGTTCCAAAAATCCGCAGCCAGTCCAACAGGAACCACATCGTTTCGGCGTTCTGCGGCGGCCCAGTTGGTTTGGGGCTGACCAGCTCCGTTAAATCCTCCCTCCGACTGGTATGCGGACGTTGCTACGCCCCACAGGAATTCGTCCATAGCTACCGAAGTTTGTTATCCTTCTCACGTGCAGCAGCCAAAATAATTGCTTCAGCATCGTCATCGGTCACCTCTAGCGCAGGCATTTCGTCACCGACCAAAGTCTCCGCGATACAACGAGCGGCGTCTGGACGGCTTAAGGCAAAAGCGCGTTTGCGCATCTGTTCCAGACGATCGGGATCGTCCAACAACGTGTCAATTTTGTAGGGGATGGTCGTCATTTCGTTGCATTTCACTGCGACGCCATCTTCCAATAGATGATCACAATTCCTTTCCTCTTGTCCGGGAATGGGGCTAACGATCACCATGGGTAAACCGCAGGTCAGCGCCTCTGCACTGGTCAATCCGCCAGGTTTACCGATGAAAAGATCCGAGATCTTCATCAGATCCGGCATACGGTCGGTGTAGCCAAATACCTTGAATGACTCGGCATCCCGGCCGACGACGCGCACCACCCGTTCCTTGGTCTCGGCGCTATGACCGCAGACTACCAAAGTCTGCGTTTTGTTGCGCAAATTTCGTAGGCGCTCGACCACAAACTCAGCCGGACCAACTCCTAGCGCGCCGGCAGAAAGTAGCAACGTCGGACGAGTAGGATGCAATCCAAAATCGTGTCGAGTGGCCGTTCGATCGATCGGATAAGCGAACTCAGGATCAATGGGAATCCCCGAAACCGTGATCCGCTCGGAAGGTAACCCCAGCATTTCCAGATGCACCTTCGTTTCCTCGATCGCGACAAAGTATCGATGAAACATCCGGGAAAGCCACATCGCATGAAAATCAAGATCAGTAACCACGATCGAGAGATGCGCATCCAACAGATTCTTTGCGATCAGGTCAGAGATAATGCCCGCCGGCATGAAATGCGTGCAGACCGTGATGTGCGGATCGAACTTACGGATGAATTTCACCAGCGGTCCGGTGTTCAGGCGATCGAGCATCAGGCGCATGCCGTCGGTTTTCCATGGCTCGTCACTCTGTTTGTACCACCAGCCAAGGAACTCGGGAGCAGTCTGAACTAACCGCGCGTAGAGCTTGGAGTAAAAATCCCGAAACAATTTGTTCGTGAAATGAAGCGCGTCGCTATGAATTACTTCCCCAACGTAAGGATTCTCTTTGAATGCCTTCGTGAGTGCTTCCGCTGCGCGCACGTGCCCGGTCCCCGCGCTGGTCGACATTATAAGCACTCGCTTCTTCATCAATGTTTTCACTCGCTATGTATCGAAGTCGCTTGTGTTGCACACCAAAATCATACCCGTGATGGAGATCAAACAAAAAATCGCGGAGTTTGCCAGGATTTCCAACCGGCTCAAAGATTTCGATTATTTCTCGGGGTCCTTCCGATTTGGCGCTGGAATCGAATGTCTGCACACTTCGGCTGATTCAAGTTCGTTGGCAAGACGAGCTTTGCGCCCGATCAGATGCAAATTCCGCAGATAAATCACGGAATTTGGAAGTGAGCTGACAATTCCCACCGGGTCCCGGCGAAAAATAAAATAGGCACCCAGAATCATACTACCTGCGATACTGAAGTGCCAGAAGGAAACCGGTAAGACACTTTCGCCGCGTTTTTCGGAAGCAATCCACTGAACGATGAAACGCATTGCAAAAAGCAGATTTCCGACAAATCCAAGGATCATCAGATAGCTCCAATCCAAACCAAGAAAACGATGTAGCTGGCCAAACCACGTAACCGCGCAGATGTAATCGGAAGTCATAGCGTTCGAGCTTAGCAGACCCCGGAATCCAGAATCCAGATCAGGCGCGCGATGGGCCTTCAGAACCAACGCAAGAGCGGCTTCCGAACTTTACTGCGCTACCAGCGTCACCCCAGGCCTTCCTGCCTTAACAAGCGGTTCACCTCTTCGGTTAGCTCGCGAACCGTACGAATTGCTTCTCTCAAGGAGACTGGATTGGGTTCCAGGTGTTGCCAAGCGCGTTCCACTCTTTTTTTGAAGCGGGCCGGGACCAACTCAAATCGGTCCGCTAACGCCAGCGCCCCTTTCTCGTTCATCCAATGCTTTCGGTTCAGAGCGAACACGATTTGCAGAACGCAGCCGATCGATCGGAAAAGGCAACCAGCTACGTAGGTAACATCGGAGCGATTGATTGATTTGTCACTGATTAGGAGACTGAAGTCGGCTTCAAAAACAAAGCGTCGGACCAGTTCGCGACGAAGCCGTTCCGGGTAGCCATCGATTTTTTCTTTTGCTTTAGCGACCCAATGGCTCGGATCCCATAGCGGCAGGCACAGAGCAACCTCACCGACATAGATCGAGGACAAAAAGCCGAATGGATGTCCCGGCTGGTATGCAATTTCGATCTGTCCCAGAATCGCATCATCAAGCGCGGCTTCTATTTTCGACGTTTCACGGAACAACAGGTCGACCGACTGCCCATCCAAACGAAGCCAGCCGCCTCCGTTGATCCACGGACCCCATGCACCAAGCTCGGTAATCAGTCCGGAGCACTTGCGGTCGTCGCACGCAGTAGCAATTGCATCAAGAGCTGCGACGTTGAGCGGACTTTGCCGATCATAGTATAAACCAAGATCAGTGTCCGAGGATGGGTCGGCCGTACCGCGAGCCCGAGAGCCACCGACTACGATCGCCACAATTCCGGGCACATGTTTCAGCCGCTCAACAAAAGCGTCCAGTGCATCGGTAAGCATGTTTCGGATCCACGACTATTTGCTGATGCCACAGACGGAATTTACTCCGCGTTTGGGATAAGCAGCTATTTCTCGCTCCTAAATTAAAAGGCGCTCCGCCCAAGCAGAACGCCTTTTTCGAAGAGTTTGAACTAAGCCGGTTTGCTCTCAGTAGCGATAGTGCTCGGGCTTGTATGGACCGTCGGCCGACACACCAAGATAGCTCGCTTGCTTCGCCGTCAGCTTGGTTAGCTTCACTCCAATTTTTTCGAGATGTAAGCGGGCGACCTCTTCATCAAGCTTCTTCGGCAAAATATAGACCTGCGGTTTATAAGTATCCTTATTCTTCCAAAGATCGATCTGGGCAAGCACCTGATTGGAAAAAGAGTTACTCATAACGAAGGACGGATGCCCGGTCGCGCAGCCAAGGTTGACCAGCCGACCTTCTGCCAACAGAAAAATCTCATGCCCATCCGGGAATCGGTATTTGTCGAGCTGAGGCTTGATGTTGATTCGCTGAATACCAGGGAAGGCATTGAGCTTATCCACTTGAATCTCGTTATCGAAATGACCGATATTGCAGACGGCGGCCTGATTTTTCATTTTGGCCATGTGCTCGGTCGTGATGACATCGCAGTTACCGGTAGTGGTGACATAAACATCCCCGCGCCCAAGGGTATCTTCAATCGTGGTAACCTCGTATCCTTCCATCGCTGCCTGCAGCGCATTGATCGGATCGATCTCAGTGATAATCACCCGCGCACCCTGGCCTCGTAACGATTGTGCGCAACCTTTCCCGACGTCGCCGTAACCACAAACGACTGCCACCTTTCCCGATAGCATAACGTCTAAGGCACGATTGATGCCGTCCACCAGCGAGTGCCGACAACCGTATAGATTGTCGAACTTCGACTTGGTCACGGAGTCATTCACGTTGAACGCGGGTACCAGCAATTTGCGGAGCTCTTGCAGCTGGTAAAGCCGATGAACGCCAGTCGTCGTTTCCTCAGAAACACCACGCCATTCTTTCACCAGCTCATGCCAGCGATACGGGTTTTCGGCGTGAATCTCTTTAAGTAGGTTCTTGATCACTCCTTCCTCATGGCTGGACGACGGCGTATTTACCCAATCGCCGCCCTCTTCCAGTTCGTAACCTTTGTGGATGAGGAGGGTCACATCGCCACCATCGTCCACTACCAGTTGGGGACCCTTACCGTCCGGATGCGAAATCGCCCGGTTCGTACACCACCAATATTCTTCCAGGGTCTCACCCTTCCACGCGAAGACGGGAACACCCGATTTGGCTATCGCCGCCGCGGCATGGTCCTGGGTGGAAAAAATGTTGCAACTTGCCCAGCGGAGAGACGCACCAAGGTCAACCAAGGTCTCGATCAAGACGGCGGTTTGGATCGTCATATGCAGCGAGCCGGTGATCCGCACACCCGCCAACGGCTTGGCTTTCGCATATTTTTCGCGGATCGCCATCAGCCCAGGCATCTCCTGTTCGGCGATTTCGATCTCTTTTCGCCCAAACTCAGCCAGGCCGAGGTCGGCAACCTTATGGTCGACAGCAGTTTCGGTAATTACGTTGCTCATGTATTTTGAATTAGGACAGGTGCTGTTGGAGAGCTTCGGCCCGATCCGTCCGCTCCCAAGTCAGTGATTCCAGGTCATCCTCGCGCCCGAAATGACCGTAGTTGGTCGTCTTCCGGTAGATCGGGCGCAGGAGATCCAGTTGTCTGATGATAGCTGCCGGCTTGAAGTTGAATACCTCTTGCACAGCCTTCTCAATTTTTACTTCGTCTACTTGTGAGGTTCCAAACGTGTTAACGCATACGCTGACCGGATCGGGATAGCCGATGGCGTAGGCGAATTGAACTTCACACCGATCGGCCAGACCCGCCGCTACCACGTTCTTGGCAACGTACCGGCCCATATACGCCGCCGATCGATCTACTTTCGACGGATCTTTACCCGAAAACGCGCCGCCACCGTGTCGGCCCATTCCGCCGTAGGAGTCGACAATAATTTTTCTTCCGGTCAGTCCCGAATCGCCTTCCGGACCACCGATGACGAATCTACCGGTAGGATTGATCAGGTATCGCGTGTTGGAATCAATCCACTCCGGAGGCACAACCTGCCGGATCACTCGCTCAATGATAGTCTCGCGAATTTCCTTATGTTTTACTTCCGGCGCGTGCTGGGTCGAGATGACCACGGCATCAACGCGGATCGGACGAAACCCATCGTATTCGATCGACACCTGGGTTTTCGCATCAGGCCGAAGCCAAGGCAGTTCGCCACTCTTGCGCAGCCTCGTCAATTCGCGTCCCAGTTTATGGCTGAGCTGGATCGGCGCTGGCATCAATTCGGGAGTTTCTTTTACGGCGAAACCGAACATCAGCCCTTGGTCGCCGGCCCCTTGTTCATCGGTCTCCTTGCCGTCAGCCGGTTTAGCATCGACGCCCTGAGCAATGTCGCGGGATTGACGACTCAACGCCTGAACCACCAGACAAGTCTCAGCGTGGAAAAGCGATCCATCGTGAGTGTATCCGATTTCCCGAATTGCAGATCGGACCTCCTCGATGTAGTCGAACCTCGCGTTGGTCGTGATTTCGCCGGCGATGACGATCAAATTTCCTTTGGCAAGGGTTTCGCAAGCGACCCGGCTACTTGGGTCCTGGGCAAGGCAGGCATCCAGGATAGTGTCGGAGATAGTATCGCAGACTTTGTCTGGATGACCTTCAGTAACAGATTCGGAAGAGAAGATATAACGACGCGACATAGAGTAGGACGGTATGGTCAGCGGTACATTGAGGTGACAATGCGGAGCAGTAGCGTATATTGACCAATCATGATATCCTGATATATCCCTCGATTCCTGATGTCGTCAACGCTGAATTTATTGCGCCTCTTGGCCGATCCTACCCGAACCCGACTCCTCTACCTCCTTGAACCTGGTGAACTCTCCGTGGCGGAGATCCAGGAGATTTTAGGAATGGGCCAATCCAGGATCTCGACGCATTTGGCTCAGCTGAAGAGGGCAGGACTGGTTCTCGATCGGCGGGTCGGAAAAAACATCTTTTACACCTGGAACGAGCAGACGCCGATACCGCAGCCGGAGCTCAAACAGCTCGTTGAGCTGGCAGCGCGCGAAATGCCAGAAGCTAAAACAGACCGGGCAGTGCGCGACCACGTTCTGGCAAAACGCCGCGATCGTGCCGGAGAATATTTCAACCGACTAGCTGGCAAATTTGGGCGTAGTTACTGCCCGGGCCGATCGTGGCAAGCGTTTTCACATCTGCTCCTGACCCTATTGCCGGAAATCGACATTGCGGATTTAGGGGCGGGCGAAGGCACTTTGGCCCAACTGCTGGCCCGCCGGGCGAAAAGCGTAATCGCCGTGGACCTGTCCGAGAAGATGGTTGAATTCGGTTCTCAACTCGCACGCCAACACGGTTTTTCGAACCTTCAGTACCGGCTGGGCGACATTGAAGCTCCACCGATAGATCCAGAGACCATCGACCTCGCCATTCTGAGCCAGGCGCTACATCACGCGATCAATCCGGCACGGGCGATCCAAGCAGCGTATTCTCTTTTGCGACCGGGCGGACGCATTCTTATCCTCGATCTGCTTGCTCACACCTTCGAGCAAACACGGGAGCTGTACGCAGATGTCTGGCTGGGATTTAGTGAATTAGAACTCTCTCATGCATTGCAAAAGGCGGGCTTCATCGAAACTGAAGTCCGAGTGGTATCCCGCGAAACTGAGAGTCCGTTTTTTCAGACCCTTCTGGCAACCGGGCGGAAGCCGCCAACCAGCCGGGAGTCAGTAGTCAGTAGTCAGTAGTAAGCTGTACCAGCGAAATAATGACGCAGCCCGATTTGCTACTTACTGCTCGAAGCGCTTACCACTTGGTATTTCTTTGCTATCTGCTATTTGCTATCTGTCGTTCTGTTTATGCGCTGCTGGCTCGTCGTCTTTCTCATTCCATCGATTGCGGCAGCCGAATGGAAGGTAACAGATCGGCAAGAATCAAAGGCCGGCTCGGCCCACGCATTTGTCATCACGGTTAGCAACAGTTCGGTCCAGGCTAAGATTCATGCAGTAACCGATGGCCCTTCTGAGGTTCGATTTCGAGTACTGAACAATGCAGATCGCCGATTTTCGAACGTACGAGAGGCGGTCTCCAGGTCCGAGGCGCTAGCCGGGGTCAATGGCGGCTATTTCCAGCCGGATCTGACGCCAGTTGGACTGCTCATTAGTCAAGGTAAGTTGGTACATCCGCTGGCAAGAGCGAAACTCATTTCGGGTGTCTTTTTTGTACGAAAACAAAAGCCGGCTTTAGTGCGAGCGCAGCACTTTTCGGATACTGCGGGTGTCACGGACGCGATCCAATGCGGACCTTTTCTGGTAGAGAGGGGCGGTATCGTTTCTGGATTAAACAACGGACGTAGTGCGCCTCGAACGTTTGTTTTTCTGACTCGGGCAGGCAATTGGGGTATCGGAATTTGCCGGACCGTTACTCTGGCGGAGTTATCAGAAATCCTTACGATAACTGATCTGGTGCCAACCGGCCCAATTGCCACGGCGCTCAATCTTGATGGCGGCTCATCGACCGGATTTTACCTGGCGCGGGGAGATCAATCGATCTCATCGCCTGAATGGACAACCGTCGGAAACTATTTGCTGCTAACTTCGGCGGGCCACAAATAGTGATTCATTTTTCAGCGCGTCGGTCTTGCCATGCGCGCCTTCTCGATCAGATTGCACGAAAACAAGGATGGCAGAATTGTAATTCAGAAAATGTCGTTGAACTCCAACGTCCTCTCACCCAACGTTGCGCTTCGATTTGCTGCAATTCTATGAGTCGCTACCATCTCTCGAGATTTTCCCCGTATACCTGCGCGCTAATTGTGGTCCTCGGAGCGTGGACCGCCAGAGCTTTCGATGCGGATCAGAAAGCGGTACTGGACGCCTATCAAAAGCCTTGGACCGCTTACTTCTCGGCCATCGAAACATTGGGTACGACGCTCGATTCTGCCAAAGGGGACCAGGATATAGTAAAAGCCGCAGACAAATTCTGCGATGAGGCAAACGCGTTCGTCGAAGAGTTCAACGAGGTGCGCGACCGCTACCTTGGATCCGATATCTTGAAAGCGATGGACAATGATGCGGACGCAAAAAAGGCGTTCCAGGATTTCGTCACGAACGTCAAACAGAAGTTGGACGACGCTAAACCGATTTTTGAGAAATTGAATCGACAACTGACCGTATACAGCACGTCAGCGGATATCAAAAGAGTACGTGACCGGCTCGCCGCGGTCTCGAATCGACTTCAGCTTCTGACCCTGTAGCT
>WNFP01002860.1_pt1 | contig 17958 bp, 16 predicted proteins | sample 5400201 | NCBI WGS metagenome assembly WNFP01 (sample SAMN13153355, study PRJNA577476) | soil metagenome | isolation source: 115 cm saprolite under Madrone tree | place: USA:California | collected 2016-06-14 | reverse complement strand
CTAAAGCGCTAATGCATCGGCCATATTGAGGCAACGGCTTGCTCGAGACCGGTGCGCCGGATCAGTGAGGCCGCCCGATCATGCGCTTCCTCGTACAGATCGTGTTCGTTGAGTGTGAGCACCTTGCTGCCGCGCATGAGGATCTTGCCATCGACAATGACGGTGTCGGCGCATCCACCGTGTGCGCAATAGACGAGGTTTGCAATTGGATTGTGAACGGGTTGCCACTCGGGCCGCATGATGTCGAGCAGCGTGACGTCGGCTTTCTTCCCGACTTCCAGCGAGCCGAGTTCCCGGTCCCACTGCATGCACCGGGCGCCGTTGATCGTCAGCATCTCGACCGCCGTCTCGGGCCGAAGCACCTTGGGGTCGAGACGAGCTTCATGCAAGCCGCCCACGATGAGAAACGCTTGCCGAATCGCATCCAAATAATTGCTCGACATGGCCGAATCTGACCCCAGCGACAGGGAAAGACCGAGTTCCAGCATTTCGGGCGTCTTGCCGTGGCCGATGTTGCCCATTGCCTGATGCATGGACGCGCTGGGCGCGAGAGAAACTTTTACATCCCGCTTCTGCAGCATGTGTAGTTCTTTTGCATCCACCCAGCCCCACCCAGCCCATATGGAGCAGCAGCATGCTTGGCCCAAGCAGCCCCAATTTTTCGAGCCGAGCGATGTCGCCCATGCCGTACTTCAAATGCGATGCGACAGTTTCGTCGCGATTCTCACAGGCGTGACCGATGATGCCGACGCCGCGCTTCTCAGCAAGCTGACCCAATCGGCGCAGCAGGTCGTCCGACATTGCGACCGGTACGCGGATCGAGAACCAGGCCTTCAGGCGCCCGTCCAGTGCGCCTTCGAACTCGGCGACCATTTCGTCGGCGCGAACGAGCGCCTCATCGGTCGGCTCGAAGAACCCCTTCGGAAGGCTGCCCATTGTCGTTTGAGCCATGTCGAACACCGTGCGGGCGATCATCCCGCGCATACCGCTCTCTTTGACGGCCTGTGCGGTCTCGGCGCTGAAGTAGCTGCCCGGATCGGCAAAGCACGTGGTGCCGGCACGGATCATCTCAAGCTGAGCAAGCCGAGCCGCGCAAAGCGCATCGCCTTTGTCCATGTGAGCCTCGACCGGCCATAGCCGGCGGAATAGCCGCTCCGGTCCCGAATAAGCTTCATCGCCGCAGCTGCGCCCGAGCTGTTGGGAATTGTGAACATGAGTATCGAACACCCCAGGCAATGCGAGCTTGCCTCGTCCGTCGATCACGTCGTCGTCCGGGTTAGACGGAACTTCAGCCGTCTTGCCGACCGCGACGATGCGGCCATCCTGGATGACCAACGCGCCGTCGCGGATTATTCGGCGGCTCGGATCAACAGTGACGAGATAGTCGATGTTGGTAATGATGAGGCGGGGCATAGGGCGACAAATCTCCTGGTCACTTTTTTGGCAACTGCCGTCGGATTGATCTCAACAGACCGACGATCTTGATGCAATGCTGTCGCCCGCGACACCGGCACCAAGCAGCGCGGCGGAGATGGAACGGACCCTCTTTCTCGTGCAGCGGCTACAGGTGTATTCTTGCAACCGGCTGCGGGAGTGACCGAATCTCGATCGTTGCAACGGTCAGCGCTGGTACTGTCGGCTTCATCATCCACAAATTGAACGGCCCTCGTGCACACCGCTTGAGGGACTCTGGGAGACCTCCATGAAATTTCCCCGCCGTCGGTTTCTGCAATTAGCGGCGAGTGCTCCCGCACTCTCGGTACTCGGTCGCGTCGCAAGCGCGCAGACCTATCCGTCACGGCCGGTGCTTCTGCTCGTCGGCTATGCGCCCGGCGGTGTAAACGACATCGTGGCTCGGCTCACCGGGCAGATGGTCGCTGAGCGACTTGGCCAGCAATTCATTATCGAAAACCGCCCTGGCGCTGGAAGCAACCTCGCCACCGAAGCGGTCGTGCGGGCAAATCCCGATGGCTATACCCTGCTTGAAGCCTCCACATCGAACGGGTGGAACGCGACGCTCTATCAGAATCTCAAGTTCGACTTCATCCGCGACATCGCACCGGTCGCGAGCTCGGTGAAAACCTACAATGTGATGATCGTCAATCCCGCATTTCCGGCGAAAACCGTTCCCGAGTTCATCGCGTATGCGAAGGCCAATCCCGGCAAGATCAACATGGGATCGGCCGGTCCGGGAAGCTCCCCGCACCTTTACGGGGAGCTTTTCAAGGCGATGACCGGTGTGGATATGGTTACGGTGCATTATCGCGGCGATGGCCCTGCGATACCCGAACTCATCGCCGGACGCATCCAGGTCATATTCGGCTCTGTTGTCACCTGGGCCGAACAAATCAAGGCGGGTACGGTGCGGGCATTGGCGGTGACGAGCGCGACCCGGACGCAACTGTTCCCGGACCTTCCGCCCATAGGTGAGTTCGTGCCCGGCTACGAGGGCATCGGCTGGCAGGGGATCGGCGCGCCAAGGAACACGCCGGTGGAAATCATCGACAAGCTCAACGGTGCGATCAATGCCGGGCTGGCCGACCCCAAATTCAAGTCCCGGTTCAACGATCTGGGCGCGGAGACGTTTGCAGGCTCGCCCGCCGATTTCGGCAAGTTCATCGTCGACTATACCGAGAAATGGGCAAAGATAATCCGCGCGGCCGGCGTCAAGGCTGAATAGTCCAGCTTTCCGAAAATGCCGTCCTGCGAATATTAAGGTCCACCAGACCGTGGCCGTTCGCGCGGGCATGAGTTCTTTGAAGTATGCATGCCAGCGAAAGCTCCATGAAGCCCCTCGCTCGAGCATCAAAGATGTAGAATGCGTTCGGCGTTTCCGTGCGCTACCTGTTCCATCTCGTCGCTGCTGAGTGGCTGTCGCCTGAGGAACTCTACTGCCGTGACATTGGATTCGTACGGCCAGTCCACCGAAAACAGTACGTTCTTCACGCCGAGCGCCTTCACGGTGCATAGGAAGGCAGCGGCGGAAAAGTTTCCGCTGCAGGTGACGACTAGATTTTCCGTCAGATATTGCGCCGGAGTCTTCTTGAGGCTGCGGCGCGTGGCCGCGAGACGGGTTTGGTCGTTGATCCGATGGAGCATGAACGGCAAGCCCTCGCCGAGATGGCCGAGAATGAAGGTCAGATTGGGAAACGCATCGAACACGCCAGAGAAGACGAGCCGGAGAAAATGCGCGCCAGTCTCGATGCCGAACCCCCAAGCGGCCAATGCCAACTCTTCATAGCCCGCGAAATAGGCTCCCATGACGGTGGGATGCGGCTTGCTTGGATGCAAGTAGATCGGGACGCCGAGCGCCTCTGCGCATTCGAATATGCACCAGAACCGCTTATCATCGAGAAAGATCCCCTGAGTGTGCCCATTGATCATGGCGCCCTTGAAACCGAGCCTGGTGACGGCCCGATCAAGCTCCTTCACCGCCGCCGCTGGGTCTGCCGTTGGCAGGGCAGCGAAGCCGGCGAAACGATTGGGATGTGCGTTGACGGCCGCCGCCAACAGATCATTGACCTCCCTCGCGAGCGGGATCGCCGTTGCGGCATCGAGGGCCTGACAGCCGGGCTGATTGTGCGAGAGCACCTGTAGCTCGATCCCGGCGGCATCCATAGCGGCGAGACGTGTGTCGCCGAGATTGAGCAGCTCGGCCACAATGTCGAAGCCGAGAAGCTTCTCGCGGTCGCTGCCGCGCTGTGCCCCCGGGGGAAGGTTCTGCTCCTCCCGCGGCGTGATGAAGTGCTCCTCGAGCGCGATGATCCTCATCTTGAGATCCTTTGACGCTGGATGCTTCGAGGCATGCCACGACCCGTCGCACACTATCGGGCAGCGCCGCCATCGGCAAACCGGCGGCATTGCATCGCCGCGCGGTCGCGAATGCTTCGAACCGCCTTACGAGGTTTGCCAACGGGCTTGCCTATGGATACGGTCTCGCCTTCGACCCCTCGGTAGCGCGCATGTCGGATGCCCCCATCGCCGCGATTGAGCTTCATCATGTCGCGTTGCCGACGCGGCGTGAGCACAAATGGACTGGGCTGACGGAGCCGATTGGCGGGTACGTCCTGGTCAAGATGATCGACGCGGCCGGTGCCGTGGGCTGGGGGGAGGCGCCCGCACTCAAAGACTGGGGCGGTGACTTCGGCCGCTACTTCGGCGAGAGCCCGGCGAGATCGGGGAATTGCATGCGCGGATGGACCGCAGCATCAAAGGCTATCCCTATGCCAAAGCGGCGGTGGAGTTCGCGGCCTATGACCTTGCCGGCCGACAATGGGGGCTGCCGGTGCATCGCCTTCTCGGCGGCGCGGTGCGCCGACGCATTCCCGTCACCCATTCGATTGGGTTGATGGCTGCCGAGGAGGCCGAGCGCGAAGTCGCACAGGTCGCAAAGGAAGGAATCCGTACAATCAAGATCAAGGTCGGCGTCGATCCCGATCGTGATGTCGATATGGTGCGGCGGGTCCGCGAGACGGTTGGGCCGGGCATCGCGCTGTGCGTCGACGCCAACCAAGGCTACCGCACACCAGGGGAGGCGATCCGCACCTATCGGCGCATGGAGCGCTTCGAGCTCATCTATTTCGAGCAGCCAGTCGAAGGGATCGAGCGTCTCGCCGAGGTCGCACGCGCGATCGACGCGCCCGTGATGGCGGACGAAAGCGCGTGGAATGCCCACGACATCATCGAGATCATCGAAAAACGAGCGGCACAAATCGTATCGATTTACACCACAAAGCCCGGCGGTCTCTATCGCGCTCTGGAGGTCGCGGCGGTCGCGCGCGCCGCCGGGCTCATTTGCAACATCAATGGCTCGGCGGAAACCGGGATCGGCAACCTCGCCAACCTCCAGCTCGCCGCAGTAGCACCGTGTGCAGTGCTCTCATGTGTGGTGCCGGTATCGACGCCAGCGCAGGCACAGTCCGGTCAGGTGGCAGGCATTTACTACAAGGACGATCTTATCGCCGAGCCAATGCGTTTCGTCGACGGCGCGATCGAATTGCCGGAGGGCGCAGGGATGGGCATCGCCGCGGACGAGGCCAAGATCCGACGCTACAGTGGGTGAAAAAGGTAGTGGAATGCGGCAGGACGTGATTGGGCATCAGGTTCGCGCCATGAAGGAGGCCGGACTCGATGCGCTTGTTTCCATTTCGCCTGAAAATTTCGCCTATGTGACGGGCTTTTTGTCGCCGACCCAGCCGCTAATGCGCTGGCGTCACGCCATGGCACTGGTCACGGCTGACGGTGCCGTCGCGCTCGTTGCCGTCGACATGGAGGCGAGCACGATCCGCGCCAAGTCCCCGCCGGGGACGAAGATTGCGGTGTGGCAGGAGTTCAAGTTCGACGCCATGACCGTGCTTGCCGCCCTTTTGCGCGAGCATGGCTTGGGGCAGGCCCGCATCGGCATCGAAATGGATTACCTGCCGGCCGGCGATCTGGCTGCGTTGAACAAATTGCTGCCGCAGGCGAGGTTCACGGCAGCGCAAGCCGTGCTGGCCCGCCTGCGCGAGATCAAAACACCCGGGGAAATCGATATTCTGAGGCGGCTATCGCGCATCGCCGACAAGGCGATCACCGATGCGTACCGATCCGTACGCGTGGGATCGAACGAAATGGACCTCGCCGCGGCGCTCACGCGCGGCATCTACGAGCAGGGTGCCGAATATTTCAAGCTCATGATTGTGGCGACGGGCGAACGCAGCGTTTTTCCGAATGTCGGTCCCACCGGCCGCGTCTTGAAGCCGGGCGACGTCTGCCGCGTCGAGATCTTTCCGATGATCACCGGCTATCACGCCGGCGTCTGCCGCACCGCGGCGGTGGAAACGCCGCCGCCTGAAGCGGAACGAATTTGGGCCAACCTCACCGCGTGCAAACACATGCTATTGGACGCGATCAAACCGGGTGCGTCGAGCCGAGCCATCTACGAGCTCTACCTCAAGAAGGTCGGAGAGCTTGGCCTGCCGCCAATCTCCTTCATCGGCCACGGCATTGGTCTACATCTGCACGAAGACCCCTACCTCGGCCCCACCGAAGATCGGGCGCTGGAGGCAGGAATGGTGTTGGGTATCGAGCCGCTGATCTACGAAACCGGATTCGGCTTCGGCATGCAGAACAAGGACATGGTTCTGGTTACATCCGGCGGATGCGAGCTGCTGTCGGACCATCTCGATACTGACAAGTTGTTGATAGTGGAGTAAGGGCTACCGCCTATAATAGCGGCGCCTTCGGAATCGATCCCCATCGGCCGTCATTGCAGCTGCAGCTCCGCGCGTGGCGGCAGATAGTCCGGACGGTAGATCGCTGCGACGTCGAGTGGCGGGATATTGAAGGTCTTGGCCACCATCTCGATCGTCTGCTTCATCCGGTCGGGATCGACGGCGCTCAGGCCCTCGCGTCTGACGCGATCGGTGACGATGGCGTGCTTGATCACCAGTTCGAGGCGCGCGCGCTCCACCTTTTCGTCGACCAAGGGCTCACGTTTCTTGATGGCGGCGATCGAGAGGCCTGGATCGGCGATTGCTGCCTTGAGTGCTTCGGCAATACCCTTAACCTCCTTTTTGACCGTTTCCGGATTCTTCGCCGCGAATTCGGCCGTCGTCAGGATGCAATGGCCGTACAGTGCGACGCCGAAATCGCTGAACCGCATGATGGCGACGTCATTCTCGGTGATGCCAAGACGGTCGAGGCCGGCGAGATCAGTGACGAGCGTGGTGATTGCGTCGGTCCGGCCCTGCGCCAGCAAGGTTTCGCGCAATTGCGGCGTGACATCGATCCAGCTCACCGACGATGGATCGAGACCAGTGGCTGCAGCGAAAAGTGGAAACATAACGCGGCTCGAGGCTCCCGGCGGCGACGCGAGCTGTTTGCCGGCAAGATCGCTCGGCTTGGTGATGTTCGACCTCTTCAGCGACAGGATGAGCATAGGGGCAACTTCGTAAACTTGGAACACGCTGATGACCTGGGCGCCGATCTGCTTGCCCCTGAACTGGATCAGAGCGCCGATGTCGGCGAACGCCATGTCGTACGCCCGGCTCGCGACCTTGGTAATGGCATCCGCCGATCCATAGCCCCGGTCGACCTCCACGTTCACGCCCGCGCGCGCGAAGTAGCCGCCCTCGGCTGCCAGCACGAACGGAGACTGCTGGCCTTGGATGGAGAAATCGAGCATCAGTTTGAGGTTCGGGGTCTGTGCGCCGCACGGCGAAGCCAACGCGCAAAACATGAGGCCGCCGATGGCGGCGCGAACGACTGACGGATGCATGCGTGTTCTCCTTGATCAACAGCCTATGTGCTCGCCTGTCGCCGCGCAACTTCGCGGACGAGGTCGAGCGCAAGCTTGCGCTCTTCGGCGTTGCCGGAAACTTCGATAATGAATTCGTCGAGGCCCACGGCAAGATACTCCTCCAGGCGAGTGCGGCATTGCGCCGGCGTGCCGGCAACGGCGAAGACGTTCGCCGCTTCCACTGGCAGGAGCCGCACGGCGCCCTCAAAATCGTGACGGGCATGCGCGGCGATGATCGCCTGATGGTCGATATCAAGGTCAGATGATTTGATGTTCTCGGCATGCCCCCGGCTGCGGAACAGGAATGCGAGCTTGCGCAGCATGGCGGCTTTTGCGGCCGCGCCGTCCTGCGAGACCTTGCAATTGATAAGCGAGCATGTTCGCACCGCCGCTGGATCGCGTCCCTTCGCCTGTACCCCCCCTTGCGCGAAGTCCAGGCAGCGCCTGGTCGAAGCAAGCGTAAGCCCCGCGGAGAGCAGCACGCCATCGGCGATCTCACCCGCGAGCTTGAGCATCTGTGGCCCAGTCGATGCGATGTAGATCGGATATTGCCGCCCTTGATCGAACACCATCTTCGCACCGCGCAGCTTGTGCAGCGCGCCCGCATGGGTGACCGGCTGGCCGGCCCACAGCGCGCGCAGCACCTCGACGTATTCTCGCATGATCCTGATCGGTTTGACCGGCTCGACGCCGGATTCGCCGAGATTAAGGATGTTGCCGACCGATACGTTGAGAATGACACGCCCCTGCGCGAATTCCCCCAGCGTCGAGATCGCCATCGCGACCGGCAGCGGCGGCCACAAATAGGGGCTGATGGCGACGGGCACGAGGGTGACGCGCTGAGTGACGCTGGCCGCGGCCGTGGCCGACACCACGGCCTCCCGATATCCCATATGCTGGGCAAACCAGAGGCTCGACGCCCCCGCTAGCTCGGCTTCGCGGCAGACTTCGAGCATTTCGGCCGTTGACGAGAAGCCATCGAAAAACACGCCAACAGCCATCAACCATTCCTTGCACGGGGTCGCGACGCGGACGGTCGCTGCCGAGATCGCCGACATCGTAACGGGGCCAAAAGGGTTTCGCCACGCTCCGCTCGATGCAACTCGCCTACAGCGCACGATTCAAGGGCGACCCATTATTCACGAAATGCCTCCTCGCGACTGCGACGGATATTCGGCAGCGTCACAGCCAACAGCAGGGCGGCAGCGAGCAAGAGGAATCCGAGGCTTATCGGTCGCCGGAGGAAAATGGACCAATCTCCGTCGGACAGGACCATGGTGCGCCGAAAATTTTCCTCGAGCATCGGGCCGAGCACGAGTCCGAGCAGCAACGGGGCCGGCTCGCAATCGAGCTTCCGGAAGCCATAGCCGATCACGCCGAATACCGTCATGACGACGACGTCGGCGGCGCTAGAACTGATTGTGTATGTCCCGATGCAGCACAGGATCACGATGGTCGGGAACAAATAGCCGTAGGGCACCCGCAGCAGGCGTACCCAGATTCCGATCAATGGCAGATTGAGGATCACCAGCATCAGGTTCCCCAGCCACATGCTGGCAATGAGACCCCAGAACAGTTCGGGTTGCTTGGTGATGATCTCAGGGCCGGGCGTGATCCCGTGCACCATCATCGCGCCGATCATCAGCGCCATCAGCGCGTTCGGCGGGATGCCCAGGCTCAACATCGGAATGAAACACGCCTGGGCGGCGGCATTGTTCGCAGATTCCGGCGCGGCCACCCCCTCGATGGCGCCTTTGCCGAAGCGCTGCGGCGTGCTCGACACTTTCTTTTCGAGACTGTAGGCGGAGAATGCCGCGATGGTCGGTCCCCCACCTGGGAGAATCCCGAACGCCGTTCCGATTACCGTTCCGCGCACCATGGCTGGAAACGATTGCTTGAGATCGGCAAGCGTCGGCCATATGCCGCTGACCGGCTTGGGGGACATGTCGGTGACGTGCGCACTCTCGAGATTGACCATGATCTCGGCCAGCCCGAACAAGCCCATCGACAATGGCACGAAGCCGATGCCGTCGAAGAGCACGTCGAGGCCCATGGTCAGCCGGTACTCGCCGGTCATGACGTCGGTACCGACGACGCCGAAGAGGACGCCGAGCACGATCATGCCGACGGCTTTGAGCACCGAACCGTGCGCGAGCACGACCGCGGACACCAATCCGAGCAGCATCACGGAAACGTAATCCGCCGATTGAAACAACAGCGCGATCGAAGCGAGCGGGGGCCCACCGACAGCGATCAGCAGCGTCACTACCGACCCGGCGAACAATGATCCCAGCGCCGCGATCGCCAGTGCCGGGCCGGCGCGTCCACGCTGCGCCATGGCGTAGCCGTCCAATACGGTGACCACAGACGAGGTTTCGCCGGGAATCTTGACCAGGATGGCGGTCGTCGAACCTCCGTATTGCGCGCCGTAAAAAACGCCGGACAGCATGATCAAGGCGCCTACTGGCGAAAGCCAGAAGGTGACAGGCAGGATCATCGCCATGGTCGTGAGCGGACCGATTCCCGGCAGGACGCCGATCGCGGTTCCGATCACGCAACCCAAGAAGCACAGCGCGATGTTCTGCCAAGTCAGCGCGACCCCAAAGCCCATCACTATGTTGGACAGGATGTCGAGCATGTCAGAGCGCCGGCCAAAGCGGGATCTGTATTTTCAGCGCGAGGACGAAGATCCCGACATTGGCGACGATCAGGATGAGGCAAAGCAGCAAGAGCGGCACCGGCCGGATATCGCGCCCAGCGAAACGCGCAAGCACGGTGCTGATCGCAAGCGCCAGAACGAGCCCGAGCGGCCGCAGCAGGAGCGCGAACGCAAGGCACGACAAGGTGACGAAGATGAACGGCCGCCACCTACCGCGCTCCGGCACCTCGCCGGTGCGCATGAGCGATATCAGCGCGAGCGCCGCGCCGACCGCGATCAGTGCGCCGCAAACCAGACGCGGAAAATAGCCGGCGCCCATGGCGGCGGCGGTCCCGACCTCCAGGCTGCGTCCTAGCCACAGGCCGGTGAGGCCGAACGCCATATACATGAGCCCGGCGAGAAAATCTTTGCTGGCAAGCATTCGCCCCATTTTCCCCGGCCCACATTACATACCCAGCGGCTGCCCCCGGCACGCTAGCAGGAGGCCATCAGTGCAGACGTTGGAGCTCAGGGGCGATAGCGCCGACCGTTGCCAGGTCAGGTCCTATTTCTGGCGCGCCTTCACCAGTCCAGCGTCGAGCAGGATCGGGTAGAGCTCCGCGTCATCATCCTTCCACCGCTGGTAGGTCTCCTTTGCGTCGCCGGGACCAACGACGAAGCCGACCTGCTTCGCCTTAGCCTGGAATTCCGGATCCTTCAGCGCAGCGATGATGTTCGATTCGAGGAAGCGTAGCCGATCGTCCGGGATGCCTTTTGGCCCAGCAATGCACCGCCATGTACCGACGACGACATCGAAACCCTGCTCGCGAAAGGTCGGAATGTCGGGTGCCATGAAGTGCCGCGCAGTCGCGGAGACGCCGAGAATTTTCAGCTTACCCGCTTTATGCTGCTCGATGGTGTCGGGTATCGCCACGGTCGCAGAGTCCACCTCGCCCGCCATCAATGCGGTGACGGTCGGCGCGTACCCGGCATAGGACACGCGCGTGACCTTGAGGTTGAGTTTCTTCTCATAGAGCGCCATGGCGATAAAGGACGCTCCGCCGGGCTGGTCATTGCCGTTCTTGATCTTGCCGGGATTTGCGCGTGCGCGTTCGACGTAGTCCTTGAGCGAGCCGATCCCACTCCCAGTGCTGACTTCCAGCGCGCTTGGGTCGTCGCCGAAAAAGGCAATCGGTTGAAGTTCGTCGAATGTATTGGCCTGGGCATTAAGATAAGGCAGCGCGATGCCACCCGAGCTGAACATCCCGATGGTGTACCCGTCGGGCTTAGCGTTCACGATTTCGCGGTGACCGATCGCGCCGCCGGCGCCCGGCTTGTTGAGCACGACGACCGGGACCTTGATTTGCTTGCTGAGTGCGTCCGCAAGGAGCCGCATGCTGATGTCGCTGCCCCCGCCCGCCGGCCAGGCGACGATCAGAGTGATGGGCTCGGAGGGAAAGCTTTGCGCCTGCAAAGGTGGCGCGGCTGCGAGCGTGACCGCGGCCGCGAGAGCGATGGCGGCCAATGTCGGAAGGATCCTGCATTTCATGTCTCGTCTCCCTCGTGACCGTCGTCGTAGTTCGACCCATCGACGGCGTCTGTGTCGGACCAGCAAAAGCTATGCCACAAGCTCCTGCATGACATCGAGCGCAAGCAGACAGTTTTGGGCGCTGCCAAGCAACCCCAGAACAGGCTCATTGATTCCCGCATCGATGAAGTCGTGCAACCGCTTGGTGCAATGCTGCGGTGTTCCCGCGATACCGAAAGCTTCAACCGCTTCGTCGGGGACGAGGGCCGCGGCACCGGTGATGTCGCGACGGGCGATCGCGGCAATCACGGCCTCCTGATCGACCGGAATACCTGACGCCTTGATATTAGCGCCGAGGAATTTGTTGCGCATGACGAAGGCGAGCTTTTGCCGGACCGCATCGATTGCCTGTTTGGCGTCGCGCGATGCGGCGAAAAACAGATAGCCCGCGCGGCGGAACGTCGTTAGATCACGTCCTTCCTTGGCGGCACCATCGACACAGATCGCAATCGATTGACGCACCGATTCGGTCGACAATCCCGCCGACAACACGACGCCATCGCCGATTCGCCCGGCCAATCGCAGCATGTCGGGGCCGATTGCAGCGATGTAGATGGGAATGGGCGCGCTCGGCTTGAATGCCAATCGTGCGCCCGCGAGCTTCACGAATTCGCCGTTCACGTGCACGGATTCGCCGGCCCACAGCTTGCGCAAGGCCTCGGTGAATTCCCGAATGGCTCGGACTGGCTTCTCGACGGCGCGACCGGATTCCTGAAGAAACAAAGGATTGCCGGTGCCAATGGCGATCGCCGCGCGTCCAGGCGCGATTTCGTCGAGGGTCGCCATGGCCATGGCCGTCGGGGTCGGATGCCACAAATAGGGGCTCACTGCGGTCGGAACGAGGGCGGCGCCGGGCGTCTTCATGGCCAACGCCACGCAGGTCGCGATCGCCTCGCGGTAGCCGAGATGTTCCGCCACCCACAGACTTCGTGCTCCCATCTCGACCGCGCGCTGCGCAAGAGCAATGGCTTCACCCGTGGTGACGAAGCCGTCGAAGCTCACACCAACCCTCACCGGTGACATCGTCATGCCGGAATCCGGTTAGCATGGAGAAAACGGCAGCACGGCATTAGCCGATCCTGATGAGTTCATCGTTAGGGGTGATCGCTCCGGTCATCGCCTCGAAGCCGGTCGGGGTGATGCGATACATGTCCTCGACATGAAATCCCATGCGCCCCGGGATCATATAAAGCGGCTCCATCGTGCAGGTAATGTTCGGCTCCAACACCACGGTCCGTGTGTCGGTGATGTACGGCTCTTCATGGATGGTCTGGCCGATACCGTGGCCGAGGAACTTCAGCGTAGGCTCGATGCCGCGATCGCGCAGGTATTTGACATAAGCGCGATAGAGATCGGCGACGGCCGTACCTGGCTTCAGCATGGACTTACAGGTCTCACGGGCGCCGATCATCACGTCCCAAATGCCGCGCTGTTCGTCGGTGGGACTGCCGAGCACGGCGGTACGGGTCACGTTGGAGCGGTAGTACTTCATGTCGCCGAGGATCTCGACGCGGACGATGTCACCCTTCTCGAACGCCTTGTCAGTCGGCGTGCAGTTGGTGATGCCGCTGCGCACGCCGGAACCGACTTGACATTTCAAGCCGTCGCAGCCGCCTTCCAGCATCTTATTGCCGATGATCTGCGCAACCGATTTTTCTGTCATTCCTGGCCGGACCTCGCGCAAGACCTCGCCGATGACCCGGTCGGTCAACTCGCCCACCTCCTTGAGCACCGCGATTTCTTCGTCCGTCTTGATCATGCGTGTGTTGAAATAGAGCTCGCGGCACGGCACGAATGTCGCGCGCGGCAGCCGCTCGCGCAGCCGGATGTAATCCTGCGCGGGCATGTAATCGAGCTCGACCGCGATTTGCCCCTCTCCGACGCCTGCTTCCAGCAGAGCATCGGCGAGCAGATCCACAGCCTCCTGCGTGAACTGGTTATAGTGGCGGATATCGGCGAAGCGCGAGCGCTGCTTCGCCAGGTTCTCCTCGACATTGACCACGATTTGAGTGGCGAATTGCTCGCCGGCAAGCACGGTGATGGTGCGACGGAAACGGTTGCTCGCGTGACTGGGGACCAGGAATCCCGCGGTATAGGTGACATTATCCTGGGAAAACGCCACGAGTGCGTCATGTCCGGCCTTGACCGTGGCTGATCTCAGCTTGCGCAGAACCTCGTGTTCCATCAGCACTCCTTTATTCAGGCACCATCCTCGACGAATCGCAGCAATTCGGAGGGCGACTTTCCGGCAAGCCCCAGCCGCTCCAGCGTGAGGCCGTCTCGCATATAGTCGATTCCGACAGCAAGCCCCGCAAGCTTTATCAGCGCATCGATGGTCGGGGTCGCAACGCCCGCAAGCCGGCCTAGTGCGGAGATGGGAACAAGTCCGTAGCCAACGTCTTCGTGGATGTAACGGTGATCGAGAGAGGAAGGAGATTTGATGGTCTTGTTCGGCTCGCTCTCCCGGCACGCGCGCGAGATGTCGCCGCTGTCCTTGGCCGCCTTGGTGGTGAGCCCAGCCTGATAGAAAATATCGATGAATGGGGTGGCCGGAACCCCTAAGGCTTTCGCAACCGCCATTCGCTCCCCGTCGGCCGCCGCCGTCACCCGTCCGACCGCATCGGTGAATCCTTCGCGGTAGAACAGGAAGTTTCCGTTGGTGTGTTGGATCCAACCCGCGTTCATGATCATGCCTTCGGGATGGAATATCGCATTGAGATTTGACAGGCCGGTTTCGAGCACGCTGCTCGCCTGTTGAATTTCCGGATAGAGCGGCTTGATCAAGGCGAACAAGGCAGCGGTTTGCTTGCCCGGAAGCGCCGCGAAACCAAGTCGTTTAGTGTAGCTATAGATGTTGACCGTGCCCGGCCCCTCCATGCGGGTGATGTAGGTCAGCGTGACCGTCTCGCAGCTGCGAACCGGTCCCCGATAGCCGGCGTTTCGGAGCTCATGCAAGAAGTGAAGCCCGCCGCCGGTATGTCCTGGATTGATGAAAATCGCCTGGCCGCCATCGATCAGGGGCGCCAACGCCCGAGCATAGTGTGCGTGCGCGACCGAGGGGACTACCAACATGATCAGATCGGCGCCGCGAACGGCTTCGGCGACATCCGTCGTCAGGAGATCGATTGGGACCAACCCCTGCTGAATGCCACGCGCCTCGATGCCCCCTTGCGCGCGCAGCGCGGCGAGGCGCTCCGGGTTGCGGGCATGGAGACGCACCGAGTAACCGCGTTTGCCGAGGTCAGCAGCGGCCGCGCAACCACCATGTCCCGCGCCAAGAACCGCAACCGAGTTCACTCCCATTTCGCGTTCCGCGTGCGCAACGTGATGGAACGAAGGATCATGGGCAGCGTGGCTCAGTTGTCAATCGAACCCGCGAGTGTTGCGGCAACGGTGGCAAGATCGACGAGCACATCGGTTTCTCAGGCCTCGCCAAGGTAGCCGGTCCGCAGCAGCGTGGTGACTTGGCTTACGGTCATGGCGCCAATGCCCATACGATCCCGCGTGAGACCGTCGCGCCGGTAAGGGCGCCCGGCGACGATGGAAGCGATCTCGATGACCGCATCCGCGCATGGCGTTGGCACTTGGGCGACGTGGCCAAGCTCTGCGATCGCCACCAGCCCGTAGGGCACATCCTCGTTGAGAAAGCGATGATCAATAGTGGCTGGCGCCTTGATCCAGCGGTTTGGCTCGCTGTTGTGGAAAACGTCGTAGGCCCTGCCGCCGTCCCTTCCGGCGGCGTCGGTGTACCCCATGCGAAAGAAGAATTGCGGGAGCGGTTCGATGCGCACGCCGAGCGCGGCTGCGACCGCGAGACGCTCGGCGTCGAGCGCATCGATCAGGCGACCGACGCTCGGCGTGATGCCGTCATAGTAGTGGTGGTAGTCGCCGCCGGTCGACTCCACGCGGCCGATGTTGAGTAGCAGCGCGGGCGGATGATGGATGGCATTGGTGTAAGGGAAAACCGTATGCAGCAATGACGGCGTCGGCTCGATGTGCGGGAAGACCTGCCGCACGTCCTCGGCCACCACAGCGACTTTCTCGCCTGGGAACACAGCGAAATATAGGATTTGCGCAGCACGCGTGATGTTGATCCTTCCCGGCGCGCTCTTGCGGCAGATGAAGGGCAGACTCGAGGAATCGCAATAGATTCCGAGCCGGCCGCCGGCCTTACGGATCGTATTCGGAATCAGCAGCAGCGTATGGCCAGGCGCCGCCATGACCACCTGCCGCGGCGCGATATGGGGCGCAATGGTGCGCGCGACATCCTCATGCGCATGCGTGGGAACCATGATTAGGACGAGGTCGGCGCCGGCGATCGCGGCGCCGGCATTGTTGGTGATGAGCGACAGCGGCGCGAAGCCCTCACCAAGCGCGCCTTCGAATTCGATGCCGCCGGTGGCGGATAAGGGCTCGGTAGTGGCGCGGCTGCGGCCGTAGAGACGTATGTCGAAGCCGCGCTGCGCCAGCTGCGCGGCTGCGGCACAGCCGCCGTCGCCCGCGCCGATGATGGCAATGCTCTTGATCGGCGGCACAGCGATCATCCGATGCGATATTTCGCGATCTTCGCCTCGTCCACCTCAATGCCGAGGCCCGGTCCATCCGGTACGTAGAGAAGCCCGTTTTCGAAGCGGAACGGCCTTTTGATCAGATCATCGAGATATTTGTGCCCAGCCACTTTGGTCACGACCATTTCGGCGGTCGAGGTGACCGGGATCGTGCCGGGGAGCACGATCTCGGGCGAGGAGACGGCGAGATGCAGATCAGCAGCGACACCGATCCCCATTTCCGCCGAGCCGTTGATGTCGCACGGCAGCGATGCCGCGCCGGCAACCGCCAGGAGGCGCTTGGCGTGCGCGAGGCCGCCTGGCTTGGTGTAGTAGACCGAAAGCATCTGCGCGGCGTTGAGCCGGACAATCTCGAGCACGTCCTCGGCGGTCCAGGCACTTTCGTCGGCCATCACCGGGACGTTGATGCGCGCGCTTACTTCCGCCATGGCCCGCAGCCCTTCGACGGGTTGCTCGACGTAGACGAGATCGTATTCCTCCATGGCAGCGATCACCCGCACGGCTTCGCGCCAGGTGCGGTAGCCTTGGTTGGCATCGACCCGGATCTTGCCGGCGTTTCCGATTGCTTGGCGCACCGCGGCCACCACCTTGATGTCGCGCTCGGCTTCGACGCCGATCTTGACCTTGATCGTGGTGATGCCCTCCGCGATCACCTCGGCCGCCTCGTGCGCGGCAGCGTCGGCGTCCATGATCCCGATGCTGTGCGCCAGCGCCGTGCCGTCGCGAACCTTGCCGCCCAGGAGTTGATAGACCGGGACACCGTAGATCTTGCCGATCGCATCGTGGACGGCGACATCGATCGCGGCCTTCGCGTAGGGATAGCCGCGTAGCGCCCGATTCATGCGGGCGTGCAATTGCTCGATCTCGGTGACGTTCGAGCCGGCGATGGCGGGAAGCAGGATCTCTTTGATTGCGGTCGCTGTCATCTTCGGCGTCTCTCCATAGCGCGCGCCATGGTCGCCGCCCCATGTGCCGATCACCTGCGCTTCGCCCCAACCCACAACGCCGCTTTCGAGCTCCAGGCGGAGAACTGCATAGCCTTCGCCGAGGCGCGCCGTATGGCCTACCCAGTGGTGCGGCCGGCGGATGGGCAAGGCGACGAGAAAGACCTCGCCGCCACGGATTTTCAGGCTGGACGTGCTCATCTCAGTGGTCATCCGTCTCGTGGAATTCTAACCAAGGGCTGGGGCGAGGGCCAATTTCGCGCAGCGTCAGAAGCCGAACAGCGCGGCGGGATTGTTGACCAGGATTCGCCGTCTCATGGCTTCGTCCGGCGCCCAGTCGGCAAACAGGTTGAACAGCTGCACGGAGCCCACCTTGTCGGCGAAGGAAAGGTGCGGATAGTCACTGCCCCAGATCAGCCGATCTGGCGCCGCCTCGATCAGCGCACGCGCCATGGGCGCCGCGTCGGCAAAAGTCGGCCCGGTCGCCATGCGATAGGTCCCGGTGAACTTCACCCAGGCGCGCCCCTCGCCGTGGCGCAACAAATCGATAAGTTTCCGAATGCCCGACTGCTGCGGCCCGGCCTCGGCGCGGAACATGCCCATGTGCGCGATGGTGAAAGAGCAGCACAGCCGGGCAAAGACCGGCAGCAGCTCCTCGGTTAGCCAGCCGGGATGGAGAAAGTCGAGCTGCCAGCCCATCTCGGCGCAGCGCGCTTCGAGACGCTCGATGCGCGGCCGCATGGACGCTGAGAAGCCCGGCGCAGGCGGCTTCACCGGCGAGACATTGATCCGCACACCGCGCACGCCAAGCTTGTCCATCTCGGCGAGCAGCGCGTCCGGCGCATTCTCGTCCACGTCCACAATGCCACGGCAACGCGCGACCCCGACCTCGCGCATGGCATCGAGCATGCAGGCATTGTCACGGCCATAGGCGCTGGGCT
>WNFP01002731.1_pt1 | contig 17965 bp, 18 predicted proteins | sample 5400201 | NCBI WGS metagenome assembly WNFP01 (sample SAMN13153355, study PRJNA577476) | soil metagenome | isolation source: 115 cm saprolite under Madrone tree | place: USA:California | collected 2016-06-14 | reverse complement strand
TCCGTGAAACCAACATCAGCTAGCTCCCAAATTTCAGCAAAAGTGAGTCAGAGCCGAACCTTGACCCCTTTCGGCTTCCAACCGTGACCCCTTCTTAGTAGCAAAATCTCCAGCTATTCCGATCATTTGCACCGCGAACGACGGGGGTCAAGGTTCGGCGCCGATTGGGGGTCAATTGCCGAGCCGATTCACACAGGATCGCGAGCAGCGGCAACCACTGCCGGATCCAGCGCCGGCCACGGGGGTCGCGGGAATGCCATCCGCCATGGCCTTCATCTATCCATCGGCCCGGCCGGCGCGCCACCCCGGGCGGGGCCGCGGCCGGCGGCCTCGCTGGACTGTGATCGGGCGCAACGCCATGCCGCCGTTCGCTATGGCCGGCGCGGGTTGTCGCCAATGAACAACACGATCTGGTCGGGCGCGGTGCAGCATCATGCCAGGCTCCTGGCCAGCCTTCCTCAACGGCAAAACCCGGCGAGTGCCCGGATGACCGCAAGCGAGTCATGGGCGCCGTTGTCATCACCCTTCTCGAAATCGCCCTCAATGCAGCCGAGCTGATTGGTCACATGGGCGATGCACAGCACGGCCTTGTTGCGCGCCCGACCGAAGGCATAGAGGGCGGCGGCTTCCATTTCCACCGCCAGGATCCCGTCGCGACGCCGCGTTGCGATGGTTTCGGCGGTTTCCCGGAACGGCGCGTCGGTCGTCCAGGTGGCGCCGCGATGCACCCGGCTACTCGCGTTCGCCAGGGCTTCGTCGGCGAGTGCGAGAAGTGCCCCGTCGGCCTCCACGAACCGGCTTGCCGGTAGATAGTGATAGCTGGTTCCTTCGTCGCGGAGCGCGCGCTCGACGACGATATGGTAGGGCGGCGGCCCGAGGTCGGCGATCTGGCCAGCGGAGGCGACGCTGACCAGAAACTCGCAACCCGAGACGAAGAGCTGCTCGGCGACGAGCACGGCAAACGAGGCCCCCACCGCACAACCCACGATGCCGAAGCGGTCGCCATCCTCGTCCCATTCCCACATTTCGGTGTGGTAGCAGGCCCAATGGCGCGAACGTCGTGCGCCCTTCGTCCGCCGTACATGGCGCACGACGTCGCCGTCCGGATCGAGAATGCAAACCGGCGCTACCACGCCCAGCACAAGTCCCTTCTGTCGGCGGGCCTCGCGAAGCATGTTTTCGGGGCGGAAGACCGATGGCGCGCCATGGTCGGTGCGCGCAACGAGGGGCGCGCTTGCCGGATGCCCCACATCATCCACCGGCATGTCCTCGATGCGCCCGAGCCGATGGTCGCCTGAAACCAGGGTCATCCCTTGCCTCTTGCCTCTCGGGCCGGTTGCGACGGCGTGTCGCGTTCCATCGCCAGGCGGGCGAATGTCATGAGGATCCTGGAACCCGCCTTCAGGCTTCCGCACAGGGAGCCGGCGACCTTCGATGCGCCTGCGATCCGTCGCCGGCTGCTCACCGGCACTTCCAGGATGCGCAACTTCGCACGGGCGGCCCGCATCTGCATTTCGAGGTTCCAGCCATAGGTCATCTCGCGCATGCCGAGTCCAAGCAGTACGTCGCGCCGGATGGCGCGAAAGGCGCACATGTCGGTGTAGCGCACACCGTAGAGCGAGCGCATCGCCAAGCCGAGGCCAAGGCCGGCCCAGCGCTGATGCCAGCCCATGCTCCCCCTCTCGGCCATCACGCGCGAGCCGATGACGAAGTCGGCTGCGCCGGCTTCGATGGGCGCGACCAGCTCGCGGGCCGTCGCCGGATCGTCGGCCCCGTCCCCGTCCATGAAGACCAGAATGTCGGCATCGCTCGCGGCCTGTGCGGCGGCGAGGCAGGCCCGGCCGTAGCCGCGCCCCACGGCGACGACTTCCGCGCCAGCGCGGCGAGCCCGCTCGGCCGTTGCATCGGTGCTGCCGCCGTCCGCGACGATGACGCGGGCAATGATGTGCCATGAGACCTCGGCTAAAACATGGCCGATCGACCCCTCCTCGTTCAGCGTCGGGATGATGAGGGCGATACGCGGTCGGCGACCTCGCGCCGCGGTGGCGGCGTGCATGGCTTCGAGTGACGCATTCATCCTCACAGACTCCAGCGAAGGCCGCAGCTCGCGCAAGCCGCGGGCGGCGCGTCTGACAGCAGGTCCTCGCGGAAGGACCGATAGGCCGCGCCGTTCCAGATCTCGCGCAGGCTCTCCTGCGTGGCATCGCCGAGCGTGTGTCCAGGGTCGCCGGCATAAGGACCACGGCGAGCCGTCTTCGCGGCGCTTGAGGCTCATCCCGGGCTCGGATGCCGCGCCCGAGGCGCTGAACGCGATGCCGAGCGATTTTGCGAGCGCCGCGGCTTCCTCGAGATGCACCGTGTCGCCGCCCGACATGCGGTCGTAGAGCGCCTGGTCAGGCCGAGCGAGACCGACGGCGGCCTCCTCGACGAACACGAGGCGCTGCAGGTAGACCTCCTTCACGCCGATGTCGGCCGCGACTTTCACGAAGGCCGGCAGCTCGGCGATAGTTTCCTTGAGCCCCGTCAGCCATGCCGACACGCGTGGGCGATCATGGCCCTCGCGCTCCTGCAGTTCGCGGAAGGCGCGGACGTTGCGCAGGATGCGGTCGAAATAGTCCTTGCCGCGGATGGCGCGGTAGGAGGCGGCGTTCGAGGCATCAAGCGACACGCGAAGCTCGTCGAGCCCCGCATTGATCATCGCCCGGCCGCTCTTCTCGGTCAGCACCGTGCCGTTGGTGTTGAACAGGACGTAGACGCCGCGGTCCTTCAGGTAGCGCACCATGGCCGGCAGGTTCTTCACCAGCATAGGTTCGCCCACGCCGTGCAGCACGGCTCGTTCGAGATCGGGCAGTTGATCGACGACGGATGTAAAGAGATCCCAGCTCATGTCGGCCGGGGGTTCGAGCTCCTCATAGGTCCGCGGACAGGTCGTGCATAGCAGGTTGCAGCGGTTCGTCGTCTCCAGATAGAGGCAGACCGGCGGGCGTTCGCTGCGGGTTTTCGGCGCGGCGGGTGCGGCTTCGTGGTAACGCCTGGGATCAAGCCGCGTACGGGTTCTCGAGGCAACTGCCATTATCATCTATCTCCATGGTCGATTGGCGCGCGGCGGCCAAGATCCTGATCGGGACGATGAGAACCAGCGCAACATCGTGGGCGCCTCGCAGTCCAAGACACCTTCATGCCGGACCGGCCTCGCTCAAGCGGCCGTAACGCAACGGCTCGGCTTGCTCGGGGAGACTCCTGTCCTCCATGATGCGTCGAAGCGCTGCCGCGGAATGCCGGGCATCGTGAGAGCGGGCACTCGCAGAGTAGCCGATGCCAAAAAGCGTTTCCCGGATGAGTGCCTGCAGTGCGGCCGCGTCGTCGACGTCATACCAGGACGGCAGCATCACCGATTCCAGGCCAAGGTCGGCGGCTCGCGCGAGCGTCTGACGCGCGACCTGCTCGGTGCTCCAGGCGATGTCATCGAACAGGTGCCGGTGCGGTTGCTTCAGGCCGAGAAAGTAGTACCCGCCGTCGATGGACGGGCCGAGCACGATCCGGTCGCCAGGCCGCGCCAGCTCTCGTGCCGCCTTGACAAGCCATTCGGTGGGCAGGGTCGGACTGTCGGAATTGAGGACGCAGCTCGCGCCATAGCCGAGATCGAAGAGCGATCGGGCGGCGTGGAACAGGCAGTCGCCGAAGTTCGGGAACCAGGTTTCGATTAGACCCACTTCGCGCGGAAGGTGATCCTCGAAGAATGGCGCGGAGCCCGGCGGGCCGAAGGCCATGTAGGCGTCGATGTCCGCCTGCCGGGCGGCGAGCGCCAGATTGTCCGCGACGTCGGCGATGAACGCGGTGTTGAGCTCGGCCGCCTGCTCGAGGGTCAGCGGCGGCACCAGCCGGGTCTTCGTCCGGCCCGCCGACGATGCCTTCGCCATGACGGCGATCGCGCAGCAGCCGCGCTTACCTGCCTGTCGTGCCCTGCGGAGCGGATTCTGGCGTTTGGTTGCTGAGTTCATGGTGAACCTCTCGACAAGTGAGGGGCCGCGACGTGTAGTTATTCCGCATAGGTCGAGGCGCTCGATGTCATTCCGGTTACGGGGTTTTCCGATGATCTTTGACAGGGACAGGATCTCGGCCCTGGTCATCGCCCGTACACGCCCAGTGGCTGAACGCGGCCGAAGATGTCAGCATAGCGCTCGCCAAGCCTAGGGCGATCGGAGCTGTCGGTGCGCTTAGATTAGCCTTCAGCGGGTCCAAAGCGACAATGCCGAGTCTTTATCGATTTGATGCTGGATAGCTATCACTGCGGTGCCCGCGGTCGGTTAATGCCAGTGAGCGATGCGGCAGCGCTTAGGCGGGCCGCTGATTTGGCCAGCGACGGTGACTGGGAAGGTCGCGACGCTTGGGTAAGGTTGCCGGGGCCATTCGATGCCTTAAAACGAGCCGGCTGTCGCCGAAGCGCCAATGTTCCGCGAGCCGTTCCTATTGGCCTGCCCTCAGGGCCATCCGGCCTGCGCCCCGAATGGAACGGGATGGTAGGGGCTGGCAGCCCATGAGCGATTGTTGCTCGGGGAGAGGCATTGCCTCCGTGACGGGGCGCTTGCCGCGTGTGCCGCAGTCGATGCGACCAACCGTCACGCCACCAGCTGCATACGCTGAAATACATCGAAATCTCCTGTTGAGTTATAACAAAACGGGACGAGGGCTGACGCTCCCAAGCGCGTCTCGGTTACGGTGAGGGTAGAGACCGGGAGCCGCCAGTCGGCCCGGTCTCTACCAGCGCTGATGGACGATCGGCTTTAGATCCTGCTCGTAAATCGCCCGGACATCGATCATCTGGTCCGAGGTAAGGGGCGGGAATGAAGCTGCCACGGCGTTGGACCTCGCCTGATCTGGATTGCGGGCGCCCAGAATTGCAACCGTCACGGCGTCGGAGATCAGGGTCCTGCGCAAGGCAAAGTCCGCCATCGTGGTATCGCTGCCGACATGCCGATGCACCCGCCCGACAGCCGCAAGCCCGACCTCGTAGGGCACACCAGCGAAGGGTCTCCCCAACATCAAAGGCCGCGCCATTCCTGTTAAACTGGCGATGGTCTGTTCCAACAAGGTGATGCAGTCATTCCGATTCTGGTCGCGCGTGGCGGGAGGGTGAGTGGATCTACCAACTAGTTTAAGCTGCGCCGGTAGCCGCGCGGCGTCCGCCTCGTGATCTTGCGGAAGACATTAGCAAAGTTGCTGGGCGCGCTGAAGCCGCACGCTGTGGCGACCTCGGTCACCGAGCGACGCTGATCGGCCAGCAGTATTTTGGCCTTGATCGTGACGGTGAATGTCGCCGGTTGGGCGGCCGAGACAATCGCGCCGAGCGCCACCGCCATGCCCGCGACCGTCTGTACACGCATGAATCGGCTGAGCATCGCCTCTCCCCCAAGCTCTGCCCTGCCCGGCGCCGATCGCCAGACGACCTAGGCTCCCTATTTGTGTGCGCTACGGGCGGAGTGGAAATGCCGGGAGGCTATGAATTTCATTACCGCTGGTCATCGCGTCTCTGGCTGCTGTAGAGCGACCGGACGCCTCGTCTAACTTGCCGGCGCCTCAGAGAAACACCGTCGGCTTTGGCCCCTTCACGTAGCTGGTTGCAATCCGCGCGATTCCGGAACCGGCCGTTTTCGATCAGGGCCCGAATTGGCCTTCAAGTGGCAGCCACCAATCCCGCCCGGCTTGAGCAACCCGGCGTATTTCCTGAAGAGTCTGATGCACCGCCAGTACGGTGTACAACGTCCAGGTGGTCTCCACGGTGTCGATGCTGTGGTCCGCAAGCGGGATTGTCTCTACCGCCTCTGCCGGTACATCACCCGGACCTGTTCCGCCGCTGATCGACCGAGCTCGTCAAGCACTCAAGTATAAATATCCGGTCCGCTGAGATGCCGTCGCTCGATGCACTGGCGCTATCGAATTGATGACAACACGGCATTTCGATTCGCCCCGTCCCGCTTCCAGATTCGGGGCGTGGCTTCGACGCAGATCGCTCCTCTCAGGGGAGAAAGCGGGCGGAGCCGAGCGAGAAGGACGGAACCCACATCACAGGAGAGAACCGATGAACGCTTCGGTAGTCGCCGCTTCCGCCATGATTGCCGTCATTGCCGTGCCGATGATCGCGCGGGCTGGCCCGGCTGACGTGTGGAAATGCCGGACGGAAGCATGGGGTGCTCTCACGGTTGTTTCTTCGCTCAGGCTCTTCCGGCAGATCCTCGTCATCTGCCTGCTCTCGTTGCTCATCGCCGGCGCCGCGTTCGCCGAATCGCCCATCCCGGCGGTGAACACGGAAGATGGCCTGGCCATCAAAGGTTATGATCCCGTCTCTTATTTCGATTCCGGCAAGCCGACGCGGGGTTCGGCCCAGTTTGCCACCAGCTACAAGGGGGCGGTGTATCGTTTCGTATCGGCCGAGCACCGTGACCGCTTTATCGCGGAGTCGGAGAAATTTGTGCCGCAGTATGGCGGCTACTGCGCCTATGCGATCTCGTTGAACTGGATCGCGGACATCGACCCGGACGAATGGGCGATCGTCAATAACAAGCTCTATTTGAACAACGGTTTCTTTTCGCAAACCCTCTGGTCTCTCGACAAGTCCGGCAACATCGCGCAAGGCAACAGGAACTGGCCATTGGTCCCCAAGCTCGAAAATCGATGAGCTGACGCCGTCTGCCGTCGCCAGGTCAGTCGCAGCGAGGCCGTCATGGTCGAATGGATCAACAGCCAGATCTGCTTTCGACTTGCCGATGCAATTCCTGCCCGATCACCGCCCGGACCGCTCCGGCTCGGAGATGCGCAGGCCGAGGCGCTCTCCGAGCTCCTGCAGGTCTTCGCCTGCGGCGAGGAATCGGCATCGCTGGCCTTCGGACGTCTCGGAGGTTCGCCTATCGAGGACGCGGCTCGTCATGGGCTCGCACGCATCGCGGAAGAGGAGCTCGTCCATGAGCAGCTGCTGCGGGGCCTGCGCGGCGCACTACCGGCACCTACACCAGATAGGGAGCTGCGCCGCGCCATGCTCCGCTTTTACCATGCCATCGCGCAACCCGACGTCGGCCTGCACCTTGCCTCGATCACATCGCTCGACTCTGCGGTTTGCCTGATCCTCTCCGCGCTGCTCGAGCCGGATCGCGTCCTCGCGCAAGAGCCGGTCGTGGCCGCCATCTTCCGCCGCATACATCGAGACGAGGCCGGGCATGTCCGACTCTCGCGGCGCATCGCGGCCGAGCTCGCTTCCCGGGATGTCATCGGCGTCGTGGCCGCGAGAACCCGACTCGGCCTCGTCGGCGTCCTGGCTCAGCGTGGTGAAGCCTTCGAACGCTTGGAAATAGATGCCGGACAGTTGTTCATGCGACTCGGGCACTTGCCGGACGGGCTCTTCCCATGACCGGCCCCTCCTCGCGGACGCTCTGGTCCGACTGTACGCCACTACTGGTGCTCGGCACGGGTGCGGCACTTCCCGGCGAGCCAATTTCGACGGAAGATCTGTTGACGTTGGTAGACCGGCGGTTCGGCCTGTCGCTGCATCGCCGCGGCAGGAGCATCGCTCATAAGCTCGGGATCCGCACCCGCCACCTGTGCCGCAACATGGCGATCCGCTTGGAATCACCACGGAAGGGGCACCGCAATCCCGAGCTCGCCGCCGCCGCCCTACGAGGCGCGCTCATCGAAGCCGGTCTCGTACCACGGGATCTTTCGTACCTGATCGGCCACACCGCGACACCGGCGCGCCTCCTGCCGCCGAACATCGGTCAGGTCGCGGATCTGCTCGACTATGGCGGCCCCTTCGTCGAGTTTCGTCAAGCCTGCACCGGCTTTGCCAACGCCCTGGTGTTCGCGCAAGGATTGTTGCGCGCAGGGGCGGGGCCGGTCGCTATCGTCGGGTCCGAAACGGGCTCTGTCTTCTTCGACCCGCATCGGGTTGCGGAGGATGCGGGACAGCTCGTCAATCTCATACAGATGGGCGATGGCGCAGCCGCAATAGTCCTGGCGTGCGACGACGGCCACGCCGGCGCTCGCCTTTCGCATGTGTATTATGGCCAAGCCGGACGCGGGCGCGACTCCGGCCTCACGATAGCGGAAGGCGGATCCGACACCCCAAGCTGTACGAACGGATTTCCCGAGTTCCGCCACGATTTCGCCGCGATCCGCCGTTCGGGCCTCGACCTGCTTCTGCACGGTGCCGCGGCGGCGGCGGCCGCGGGGAGTGGGCTACCCGACTATATCTTGCCGCATCAGGCCAATGGCCGCATGGATGCGATCCTTGCCCGACCGCTGGGCCTCGCGCCCGAGCGGATCGTCGTCACGGCCGATCGGCTGGGAAATACCGGATCGGCCGCCATCTGGCTCGCCCTCGCACAATTGAGATCGACCCTCCAACCGGGCCAGACCGTGCTCGCCGTCGGTGCCGAGGCCACCGACTTCATGTTCGGCGGATTCCGTTACCGCCATGCCTGATCGCGCGGGCCAATCCCTGATGATTGCCGCCGCGTCGGCCGGACGAGAGCCCCTGGTGGCTATTGAAGGCCTTTCGAAGCGCTACGGTCGCAGAACCGCGGTCATGGGCGTGACGCTCACGTTGCGGGCAGGCGAGATCTGCGGTTTCGTCGGCGCGAACGGCGGCGGCAAGACCACCACCCTTCGGATGCTTGCCGGAATTCTGAGGCCGGACGGGGGACGCGGGCGCGTGGTTGGCTTCGACCTTCTGCGCGATGCCGCAAAGATCCGCGAGCGGGTCGGCTACTTATCGCAGCGGCTGTCGCTCTATGCCGAGCTCTCGGTATTTGAAAACCTCCGATTCCGCGCCGCGGTCTACGGGCTGAGAAACCCCCGCGCGGCGGCGCAGGCTGCAATCGGCGAGTTCGATCTCGTGCAATGGGCCCGCAGCCCGGCGGGCGCTCTCTCCGGCGGCTGGGCGCGTCGCCTTCAGCTCGCTGCGTCGCTGATTCATTCGCCGCAACTCGTGCTCCTCGACGAGCCGACGGCCGGCCTCGATGCGGCAGCGCGCCAGGAGGTGTGGCGGCGCGCGGAGCGGTTGGCCGCGGCCGGCGCGGGCGTGATCCTATCCACCCATGACATAGCGGAGGCGGAGCGATGTCTGCAGGTTGCCTTGTTTGCCGACGGTCAAGTCGTGGCGGCGGGCGCACCCGATGAGATCGCGGTGCGTTCGCCCGCGGCCGCGTTCCTGTTGTGCGGCATCGACGCGCGCCGGCTCGCACAGGATGTCGCCGCGGTTACCGGCGTCGTCGCCAGCTATCCGCAGGGGGAGTGTCTGCGCGTCGTCGTCGATCCGCTCGGGGAAGAGCACCTGCGCCGGTTCGCGGCATCGCACGGAGCGAGAATCGCCCGGGCGGCGCTCCGGCTCGATGATGCCATTCTCGCGTCGTCGATGCCAATGGGAGAGGCTCGGATATGAGCCGGCGCGCTCCATGGCGGGCGGCAGGACGACGCCTTTCGCGCATGGTGGCCGTCGCCCGCGTCGAAACCTTGCGACTCGTGCGGGACCGCGTTGTCATATCCCTGATCGCCCTGGTGCCGGCGGTGCAGATCCTGCTCTTCGGCTACGCCGTTAATCTCGATCCGAAGAGCGTCCCAATCGCCATCGCCGGCGGCGGCGATGCCTCGATCGAGCGCGCCGCTCGCATCGCGGGCGAGACCGGTTACTTCACGATCGTCGGTGAAGGGCTGCCGTCGGGTGCAGCCGAGCGGATGGTCATCGACGGCAAGGCGTTGGTCGGGATCGAGCTGCCGCGGGCCGGTAACGAGGGGCGCGATGTCAGGGACAACGATATCGGGCCCGGTGTCAAGGTAACCAGGCCCGAGCAGTCGTCCACGCCTCGTGTCGTCGTCGACGCCTCCGACCCCGCTTCCGTGCGCCCGGCTCTGGGGGCGCTCGAGACTGCTTATTGGCGTCACGTCGCGACGGTTCTTTCTCTCGGCTCCAGCTCCGCCGTCCAGGTCAAATGGCTCTTCAACCCTGACGGTCGCACTGCCTGGGCCATCGTTCCAGGGTTGGTCGGCGTCATCGTCATGATCAGCACCTTGATGCTGGGGGCCCTGACGCTCGTTCGCGAGCGGGAGCGCGGCATCTGGGAGGCGCTCCTAGCCACCCCTGTCGACGCGCTCGACGCACTCGTCGGCAAGCTGACGCCCTATGTGTTGATCGGGACGCTGCAAGGGGCGATAGCCATCGGGATCGCCCGGCCGCTTTTCGAACTGCCGTCGTCGGCCGGCCTTGGGGCGCTGCTCGCCGCCTTGCCGTTGTATGCCGGCGCCCACCTGATCCTCGGCTTCGCGCTCTCAGCCATGGTGGAGAGCCAGATGCAGGCGATGCAGGCCGCGGTCTTCTTTTACCTGCCCTCGATGCTGCTATCCGGCTTCATGTTCCCGTTCCAGGGAATGCCGGGATGGGCGCGCTCGATTGGCGAGATGCTGCCGCTGACGCATTTCGTTCGTGCGGCTCGGGGTGTACTGCTGAAGGGTGAAGGGACCGCGCTCGTCGGGCACGAAATGTGGCCGGTGGCGCTTTTCGCACTTGCCGCCGCCGCCCTCGCGTTCGCCACCTACGGCCGCCGTCTCGACCGAACGCCCTGAGACAAGGGCAATGTCACAAGCTCCAGATTCCTTTCAGGGGCCGTGTCACCCGAAACGACGTTGGACTCTGCACCCGTGATCAATCGGATGGCGCGCCGATAGGTCAGATAGGCCCACGCCCAGTCCAATATCACGGCGAACCGGTTGCGGGCACCGACCAGCAGGACGACATGAACCGCGCCCCACAGCCACCAGGCAGGCATGCCCCACAGCTTGAGTGGCCCGAGGTGAGCGACGGCCGCCTTGCGGCCGATCGCCGCCATGCTGCCGCGATGGCGATAGCGAAACCCGCCCGGCACAGACCGGCCCTCTATGCGGGCGCGGATCACCCCGGCGACATATTCGCCGCCCTGCCGCGCCGCAGGAGCAAGTCCCGGCACTGGCTGGCCGGTCGGTCCTTCGATAGCAGCCGTGTCGCCGATCGCAAAGACCTCCGGCAAGCCCGGCACCGAGAGGTCGGACAGCACTCTGATCCGGCCGGCGCGATCGGCGGGGGCATCGAGCCATTTCGCCGCCGGTGACGCCGCAACGCCCGCGGCCCACAGCACGGTGCGGGCTGGAATGCGGTCATCACCGACCATCACGCCTTCGTCATCGACCGCCGTGACCCGGCTGTTGAGCCGAACCTCTATCCCCAGCCGCTCAAGCGATTCCTTGGCCCGCGCCGACAGCGCTTCCGGGAAGGTCGGCAGCACGCGCGGTGCCGACTGCACCAGGATCACTCGCGTCGAGGCGGGATCGAATCGGCGAAAATCCTTTTCCATACCCTGGCGGGCCAGCTCGGCGATGGCGCCAGACAGCTCAACGCCGGTCGGACCGGCACCGACGACGACGAAGGTGAGCAACGCGCCGCGCTCGGCTTCGTCCGTGCAAGTTTCCGCCAGTTCGAAGGCGACGAGAATCCGGCGGCGGATCGCCGTAGCGTCATCGATCTTCTTGAGGCCGGGCGCGGTCCGCTCCCACTCGTCCTTGCCGAAATAGTCGTGGCGCGCACCAGTGGCCAGCACGAGATAGTCATAAGGCAACCGGCGGTCATCGAGCAGCACGGTCCGGCCTGCCCGATCGATGCCGGTCACGCGGCCATAGTGCACGACCGCGTTGAACTGATCGCGTAGCATGGCGCGGATCGGGGTCGCGATATCGGCCGGCGACAAACTGGCAGTCGCCACCTGATAGAGCAGCGGCTGGAAAAGATGATAGTTGCGGCGATCAATCAAGGTGACTCGCGCTTTCGCCCACCGCAAACGGTGTGCGGCCGCGAGCCCGCCAAAGCCTGCACCGACGATCACGACATGCGGCATACCCGCGAGCGAAAAGGCCGGTTTGCCGTCGAGCTGCGGGAAGCGGTGCCGGAGCCGAGAGTAGGTGAGCTCGTCGGCCGACAGCGGCCCGCCGCCCCGAAGGCAGATCAGCCCAAGGACCACCAGCCAATAGGCCGTCTCCGGCGGGCCCGCGCCCATGATCCCGGCCGACAGGGTGATGACGAGCAGCAACGCGGCGATGAGACGGGTGGCGAGGCCCGCTCCCAGGAGCGTCGCGCCAAGCAGCGCTGAAGCCCATAGGAAGGTGGCCATGAAGAGGCGTAGCGCCAAAAGCCCAACTGGGCGGCCAATCCGGTCCATGGTCTCCAGCACGCGGCGCGCTACGCCAGCAAAGGGCAGCGCGCTCGACAGCACGGCCGGACCGATCAGTCTGTCGAGAGACAGAGCACCGGGCCCGCGCAGGATCATAAAGCCGAACAGGAGCGCCCAGAATAAATTCTCCGGCAGCGGTTTATAGGCGAACTGGATGACAAGGGAGAGGATGAAGAGCGGCACTGCCGCGATGCGAGTCAGCAATCCGATGGCGATTAATGGGGGGCAGACCAGCTCGATCGCCAGGCCGGTGACCGCTGCCGCGGTCGGATTGAGCCAGCTCACCGGATACTCGTAGGTTGCCAGCAGCAGCGCCGTCTTCCAGCTCGCTGCCTTGAGCAGGCCGGAGATGAAGAAGCTTTGTGCCAGCCACACTCGGATGAATAAATCGAGCAGCGGCCCGAGCAAGCGCTCGGCGAAGCTCAGCACATCACTGACCACGGATATCAGGCGAGCAATCGGCGTCACGGTAAAGTCCTCCGCGTGTCTGCGCCGGCGACTCTGCAATCTCTGCGGCTGGAGTGCAGTCCCACCGAAGTCCGCTCGCCGGCGCCGGCAGGAGCGCCAGCACCTCGACCGCGGGTTGTTGTCAGAGCCTCCGTCGGCCGAGCAGCAGCGGCTTCAGCAGACGGTCGACGGAGACCGGGCCGGGGCCGCGGGTCAACAGGAAGATCAGCATCGCCGCCCAGGTCAGGTGCTCGACCCAGTTCTCGGGATAGACGAAGGTCTGGATGACGAAAACCATGCCAAGCAGCGGCAAGGTGGCGAGACGCGTCAGCAGGCCGATGGCGATGAGGGCCGAGCAGCCGAGCTCGAAGCTGGCCGAGAGCGTTGCCGCCGCCGCTGGGCTCAGCACCGGCACATGGTATTCGTCGGCGAACAGCAGCAGCGTCGTGTCCCAGCTCAAGATCTTGGAATGGCCCGACTTGAAGAACACGCTGGCCACGCTCAAGCGGAAGATCAGCTGCAGCAGTCCCCAGGGGAAGCGGCCTAGGATTGCGAGGCCGCCCTCGATCAGGTTGCGCAAAGGCTTGGCCGGAGCGCCGCCCGCAACGGTGGTGATCATGGCAAAATCTCTGTGGGTTGGGGGATTTCGATGGCTGCGAACGCATAGCCGACGACAAGGCCCTCGCCGAACAGACGGCTGAGCGCCATCGCAGGGTCGAACATCGGGTCGGTTTTAAGGACGGCGGCGAGCGCCGCCTCGAGCGGCTGTCCGGCAGCCAGGAAGCCGCGTAGGTCGAACTCGGCCGGCTCGAGCCGGCGGAAGACCACCTCCTCGCCGAGCTGGCGGATCTCGAGGCGGCAGCCGCCCTGGTCGAGGTCGACCGAATCCTCGGCACCCGGCTTGTTGGCCTGCCAGATCAGGTCGACGGGCCAGGGCGAGGCGATGAGGCGCAGCGAGGGCTGCAGGCGGAAGACGAGGCGCGGATAGTCGGCCGGCGCCGCGGCCGCTAGGGCGCCCGCTTCCAATGGCACGTCGGCCGGCGCATGCAGCGCGGCGTTGATCGCCCATTCGAGGCGGGCCACGTCGGGCAGATAGGGCAAGGTGCGGCAGGGCGGGAAGCCGGCGAGGAAATCGGCGAAGGTGTCGCCGAACTCGAACAGGCAGGGCTTGCGCGGCGGCGAGGAGTCGATATAGCGGTCGACGGCGAAGCCGAAGAAGCGCTCGTCCACCAGGCGGCAGACGACCGGATAGATCTCCTTCAGCGCTTCGGTCAGGGAGCTGCGGTAGTGGTTGGCGTAGATTTGCAGGCGGGCCGCCGGATCGAGCCCGTCGCCCAGGATCGCCTCGACGATCGAGCCCTGGTCATGGCCCAGGATTCCGCGCCCAACGGCGCGTTGCAGGTCACGCAGCTTCGACATTGGGTTTCTCTTGCGGGCTTTCTTGCAGGACATGGCGGGCGAGCGCGTCGGCCTTGTCGGCTTCGCCGAGCAGGACCGAAAGCGCCGGCAGGCGGCAGTCCCATTCGATAAGGGTGGGTTGCGGGCCGAACCAGTCGAGCGCCTCGGCATAGAGCACCCAGACCGTCTCGGCCACGGCGCTGCCATGGTCGTCTATCAGGACCTCGCGGCCGCCGGCGGCATTGCCATGGTGGCCGGCAAGATGGATCTCGCCGACGGCGGCAGCCGGCAGGGCCGCCAGATAGGCCGAGGAGTCGAAGCCGAGGTTGCGGCCGCTGACATGGATGTTGTTGACGTCGCAGAGCAAACCGCAGCCGGTGTGGCGGACCAATTCGGCGAGGAACTCGGGCTCGGCGATGGTCGAATGGCGATAGCGCAGGTAGCTCGACGGGTTCTCGATCAGGATCGGCCGGCCGAGCCACGCCTGCGCGCGCTCGACATTGGCAGCGACGAGATCGAGCGCCTCCTCGGTATAGGGCAGCGGCAGGAGGTCGTTGAAGTAGATGCCGTCGGCGGCGCTCCAGGAGAGATGCTCGGAAACCCGCATCGGCTCGAGCCGTTCGACCAGCCGCGCAAGGCGATCCAGATGGTCATCGTCGATGCCTTCGGCGCTGCCGAGGGAAAGGCCGACGCCATGCAGGCTGACCGGGCTCATCTGGCGCAGGCGCTCGAGCGCGCGCAGCGCCGGCCCATGCCCCATGTAGTTCTCGGCATGTACTTCGTACCAGCCCGCCGCCGAGGGGTTGGCCATGACCTCGGACAGATGGGGGGCGCGCAAGCCGATTCCCGCGGCAAGCGGCGTCGCTGGCTTGGCGTGATCGCGGGTCTCGACCATGGCGCGTCCCTCGGCTGTCCGTGGTTCCTTGCTCAGGCCTTCGGCGTCGTGCTGCCGCTGGTGATCTTGGCGCAGGCACCGGCGGGCACGTAGATCCAGGAGGCGCCGTCGTTGTTCTTGGTCGAGGTCCCGGCGCAGGAATGGGTCGCGGTCTGGCAATCGTTCAGGCCGGCCTTGGCAATGCCGTAGCACTTCTCGGCCTGGAAATTCGGCACGGCAGCCGGGCCCGCTTGGGCGATCACCGGCACGGCGATGGCGGCCAGCATGGCGGACGCGGCAATCATCGAGGTTTTCATCGGTCGTTCTCCTGTCGGGTGGTTGAAACGCTTGTCGTTGCGGCCCCGGCCCGTCCCCCTGTTCGGAGCGATCGGCCTCGAAGCCTCGCCGGGGAATGTGCACCCGGACGGCCCCGCCGGGAAATACCGTGTCTGCATTGTTTCGATAGCGAAGGTGCATGAAACCGGTTGGCGGGGGACCAGGATTGCGGATCTCTCATCTTCAGCCTCGCGAAGGCGGTGGGTCGATAAGGTGTCGGCCGCGTCGGATCGAACGGCGCGATCACACTCGCGTGAGGCGTCCGTGACGCCGACGGCATGGACACCCGCCTTCGCGGGTGATGGAAGAAGAGACGGGGGTGGTGAAGAAAGACGCAGGGGCGACGGAAGAAAAACCGGCGGGAAACGCCCGCTCAGTTTTCGGAGCGGGCGCGCGCAGATGACGGCGTCCTCAGAGATACGTCGCCCGGATGTCTACGGTCGATTCGCGCCCCAGGGTATCGAAATGCATATCGAGCCAGGCTTGCGCGGTCGCGCGGCTGGTGTCCCGCAGTTCGGTCAGAAAACCCCGGTCGGCGTTGAGCTTGCTGGCGACGCTGAGCCGCGACATCTCGGATTCGGCCGAGATGGCGTGGATATGCATCTTCTTGAGGGCGTTCGTCTTGACCTGATCCGCCTCGATCAGGTCAAGACGAAGTTGATCGCGCGCATCTCGCGCATCAGCGAGGAGTTGAAGCTGATCTCGTTGATGCGGTTCAGGACCTCGGCCGCCGTGTGCGGCATCTCGGGCCGCTCGAGCGGGTTGATGTGGACGATGACCACGTCATGGCTGGTGCAGTTGTAAATCAGCGGGAACATCGCCGGGTTCCCCATGTAGCCGCCGTCCCAGTAGGATTCGCCGTCGATCTCCACGGCCTGGAACAGGAAAGGCAGGTAGCCCGAGGCGAGCACCGCGTCTGCGGTGATCCCGTCGTTGCCGAAGACCTTGACCTTGCCGGTCCGCACATTGGTGGCCGAGTGGCCGAGAGGTAGAGCTTGACCGGGCAGCGATGTGCGCGCAGCGCATCGAAGTCGACGACCTGGGTCAGCACGTCGCGCAGCGAGTTGTAGTTCATCGGGTTGAACTGATTGGGAGAGCAGGCGGGTCATCATGTCCATCAGGACATAGGCCGGGGAGCTGTCGAGCGCGCGGTTGCCCATCATGCGGTCGAGCCAGGTCGGCTGCAGCGGGCTGAAAGCCGCCGCATGGCTGACCCGGCGCCAGAGATTGGCCAGCGCCTGGCGGGCGCCCTCGCGGCCGTCGGCGCTCATGCCATAGGCGGCGACGGTGGCGTTCATGGCCCCGGCGCTGGTCGCGCTGATGCCCTCCAACGCGATGCGCCCGTCCTCCAGGAGGCGGTCCAGCACGCCCCAGCTGAAGGCGCCGTGGGCGCCGCCGCCTTGAAGGGCGAGGTTGATCAATTTCTCTCCCGCATGAGGCTGGTCGGCGCGCGCTGCGTCCGTCCTCGTTTCACGCATGCGCCGGCTCTCCGCCTTGTCGCGGGTCAGGACCGTGGCATCCATGGTTTTACCTCCTCCGTTCTCTCAATGCGCCGTCCAGCCGCCGTCGACCGGCAGGGCGGTGCCGGTGATCGAGGCGCCGGCGTCCGTGCAGAGGAAGACCCCGAGCGCGCCGAGTTCCTCGACGCCGACAAAACGCTTGTTGGGTTGCTGGGCCAGCAGGATGTCCGCAGATCACCTGCTCGCGCGGAATGCCGTGGCTCTTGGCCTGGCCGTCGATCTGCTTCTCGACAAGCGGGGTCAGGACATAGCCCGGGCAGATGGCGTTGCAGGTGACGCCGGCTTCGGCGCCTTCCAGCGCAGTCACCTTGGTGAGGCCGATCATGCCATGCTTGGCGGCGACATAGGCCGACTTGAAGGGCGAGGCGACCAGGCCGTGCGCCGAGGCGGCGTTAACGATCCGGCCCCAGCCGCGCGCCTTCATGCCGGGGATGACGAGCCGGGTGGCGTGGAAGGCCGAGCTCAGGTTGATCGCCAGGATGGCGTCCCATTTCTCGGCCGGGAACTGTTCCAGTGGGGCGACGAACTGGATGCCGGCGTTGTTGACCAGGATGTCGACCTTGCCGAGCGCGGCGCCGGCGCCCTCGGACCAGGCTGGCGATCGCAGTCGGCCGGCTCATGTCGGCGCCGTCGAAGCGGATTTCGCTTCCCGATTCCTCGGCCAGGCCGGCGCGGATCGTCTCGATCTCGTCGGCCTCGCCGAAGCCATTCAGCATGACCTTGGCGCCGGCGAGAGCCAGCGCCCAGGCGAAGCCGAGGCCGATGCCGCTGGTCGAGCCGGTGACGATGGCCGCGCGGCCTTCCAGGGGTCGCGGCGACGGCGCTGCGGGCTTGGTCTCGGGCCTGGTCATCAACATGGCGAGCCTCCTTCGGGCGATAACATTTCGGGCCTACTTCGGGTGATGCGATCTTGCTGGGTTCCAGCTTCGGCGGCGGCCGCGGCATTGGGAAATGCCGATCGGATATCGAAGCGATGCTAGCCGGTTATCGGGGGGTCGCTGCGCTGCTGGCCGCCGCGCCGGCCCCGGCGCAGCCTTCCCCCGAACTCGCGTTTAGGCTATCTGTCGCCTCGGGAGGCTTGATGACGGCCGAGCGGGTGCAATCCACCAACCCGGGCGAACCGTGGGAGACCGTGCGCCGCAGATGGA
>WNFP01005430.1_pt1 | contig 17967 bp, 16 predicted proteins | sample 5400201 | NCBI WGS metagenome assembly WNFP01 (sample SAMN13153355, study PRJNA577476) | soil metagenome | isolation source: 115 cm saprolite under Madrone tree | place: USA:California | collected 2016-06-14 | reverse complement strand
GTGAGCGATCACAAACTCAAGCTCAGGATAGCGCTCCAAGACGCCGCCGGCGATCAATCGAGTCACCGCCACGCCGAGATCGAATTCGCGGGTGAGGATGACCGAGAGTTGATAGTCTTGCAACAAATCGTATCCTTTGGGCGCCAAGGCCGGATGGACGAAGATTGGAATTTGCAGTCTTGTCACAACATCGTAAAAGGGCCTGAACGCCGCCGCGTCCAACGACAAGCCGCGCGACTGAGAAGAGATCGTTACGCCGTTGAGTTGGAGATCGCCAACCGCTCGCTCCAGCTCTTTCAACGCGGGCTCGCCCTCAAGCGGGGGAACGTGGGCCAAGCCGACGAAGCGACCCGTATACTGCTTTTGAATCTTCGCCGTGCAGTGATTGAGCAGCCGGCAGTTCTCCAGCGGCGCGTCCCATCCCAGAATGCAGGTCTGCACCGCGACGTCGATGCCGGCCCGGTCCATAGCCCTAATCTGGGCATCAAGATCAAACAGTTGACCGTGAACATTCGCCTTGGGAACACCATCCTCTTCGACGATGGTTCGAGTTCCGGTATTGATTCCCATTCGTCGCGCTAACTCTACGGGAATGTAGTGGTGTTCAAAATCTACGACCATAAAACTCTCTGTCGGGATATTGTGTCGAATAAAATCGAAACTGCCGCCTGTTGCTCAAAGCGGTTAACCTTCGGCGGGCGGATCGAAATCATGTAATCTGAAGTCCGATTTCGAATTTCGCTGCATAACCATGCCCATCTTTGGTCAACGTTGGAATCAGTTGCTTTCCTCCTTGGCGGAAGATGAAATCCTTGTCGTTAGTCGTGCTGCGGTATCCTTTGCCGTCGTAGGGGGCCTGCTTGTGAACTTGGTCGGTGATGGATTCATCAAAGTAAAGCTGCGAAATGAATTCATGGGCGCTCCGGGACGCGGGATCGGTGCGAATTTTGAAGTGGATGTGAACGGTTCGGCCATCGTACCAGCCGGGATAGATCGTCAGAAATTCGGCAATACCGTTCGCGTCCGTCGCTTGATAGCCGCGCAGAAACTTTTTCCCTCGGGTATCGAATCCGGCATTCATGTCGCGCACATCGGAATAAACACCGAGGGCATCGCAGTGCCAAACATCGACGAAGGCGCCGCTCAAAGGGCTGCAAGAGCTGCCGCTGACCTTGGAAACGTGGAACGCTAAACGTAAAGGCACGCCTGGCTGCACCGAACTGTCCGAAGGATTAGAACGAATGTCGGAGCGGTTGAGCTTCTCGTCGATAAAGTAGGGTCCCGCAGTCTGTTCGGGGCGCACCACGCACGAGGGGATGACCGCGGCATGGGCGGTCGCGAGCGAAGCCAACGCTGTAGTCGGCTTCCCCGATCTCCTCTTCATTCGTCGGCAGCCTAAAAATATTGCTGCCGTCCCAGTGCCCAAGAGCGCGAGCGCCTGGCGCCGGCTCAATAGTCGGCTCGGGGTGGTTTTCTTAACAAGTCGCTTATTCATAGGTCTTTAGACTATATACCACGATTGCTCATTGCCTAAAGTCCAGCCGGCGCTTTCTCATATGGGTAGGGTTCTATGTCTTCGGCTTCGAACATCGTGTAGCCCAAACTTAACGCTGGCCGGTAGTCTTCTTTCACCGAATTGAAAATGCCGCCGATATTCTTCCAAGGCTCTGGATTCGTGTAGAACCGCTGTAAGAAAAGCATGTCGGTGACCAAACTATCCATCCAATCCACGTTGGTTGTGTAGCCGATGACGGCGCGGCAGCCGGAAGCCGCTAAAAAATCTCGTGCGAATTGTTCTCCTTCGGTGCCAGACAAAACGTTACAGGCTGCGAAGTAAACGAGATTACTATAACCGCATTTGCCGTAGCCGCGAAAAGCTTCCAGCAATGTCTCCGCGCCGATGCGGTCCAGGACGGATTTAACGGCTCCGGGCTCGCCGTGAAAAGCGAGATAGTAGATCGGCGTATCCCAGGATTCCGGCAGTTTCCAAAGTAAGCCTTCCGGGTGCTGCGTATAGTAAGCGAGGCCGCGCTCCGATTCCACGAAGCGGTGCGCGAGCTGTAGCCGCGGGCGAATCAAAGTAGCGAGGGATTCGAAAAAACCTTTAACCGAGATCGCTTTGAATAACTCGCGGTTCCAGTAGGACTCGAGGCAGACCAGCTTTGCCGCGACGGTTCGACGCGTCTTCACTGCCGGCCAAGTCGGATGGCCGGCCTCGGCACATTTACCGAACCACGCGGGAGTATCCACGGCACATTGTTCGACACAGCAGCGCGCGCAGACCTGGCTTTTCCCGTCCAGACAGAGATAGGTCTCGCTGGGTTGGGGTTCATGGTTCCAGTAGCAAGTGCCCATCAGGAGCTTCGGGTCAGAATGGGAGAGGCAAGTGAGTTTGAATCAGGACTCCTGCATTGACCTGTTGGATGTTGTCTCTCGCCTCTCGACTAATGAAGTCTCGGCATGATCTCTTTCTTGAAGAGATTCAGTGAGGAGATGACTTTGTCGTGGTGAAGATTGCCGATGTGGAACATACCCATGAAGTGATTGGCGCCGATTTGTTTCATTTGCGAGGTGATCTGCCGGGCGACGTTGTCCGGGTCACCGGCGATCACATAACCGGTGCTGATCAGGCCATCCCAATCGAGCTTGGAAAAATCGCGCCGCTCTCGGTTGCCTTCGCGGAAATAGTTGAACGAACGCTCCGTGGTCAAGGCTGCCATGAGCCGCTGGTCGACGGCGCCCTTATTCACCGCTTCGTTGAAGCCGCGATTAAAGACAGTGAAAAAATAGCGCATCGCCGGCTCGGCGACTTCTTGCGCCTTTTTATCGGACTCATCGACGTAGATATGACGGCAGAGAATAAAATCATCGGGAGTGGCCTCCCAACCTTCGTCTTGGGCGACTTTCCGGTAGTAACCGAAAGTGTCCTCGATTTGGCCTGTTGTCTGGTAGACTTGAGCCGTCGGCAGGTGACGCTTCACGCACCATTCAATGGACTCGGCGCTGCGTGCCGCGATCCAGATCGGTGGATGGGGTTGCTGCAACGGGCGCGGCCAGATCGCGCAGTCTTTGAGCTGGAAGAACTTTCCCTCGTGACTCCAGACCGGTTGGCTCCATGCGGTCATAATGAGGTCGTAGGCTTCTTCGAAACGACCGCGGGATTCTTCCGGATTCACGCCGTACCAGATATACTCCGGCGGTATACCGCGCACGAAACCGGCAATGAGGCGGCCGTTGGAGAGACAATCGATCATCGCATATTCTTCGGCGACCCGAACGGGGTGATTGCGCAAAGGCAGGATGTTTCCAAGAACACCGATTTTGATGCGGCTTGTCTTCTGACTCAGTGCGGCTGCAATAAGATTCGGTGAGGGCATCGTCCCATAGGCGCTATAATGGTGCTCGTTGAAAACTATGCCATCGAAACCTAACTCCTCGCAGTAGGCCATTTCCTCCAGATGTTCTTTGTAGTTCGCGGCGCCTTTGAGTGGATCGAAGTAGCTACTAGGCACGGGTGTGCGTGGCGCTTCCGTTGGCACATGGGGATAGGCGAGCAAGTCAAAGTTATAGATTTTCACTGAAACATTTCTCCTTCAGTCGTCGAACTTTGCGGATGCTAGCATCGCACCGGACTAGGGTCAAACCAATCTATCAATTACGAGGATGGAGGATGGAGGATTGAGGGTGGAAAGTGAAAACGGCTATCCTCCATCTTCTATCTTCTATCCTCGATGTAGCTCATCTTCGAAGGGGTCTACTTGAAGTAGCCTTCCTTGATCAGTTGATCCACGATGCTGGTATCGATAAAGGACGCAGGATCCGCGGACGCGGCCTTGGGCGTATTTTTCTTGATCGCATCCAGGGTCGTACGCAGGGTTTCGACCTTAGGTCTGGCGTTTTTGTCGGCCCATTTGGCAAATAGCTGATAGGAATAATCTACGTCGTCGCGATCGACGCCCAGAAATTCAGTCAAATAGTTTACGGTTTTTTCCCTCTGTTCAAAGTAGACTTTCATGGCGTCAGCGATTGCCCGCATATAACGAACAACGTTATCACGATTGCTCTGAAGATAAGACCGTTGAAGCCATTGGAGGTGCAAGGGGACCGAACTGGACGTCTCCTTTCTCCATTGAAGCGATGATAATCGCAGGGTCAGCGTTGGCAATCTGGACGAGCTTCACGTCCTTGTCAGGATCCAATTTCAGCCGAGTCAAAGCGAATCTCAAAGCCGTGTCGGGTATGGTCCCGAAGGGCGCTCCAACGTGACCGGTCTTTCCTTTGAGGTCTTCGACTTTCGTAATATCTTTCTGGGTCATGACTTTGTACGGGAAAACATTTACCCACGAGCCAACCAATACAAAAGGCGGCGCCCCTTCGAGGGTTGCCGTTACAAAGGCTGCCGCGCCTGATCCCGTGGACATTTGCATGCTCCCGCCGAGCATGGCTTGCACGGCGGCCGCGGTATTGGTTTTGACGATGTTCACATTGAGTCCATGCTTGGCGAACAGGTTTTCCTTTTCCGCGATGAAATAGAGGGCAGTCCCCGGATTGGTGCCTGTCTGGCCGACGGTCATCTTCACACCTTGAGCGTAAACGCCATCGGCCGTACCTAGAAGTAACATGGCAGCCAGAACCGGTAGTAAATAGATGATACGCTTTGGCAGCTTCATGCTTGTCCTCCGAATCTTTTTCACTTCGGTGGCTTCCACTTCTCCAATCGGTTCTCTACCAATTTTAGCAATTCATTCAATCCGGCGCCGAGACACGCGATGATGACAATGGGGACGAACATGGCGGCCATCTGAAAACGCTGCGCAGCGACGGAGCTTAAATAACCCAACCCCATGGCTGCGCCGTATTGCTCGGCAACAACGATATAAACCAGCGCTCGTCCCAAGGCCACGCGCATTCCGGCGACGATGTAAGGAAGGGAGCCGGGGACCGACACTTTGAGAAAAATCGTGCTGTCTTTAGCGCCGAAAGCGCGCGCCATCGTGATGAGGCGGTGGTCCGTGTTGGCGATCCCGGTCATGGTGTTGATTAAGATAGGGAAAACTGCCGCCAAGACGGTCATGATGATCTTTGATAACGGTCCGAGGCCGAAGAGCATGATAATCAAAGGGAGCAACGCAATAAGCGGCGTAGCGTAGATCCCCGAGAGCAGTGGATCGAAAGTCTTACTGATGTTCCTGTACCAGCCCATGGGAACACCGGCGATGACCCCCAGCACCACGGCAATCACGAAGCCGACGGAAAAATTTGTCAGGCTGAACCACATGTGTTGCCAGATGCTGCCGTTGGCGAAAAGTTCGAAGCCTTTTGCGAGGATTTTAGTGAATGGCGGAAAGTAAAACGGGTTGAGGATTTCCAAGCGGGTGGCGAGTTCCCAGGCGAGAAAGAAAGCGACGATTCCGAGCACGCCCAGCCAATTGGCTGCGATGTCCCGAACTCGCGTGGTCAGCGTGTAAGTGGGCAGAGGCTTTGATTCGTCAACGGACACAGCCTCTAAGGAGGTATCTTGTTGAGGCGTAACGTCCTCCTATCGTAGTGAAGCCAAATCTATTCGCCCCCGGAGCTCGCTGTCAAGGGCACGCGAATCGCGGCGCTTCGCGATTGCAAATTTCAAATCTCAGATCACAGATTAAAGAATCCCGATTTGAGATATGAGATTTGCGATTTCCAATTTGCAATTCTGCGCAAAGCGCAGACTACTCCCAACGTTTGTTCTTGGTGAAGTCATACTGGATAGAGGTATCGCTCTCGAAGCGCCAAATGGCGCGCTCTTTGTTCCATTCCCCGTTGAAGGCGGATTTTAAGAATGACGTGATTTGCCTCCAGGCAGCTTGAGTTTGAGCAGGACGAAATCGCCCAGGCATCGTATCGTTGAGAAAGCCGTGGGGCGCATCCGGGTAAATACGGATGTCGAAGCTCTTTTTGGCCGACGCCAATACGTTGGTCATGCGCAAGACGTTATCGAGAGGCACCAGGTTATCCATCTCGCCGAATATTCCGATCATCGGACAGGATATTTGCTGCAATAGCTTGTCGATGGGTTCCGGGCGAAGAGGATGGGATTTCCAGTCGTCGTTGTAAACTGCGCCGTACAAGACGACGGCGGCAGAAAGATAATCTCTTCGTGCCGAGACGAGTAACGGTTGGCGACCGGTTTGGCAGACGCCCGCCATAGCGAGTTTGTTGCCATCCACATCCGGCAATGTGCGCAAATACGCGACGACCAAGTCGATATCTTGGAATACTTCCTCGTCGCTCAGCTCGGAGCGAGTATCGCCGCGGGCCAAGGCTTCACGATCTCCCGTGAAGCGGGAGAAAAGATCCGGCACAATGGTCACATAGCCGGCGTCGACAAACTTCTGGCCCAAGTCCGTCGTGTGCTGAACGATCCCGTAGCGCTCGTGAAGATGAATGACCGCGGGCCGTTTGCCGGTGCCGGCGGGCTTGCCGAGAAAGCCATTGATTCGGTTATCGATGCGAATTGGACTAAGCATGGCGTATCTCCTTAGAAAATGAAAACGAAGGGACGCAGGTTCATCGTCTATAAAGCCGCTCAAAGAATTTCTCGTCGTCCAGCTTCTTCACAAAGCTGGAGTCGACGAACTCTTCCGGTTTTGAGGCTTTTGCCTTGGGATTTTTTATGCCCAGCTCATTGAGGATGGTTTGAATACCAGGAAGCGTCGGGTAGGGCTTCTCGGGCACCACCTTGAGGGCTATTTCACGGTACGTCTCCTCCAGAGCCTCGCGGTCGTTGGTTTGAAGATATTTACTCAAAATCTTGATGCTGGGTTCCTTCTCTGTCTTGTAAAAATGAATCGCTTCGGCCAGAGCCGCGATCACGGATGCCACCACTTCACGTTGCGATTTGATGAAAGCTCGTGTCGTTAAGAGCGCCGTTAGTTCAAAGGGGATGTTAAGTTGAGCCATATCGATCAACGTGTTGTATCCCATTTTACGCGCCGTCAATGTGAACGGCGGTGTGATGATAGTTGCTTGAACGTTCTTAGACTGCAAAGCGGCGACTCGAGCGGTCTGAGTTCCGATCTGCAGCAAGAGAACATCCTTTTCCGCTAGGCCCACCTTCGTCAGTGCCATCCGTACGCTAAGATCGGTTGCGCTACCAAAGCGGCTGATGGCTACCTTGCCGCCGACCAGTTGATCGACCTTCTTGATTTCAGGCAAAGAAATGAGGCTGTATGGAAAGGTGTTAAGGAAACTCGCGACGATGACAATATCCGCGCCGGCGAGGCTGCTGGTTACAGCAGCCGATCCATCGGCTAAAACCATTGATACATCGCCGCCCATCATCGCCTGAAATCCAAGCGAGCCACCCGGCGTCAGGATCGGCGCGATATCCAAGCCATACTTTTTGAAAAGACCCGCTTCCCTCGCGATAATTAGCGGCGCCTGGTAAGGACTGGTGGCGGTATAGGCTATGTTTAGCTTACGCAATTGGGCGCTTATGGGAGAACCGAGTCCGAAAAGAACAAACAGCGAAATAATAAAAACAGCCACGCGCATTTTCGAATCCATGTGATCTCCTTCGGTTGCGATTACTGGTTCGTCCAATGCTTCGGCTCCACTATACCGAACGCGAGTTGCCTTGGAGATCCGATTACTTCTCCGGCTCGTATTGCAAATTGTCGCGAATCAGATTTGAAATGCCGCGGGCGATGGGACGGCGAACTTCTTCAGGGCGCGGCCCAGTATGGCGAACGACTTGGACATCTGCCAGGGCAAGCCCATGTCCATGGAAATCGCTCCGATAGCCCCGGTGACGTTGACGGGCAACCGACGCCCGACCCGCTCTTCTGCAAGCTTGCCGATCTTGCGCAGGAGATCGCAGTAGCGGCCGTAGACTTTCGTCTCCTGAGCCACTTGAAAGAGCTTTTCCGCCCGAGGATCTCCCTGGGTGTGAATACCGTGGCCGATGCCAGGGATAAGCTGGTTATTGGCGAGCCGTTTTTCGACGGTGTTCTTGGCGACAGTGTCGAGATCGCTTTCGTTGGAATCCGGCGGCAGAGCGTCGTTCAACATCTTGGCGCAATATTCCGACGAGCCGAGATGGACGCTGCCGGCGCCGAGAATGGCTGCGGCCACAGCGCCTTGGAGCGCTTCCGGAGCGGAATGGTACGTCATGCGCGCCGCCAACGCGCCGGTGGTCATACCGTGATCGACGAGCACGATCAGCATCGTGTCGATCATCCGGCCTTCTTCTGCGGTGGGCATGCGGCCCACGAGCATCAAGTAGAGCATCTGGGCAAACGTGATCTTGCCCAACAGTTGTTCGTTGAGATCGTAGCCACGGACGAAAATCCGATCGAGCTCGGCCTTGCCCATGGACGAGACGAGTTTGGGTGTTTCAGCCATCTGCGAATTCTCCTATATCGTTAGGGTGTTAACTACGGGCAGAGATACGAGAAAGGGACACTACGTGTCAACAGGCGAACGAAGGGCTTCGCGGTTTCAGGTTTCAGGTCGATCAGAAAAATGCGAGACACAGGACTCGAAACGCGACTGAATTTAATTAATCGAGCCGTAGCAGTCTGGCGGCATTCTCACCCATGATTTTTCTTTTAGCTTCTTTGTCCAGGTCCGTGCGGCCCATGATCATTTGCGGCGAGCCGGAGAGTTTTGCGTCCCAATGCGGGTAATCCGACGCAAACAAAACGCGGTCAGCACCGATGGCTTTTACGGCTTCTCCTAAACGTTCCTCTTCCGGCTCGCAGGAGATGTAACATTGCCGGCGAAAATAGTCGCTCGGTTTCATCTTCAACCACGGCACCTGGAAGGGAAGGATCTCGTGGTGCTCATCCATGCGCCAGAGCCAGTAGGGCAGCCAGCCGGCGCCGGATTCGAGAAAGACGACTTGAAGTCCGGGAAATTTTTCCAATACCCCTTTGCAGATCAAGCTCAAGCTGGCGAGCATCTGTTCGAAGGGATGGGAAACCGTGTGGGTAAAAAACCACTGGCCGGGAAAGCGGTCAGCGCCGGCGGTTGGAAGATAGGCGCCGGAGCCTTCGTGGACCATCAGGGGAACGCCCAGGTCTTGTACTGTTCTATAGAGCGGGTCGTAATAAGGATCGTCCAGTGTGCGGCCTTTGACGGGGTTTGGTCGAACAAAGATGCCTTTGAATTTGAGATCAAGAATTGCGCGGCGGGTTTCCGCCACCGCCGAGTCGATGTTCTGAACCGGAATCACGCCGACGCCCATAAGCCGCTCACGATCGGCGCTGCAGTAGTCATAGAGCCAATTGTTATAGGCGCGGCATAGTGCGGCGGCGTAGGCTTCTTCTTCGACCGAGGGGAGATAGAGAGCCGCCGAGGGAAACAACATGCCCCGTTCGATGCCGTCGCGCTCCATGTCCTTGAGCCTCTCGCGCGGCTCCGTGGCCAAGTCGCGATGTTCATTGACGGGCGAATCGTCGGGCTTGATCCGGAAAGGAGATTCGTCCGGCTTGCGATGGTGACGGTTGCCTTCTAGTAGAAAAAGTAATTGCCCGTTGGGAACTCGTTCGATCTTGGGTGCTCGTGAGCGAAAGGGAGCCTCGAGATAACGCTCCCATAGATCATCGGCTTCCCGCACGTGCCCATCGATATCGATCACTCGCATAGAATTCTCTACCATTTTCATCTCCGTTCGCGCAATACTTCTTCCACAACCGTTGCATCGACTATTCTGTCCAAAGGCAAATCCGCGTGCCTTGTCCAGCCGCGATTCATCTTTAGTTGCTGTCTATCCAGCGGGCTGAAATAATGCAAGCGATCAGAGCGACGGAGTTAGAGCTTTCCGGTTGCAAGCGGCGAGGCGTTCAATATAGAGTCGCGCCGAGTAACGAAGGAATCGATTCAGTTAGGAGGCCGCCATGGTGCAATATTCACCCAAGCTCACCTTCGGTCCTGAAACAGCTGATTGGCAAGAACGGCTTAACCCTGACCGCATGCGCCGGCTGCGCGTAGAGCGCATGCAGATGCTGATGCGCAAACAGGGGATCGCCACGATCCTCGAAGCGAATCACCATAACATCCGCTATCTGACGGCGCTCAAGGGTTTCGCCTATCCCATGTGCCGCTATGTGTTATTCTTCGCCGAGCACGATCCGGTGATGTACGAACACGACGGCTATTACCACCAGATGCCCGACCAATGTCCCTGGATCAAAGAGTGGCGTCCCGCTCGCTCGTGGCTGACGGGAGCCCCCGGCCCGGAGGCCTGCGCCGTAGAAGCGAAGGCCTTCGCCGGCGAAATTAAGGCCGAGCTTGAGAAGCGCGGTCTGCTCGGTGAGAAGCTGGGTTTGGGGAGTTTCGACGGCACCGCCCGGGATGCGTTAATCAATGCCGGCGTGAAAAATCTCGTCGACACGCGCAGTCTCATGCTGGAAGCCCGGATGATCAAAAATCAAGACGAGATCAGTTGTCTCAAAACCTGTGCTGCAATGGTCGACGGCGTGTGGTTTCGCGTATGGGAGAATTTGAAGCCCGGCATGAGAGACACTGACTTGATGACCCTCGGGTCGGCGGCCGGTTATGAGTTAGGGCTGGAAGCCGCCGTTCCGGGAGGATGGCGTACCGGGCCCATGACCTTCGACCGCGGTTGTCATGCGACGAGTCGGATCATCCAGGTCGGCGATCTGGTTTACGGATCGTACTGCGGCGCCACGTACATGGGATACGGTAGTTGCACGTATCGGACATTCATCGTCGGTCGCGAACCGACGGCCAAAGAGAAGGACTGGTATACACAGGTGCGCGAGCGCATCGATGCCGTCATCGGTGAAATTAAACCGGGCAAGACGACGGCCGAAGCGGCCAAGCATTTTCCGCCGGCGACGAAGTGGGGGTACAAAAGCGAAGTCGAGATCCTCGCCAGCGAGATCGGCCACGGCATCGGCCTTGGCACCAGCACGGGTTACGATATTCCCATTATCAATCGGTTGTGGTCCTTCGATCACCCGCAGGTTTTCGAAGAAGGCATGACCATAGCGGTGGAATCCCGGGAAGGGGAGACACGCGTGGGCGGCACGAGATTGGAAAACATGCTTGTAGTCACGAAAAACGGCGCGGAGATCATGGACTATTTTCCGCGCGACGAAATCCTGGTGGCGCCGCGCTAGAAACTCCGTATTCGATAACCCAGAACACACGCATGCCTTTCAGCGTCCTCAAAGACACTACGGTGGTCGAATGTTCGACTTTTGTCACCGGTCCCTATGCAGCCGCCTTGTTGGCGGATCTCGGCGCGCGTGTGATCAAGATTGAATCGCCGCCGGACGGTGATCCGTATCGTTATTTTGCGCCCGATCCTTATTTTAGTTTTAACTTCGCCCATCTCAACCGAAACAAAAAAAGTGTCGTTCTAGATTTGAAGTCAGCGAAGGGCAAGGAAATCTGTGTCGAACTGCTCAAACGAGCGGACGTGTTCGTGGAAAATTTTCGTCCCGGCACCGCGGATCGTTTGGGGCTGGGCTATGAGGCTCTGCGGGTGCTTAATCCGCGCTTGGTTTATTGCTCCATCTCTGCCTTCGGCCAGAGCGGGCCGTACGTGAATAAACCAGGCTTCGATACATTGGGTCAGGCAGCGAGCGGGCTGTTGAGTTTACTGACCGATCCGGATGAGCCCAAGGTAATGGGAATGGCAGTGTCGGATTATGTCACGGGTCTGTCCGCGGGCTACGGAATTCTCGGGGCTTTGCTGGGGCGGGAAAAGTCAGGCGACGGATGCAGAGTCGAGACCTCGCTGCTTCAGGCGACGCTGTCTTTTATTGGTGAGACGGCAGCCGGTTACATGAGGACCGGTTCCGTTCCCAACCGCATGGCTAGAGTGAAAAACGCCCACGCATTCGCGTTCGTGTGCAAAGACAAGTTCCCCATAGCGATTCATTGCTCGGTGCCGGAAAAGTTTTGGCTCGCATTACTCAAGGCAACTGGTCGTATGGATCTCACGAAAGATCAACGATTCAATACGCGAGGCGCCCGGCGGCAAAATTACGAGGCGCTCGAGAAGGAGCTGGCTCCAATCTTTGCAACCCAAACGCGGGAAAAATGGCTGAAGCAGTTGGAAACGAATGACGTTCCGGTCGTTCCTCTATATAACGTGGCGGAGGCTCTCGCGGACCCACAGGTGCGCTATCTTGATCTGGTCGAGGAGTTGGCTCACCCGCAAGCGGGTAAGTTGCAATTTGTCGGAGGTCCTGTACGTTACGATGGGCTGGCAAAAGAACCATCAGCACCGCCGCCCCTGCTCGGCGAGCACACGGCGGCCATTCTCAAAGCGATGGGATATGATCAGGCCACTATCGACGAACTCGCGGTAAGGGGAATCGTGAAGATTGTTCAGAGTTAAAGGATTTGGATGAGGTTGGATTGTCGCTCTGATCCGGAATCGAAAATCCAAAATCCAAAATAGTTAGAAGGGAAGGGACCATGATCTACGACGTTGAGATCAACTCGGCGGCGCATTATCCGGCTGCGGACGTACCGGGTCTCATTGAATTGGCCGAACAGGTCGGTTTTGGAGCCTTTTGGAAAGGGGAGTCGAATAGCACGGATCCCATCGTGATGCTTTCGGCGGTCGCGAGCCGGACGAAGAAAATCAAATTGGGTACGGCTATCTACCATATATACGGCCGCAGCCCGGTGACGTTGGGTATCCAGTCTGCAACCTTGCAAGATCTTTCCGGAGGAAGATTGCTTCTGGGCCTCGGCGTCGCCAATAAGAGTATCGCCGGTTGGCATGGTGGCGTCTTCGATCGACCGCTGAAGCGCGCTCGCGAATACATCGACATCGTGCGGAAAGTCGCTGCGGGAGAGCGGGTCGAATACGAGGGAGAAATTTACCAGACCGGCAAGCGCTTTCAATTGTCGTGGAAGCCGAGCCATCCAAATCTACCGATCTATCTGGCCGGCCTTGGGCCCCAGATGACCAAGCTCGTGGGAAAAATTTCCGACGGTGTTTTTATCAACATGGCGACCCCGGCGAAAGTGAAGGAGATCGCCGCGCGGGTACGCGAAGGCGCGCTGGAAGCCGGCCGTGATCCGAGCAAAATTGAGATCATCGCCAAGAGTCGCGTTTCGCTAAATCCCGACAAGAACTTGGCTCGCGCAAAGCTCCGTCAGGTGCTGACCTTTTATAATATTGCCGATCATTACAGCGACATGTTGAGAGGCATGGGCTTCGAGAGCGAAGTCAACGCAATCCATGAGGCGTTTCAGAAAGGCGGCTTCAAGGCTGCTATGGCGGCGTTGACGGACGAATATATGGATAAGCTGCCGGTGGTTGCCGCGAGCGACATTAAAGAAATTAAGGAGAAGATGAATGCCTTCGAAGAAGCTGGAGCGACACGGATGGTTATCCCCTACGTTCCGGTGACGGAGCCGGTGGTGGAGGACGCGCGAAAGTTTCTCGAAGCCTGGGGGCGCTCTTAGGTGCCAAGGGCGGTTCAAGGTTTAATGTTCAAAGTTCAATGTTTCGGGTCAAAATGGGATATGTGATTGTTTTTGTATCCCAACTTTGAACTCGTAACCTTGAACGCGTAACCGAATTTTTACGGGAGGAAAAATTCCATGTGTGATTTTGCTGCAGATGCTGCGGCCGCAGAACAATTGATGGTGGGCCGAACTTTGAGCGTGGCGCGGGTGCGCGAGCTTAATGCCAAGGATTATTTTTATCAGATGCTGAAGGACAACCCGGAGATGCTGAAGATTTATCCGGGGATCGAGAACGAGTTGCTTGACGGCGCTATCGATTGTCATATCCACGCCTTCCCCGATTTTGTCCATCGCTCGCAGGACATGATCCAGATCGCCATCGAGGCGTCTAAATGCGGCATGCGCGCCATCGCGTTCAAAGACCACTGGAACATCAGCGCCACGTCGGCCTATCTGACCCAGCGGCATATCGACGACATGATCGCCCGCGGCGAGCTCAGCCATCGCGTCGAAGTCTTCGGCGGTGTCGGCATGTGTTTCGGTATGCGGCCCGATTACGTCCGCGTGGGGCTGCAATATCCGAACTTCAAAATGATTTGGTTCCCGTCTTTTACGTCCTATGGTTTCTGGCGCAGCGCCGGTCATCCGGATCATGAAGGCGTACGCCTGTGCGCTGAAGACGGGAAAGTATTGCCCGAAGTGAAGCAGATCATGGAAATGGCCGCCGAGAAAAAAGTCGGCATCGGCTTCGGCCACACCGATTTTCAAGAGCTGCTGCCGCTGGCCCATATGGCCAAAGAGATCGGCTGCCGCGCGACTTTGGATCATCCGCTCCTCGAATTGAACAAATTACTGCTCGACGAAATGAAACAGCTGCGCGACCTCGGCGTTTACGTGGGCACCTACTGCCAGCCGATGATTCCGAGCTTATATCAGCCCGTCGCCGATCCGATGGAAACTATCCGTACCATCAAAGAGATCGGTCCGGACCGCTGCATTATCGGCAGCGACTTTGGCCAGGTGCTGCATATGGATGCCGTCGACGGCATGCGCGTTTTTATCCGCGCCCTGCTGGGCTTCGGCATCAAGCCGGAAGAAGTGAAGGTGATGTTGCAGGATAATCCGGCGAAGCTGATGTGGCTGGACTAGGCCGCTGAAAAAGTCCCACCTGCTGCGTTGCGCTTGGCCGACTCGCTACAACGTACTATAACGTACGCCTCCGCTCGTCGAACTTCGCGCGCCTCGCATCTGGGATCTTTTTGACCGGCCTCCAATTTCATTTGTTGCATAAAGTCAATGTGCAAAATTTTGCGGTTGCGCGACTCTGTTTAGAATCGATAGTCTCGTTGCGCTCGGCCCATCCCACACGATTGCAAATGACGTCTCAGCGGCTGAGCACGCCGGATGCTTTTGCAGTATGGGTTGCAATTGCGTCCATAAGCGCCGGGGAGAGACAATCATAGGGCTCTAGGCCAAGCTCCTTCAGCCTAGCCCTAACCGCCTTCATGTCCTCGGGATTGGCCCCGGACTCAATAATAGAGGAGACGAATGCCGCGAATTCCGGCGGCGCCCAGCCTTCCTCCGACGACAGTTCAGTATGGATGAAATCCAACCCGAAGAACGGATGCTTTTCGTTATCGACGCGTCCGTACATATGCACACCGCACTCTCTGCAGGCGTATCGTTTGATGACGGCGCTCGGATCCACAACCCTTAATTTGTCCTCATTTGCCGTTACCCTGAGTTTGCCGCGTGGTACCACGGCTACCTGCGAGAATAGCGCACCAGCCGGCTTCCAGCATTTGGTGCAACCACAAACGTGGTTATGGGCACATTGCCCGTCAATCGCTATAGCTACCTTCTTGTCAGGGCAGTAGCAGACTAGCTTACCGCCAGCGAAGTTTGCAGCCGCAGGTTTCGTGCCCTGGTCGACCGCCGGATGTATGGAGATTGCGTTGCTCATTATAAGTCCCTCCTTCTGTGTCTTATTCACGGAACTGTCTGATCCGATGATTTATCCCCTTAATCGATGATTTCGATGCCGTTCTCCGCACACCAATCCCTTAGGGCTTTTTCGACAGACTCGGACTCAAACTTGTACCACTTATCGAGAACTCTCTCGGACTCCAATAGTTGCTTGAAGTGAGCGTAAGCACCTTTGCGCCGGAAGATATCTTCCGCCTGCGCGTAGCGCTCGGGTAACTCGTGCGCCACAAATCCCAAGGCCAGATCCCTGCCCAGATCTAGATTGTTCTTGTGCGGTATAGCCATGTAGCGATGGGACGTTTCAAAATCATCAGGGAGGTCCTCCTCCATCGGGTTCAGTTCTGACGTCCAATAGATCTGGCCGGTGTCTAGGGAGATGAAAGCGTTGTGCTCCATTGGAGGCGCAGAGCCAACGAAGTCGAACGCGAGCGAGAGATCATCGTATTTAACTGCCACCACGGCATTTCTCACAACGGTCTAACGCCACGTCGCTGAAACGCTCAGCAAGGTTCTGGTTAACGTATCGCGTCCAGAAACGGTGTGTCTAGATCACTTACATAAAAAATCACCCACCTGCAACGGCTCAATGCTGCTTTGATGCAGGGTTGCACGCGCCCCAATCGATTTCTTTTTGAAGCGCGCTTGCGAGGGTCGGTCCTAGAGTCCTGACGAAAGTCGCGGCGCTATCGTTTGGCGAGAATCTCCTTTATAAATTTCCATTCCGCGACCTTGGATTCGGGAACCTCTTCTTTGATTTTGAGTTGCTCTCTCGCCAGGCGGATCTCGTTATCCAGACTGTTCTTCGCGACCAGGCCGTCCTCATTGAGAGATCTCATGGCGAACTGGTAGATCTTTTCCACATAATCGCCGCTTATCTTGAGGTAGTCGCGCATGATCACTAACGTCTCCTGCTTATTGTTTTTCAGGAACCTCACTCCTTTTAACGTGGCGCGGATTACGCGCGAGATCTGATCCGGATTGCGCTGAATCTTGTCTGTATTGACGGCGAAGCCGCCGAGGCGAAGGTTTACCGCGTCGCCGAGATAAAGAAGATTGGTAAAGCCGAGCTTTTCGGTTCTCTGAATGTAAGCTACGTCCAACGGAGTCGCATCCACGATACCGGCCGCCAACGCCCCCAGTCTGTCTCCCGAGCCGCCGAGGGCAAGCACCGTGATATCTTTTTCCGGATTCATGCCGGCGGAGGCGAGCGCCTCGCGAATCATGACGTGGGGGATCGACCCATAGGTGCTTACCGCAACTCTCTTGTCCTTGAGATCGGTGAGCTTCTTTATATTTGGACGAGCAATCAACATATGAAGCGGTTTGTCGAACCACCCCATAACCGTCTTGAGAGGCATTCCCTGCACACTGGCGCTCAATATGATTCCCGTGACCGTTGAATAGTCCAACTCGCCCGCGAGCAGCGCGGCGACATGGAGCGGTGTCCGCACGACGACCTTGCGCACCTCAAGTCCTTCTTCCTGGTAGAAACCCTTTCGCTTGGAAATTTCCGTCGGCAGCTCATAAAGACCCACGGTGGAAATCCCGATGTTAATGACTTCGGCGTTCGCGTTTAAAAAGTTGACAGTCAGCGCAAGAGCGAAAGCCGTGGACAAGAGGATCGGCTTCATTTTTTGATTGCTCCTCTGAACTGTTCGTCAAGATGCCTCATGTTTTTTGGCGAACTCAATTTCCTTTAACAAATCAGCCACACGTGGTTATGGAAGCGCTGCGAGAGGATAGACGCATAATCAAGCGGGGTCTCGCGCTCCACCTCATAGACGCGCGCATTTAGAATTCGCTTTAGATAACTTTTGCGGCAATTGGGTGTGCGCGCTTTCTACCCTGCCCTCTGTCGATGGTAGTCCGTGTCTGGCTCGCCTAGGTTTGAATTCTTGTGCTCGATGACTCCAATTGTGGATGCTCGCTTCGGTGATATGCAAGACCTCTCCCACGGGTTCATCATGGTGCAGGTAAGTCCATATTTTTATCAGCGCCACAGCTGCACGGTTGCCAAGCGCGCGCCTTCCGCCATAGCCTGGAACTTAGCCCACACTACGCTCGGATGAACCTCCGGGTTGTAGGTCGCTTGAGAAGAAAAACCGCAGTCCGAGCCGGCTATCACGTTCTCCCGACCGACCAGTTTGGCGAATCGGGTGATGCGCTCGGCGATGAGCTCGGGGTGTTCGACAATGTTGCTCGCATGCGTGATTACGCCCGGGATAATCACCTTGCCCTCGGGCAACTTCACGGTTTCCCAGACGTGATACTCGTGCTCGTGCCGCGGGTTCGCGGCTTCAAACGAGTAGGCGCCGGCATTTACTTTCAAGATAAGGTCCACGATGTCCCGCAGCGAAGCGTCGTTGACGCGGGGCCCTTCATTGATTCCATAACAGGTGTGGAAGCGGATCTTTTCCGCCGGGATTCCCCGCAGCGCGTGGTTGAGCGCTTCGACAGATCTCTCGGCGATCTTCCGTCGCGCAATGAGACTTAACGATGGATCCTGGCTATGGACTTCCGTAAGCCAGGGATCGTCGATCT
>WNFP01001567.1_pt1 | contig 17968 bp, 15 predicted proteins | sample 5400201 | NCBI WGS metagenome assembly WNFP01 (sample SAMN13153355, study PRJNA577476) | soil metagenome | isolation source: 115 cm saprolite under Madrone tree | place: USA:California | collected 2016-06-14 | reverse complement strand
AGGACGTCGACCTACACGCCGCCGATTTCAGGCGCCAGCTCGGGAAGCCCGAGTTGAACGTCCTGGTACAAGAGATGGTGGAAGGCGGAGTCGAAGTTATTCTCTCGTGTCTGCGGAATACTGACTTCGGGCCAATAATCTCGATCGGATCGGGAGGCGTGGCCGTAGAACTCTTCCGTGATGTCACCCACCTAGCGCTTCCGGTGGGCCGCCAACAGGTGCTGAGCGCGCTCAAAAAGCTCAAGCTCTGGACGCTCTTGCAAGGGTACCGCGGCGAGCCGCCCGCCGATGTGGAAGCGCTTGTAAGCAGCGCAGTGCAGTTTGGGGATAACTTTCTCGCGTCCCCGGAGCTCACCGAATTCGAAATAAATCCGTTGCTCGTACGGCGCAAAGGGGGCGGAGTGGTTGCTGTTGACGCACTCGTCAAAAAGGGTACCAAAGCCCAGGAAATATGCTGAATCGTGCAGCCCCTCCTAGACATTTGCGTTCTCGATTTCAGCACTTTGCTGCCGGGGCCGTTCGGCACTTTGATGTTGGCGGAGGCCGGTGCCACAGTGATTAAGATCGAACGACCTGGAACCGGCGACGAGATGCGCGCCTATGAGCCCAAGCTCGACGCCGATAGCTGCAATTTCCATTTACTTAATGCGGGAAAGCGTAGCATCGCGGTAGACCTGAAGGCGGAGGATGCATTCGATCGCCTGCGCCCATTAATTTCGCGAACGGACGTGATAGTGGAGCAGTTCCGCCCCGGAGTAATGGACCGCCTTGGCTTCGGTTACGAGGCGTTGCGCGCCGTCAATCCACGCCTAATTTACTGCTCGATCACCGGCTGGGGCCAGTACGGGTCAAAGGCGGCGATCGCCGCTCATGATCTCAATTATATGGCGGAGGCGGGTCTCCTTGATCTCAGCCGCGGAAGTGATGGTGCGCCGGTGCTGCCGCCTGTACTCGTCGCCGATCTCGCCGGCGGAGCGTTTCCGGCGGTTGTGAACATTCTGCTTGCCCTACGCCAGCGCGACCTCAGCGGCGAGGGCGTCTATCTTGATATCGCCATGGGAGATAACCTCTTGCCCCTGGCGTACTGGGGGCTTGGAGCTGGATTCGCGAAGGGCGAATGGCCAACGGGAGGGGATGGCCTGGTGACCGGCGGTAGTCCGCGTTATCAGATTTATCGAACGGCGGATGGGCGCTATTTCGCCGCCGCGCCGATCGAGAACCGATTTTGGAATAAGTTCTGCTCGCTGATTGGCCTGCCCGAAGTTCTGCGCGACCCACGCGCAGATCCTGGCACGGTCAAATCGGCCATCGCCGATATCATCGGGAGTCGTACGGCCGACTCCTGGCGGGCTACCTTCGCGGGGCAAGACGCCTGCTGCTCGATCGTCTCCAGTCTGCAGGAGGCAGTCGCCGACCCCCACTTCGCTCAGCGTGGTTTGTTTAAACGAGATATCGCGACAGCCGGAGGATCTATTCCGGCTCTTCCAGTACCGATCGCCGCCTGCTTCCGGGGCAAAGGCGACCTGTCGGCACCGCGGTTAGGCGCCGATACCGAGTTGCTGATTCGGAAGTAGTGTCACCTTCTCGGTCGGCCTGCGACCCGCCGCGGAACTCTCGGGGCGATGAGGGGCGGATGCTACTTGCTTTCGCCCTCCCGGAACGCCGGATACAAGTTAACGTAGCCGCGCTCAATCCGCTGCTTGGCGCGTTTGACTGCATGCTCGCGTGACATGGGTTTGAAACCGTATCCCGCAACCAGCCGTTGCATGAAAGCAGCCCGCCCCGTCATCGCGATGGCATCATGCAGCGCCTGCTCATCCCAGCCGACCGCGAATACCGCGTCTGCATCCGCCTGAGACATTTCATTTGGCGTCAATGTCAATTTGCGAACAAAGGCCAGTAATGGCCTTAAGCGGGCGTCTACCGGCGTTGCGTCAAAGTCTTGCAGCAGTCGATCTATGAGACCGTTTTCGATGCCCCACGCGTAAGCGACCTCAGAATGAGCCACATAGACGAATTGGCAGTCCGCAACACCGGCCGCATAGGCAAATATCAATTCTCGCTCGGCTTGGCTCAACGACGATGGTCCATTCATCAGTGCCTGGCTCATCGTTGACCATGGGCCGTAAATTTCCGGATATCGCGTGTAGACAATCGGGGGTCCTGCTTCGCCCGGAAGAGATTTGAAGAATGTCATGTAAGTTGAGCCTTCTATTTCTGGTCGAATGGAGGTCGACCGGAGGGATGATTGTTTCTATGCCGTACTTCCTCGAGCGACAGTCCCGTCGCCTTGGTAATGCGTCCACAAAAGTTATCTTTCATAATGGAAAAGCCAGTCAAACTTCTGACGATAGCCTTGTTCGAATTCAGTAATCGCGGCTTCGTGCCGCAGCGTGACGGCAACGTCGTCCAGTCCTTCGAGCAGGTAGCGCTTGCGAAATGGGTCTATCTTGAAACTGTAAATAGCGTCGTCGGGACCGGTCACCGCCTGTTGTGACAAATCGACGCGCAACGTCGCGCCTGGGCGCGCATGCAGTTGCTTCCGAATTAGATTGCACGCTTCGATGTCGAGTTGCACCGCTAGCAGTCCGATCTTGAGCGAATTGAAGTAAAAGATGTCCCCAAAATCTGCCGCGATAACGCAGCGGATGCCAAAGTCGATAAGACTCCAGGGCGCCTGCTCGCGGCTCGAACCAACGCCGAAATGGCGGTCTCCCACGAGGATGCGCGCTTGTCGAAATGGGGTCTGGTTGAGCACGAAATCTGGATTCTCACTGCCGTCATCGAAAAAGCGCAAGTCGCGGAACAGGAAATCTTGATAACCACCCTTGCGAGGGCGCCGCAGAAAGCGAGCCGGCAATATCTGACCGGTATCAATGTTGGACTGATCGAGGGGAGCGGCTACTCCGTCGAGAACGGTAAAGGGTTCCATTTCAAGGCCCGAATTTGCGCACGTCTGTGATGCGGCCCGTGAGTGCTGCGGCCGCAGCCATGGCAGGACTAACCAGGTGCGTGCGGCTCCCTTTGCCTTGGCGACCGATGGAATTGCGGTTGGATGTCGAGGCGCAACGCCTTCCGGGGCCGAGCAAATCACCGTTGATACCGACGCACATGGAGCAGCCCGATTCACCCCACGTGAAACCTGCATCGCAGAAAATGCGGTCCAATCCTTCAGCCTCGGCCGCAAGCTTCACCTGAGTTGACCCCGGAACTACGAGGGCCGGGATGACGGCATGGCCGCCCTTCACGATTCTGGAAGCCGCCCGCAAGTCCTCGATGCGCGCGTTGGTGCATGATCCGATGAAAACCTGGTCGACCTGGATATCGGTCAGTGCCATGCCGGGCGCGAGGCCCATATAATCCAATGTGCGCAACATGTAGGCGCGGCGCTCGAGATTGGTCTCCGCAGCCGGATCCGGCACCCGCCCGTCAACGGGACGGGCGTCTTCGGGGCTATTACCCCAGGTCACCATGGGCGCCAGCGCGCTTGCATTGAGGGACACTTCGCTGTCGAACCTTGCGTCGGCGTCGGATGCCAGCGTGCGCCAATAGGCGAGCGCGTTGTTCCACTGCGCGCCCTTAGGTGCAAACGGCCGTTCATATAGGTAGGCGTAGGTGGTTTCGTCGGGGGCCACCATGCCCGCGCGGGCTCCCGCCTCGATTGACATGTTGCACACGGTCAGCCGCTCTTCGACCGACATCGCACGCATTGTCGAGCCCGCGTATTCGATGACGTGGCCGCTGGCGCCGTTGGCGCCCACCCTGGCGATGATCGCCAGTATGACGTCTTTAGCGGTTACACCGAATGGCAGCTTGCCATCGACCGTGATGCGCATGGTCTTCGCTCGTCGCTGCCAGATGGTCTGCGTCGCGAGCACATGCAGGATGTCGCTGGTGCCCAGCCCAAAGGCGAGCGCGCCGAGCGCACCGTGCGTGGAAGTGTGAGAATCGCCACAAACGAGCAGCATGCCGGGTTGGGTAATGCCCTGTTCGGGTCCAACGACATGCACGATTCCCTGGCGCGGATCGTCGAGTGGGAAGTGGACGATGCCAAATTTCCGACTATTCTGCGACAGTAGCTCGACCGCCCGACGCTGCTCCGGATCGCTCATTGCGGCGATGTCGTGGCTCTTTGAGGAGACTCCGTGGTCGGGCGTAGCGAAGACTTGATCCGGTCGGCGAACTGCAAGACCGCGGTCCTCCAGGAACTCGAATGCGTGACAAGAGCCATCGTGCACAATGTGGCGCCCCACATGCAGCAGGCTTTGACCATCGGCCCCCTGCAAAATGGCATGCGCGTCCCAGATCTTCTGGTAGAGCGTTTTGCTCATGTCACTATTTTACGCGCTGCGCACAATAAGCGCATCGACAGCTAAGCCCCCGTTGGTTCCAAGGATGAAAGGATTGACGTCAATTTCCACAACGACGTCCTGCAAATCGGTGGCGAGTTGGGAGATCCGGCACACGGTGTCCGCGAAGGAAGCCGTATCCAGGGGTGGCAACTTTCTGAAGCCCTGCAGCAAGGGTGCCCTCTTGAGAGACAAGACCATAGCCATCGCCTGTTCACGAGTAACTGGGGCGAGGGTCACCGCTACATCCCGAGTCAGTTCCACTTCGACTCCCCCGAAACCGCAAAGTATCAGCGGTCCGAATTGAGGATCTTTGCGCGCGCCAATCATTAGCTCAACGCCCCTCGGCGCCATCTTTTGTACCAATATGCCGTTGATCGCCGGCTTATTTGGCAGTGCAGCGACAGTATCCAGCAATTCAGTGTACTGCGTCCGGACTGCTGATTCGTCCGACACGTTCAGGCGTATCACGCCGGCCTCAGTCTTATGCGGTATATCCGCGGAATCTACTTTCATCGCCACCGGAAAACCGAGCTCTGTCGCAGCGGTAACAGCGGCCGCGGGGGAGGTTACCAGGATTTCTTCAGTCACGGGAATTCCGTACGTCCTCAAAATCTGCTTGGATTCACTTTCACTTAGCGTGGTTTGCGGTCCGGCACGGAGTAATAGCTGGCGCGCCGATGTCATATCGCCAAATTGGCGGTGTTGGACGTTTTGCCGCAGCAATTGGTCGCGCTGCGTGTAGTAGGTCGACCACAATTTCAGTGCCTGAATGCATCGCGTCATCGAGCGAAACATCGAAATTCGCGGGGAGGAGTCGTAAACCTCGCTACCGGGGCCGTTCAACCATTCGTTGATCCATACTAAGCAGATCGGCTTGGTCAATTCATTGGCTAGCTCCGACAAGTATTGCGCGCGCTCCACGGTGGCAGGCTTGTGCGCCGACATCATTGGCACGACGATGGCAGCGAAGCCGGGATCATCGGCGAACGCGCGGATGCAGTCCCCATACATTTGAACGCTCTTCAATGACTCCGCAGTAATGTCGCACGGGTTGGCTATCGACCCGAAATCAGGCACCAGCTGTGTCATGCGCCTGGCTGTCTCTGGAGCGGGCGCCGGTAACGGCAGTCCGACGTCTTCCGCCTTGTCCGCAGCCATTACTGCCGCTCCGCCGGAGCTGGCCATCACGCCGACGCCTGCCGCCGACGGGCGACCGGCCTTGGAAAACAGCACGGCTGTTTCCAGCATGTCCTCCCAATTCGCGATTTCGACTACACCCGTCTTTGCGAATGCCGCCTTGTAGGCGGCGCTCGAGCCCGCGATGGTGCCGGTATGCGAAAGCGCCGATCGCTGGCTGATACTGCTGGTTGCAAGCTTATAGATGAGGAGAGGTTTGTTCGCTTCGAGCGCGTGGCGGCACGCTTCGACCAGTCGGTTACCATCGCGAATCCCTTCCAGGATGCAGCCGATGACTCTGGTCGATTCATCTTCGACCAGGTAATTGATCATATCGCACACATCCACATCGCAAGAATTGCCCGGCGACAGGTAGTGCGAGAACCCGATCCCTCGCTCCATGGCTTGCATCACGCAATAACCGAGGGCGCCGCTCTGAGAAATCAGCCCTATAGGTCCTTGGACCTTTGTCATTTCCGAGAACTTCGGCATGAACGTGAGACCGAGCATTGCGTTCAAATTGACGATACCTACGCAATTAGGGCCCAGGATGCGCATGCCCGAGGTTTGTGCGACGGAGGCGATGCGATATTGCGTCTCAACCAGCTCCGGCGTTCCTACCTCGGCGAAGCCAGCGGAATAAATGATCATGCCGCCGACACCCATCGCCGCGGCGCTGTTCACGAGGCTCTCGACTCGTTCCATTGGCACGATCACGATCACACAATCGGGGACCTCGGGCAATTCATCCAAGGCAGAGTAGCATTTGAGTCCCGCGATCGACTGGTAGCGCGGATTGATCGGTAAGATCGTTCCTGTGTAGCCAATTCGAATATTATCTAGAGTGCGTGCGCCGAATGATCCTGGTGTCTCCGAAGCACCTATGACCGCTATGCTCTGCGGATTGATCAGGCGGTGTAGTTCCTTGCGGCCGAAGAGCGCAGAGCGGCCTGGGATGTAGCCAACTGGCGTATTCATATGGTCGATTCCCGCGTAATTGCATCCACGTCGCTCATCGCTTCCATTTATTAGCCTCTTTGCACCGGTCAAACTGGCGAGGTATCGAGGTTGTATGAATCATATACCGAAGGTGCTCAGTGAAAATCTGGTCCGCCGCACCCGGGCCGAGTTCGCAGCAATGCGCTCGGCGCACGCGCTCTCAGGGTAAATTGACAGCAATTGCTATGCCAAGTGTATGCTGCATTCAAGCGCGCAACGGCGGCGGACAGGACGCTTTATGATTTCGAAGAGGCCGAATGGGCGTCTCCGGCGCGGACACATGTCGTTGCACAGGACAGGTTTGAATGCCGGCAGGATTGATGTGAATGCTCATAGGGCGGGGAGATTGATACGGTAAACCCGCGCCGCTGTTTTGTAGAAGAGCGCCGCCTTTTCCTCGCTCGAGGCCCCGCGAACGATGTATTTCAGCGCATTCCAGAGTGGCACGTAGCCACAGGAGCGGCTGTCAAGAGGATAATTGCTTTCCATCATGCAGCGGTTAGCTCCAAACGCTTCGATCGAAGCCTCGACGAAGGGTTTCCAGGTCGTTGCCAGCTCCATAAAGCCGATAGGATCCGGTCGCTCCTCGAAGCCGAATCCCCAAAATGGCATGCCGAAGCCGCCGACCTTGCACATGATGTTGGGGCGGCGGGCGACTTCCAGTAGTTTTTTGCGCCAAGTCTCGAAAACTTCTGCACGGCCGGCGGGGTCCATCCCCAGACGCATCGCGTGGCCCGAGTGGTCAAGCACAATGGTGGTTTCGGGAAAAGCGCTCGCTAAGTCGGCAATCTCGTCAAGTTGATGGTGAAAGACGGCAGCATCGAAAGTCAGGCCACGCTTCCCAAGTTCGCGAAATCCAAGCCTGAACTTCGGGTGCTGCATGATCGCACGAGGAGGACGATGCGATATGTAGCGGTAGGGCGCTTCGTTCGGATCATCGAGAGAAACCTGACGGACGCCATGAAGCCGATCCGGTGCCCGGTCAAGCGCGCTGTCCAAGTACTCGCCGATGGCTTGTCCAAAACGAAGGTCCGCGTGCCCCACGATGGCCGCGCAGACGCGGCAATCACCATAGTTGCCACTTGCGGCCATCGCACCGACGCCGTTCGCAAACTCGATCTCGCCCAGCGGCCTAAGTATCTCGGGGCCGTCGGGTCGTGCCATTGCCTGGGTTTCAATATAGACAGCTGCAATGATGCGATGGCCGGAACGGATGTCGGCCAAGTAATCATCGAATAGATAGCGCAACGTCGGGCGGTCGAACAGATGGTGATGAGCGTCAATTATTGGGACGTCCGGATCGATAATTGGCTCGTCGCGCCCAACAGTGAGCTGCCTGAATGTCATCGGTTCGCCTGAACTTCTCTATCCCAACGATATAGACAGAAAATCATGAAGCGCGTGACTAGTCTTCAGGCAGATTGCCATCCGTCGGCGGCATTCCGTCCGAAACGGGGTTGGCCATCGCCGCTTTGATGTAATCGGGTGGACGTTTCTTTAGCAGGGCCGCAAGACCTTCTTGGAACTCAGCGCTGGACATGGCAAGAACCTGTCCGAACCCCTCGTAGTCCATCATTTCGCTCATGCTACTTTCAAAAGATTTGAGCAGGATCTGCTTCGTTAGTCCTATCACCTCCGCGGGGCCGCTCGCCAGGCTATGCGCCAGGGCAAGCCCTTCGGCATCCACGTCGGCGTCGGCCACCATTTTAACCGCGATGCCAAGCTCAACCGCTGTCGCCGCGTCCCATGTCGCGTCGGTAAACAGAAAATTCCGAGCCCGCGCGAGTCCCACGAGGCGGGGAAGCGTGAATAGGGACAGACAGTCCGGTACCACGCCCAAGCGAAAGAACCCAGCAGCGAATTTGGCGCTCTTTCCTGCAATAATCAGGTCTGACATTAGAGCAAGGCCTAGCCCGCCACCGATTGCGTGGCCGCGGACTCCACAAACGACTGGCCGATTCAGCGATAGAAGAGGGGGAAACAGAGTGCTAGCGTGGCGGAATCGGCGATGCACTGCCCATGGCGAGGACGCCTTAGTCAGCATTCTCAGATCGCCGCCTGCGCAAAAGGTTTTTCCCTTGCCGGTAAGATAAACACTGCGGATGGTATGATCGTCTTGTATTTCGGTTGTCACGTCGCGCAGCGAAAATCGCATTTCGCGACTGAGTGCGTTGCGCGCGGATTCGTTTGCCAGGCGAACAATGAGCACTGGCCCCTGACGCTCGGTTTCGACGTGTGGGTACTGCTTGATCATCCGGCGCACGTCTTGGTTTCGGGCTGCCCTACCGTGCCGCTCCCGGCTCGGCTTCGATTGCGTCCGCCGTCGACCACGAGATCGGCGCCGTTGACGTACGCTCCCGCGTCGGAACAGAGGTAAACGGCTGCGCTGGCAATGTCTGCCGCCTTGCCGAAGGTTCCCAAAGGCACGGACGACAGCTCACGTTCGGCGCGGCCCTGGTCCTCATAGATTCGTTTGACTCCTTCCGTATCGCCGATCGCGCCGGGCGCGATGGTGTTGCAACGGATGCCCTCCGGACCCCACTCGCTTGCCAGTGTTCGGATCAACGACATTATGCCTGCTTTGGCCGCGCCGGCATGGGCGCAGCCGGGCCAACCCTCGAGCGCCCGAGTCGTGGAAATGGCGATCAGGCGTCCACCGAACGCCGATACGCGTAGCGCGCTGTACGCTGCCCGGGCGCAGAAGAATGTACCATTCAGGTCGATCTCGATGACCACTTTCCACGCATTCGGCGACATGGTGGCAGCGGGAACGACGAAATTGCCGGCCGCGTTTGCGACCATGATATCCATCGAGCCGAATGTATCGACGGCGGTCTTCACGGCGTTTTCCACTTGTTCGTACGATCGAACGTCGGCAGTGACCGCGAGGGCCTCGCCACCGAGCGCTCTAATTTCGTTCACTGCAGTGCTCAACCGATCAAGGTTACGGCTTGCCAATACGAGGCGTGCACCACTACTTGCAAAGGCCTTGGCGATTGCTAGTCCGATACCGCTGCCGCCGCCTGTGATTAACGCCACGCGACCGGCAAGCGCATCCCGAGAAAAGACCATGTGATCGCTCCTAACTTTCGTCGTCCGTCTCTACAGTTCGTCCCTAATGGTCCGGCTTTGGAGCTGCGGCGCTACTCAGCCCGACTGGTTCTAGGAGGTCTGGCTAGCAAACCTGATGCCAACCATCGTGTTAGGGGTCGCGAACCGGCTGTCAAGACTTTGCTGCCGCGGTAGTGAGCGAGCAATCGCCTGGTGGCCGCAGCGATTCGTGATTCCATCGGCCAGGGTCGTTAGCGGACCACAAGGCAATTCAACTGAGCATGCTGCCGGATTGTGTTTTTGGGCGACACTCTGTTGGCCTCGTGCACATTGAATGACGTTGCCCTCGGAATTCACGGAAAGTACCAGGCGAAGCGAAACGACGGTTGTGGCACGAACTTTGCTCATCGCTTAGTTGTGACCAATGGGAGGCACTGTATGAGCGGGTTTGATGCAGACGCAGCGTCGGAGCGAAAGAGGCTGCCGTATCAGAGCTTGCCTTTAATCTCCGCCGGCAATTCATTCACCTTGTTATCAGGAATAAGGGTTGTTGATCTGACGACTTCCGTCGCTGGTCCCTACGCGACCATGCTGCTCTCGGACTTCGGCGCAGAAGTCATCAAGGTGGAGCGGCCGGAAGGAGACGACGCGCGAACGTGGGGGCCACCGTTCCTTGATGAGCAAGCACTTTGGTTTACCGCGATCAATCGCAATAAGAAGAGTGTTGTCGTCGACACCCGGCAGGAGAGCGGGATGGCCGATCTTCGGCGTTTGATTGGCAGTGCGGACGTTTTTATAACCAACCAGCCCCCTGACGTTCAGCGCAAGCTCAAGCTCGACTACGGGACCTTGCGCAGTGAGTTCCAGGATCTCATTTTCGTGTCGATTTCAGGCTTCGGTCTCTCCGGTGACCGCGCAGAATTGACTTGCTACGATCTGATCGCCGAAGGTTATTCCGGCATCATGGATATTACAGGCGACGGAGACGGACCTCCGCAGAAGATTGGCGCGCCGGCGGCCGATATGTTAGCGGGACAAGACGCTGCGATGGCAACCATGGCGGCGCTCTATGATCGCCAACGCAGTGGCAAGGGCCGCAAAATTGACGTCAGCCTCGTTGAAAGCATGACGCGATTTCTGTCTTGCCGGATCTCCTCCTACTTGGGTTCTGGCGAAGTTCCTCGACGTTCGGGCGGAACCGACAGCGTTATCGCGATTTACCAGCCTTTCGATACGACGGACCGGCCAATCAATGTGGGGCTGGGTTCGGACGCGATCTGGAGCAGATTCTGGCAATCAGTGGGCGACCCTCAATACGGTGCTCGGCCGGAATTTTCGACCAATGCCGCCCGACGCCGGGTTCGCGCGGACATTGTCGGTCACATTCAGAGGATTCTCAAGACCAAATCGTGCGCTGCCTGGTTGGAAATATTTGCAGCGGCGCGAGTACCTGCCGGCCCGATCAACGGGGTGGATGAAGTGGCGGCCGATGAAGAACTACAGCGCCGTGGACTGTTTTTCTCGCTCAAGGACGAGTCCGGCCGCGTCGTGCCGCAGGTCGGACTAGGTATCCACATCGATGGCGCATGGTGTGTGCCGAGATCGGCGCCGCCGCGCCTTGGGGAGCACACGGCGAGTTTTCTGGAAACTCCAATCAAAGAGATTTGAGCGTAGCGCTCACCATACGCGATCGAGCCACCGGAGAATATTAATGCGATTTACCGAGATTCTATATGAGGAAGACGGCCCGATCGGAACGATTACATTGAATCGTCCCGAGAATGGCAACATGTTCACAGAGACCATGTGTCACGAAATCCGCGGATGTATCGAGGACATTCGTCGTGAAACGCGCACGCGCGTCATTGTGTTGACCGGAGCAGGTGAACGCTTCTTTTGTATTGGCGGCCAGAAAGACGGAATGGAGCATACGAAGCTATACGCCGGTGTATTGCCGACACTCGAGATGTACGAGGCCATCGACAAGCTCCAGAAACCGGTGATCGCCAGCGTCAACGGCTTTGCGGTGGGCGGGGGGAACGTGTTGCAGATGGTCTGCGATGTCACCATCGCCAAGGAAAGCGCAATTTTCCGCCAAGTAGGTCCGATGATGGGGTCCTTCGACGCCGGCTATGGCACCTGGTATCTCGAGGATCTCGTGGGCAAGAAACGCGCGAAGGAGATCTGGTACGCCAACCCGAAAATCACGGCGAAAGAGGCGAAGGAAATTGGCCTAATCAATCGCGTCGTTGCCGATTCCGAGTTGGCACTGAAGACAAAGGCATTTGCGCTTGAGATTGCAGATCGCGGCGCCTTCGCCCTGGCGGCAATCAAGGGGGCGTTCAATGCTCGCCACGGCGGTGTCGCGGGACTCTCGCGGGTGACCCATGACCTTTTGCTTAGCCAGTATCTGGGCACCGAGGAGTCCAAGGAAATGAACGCTAGTTTCAATGAGCGCCGCGCACCCGACCCGTCGAAGTTTGGTTTGTGAGGAGTCGCCTTGAGACCGATATTGACACTGCATGATCCGTCGACCGCACAATCGTACTATGAGGCGGCTCTGTGGACGCGGGATACATTTTATTCCCTGCTTGCCACGCATGCGGAACAGGCGCCCGATGCCCAAGCGCTGCGGGACGGCACAAATCATCTCAATTGGCGTGAACTCAAGGCGCAGGTCGATGCCGTGGCGGATAACCTCCTTGACGGTGGAATTGGAGCCGGCGATCGAGTGTCGATCTGGATGTCGAATAAGATCGAGGCCGTCATCATCTTTCTTGCGTGTTCGCGGGAGCAAATTGCGTGCAACCCGTCCCTGCACAAGACTTATACCTGCGGTGAAATCATTGACCTGCTGAGGGAGTTGAAAGCCGCGGCGCTGTTCACCGAAGACGGCTGGGGTGCAGACCGTCAGCAAGTGGATTTCGATGGCATGCTGCGGGATCTACTGTTCCTAAAGAAGGTCTACACGCCGAAGAACTTTCCGCGGCACATCACGCAGCTGAACCGCGAGCCACACAACAATCCAGACAGCGTGGTGTATCTGGCGTTTACCTCGGGGACCACGGGCAAACCCAAATGCGTCATGCATTCGAGTAATACGTTGATGGCGAATGCGCGCGATCTGGTTCGAGATTGGGGCCTCAACAATAGGTCGGTGATCCTTTCACTCAGTCCGCTTTCGCATCATATCGCCTGGGTGGCCGTTTCACAGTGGCTGGTCTGTGGTGGGCAGATGGTGACTGATGATCCGCCCCGGAACATGAGCCGTCTCGACTTCATCATCGACACCGGTGCCACATACGTCCTTGGCGTGCCGACCCATGCCATGGACATCCTTGCCGAGCAGAAGCAGCGCGGATTGCCGCGGATCGGGCAAGTCAAGACATTTTACATGGCTGGTGCGCCGATTCCTGAAGTCGTGGCGAAAGCGTTCGCCGACCAAGGAATCACCCCGCAGAATGTGTATGGCATGACCGAATGTTCCTCCCATCAATATACCCACCCAGACGATCCCCAAGAGGTCTGGATTTCCACGTGCGGCAGAGGCGGACCCGCTTACGAGGTGCGTATTTGGGATCCAGAGGATCCGGACAAGGAACTTCCGCGCGGACGGACCGGCGAGATCGGCGGGAGGGGCGCGTGCCTGATGCTGGGGTATTTTGGCGATCAAGAGGCAACGGAAAGGACTTTTAACCGGCACGGCTACCTCATGTCCGGCGACCTTGGGTCTTTCGACCAAGAGGGGAACCTTAAGATCGACGGGCGCCTCAAGGATGTAATCATTCGGGGCGGACATAACATTCATCCATCACGGATTGAGGCCTTGGCACTGACGCATCCGGCGATTGACAAGGCCGCCGTGTTTGGGATCCCCGACTCGAGGCTGGGCGAGAAGGTGTGTTTGGCGGTAATCGGCAGCATTGCCGCCGGTGATATGTTGCGTCACCTTGCGCTACAGGATCTCTCGAAGTTCGACATGCCGGAATGGTTCTTGTCGGTGACGAAATTTCCACTGACCGCCAGTGGAAAGATTCTCAAGAGAGAACTTGTCGCGATGGTCAAGCGAGGCGAACTGTGTCCCGAGCCGGTACGCCATGTTACAGAGAAGGTGAAAGCCAATGACCGTTGAGCTGTCAAGATTGGGCAGCTGCGCCGTTATAACGCTGAACCGTCCGGAGGCGCTTAATGCACTGTCCTTCAAGATTTTGCGTGACCTGAGCGCTCTGTTGGACCAGGTGGCGTCGCAATCGGATGTGCGCGCCTTGTTGGTGGTCGGCACAGGGGAGAAAGCCTTCTGTGCGGGCGCGGATATCAAAGAGCTTCGCCACCGCCGCTTGATCGATCAGAAACGCGGCGCGGAGCTCGGGCAGTCGGTATTCGCGAAGCTCGATACGCTTCCGGTTGCCTCGATCGCTCTAGTCAATGGGTACGCTTTCGGTGGTGGATGCGAATTGGCTCTTGCCTGTACGTTCCGTCTCGCCGCGCGCAACGCGATCTTCGCGCTTCCTGAAATCAAGCTAGGGCTCATCCCCGGTTATGGTGGAACTCAGCGATTGCCACGTCTCATTGGCGAGGGCCGGGCGCTGGAGATCATTATGACCGGCCGCCAGGTGAAGGCGGAGGAAGCTGAGAGGATAGGTCTCGTCAATGCGGTGGTCGACGGCGATTTGATCCAGGCGGGGCTTGAGTTCGCCGGTCGTATGACGCGCTACAGCCTGCCGGTGCTGGAATTTGCGCGGCGAGCGGTACAACGAGCGGCCGACGTGGCATTGCCCGAGGGCTTGCGGATCGAGGCAGATCTCTCGACCCTGGCTTACAACACCGGTGATTCCGAGGAAGGCATGGGCGCATTCGAGGAAAAGCGAAAACCGGAATTCAAGGATGCGTGACGGTCAAATCATCGTGACCGGCGCCTCAAAAGGCATCGGCGCGGCAATCGCGAAGGAACTCGACCGTCGTGGCGCTTCCGTCGTAGGACTCTCGCGCTCGGGAACATCGCCGATCGGACATTCCATGATCTGCGATATGACGGACGAGGAGGCCGTACGGCGTACTTTCGCCGAGATCGTGAAACGGGGGCCAGTCGCGGGATTGATCAACAATGCGGGCGTGCACATTGGGGGGGCCATAGCGACACTGAGTACCGCTGATTTCGAAAAAATCATGGCGCTGAACGCAACGGCAGTCATGGTCGCCGCGCGTGAGGTCTATCCGCTGCTGCGGGGGCACGGCGGCATCATTGTCAACATCGGATCGTTCTTCGACAAGCTCGGTGTTCCCGACAACCTTGGCTATTGCGCCTCCAAGGCTGCTGTCGCAGCGATGACTCGGTGTATGGCTGTCGAATGGGCAGGCGACGGGATTCGGGTCATCAACGTGGCACCTGGTTATATTGAGACCGACCTCAACCGAGACTACCTTTCCCGCGAGAAGGTCCGAGCCTGGATGAAGCAGCGCATCCCCGTGGGCGGCCCCGGCAAGGCCGAGGACGTGGCCAAGTTGGTCGGTTCGATCTGTGCCGAGGGTATCGGATTCCTCACCGGCGAGACCATCTATGTGGATGGGGCGCAAGGGATCAACCACTGATGAAGCTCCTCGAGAAGATCTCGCGCACTCGGCATTGGAACGATGAAGAACAGCTGATTCTTGATCAGGTCCAGCGCATAACCAACGACGTGATCGCCCGCAACGCGGATCATGTGGACGCGACCGGTGAATTCCCCTGGAAAAATGTGGAGGCGATTGCCGCGCTCGGACTGAACGCGATCTTCATTCCTGAGGAATTCGGGGGCATGGCAATGTCCTACAAACTTTATCTGGAGGTCGTCTCGATCATTTCGGAGGCCTGTGCATCGACCGGCATCATTTATGCTACGAATTATCACGGCATGAAGCCGCTGATCGATTTCGGCAACGACGAGCAGCGGTCACGCCTCTTACCCCGGATTGCAGCGGGCAAGCTCGGCGCCCTCGCGATCACCGAGCCGACCGCCGGTTCTGACGCCACCGGTATGCAGACGATCTTTACACCGGACGGCGATGATATCGTCATCAATGGTTCGAAGATATTCATCACAAATGGTGATGTGGCCGACCTATATCTGCTGTTCGGAAAATGGTCGGGGATTCAGGATTCCAAGTCCTCGATATCGGTACTCGTGCTGGAGAAGGGGCTGGACGGTTTCAGTGTAATTTCCAAGGAACGAAAGATGGGCCACAACGGTTCATCGACCTGCGCGCTGGCCTTCGACAACGTCCGGACGTCTCGGGCAAACCTGATTGGAAGCCCAGGCGACGGGTTGCGCATTCTCCTGGCTTCTCTCAATAAATCGCGGCCCTCCGTCGCGGCGCACGCCCGCGGGATCGCGCGCGCGGCATTCAAGGATATGGTGTCCTACGGAAATGAACGCGTGCAATCGGGGCGGGCGGTGCTCGATTTCCAAGGCAATCAGTTTACCTTAGCTGATCTTGCCAGCGAACTCGTGCTGGTTGAGCGCTGGATTGACTACGTGGCCGACTTGGTAGATGGAGGAGATGTCGATTTCGGCCTCGAGGCGTCGGTTGCAAAGCTGCGCGCGTCGGACCTTGCGATGAAAATGGCTACCGAATGCGTGCAGTTCCATGGTGGCTACGGCTACTGCCGCGGCTGTCGCGCCGAGCGGCTGATGCGCGATGCCAAAATCACACAGATCTGGGAGGGAACAAACCAGATTCATCGTCAACTTATCGGACGGAGCTTCAGAGTCAAATGACGACAATCAAGAAAGTCGCAATCTGCGGGGCGGGGGGCACGATGGGCGGCGGCATCGCGATAGTGGCGGCCCGTGCCGGATTTGAAGCCGTCTGTTTCGACAAATCGACATCGGGACTGGCGCGCTCGCGTGCCATGGCGGAGGAATTCTTTCGAAAATCCGTCGAGCGGGGCCGGATGAGCGATGCGGAGCGAAACGCTACTCTCGCACGGATGCATGACACCACGAATCTTGCCGATCTTGCAGACTGCGACTTGGTGATTGAGGCGATCTTTGAGGACCTCAAGCTCAAGTCGGAACTGCTCACCGAACTTAACGGGATTTGCAAGGAGAGCACAATTTTTGCATCCAACACGTCGACACTTTCGATTACGCAGATTGCGGGCGGCTGCGGCCGCGAAGATCGGGTGGTGGGCATGCATTTTTGCTTACCGGCGCAGCTCATGAAGCTCATCGAAATGTCGCGCGGCATTAATACCTCCGAGGAGACTTTCCGCACCGCTTTGGGCTGGACCCAGGCGGCGGGACAGATACCGGTCGAGACGCAGGACAAGCCCGGCTTCATCCTGAATGCTCTGCTCGTGCCCTTCAATAACGACGTCATCCGGGCGATTGAGGCGGGGTTGGCAACGCCAGAGGATATCGACATCGCCATCACCTCGGCGCTCGGTTACAAGATGGGGCCGTGCACGCTGTTGGACCTCATCGGTCTGGATACTCAAATTCGACTCGGCGAGGCGTTTTATCCCATTACGCTCGACAAGCGTGCCTCAGTGCCTCCGCTCCTGCGGCGGATGGTGGCGGCAGGCAAGTTGGGCCAGAAATCGGGCCACGGACTGCTCACCAGCAGAAAATCGGAGCGCGCCGGCACCGCGCCGATCTACCGCGTCGTGCGGGCGGGCGAGAGCCGGTCGTTTCCACCCGGCGATGCGTTCTTGTCCAGAAGTAGTGAGGACGCCAAAGTTGCGGTCCATCTCGGTGGCGGGTACGTGCCGGACGCCCGAATGACGGCCGTTTTGGTCGAACTCGATACCGAATCCCTGGGCGTTCACACGGGCGAGGATATGGGCCGCGAAGGATCGAATGCTGTTGGCTTTGCCCGCTATCGCAACGGGAACGACGCGCCTTCGAAGCTGGTGGAACTCGTGCGCCAGCCGTGCACCCTGCCCGAGGCACTCGCTGCCGCGCGGGCGATCTTCGAGAACGCGGGCTTTGAGGTTGCGGTGTGCGCGGACCAGCCGGGGCGGATTGTAGACCGGTTGGTACGGCCCAAGTATAACGACGCGTTGCGCTTCCTTGATGAAGGCCTCGCCAGCGCCGCCGACATGGACAGGACGTGCTCCATGGGCCTCGGCTATCCCGATGGGCCAATCGAGCGCGTGACGCGCGGAGGACTTGCGCGGCATTACGACGTGTGCCGTGCGCTCTACAACGCTACCGGCCAGTCGGGTTACTCGCCGGCGCGCCGCTCGGTGGTTGCCAAGGTCCGCGAAGGTCACTAGGAGCAAGCAGTGTCGGCACTTGGCAAGTCCCAGGTAGTGGGAGTGATTGGCGCGGGCACGATGGGTGCCGGCATCGCCCAGGTAGCAGCGGCGGCCGGTCATCACGTGCGACTGTACGACGCCGTCGCGGGCG
>WNFP01005861.1_pt1 | contig 17971 bp, 17 predicted proteins | sample 5400201 | NCBI WGS metagenome assembly WNFP01 (sample SAMN13153355, study PRJNA577476) | soil metagenome | isolation source: 115 cm saprolite under Madrone tree | place: USA:California | collected 2016-06-14 | reverse complement strand
TTCCGCGTTTTCCTTGGGCACGGGTTCGGCTGGCTTTGGCGGTAACGGCTCGTATCGCGATTTCCAAAATGAAAACGGCCGGATGTTTTCATTCTGACCTTGCCATGCCTCTTCGCTCAAATCCTCGCGCCGGTAACCATCGGAGTCGTGATACAAGAGGGTGTAGAAATATTCGCCTGGTACAAAGGGCCGTTGCGTCACGGCGCAGAAATCCGCCCGATGCTTAATCGCCCATTCATTTGGGAGAGGGTTCATTGCGCAACTATACGTCGCGCAGTGAAAAGACGAAAGCTAGGCGGTTCACGATTGGAAGCGCGCAGATATAACAAGTAGAGACCAATGGCCATGAAAAGAATGTTTGGTGTCCAGGCGGCAATCCATGCGGGAACGCGATAGCCTTCGCCAAGTGCAAGAAAAAGGTGCACAAGAAAGTTCATCGAAAAAACAAGAAAAACTGCAGCCGCGACACTCGATAAAACGCCGCGGCGCGAGTAGCCGATTCCCAGCGGGGCCGCAATGCAAACAACGACGAAACAGGTCCACGGCAAGGCGAGGCGGTACTGCAGATGAGTGCGAAATGGCGCGAGCAGTGTTGCGGGAAAATCCGCATTAAAGCGCAAATACTCGCGGAGTTCCGGCAGGCTCAGAAATTCTGCTCGTTCATTTGCGCTGCCTAGCCGGAACGGCGTCTCACTCCAGCGCTCAATCTTCAACGAAGGAAAAAACTGCTCATCGACGATGTTCCCAGACTGGTCGTAATGGACGACTCTGGCATTCTCCAACTCCCAGGTTTTGGTTTCCGGGCGGTAAACAGCGCGAGCTGCAACATAATTTGTCACGATGTTGTCGTTGGCGTCCTGTTGAAGCACCTGAACGTTATTGAACGTATTGCTGCGCTGAAGAAAATTCTGAACGAACCACGTGCGTTGGTCCGTCCGGTTACGAAAAATTTGTCCCTGGATGGTGCGACCGGGACGAGACTGCGCTTCGGAAATGAATGTTTTCCGCGCCAGTTCCGCGTGCGGTGCCAGCGAATAGTTGAGCGCCATGCTTGCCGCAACCGTGAGCAGGCCCATGCCGATCAATGGCAGGAGAAGACGCGGAAGACTTACGCCTGCCGTGAGCATCGAAACGATCTCGTTGGCACGCGACATTCGGCCGAGAGCGAAAAGCAGCGACAGCAGCAGTGATACCGGCAGCAAAATGATGAATACCTGCGGGATCTGCGTGCCGTAATAGCGAGCGACGAGGGCCAGTCCAATATGGTTGTCAATGAAACTCGAGATATTATCGCTGACGTCGAAAATGAGCCAGATGGAAATGAATCCGGCGATGCAGTAAAAGTAAACCTGCAAGAAATTCCCAATGACGTATCGATCAAGAAGTCTCATTCTGATTTGGGCTGGTTGGCGGCCGGATCGATATTAGCGTAGTCACAGCCAGTTCGCATCTGGTTCAGGGAAGGAATGACGAAATCCGAATGACGACGCTCGAAAGAATGACGAATGATCAAATACCAAACGATTGCGATCTCCCTTTTTTGTCATTCGGGCTTTGTGCTTCTTTCGTCATTCGTCATTCGTGCTTCGTCATTTGTGCTTGGCTGTCATGATCGCGCTGAAAGATGTCGTAAGCAGCGAATTTGTGGAGCGAGTCCACGCTTTTTTTTCTAAAAGCGGCCCTTTGTCTAAAGCCAGGAACTTTGAGTTCCGACCCCAGCAACAGGAAATGGCGGCCGCCGTGGCAAAGGCGTTGGAAGAAGAACGCCATCTGGTCATCGAAGCAGGAACAGGCGTAGGCAAATCGCTGGCTTATCTCGCACCGGCAATCCTGTTCGCGCTCGAGCACCACAAAAAGGCAATCGTTTCGACGCACACGATTAATCTTCAGGAACAATTGGTGCATAAAGACATTCCAATCTTGAAAAAAGTGCTGCCGGTCGAGTTTGAAGCAGCATTGATGAAAGGCCGGCAAAATTATCTTTGCCCGCGCCGGCTCGAGCGCGCGTTGCAAAGCGCGAAGGAACTTTTCACCGGACCCGAGGCGAGCGAATTGCAGCGACTTGCCGAATGGGCAAGCACGACCCGCGATGGATCGCTCAGCGATTTATCGGTGGAACCCGATCCAAAGGTTTGGACGCAGGTTTGCAGCGAAGCGCACATCTGCACTCAGAAGACCTGCGGCCAAAATCCGCGCTGCTTTTACCAGCAAGCCCGCAAACGTTTGCTCGCCGCCGACGTAATCGTGCTTAATCACACCTTGCTTTTCATCTTGCTCGGCTCGCCGGATGCACAGGAAGAGCGTGAGAGCGGGTTTCTTTTTCCCAATGACTTCATCATCTTCGATGAAGCGCACACGGTCGAGCAGGTCGCGTCGAAGCAGATCGGTATCGGCGTTTCGCAATACGGATTGCGATCGACAATCCAAAGACTCTACAACGCGCGCACGCGCAAAGGACTGTTCACTGTAATGCGCGACGCGGAGGGCGTGCGACTCGCCGCGGGCTTGATTGATGATGTCGACAAATTTTTCGGCGCAGTCGAGTCGAAATCAGATTTTCGTAAAGGCCGCGAGTTTCGTGTCCGCGATGTCGATTTTGTTCCGGATACGATTACGGGTCGATTGACTGTGCTTCAGGCGCGTGTAGCCGAGGCGGTGAAACGTGCCGATGACGAAATTTTGAAGGCGGAGCTGCAGGAATTCGGGCGGCGCATCCGTGACGCTCGAGACGGCATTGCCATTTTTCTCGAGCAAAGCGCGAGAGAGCACGTTTACTGGGTCGAGCGGACCGGCAAAACCGAGCGTTTCCTCGCTCTCAACGCCGCGCCCGTCGATCTCGCGCCTGTGCTGCGGCAGATGCTCTTTCGCGACAACTGTTGTTGCATCATGACGAGCGCTACTCTGGCAGTGGGGCGACCGGATCTCGCCTATTTTCGTGAGCGTATCGGCGCGACCGAAGTAGAACCGTTGGAGCTCGGCAGCCCATTCAATTTTCAGAAGCAAATGAAAATGTTTGTCGTCCAGAAAATGCCCGACCCACGCGACGCCGGTTATCAGAAGCAACTGGAGCATTGGATCGCGCATTTTGTGGAAAAGACCGACGGGTGCGCGTTCGTCCTTTTCACAAGCTACCGTGACATGCAGCAGTTAGCCGGAGCGATGCAGAAATTTTTTGTAGAAAAGAGGCTGAACCTTCTCGTGCAAGGAGCCGGCGCCCCTCGTAGCAAGCTCCTGGAGCAATTCAAATCAACCCCGCGCAGCGTGTTGTTTGGTACGGACAGCTTTTGGGGCGGCGTAGATGTTCCGGGCGAAGCGCTTTCGAATGTTATTATTACGCGCCTTCCATTTGCCGTGCCCGATCATCCTCTGATCGAGGCAAAACTCGAATTCATCGAGGCGCGCGGCGGCGATCCGTTCACTGAGTACTCGTTACCGGAAGCGATCCTGAAACTTCGCCAGGGTGTCGGTCGACTGATTCGAACAAAAAGCGACCGCGGCATCATCGTCATTCTCGACAATCGCATCGTGACGAGGCCGTACGGCCGGGCCTTCATGCAAGCGCTGCCAAAGTGCCCGGTAGAAATCATCTGAAGAAAGTCGGGGCATGTATGAGACACGGCGCCTGGGCAATCGCGATCACATTGGGAGCGCACGCATCTTGCGTGCTGTATTCCGCATCATGCGGGACAGTTCTTTGGTTCGGCAGGATGCCGAATCCCGAAAGCTTTCGGGACTGAAAGCGGGCGCTATCAAAATGTTCACTTGAACATATCCCCGCCTGCTGTAAATTGCCTGCATGGAAGGGCAGATGGACGTCCAGGAAATCTTAGCGGTTCTCCACAAATGGGGGATTCACACGCTGGGCCAGTTTGCCGCGCTTGATAAGGAACAGCTTGCCGCCCGGCTCGGTCCCGAAGCAATCGGCATGTGGAAGCGCGCAAATGGGAAATCGCAACGCTTGCTGAAGCTGGTTCGGCCGCCCGAGTCATTCGAGGAAAGATTTGAATTCGAAAATGAAATTGAAACAGCCGAGCCGCTCCTATTCATGCTCCGCCGCTTTCTGGAGCAACTCGCAGTGCGGTTGAGCACAATTTATCTGGTCGCAAAGGAACTGACGCTGCGAATCATGTTCGCGAATAAGCAATGTTACGAGCGCGTTTTCAAAATTCCGCAGCCGACCAACGATGTCGATCTTCTTTTTCGCATGCTCCAGACGCATCTGGAGAACTTTCGATCGGAACATCCGATCGTTGCCGTAGCGCTGAGTGCACAGCCAATCCGGCCCGTTTCGCAGCAATTCCAATTATTTGAAATAGCTTTAAGAAATCCGCATCAATTATCAGAAACGCTCGCGCGTTTGGTCGCCCTGCTTGGAAGCGAACGCCTTGGCACGCCAGTTTTGGAAGAGACGCATCGACCGGATGCATTTCGCATGGAGCCGTTCGCGTGGGCTGTAGCGTCCGACTCGTCCGCCGTAGCCTCGGCGAAGGAGGATGTCCCCAGCGGACAAAACCGCAAGTCCGGTTCGGACTCCCATGCGCTGAGGACAGCGCACTCTACAGCAGCGTTGAGAAGATTTCGCCCCGCAGTGTCTGCATCACTTTTGTTGGATGAAGATACCCTCGCACATGTTCGCAGTGCGGAAATTTCTGGAAAAATCATCGAGCAACGCGGCCCGTATTTTCTTTCCGGAAATTGGTGGGACGAAAAATCCTGGGCACGCGCCGAATGGGATGTGCAATTGGAGAATGGTGAACTCGTTCGCGTGAACGAAAGCGACCCGCCTTCGCAGAGCTACGGCGTGGCAGGGAGAACTTGGAATGTGGATGGGATTTATGACTGAGATTGTCATCTCGAGCGAAGCGAGAGATCTCATAAAGCACGGTCGAGCACTCTCAGTCTCCAGCGTAATAAAACCTTCGTAGGGGAGGTCCTTCGCTTGCGCTCAGGATGACATGCCATGCCTTACATCGAACTCCATGCATCCAGCGCGTTTAGCTTTTTGAGGGGCGGTTCGTTCCCGGAGCAATTAGCTGAAGTCGCGGCGGAACTGGAAATGCCGGCGCTCGCTTTGTGTGATCGCGACGGCGTTTACGGTGCACAACGATTTTCAGTCGCTGCGCGCGAACATGGCATTCGTCCAATCATCGGCGCGGAATTATCGATGGAAGACGGCAGCATTCTCCCGGTGTTGGTCGAAAATCGCACCGGCTACAAAAATTTGTGCCAACTATTGACGCAGGCGCATTTGCGCAGCGAAAAAGGGAAATGCCCAGTGCGCTGGGATGAACTGCCGGAATTCGCAGAAGGGCTCGTAGCATTTCTGGGGAGCGCACGCTTGCAGCGTGCTGGTTTCGGCATTCTGCCGAAACGAACTTTCCTTGAAAGCAGATTCACAGACCAGATTGAGCCCAAGAAAAGTTCGGGAATGCAGAATCCATTCGCCAGCACGCTACAAGCGTGCGCTCCCCAGAATGCGGCAGACCGCGCTGAATTTCTGATCCACGCTTTCGGGCGCGAAAACGTTTTCGTCGAAATCCAACGGCATTTCATTCGCGGCGAAGAACGAATCAATCGCAAACTGATCGATCTGGCGCATGCGAATCGATTGCCGTTGATCGCCACCAACAGCGTGCAATACGCGAAGCCGTACGGACGTAAAGTGCTGGATGTTTTCACCTGCATTCGCGAGCACACGCATCTGGATGCTGCCGGAAAACTTTTATCACAAAATGCCGAGCGACATCTAAAGAGCGACCGGCAAATGCGAGAACTTTTTCATGATTTACCAGAAGCGATCGAAAACACTTCGCGCCTCGCCGAGCGGTTGACGTTTTCGCTCGAAAATCTCGGCTACAAATTTCCTGAATATCCGGTGCCGGCCGGGCACACGATGGATTCGTTTTTGCGCACCATCGTCTGGTTCGGCGCACAACAGCGTTATGCCGCCATCAGACCAAAAGTGAAACGCCAGATCGAGGAAGAACTTATCCTTATCACGAAGCTTGGGTTCCCCGGGTATTTTTTGATCGTCTGGGACATCGTCAATTTCTGTCGCGAACACAATATCATGGTCCAGGGCCGAGGTAGCGCGGCCAACAGCGCGGTCTGTTATTGCCTGGGGATCACTCCGGTCGATCCCGTCGAAAATCATCTTGTCTTCGAACGTTTTTTGAACGAGAGCCGCAAAGGCTGGCCGGACATCGATCTCGATCTTCCCAGTGGCGATCGCCGTGAAGCGGTGATTCAGGAAATTTATCGCCGCTATGGCAAACATGGCGCAGCGATGACCGCGAATGTGATCAGTTATCGCGGGCGCAGCGCGGCGCGCGAGATCGGCAAAGCGCTGAATTTTTCGCCGAGCATCATCGATCGTTTCTCGCATCTGTTTGCCAGCGGAGATTTCCCGCACACGCTCGAACTCGAATCACAGATCGAGCAGGCCGGTTTGCCGAAAGATCATCCGCGCATGCCGGCATTCATTCGTCTGTATCATGCGATCTACGGGTTGCCGCGTCATCTCGGGCAGCATTCCGGCGGCATGATCATTTGTCAGAACAAGTTGAGCTCGTTTGTGCCGCTGGAGAACGCATCAATGCCGGGCCGCGTTGTCGCGCAATGGGACAAGGACGATTGCGAAGACCTCGGCATCGTGAAAGTCGACTTGTTAGGCCTGGGGATGATGTCGGTGATGCAGGACGCGCTTGAGCTTTGCGGCCGACGCGGCCGTCCACTCGATCTCGCTCACATTCCGAAAGATGACGCCGCAACATATGAAATCATGCAGCGCGCCGACACGATCGGCGTTTTCCAAATCGAGAGCCGCGCGCAAATGGCCACCCTGCCGCGGATGAAACCGGAATGTTTTTACGACGTCGTAATCGAAGTGGCGATCATTCGGCCGGGACCGATCCAAGGCGACATGGTGCATCCGTATCTCGCACGTCGCGCACGCAAAGAACCGGTCACCTATTTCGATGAACGATTAAAACCGGTGCTTGAGCGCACGCTCGGCGTTCCGCTGTTTCAGGAGCAAATGCTCAAGATCGCAATGATCATGGCTGACTTTTCCGGCAACGAAGCAGAGGAATTGCGGCGCGCGCTCAGTTTTCATCGCTCCGAGGAACGCATGCGCAAGGTAAGTGTGAAATTACGCGCAGCCATGGAACGCAAAGGCGTCGCCCCCGATCAAATCGATAAGATCATTCACTCTATCACGTCGTTTGCGCTGTACGGATTTCCGGAATCGCATGCGATCAGTTTCGCCATTCTCGCCTATGGCAGCGCTTATCTGAAAGTGCATCGCGCTCCGGAATTTTACGCGAGTCTTTTGAACAATCAGCCGATGGGCTTTTACACGCCGGCGACAATCGTGAAAGACGCACAACGGCATGGCGTGAAAGTTAAGCCAGTGTGCGTGACCGAATCGGACTGGCGTTGCACCGTCATCGATAACAACACGTTTCGTCTCGGGTTGTGCGTCGTGAACGGATTGCGCCAGGAGCACGGCGAACAAATCAAAGACGAACGAAAACATCGCGCATTTAAGTCGCTCGATGATTTCAAACGGCGTGTTTCACTTTCGAAAGCCGAATTGCGCACGTTGGCCGAACTCGGCGCATTCAATTGTTTTGCCCAACACCGCCGCGCCGCGATGTGGAAGGTCGAAGAAACGATTTACGACGATCTCTTGGGGAGCGCGGGCGCCTCGCCCGCTGTGTCACGCGCCTCGCGGGACACTCATCGGGAGGTTTTCGGCGGGGGCGCCGAAAAGAGCAGGCAGGGCGCCCGCGCTCCCCTTCCACCAATGACGTTACCAGAGCGTGTACGCGCCGATTACGACACAATGAACCTCACGACCGGCCCGCATCCGATGAAATTACTTCGCGAGCGTTTGCAGAACGTTTGGCGTGCAATTGATCTGACGAAAGCGAAACACGGCTCGATCGTGCAAATCGCCGGAAACGTGATTTGCCGTCAGCGACCTGGCACGGCCAAAGGATTTGTCTTCGTCAGTCTGGAAGACGAGACCGGCGTTTCAAACGCCATTGTCGATCCTGATCTGTTCGAACGATTCCGCCTGTTGATCACCGAAGAAGATTTTCTTGTGATCGAAGGCGAAGTGCAGAACTCGGACAACGTCGTATTGATCAAAACGCGTCAAATCAAACCGCTCGCGCACGGCGAACTCGTCGGCAGCGAGTCGCACGATTTTCGCTAACGAAAAATTACCTGCTGTAGTGTCCGCTGTCTCAGCGGACCAGCCTGTGCTGAGGACAGCACACGCTACAGTTACTCACCCGCGTGATGCGGCTCGGGTGTTTTTGGTTCGGTAGGTTTTTCGGCGGACTTGTGGTCTGGGTCGGTCCATTCCGTGTGAAAGACGCCAGGCTTGTCGATGCGCTCGTACGTGTGCGCGCCAAAGAAGTCGCGTTGCGCTTGCAGAAGGTTTGCAGGTAAACGAGCTGAGCGATAACTATCGAAATAGGCAAGCGACGCAGAAAACGCGGGGACCGCTACGCCATGTTTAACGGCTAATGCAACAACGAGGCGCCATTTGGGCTGCGCCTTTTTGATTGCCCTCGTGAAATATCGATCGAGCAGAAGATTGTGCAGTTCCGCGTCGCGCCGATATGCTTCGACGATTCGATTCAAGAATCTTGCGCGAATGATACAGCCGCCTCGCCAGATGGTGGCGATATCGCTGAGGTTGAGGTTCCACTCATATTCGGCACTTCCCGAGCGCAGAAGCTCCATTCCCTGCGCGTAAGAAACAATCTTCGACGCGTAAAGTGCATCGCGCACCGCATCGATTAGGCGAGCGCGATTCCCTTTAAACTTTCGAAGTCTCGGATGCGGCAGAATTTTCGAGGCAGCTACGCGTTCGTCCTTTCGGGATGAGACGACGCGCGCCTCAACAGCGGCGTTGATTGTTGAAATGACGACATATTGCCGGATTGCAGCTTGAAGCGTCCAGATCCCCGTTCCTTTTTGTCCGGCTTTGTCGAGAATCATGTCCACGAGCGGTTTGCCGGTCTCAGGATCGATCTTTCGAAAAATCTGCGATGTGATTTCGATCAGGTAACTCTCGAGCTCGCCTTTGTTCCATTCTGTAAAAACTTCAGCGAGCTGTGCGGCGTCCATCTCGAGGATGTCCTTGAGAATGGCGTACGATTCGCAGATCAACTGGATGTCTCCGTACTCGATGCCGTTGTGCACCATCTTGACGTAATGGCCGGCGCCATTGGGTCCCATGTATCGACAACACGGTTCGCCATCCACTTGCGCAGCAATCTTGCGGAAAATCGGCGCGATGACTTCCCACGACTCGCGCGAGCCACCAGGCATGAGCGAAGGGCCTTTGAGCGCGCCTTCCTCGCCGCCGGAAACGCCCATGCCGACGAAATGAATTCCTCTCGCTGCCAATTCCTTTTCCCGCCGCTGCGTGTCAGTGAAAAGAGAATTTCCTCCGTCGATGATGATGTCTCCTTTCTCGAGTAGCGGCGAGAGTTGATTAATTACAGCGTCCACCGGCGCGCCTGCTTTGACCATCATCATGGCTATGCGCGGTTTTTTCAGCGCAGAGACGAATTCCTCCAGCGTGTTCGCCCATAACGCCCAAGCCGATCAGGCCAATATCACATTGATTCGTTGTCATTTTGACATCTCCTTTTTGACTGAATTAGAACCCATATCGTAATTGTATTGTCATGTTGAGCGAAGCGAAACATCTCTGTCTGCCGATGTGAGAAAACGGTCGCTGATCAGAGATTCTTCGCTTCGCTCAGAATGACATTTATGAGTAGGTTTGTAAACTGGAGACGACCCATTGTGGTGAAGACTTGAAGCGCATGGCAAATTCCGTTTGCGAAATTTTGGTGACCGAGGCGCCTTTGGAAGCGCCAAAGGAACGCGGCACGTTCAGCGCTGGAGCGGTCCTCGATTTCTGGGGAATTGTGCGCACACTTGAAGATGGACTTGAGATCGAAGGAATCGAATATGAAGCCCACCGGGAAATGGCAGAGCACCAGCTGAAGCGCATCGCCGAACAAGCCGCAGAAGGATTTGAGCTTGAACTGGTTCTTGTTCATCATCGGATCGGGTTTATTGCAGCGGGCGAACCGTCGCTTTTTTTGCGGGTGTGCAGTCCGCATCGGCAAGAAGCGTTTCGCGCCAGCCAACGGATTGTGAATGAATTGAAGAAAAAAGTGCCGATTTGGAAGAGGCCACGGTTTAAGAGCGAGGTTTCTCTAGCCGGCGTCGTCGACGCCGGGCGGGGATCAACGCTCCCATTTACAGTATGAACTGGGCGAATCGAATTACTCTTAGCCGGCTTGCATTGACACTGGTGTTCGTTATCGCGCTCGATTCCTCGTGGCAATATGCGCGCACCACCGCACTTGTGATTTTCCTGATTGCGGGCCTGACCGATTTTATCGATGGCGAAATCGCCCGGCGTTATGGGCTGATCACGAACTTTGGGAAATTAATGGATCCGCTGGTGGACAAGATCATGGTGGCTGCAGCATTCATTTCCCTCGTGCCGCTCAAGGCCGTGCCGGCGTGGGCAGCGACCACAGTCGTCGCGCGAGATTTTTTGGTTACCGGATTGCGTCTGATGGCTAGCGCCAAAGGACGGATCCTTCCAGCAGAGAGTTTGGGTAAACAAAAGACTTCGTGGCAAATCATCACGATTATTTTCTTTCTCGCGCTTCTTTCAATTGCGGAACTGCGGTATGCGAGCCAAACACCGACTTGGTGGCTGCGAGCCTGGCATGAAGCTGGTCCAGTCCTCGTGTGGATTACTGTGGCACTAACGATTTACTCAGGTCTCGGTTTTACCTGGCGTAACCGCGAACTGATCGCACCGGACCAATAGCGGCCAACGGGACTCGAATCCGTATTGGACATCTCCACTCTTCGCAAGCGCGCGTATCATACCTATGGTGCAACAGCACTTTTCAAAGCCTCAGCCCGAGCGGTGTATCGAAAAAATCGCTTTAATCTTGCGTCCAAGATGATAATCTAGTCCGCGAAATGCGAAGCAAATCTTCGCAGCGCTACGCAGTGTTTGAACGGGAAGCGATTGCAAAATAATGGGGAAACGCTGCTCTCTTGGGCTTTTTTGTTTCGCGCTGTTTCCCGCATTTGATCCAGCCTTTGCTGCTCAAATCGAAGCCGTCGCTGACAAAGACAAACCCCTCATCAGAAAAGCTTCCGCCTCTCGGCCTGCGCGCCAGTATCCGTGGAAAAGAGAGATCGTAACCACAATCTTTTGGATCGGCGAACAGCCAAGCGGACACAATCTTGTCCCAAATCGCACAAGTGCGTGGGACAAACAATGGACAAAAAACTACGGCGGTTTCGACGACCCGAATCCTGGCAATCGGAGCAATTATATCCCGGTAAGATTTACACCGCGACAGAACCCATTTTATTGCGCGCTCCCGTACAATGACAAAGCACATACTGGCCACCGCCCGGAAGCACCTCGTGTTGTCCCGTGGTTTAAGGAGGCGTTCCAAGGCCCAGCTCTTTCCACTTGCAAAGATCGCTGGGTCGCGATCCGAAAAGGCAATCGAATCGCGTATGCGCAATGGGAAGACGCAGGACCCTTCCGGACAGACCATTGGCAATATGTTTTTGGCAACGAACGTCCGAAGCCGAGTCTGAATGGGGGCGCTGGCCTCGATGTTTCCCCCGCTGTGCGAGACTGTCTCGGGCTGAAAGAGACGGACGTTACGGACTGGCGGTTTGTGGAGTTTAGCGAAGTGCCGCCCGGGCCGTGGTCAACTTTGGGAGAAAACAACACGTTCGTCATCAACGGTCGCAAAAAGAGCATGAAGCTCGCTGAGCGATTAAGACGAAACGAAGTAGGCGTGCTTGCCCGATAATCGTCGAAACCACAGCGTATGGGTTGTATTGGCGTGGTGGATGCGAAACTGCATTGCAACAAGAACGCACGTAGCGTAAGCAACGCCTGATCCAAAGCCGTGGAAAACAGCGTCTTTTCGCCGAAGTGCTGATCGCCTAGGCAGCAATACAAGCGGCGGAAACTGCTGTGCGTAGACTTTTAGATACATTCGGTGTGAGCAAATGATGAATCGACTTTCACAATTTTGCGCGTTCTGCACGATCCTCATGATTTTGAGCGGCTGTAGCACCGTGACCGACTTGATCACGTCGAATTTACCGGCGAGTCATTCCGGCCGGCCATCGATCATTGTCAGCTTGCGGGAGCAACAAGCCTATCTCTACCGCGGAGGGTATAGAATGGCGTCGTCTCGGATATCAAGCGGCCGAGAAGGATACCGCACTCCGACTGGTCATTTTCAGGTGATTCGTAAGGACGAACATCATCGCTCCAGTCTATACGGTGACTACGTTGATGACTCAGGCCAAGTCTTGAAGGCCAACGTCGATAGCAGGCGTGACCCCCAACCGTCGCATTCGCATTTCGTGGGTACCTCGATGCCCTATTTTCTCGAATTCTCGCCGGGCTACGGATTGCACCAAGGTTACCTGCCGGGGGTTCCCGCATCACATGGATGTGTTAGGATGCCTTATTGGAAAGCCCGCCAGTTTTACAATATCGCTCACATCGGGACACCAGTGGAAGTAAAACCCTAAGGGAGACGCGCACGGCAGGCGGCTGATACGAAACATCCCTGGTGAAAGTACCGCTCCGCGCCATCGTAGTCTGGTTCGCGATCGCCACACTGGTCAGTCGGACTGATGTAGCGAAAGCAGGGCCCTTTCGAGATTTTTTCAGAGCGCTACGTAGCGCAATCGCGCAACCGAATGAGAAGCCGCGGCCGCACCGGAGCAGTCGGAGCAGTCATAAGCATAATGAAACGCCGCCTAGTGATGCTTCGAATAATCAGACCTCGCGCAGTCCAGTCCCTGCGCCACCGGGGCCAGGCGATGTCCGCGTAGCGAAGGCAGCCTTAGGCACGAGCCAGCAAAAAACTGAGCTGCCATATGGGACTCCCGTGCCCGGCAAACCAGGCTGGGTTACCAGTCCGTTCGCGCCAGATAGCGGTTACGTCGACGTCACCGGTTTTCCACCGGGAAGCGAAGTAGAAGATCCTTACACAGGCAAAATTTTCCTTACGCCGTAGGGACGCAGTGATTACACTGCGCGCGCGTGAAGTATTGTTAGTCGGAGACCACTGCGCGTAGCGTTCTTCCCTCTTCGGCATCGTGCAGGTCCAACCACGTTTGAATGTCTCGACGATCGCCGAAACCCGCTTCTTTCTTCGACTCGGCGAGTTCGTCGCTCGCTTCGTCCCGCCAGCCACGCTTCCGAAGAAAGGCGTTCCAGATGGAAATTTCCTCTTCGCTGGGCCGCCTGCCACTCGCAAAGCACCAGTCCAGGATTTCCTCATCCGATCCACCTTGCAGCGTTCGCTCCACAAGCTCATCGTAATTTACTCCCAGAAATCTTGTGCAACGGGCGTCGAAGTGCGTTGGATCTTCGACACCGGCAAAATATCCGGGTGACAATTTTCCCGCTGCTTTTAGCCGGATCTTGTCCAGCATTCTGGCAAAATAAATCAGGCCTTTTGTTTCAATGTAATCGGTGCACGGAGTTTGAGTCTGCATTTGAACGAAAGCTTCTGACCATGTGGTAAGGTGTCAACAGTCCACTTGGTGCGAAATGGCCAGACCACTTTCGATGGATATTTGCTCTTACTCATGCTCGCGCTCATGCTCTTGCTCATGATCGGAAGAAAGCGCCAAACGCCCAACGCCGAACATCCAACGCCAAATTTTCATGGGAAGCGACGTCGCCATTCGATACTCGCTTTTGAAATGGTCCGGCTGGATCGCGCTGCAGCCGAACCATTGCATCATCAACTTTACCGCCAGATACGCGATGAACTGGTCTCGGGAAGCTTCAACGATGATTCGTCCCGACTGCCCTCCTCTCGCGCGCTGGCCGCGGATCTTGGAATATCGCGATTCACGGTAAGCCTCGCTCTTTCGAGGCTTCATGCTGAAGGATATCTTCGAGCTAAAATTGGATCCGGCACATTCCTCACGGAGGCGTTGCCTGAAACTTTCCTGAGTGCAGGAACGACAAACGCCGCACGACCTTTGGAGCGCCCACCGCGCCTTTCTGATCGCGTAAGAAATATTCCCGATACTCGGGCCGGAAAACAGTTTGATTTCGGAATCGCAGGGCCACCCGGGGTCTCCTTTGTCCCCGCTGTCGCGGCACTCGATGAATTTCCGATCGAAATATGGGAACGACTCAGAGCACAAGTTCTCACACAAAAAGGAGCGCATCTGCTCCAGTATGCGTCAAGCCGTGGCGATCCGGAGTTACGCAAGGCGTTGGCATCCTATTTGTGCGACTACAGAGGCGCGCGCTGTCATCCAGACCAGATCATCATCACGGCCGGAACGCAGCAGGCAATGATGATCAGCGCGATGGCACTGGTGAATCGAGGCGAGGTTGCGTGGATTGAGGATCCAGGATTTTACCAGGCTCGCCGAACCTTTGGCTTTGCCGGGGCTACTATTGTTCCAAGACCTGTTGACCACGAAGGAATCACAATCGCGCGGCCGTCGAAGCAGCGCTCGCCAAAAATAATTTACGTAACCCCTTCCCATCAATTCCCGCTCGGCATGACGATGAGCCTCGCGCGAAGAACGGCTTTAATCGATTTCGCGCGCGCCTGTGACGCTTACATTTTCGAAGACGATCACAACTCGGAATTTCGTTATACCGGTCCCCCACTCCCATGTTTGCAAGGCCTCGATAACGTCGGTCGTGTCATCTACTCAGGCACAATGAGCAAGATCCTCTACCCGTCCTTGCGGCTGGGTTACATCCTGGCACCGGAACATTTGGTCGAACCAATGATTAAGATTCGGGCGGTGATCGACCAACATTCCCCGGCCATCGATCAGGCGACATTGGCCCGATTCCTAACAGAGGGGTTTTTCCTCACTCACATTAAACGGATGCGAAAATTATATTCGGATCGAAGGGACTTTTTTATCGAGCAATTCAACAAATTGTTAAGCAAGTACTTCATCCTCGAAATCCCCGAAGCTGGATTACACTTCGTCGCCTGGGTGCGACAGAAACAACACATGCCGGTGATGACGCGCGTATGCACTGACATCGGTATCAGGCCGTCGCCGTTGTCGTCGTGCTTTATGAAAGTAGAGCCGAAGCCCGCGCTCACATTTGGATTCGCCGCTTGGTCGCGCGCGCAAATCCGTGAGGGGCTTAGCAAGTTCGCCACGGCGCTTAATTCAAAATTGAATTAAGCCGCAGCACTGATTCGGCATCCCTCTGCAGTCGCCGCTGAACTGGTCAGGTGACCATCTCATCAAATGGACTGTACGAAACCTATGAAGTGGCTCTGGCGATGTCTCGACGCGAGTTCCTAAAGTGCGGTCATGAAAATTCAAACAGAAAATATGACAGCACAGCTTATAACCAAAGGAGTTACCAAAACTCTTTCAATAGTCGTGACTGTTGTGTGCATCGGTTTACTTCCGGTGCACGCACAGGGACAGGTTCAGGCAAAGGCAAAAACACAATATAACGTGTCGACCCTCCCTGATTTTGGCGGAACGAGTACCGGGGGAAACAGCATTAATGACCAGAGCTGGGCGGCAGGCTATTCCAGGCTGCCGAATAGGAACCGGCATGCTACGCTGTGGCGAAACGGCGTGCTTTCCGATCTCGGCACACTCGGCGGCCCAAACAGCAGCATAACATGGAGCGTCAAAAATACCGCGGGAATCATCGTGGGTATTTCCCAAACCGCCGACCCGCAGCTCCTCGGCGAGAGCTGGAGTAGCGCGGCTTTCTACAGTACGCCTAACAACGTCGGCTATATCAACCTCGGGTTCGTTTGGCAAAACAACCAGATGAGGGGACTGCCCACTTTTCTTGGAGGGAATAATGGCTTTGCCACGGGAGCCAACAACTTCGGTCAGGTAGTCGGGTGGGCGGAGAATGGCGTTCATGATCCTACGTGTTGCTGCACTCAAGTACTCCAGTTTCGTCCAGCCGTGTGGACTCTGGGACCACCGGACCAGATCCAAGACCTGCCACTAATCTCCGGCGACAGCTCAGGAGCTGCGACGGCGATCAACGACAATGGTCAAATCGTCGGCATCTCTGGCATCTGCGACCAAGCCGTTGGGAGACATACAGCCAAGCATGCCGTGCTTTGGCAAAATGGCACCGTGAGGGACATTTATCCAAACGCGTCAGCCCCGTGGTGGAATACGCCGACGGCAATCAATCAACGAGGCGATGTAGTCGGGTTTGCCGGCGACCCAGCGTTTGTTGAAGGCGACGTTGTACACGCTTTCATGTGGACCAGGGAGGATGGCATCCGACAGCTAAAACCTCTGCCAAACCGCACACCAAAACATGTAGACAGTGAGGCCTACGGTATTAATGAAGCCCGGCAGGTAGTCGGTGTCTCATGCGACGCGGACCAGGTTGATTGTCGCGCAGTTATTTGGGACCACGGCAACACACCAACAGACCTCAACGATCTCAAAGGCAGTTATTCTGCCTTTCTCGCACTCGCGAAAGACATAAATAACAAGGGAGAGATTACAGGTAGAGCTTTCGACTCAACTACCGGTGCGTTAATTGCATATTTGGCGGTACCTGTCAGCGGCCAATAGCAAAGGAAAAAACAAGACGGCTTTTCTCACCAGCTACGCAGCGTTGCCTGCGAAAAGCACGAAATGCCGGATGGCGATCGATAAGTCCGCCATCCGGCATTTGCTTGTCGAAGCGTCGCTACTTTGTTGCTACTTCTTGCTCTTTTTCAGCCACCGCGAGAACACCCGCTGCGCCTTTGCAATCCGCTCCGCCTGAGCCTTTCGCTCAGGCTCAGCTGGAATTTCGAACAACTTTCGAATCATAGCGTCTCGTGCTGCTCTTAACTGATGCAGCCAGCGCGGAGTCCTACAGGACGGTGGCGCTTTATGGGCAATTTGTAGCGGAGCCTCGATGATCGAACCGGGCGTTCTCATAATGCCCGCAACACCGCCGCCACCTTTGACGTCTTTTTGCGGCTGCAGGTCGCGAGCTTTGATGTGTCCCTTCTTCGTTCGACGCCAGACGGAGCGGACCACATTGATATTGACATCTTTGTCTTGCATACTTGCACTCCGCCGCCCCGATACGGGTCTAATAAAAACCTATGCCTTGGGTCAAGACAATTTCTTAACGTGTGTATCGACAATCCAGATTGCTCGTCCTTCACGAGATTGCTGACCCGCATCGCGAACGGAAAGCGTTTCGTTGTGCGTGCGGAGGAAAAGCTAACCGCGTCTCTGGAACCGGAAGCGGCAGCGCTCGGCTTGCGGCCCGAGCCCATCTGTGGTGGATTAGCATTACGATTAAAGGAGGGAAACGACAGATGAAACAACACGAAGTCACCGTTCCTCAAATCGGTCTCATCGCGGGCACGCGTGCAATGCTGGGCGCCGGCATCGCGCTGTTGCTTTCTGAAAAGCTGAGCGGTGAGCAGAGGCGAGCGATCGGCTGGACGCTGGTCGCCGTCGGCGCGTTAACGACGATACCACTTGCGCTGCAATTGTTGAGTGACGACGATTGATCGCGACACGGTACAGTTCGGAAGTGCCAGACATTTCCACAGGTCCGTAATCGGGACGGCTAGAAAATCCAGCTTCGCGACAGAAATCGTTTCATTGCGCGTGTCGATCATAAGCCGACGCCGTTTCTGGAATTGGAAGCGGCGGTACGGTCGAACTAATCCGATACGCTAGACCACAAGGTTTTCACTTGAATCCGCGCCGCGTTTATCTTTGCGCGAGCGGACTTCGTAAGCATGCATTACGCGCGCTCGCGGTTACAACGCTTCCTTCTGACCGCTAAGGACGTGGCACCGGAGTAGGTCGCGGAGAAGATGGAGGTGGCACGGGTGTTATGTGAGCAGGCGGAGTAGGCCGTAACCTT
>WNFP01001743.1_pt1 | contig 17982 bp, 13 predicted proteins | sample 5400201 | NCBI WGS metagenome assembly WNFP01 (sample SAMN13153355, study PRJNA577476) | soil metagenome | isolation source: 115 cm saprolite under Madrone tree | place: USA:California | collected 2016-06-14 | reverse complement strand
TTGGCCAAGGACAACCGAAGCCGGTCGTGGTTGAGGGAAACATCGTTATTCGCACGCTGCTCCCCGTTTGCCTGGCGTACGACCACCGCGTGCTCGACGGCGCCGATGCCGTGCGCTTTCTAAAGGAGATCATCACGGGCTTGGAAAACTTTCCTGAAGCCCAAGTCAAACTCAAGTAAAGAAAAAAAAGGAAAATGGAATCCATCAAAACCGAGATTGTCGTTCTGGGCGCCGGACCGGGCGGATATACTGCCGCGTTTTACGCGGCTGACAGAGGCAAAAAGGTAACGCTGGTCGAACAGCATCCACGGCTCGGCGGCATTTGTCTAAACGCCGGTTGCATTCCCTCCAAAGCATTGTTGCATGCCACGGAAATTCTTCGCGAAGCAAAGGATTCTGCGGCGCGGGGTATCGAATTCGGCGAACCTAAAATCGATCTCGATAAACTCCGCGCTTGGAAGGAATCGATCCTGGAGAGGCTGGGTCAAGGAATCAAAGGTCTGGCCCAAAAACGCGGCGTCCAAGTGATTCACGGCAGGGGTCACTTCGAAGATTCGCGCACCCTCCGCGTCGAAACTAGCGAAGGACAAAAATTCGTCAGTTATGAAAAGGCCATTATTGCCGTCGGCTCCAAACCGGCAATGCCGTCCGCGTTCGATCTCGGCAACAAGAGAATCATGACTTCCACCGAAGCACTGGATGTCCAGGATATTCCCAACGATCTTCTCGTGGTGGGCGGCGGCTACATCGGCATGGAATTGGGTACCGTATATGCGGACCTCGGCAGCAACGTGGTCGTCCTCGAAGCCATGCCTTCCATATTGACGGGAGTCGATCCCGACCTAGTGCGGCCCGTCAGTCGCGCTGCCCAAAAGGTCTTCAAGGAAATCCGCGTCAACACCAAACTCTACGACCGAGTCTTGGTCAGCGTCGGCCGCGCTCCGAACTATGCGGACTTGGGGTTGGAAAACACCCGAGTCACTAAAGATGATAAAGGTTTTATCAAGTGTAACCCGCAGCAGCAGACCGATGATCCTGATATCTACGCCATCGGTGACGTGAATGGCGGAACCCTGCTCGCCCATCGCGCTTCGAAAGAAGCGCGAATCGCTGTAGAGGCGATGTTGGGCGAGGCCAGCGCCTTCGAAAACATCGTCATCCCTGCAGTCGTTTACACCCACCCTGAAGTTGCCTGGTGCGGGCTAACGGAGACCGAAGCCAATCAAAAAAACATTGAGATCAAGGTTGCGAAGTTCTTGTGGGGGGCCTCCGGCAGAGCCTTGACTTTAGACCGGACGGACGGTCTAACCAAATTGATCATCGATCCCGATACCGAAAGAATCCTCGGCGTGGGCATCGCCGGGGTTAACGCGGGAGAGCTTATCGCCGAAGGTGTCCTGGCCGTTGAAATGGGAGCAACCGCCAAAGATATCGCGGAGTCTGTCCATCCGCACCCCACGCTGTCCGAAACTCTGATGGAAGCCGCCGAAGTCTTCTATGGCACCGCGACGCACACATTTACAGCGCGCCGAGAATCCTAGCTTAGAGTCGATCATCTTTTAAAATTTCTCGACAGTGGCAGGCATCCTTCCTTCGTCTCTCTGGAAGCCCTCCGCGCGTACTTAGTCATTGCCATTGGTCTACGAACTGTGGCACAGTGACGGAAGTCCGCAGCTAAGTTTAGTATTTTCCCCTTGGGGTACTGCCTCGCATCAATTTTGGAGGTCGGCGCTTTGATCAATCAAGAGAGACTCAAGAACCTCCTCATCGAACTTATCAAGATTGATAGTCTATCCCGCAGAGAGCGAAATGTTGCCCTTCGTCTCCAAAGAGAGATGGAAAGTCTCGGCGCGCAAGTTTGGATTGACGACGCCGGAGAAAAAGTCGGTGGGGATACGGGGAATGTCATCGCTCATTTTCGCGGAACCGCGCGTGGAGCCCCTCCCCTTTTGCTTTCAGCCCATATGGATACTGTGGTTCCGGGTGAAGGGATCGTTCCTATCCTCGAGGGTGACATTTTGCGCACCGATGGCCGGACTGTGCTGGGTGGTGACGACAAGAGCGGCGTCGCCATCATCTGCGAGGCGTTGCGCAGCGTCAAAGAAAATCAGATACCGTGCAGCGATATAGACGTCGTCTTCACCATTTGTGAGGAAGCCGGTCTCATTGGTGCGAAATGTCTCGACGTCAGCCGTTTGCGCGCCCGTACCGGGCTAGTGCTCGACAGCGACTCCATCGGGTTTATTTTCACCAAGGCCCCAGCCGCCAATCGTATGGAGTTTCACATTCGCGGGTTGGAGGCTCATGCGGGCGTTTGCCCCGAGAAGGGAATCAACGCGATCAAGGTTGCCGGCGAAGGAATCGCGCGCATGCAGCTCGGCCGAATTGATCATGAAACCACGGCTAATATCGGCGTCATCGAAGGCGGCATGGCGGTCAACATCGTGCCAAACTCGGTTGTGCTCCGCGGTGAAGCTCGGAGTCACAGCGAGGAAAAGTTAGAACGCCAGACCCGGCATATGCTGCAAAGTCTCCAAGAGGCGGCCAGCCTGCAGGTCTTGGAACTGGAAGGAAAGCGTTATCAGGCAACCGTCGAGGCGAAGATCGAGCGTGACTACGACAGCATGCACGTTTCTGACGACTCGGTGATTGTAAGGCTTGTCCAAACCGCGGCAAAGAATCTCCACCTGGAGCTGAAAACCCACGCCACCGGCGGCGGCTGCGACGCTAACGTGCTCAACCAAAAGGGGCTTGAGGTCGCCAACCTAGCCACCGGCATGCGAGAAATCCATACTATCCATGAATGGCTCGATCTCAAGGACCTCTATCTTTCCGCAGAGGTGGTTTTGGAAACGATCAGGCTTAACGGCGCCGCTTAGCAACAGTTTGTGCCAGGTCTTTTTTCCTTCGAGTGCGTCATTCAACCGCTAACGAGCCGGACCCATGCATGCTGAAGAAATCGGACTTCTTCTCAAGCAGGAGCGTGGACAGTTTCTGGAATTCGTCAGCGCCTACGAGTATCGGCGCGGCGGAACGCAGAAGAAGAGAGATGAAGAGCTCGCACGAGAGATAGTTCGCGTTCTTTCCGGGATGGCTAATGCCGACGGCGGCACAGTTTTAGTAGGTGTCGAGCCGGACCGAAGCGTAACCGGGATTCCTCATGGACACGAAGAGCTACAAAATCTGATCGAAGCCCCTCAAACACTGCTCACTCCAGCCCTCAAGCCGGCGACGGAAAAAGTTCGACTCGGCAATCTTCTGCTCATCAGATTCGAGGTGGCTTCAGCGCTTGAAGTCTACCGTGTCACACGTGGACGTTCCTTTTATCGTATCGCTACCGAAACACCCGCGCTTCCTGCGGAACAAATTCAGAATCTTAGGGAAGCCAAGCGAAGCGTCCTGTACGAACGGCAGCAACCGCTGGAAGCTCTGTGGGACGATTTGGACCAAGCTGCTGTGGAAGATTTCAAGACGAGGATTCAGGACATCAGGGCACCTGAAGCTCTGCTCGCTCACTCCTACCATCTGCTGGATACGTCTCGGGGTCGACCGACTCCAAACATGGCCGGTCTCCTTCTTTTCGCTAAAGATCCGACGCTTTGGCACCCGCGCTGCGGCATCGACTTCGTCAAATACGAAGGCGCGGAGAGACAACACGGCGCCTCTCTCAACGTCGTAAAGCGTATTCGGTTCGAGGCCCCGCTCGTGCGATTAATCGACGCAGCCGTGGGGCGAATCAAGGAGCATGTCCGGGAACGAACGGTGCTGCACGACCTGTTTTTTCGCGAGCGACTCGAGTATCCGACCTTCGCCTGGCAGGAGGCTTTAGTTAACGCCGTGGCGCATCGGGATTATGCTATCACCGGTGCGGCCATCGAAATTTGGATGTTCGATGATCGCATTGAGGTGCGTAGTCCCGGACTTCTGCCTCCGCCTGTAACGCTCGAACACTTGCGTCACCACAAAAACATCCACTTTTCGCGCAATCCACTGATTGTACGAACGCTCGCCGATCTCGGTTATCTCAAGGAAATGGGGGAAGGCATACCAAGAATTTTTCAGGAGATGGAGCACTACGGGCTACACCCTCCAGAATTTTCCGCCGAAGGATTCCTCTTCATCGTCACGTTGCGCAATACGCCCATTTATGACGAAACCACGCTGCGCTGGCTCAACCAATTCGCGACGGCTCAGATCAACCTTCGCCAGCGGCGGCTCCTGGCCTACGCCTACTGTCACGGCAAGACCTTCTCCACCGGCGAGTATGAACGCATCGCCGAAGTCGATCGCGACACAGCTTATCGGGAGATTCGCTCGATGGTGAAAACCGGCATCGTTGCGCCGCTGAAACCGAAGAGCCGGAGCTACCGCATCATCGAAAGGCTCTAAGAAAGGCTCTAACCGCAGGCCCGATGGATTTCACGGAACTCATGCGATTGGCCGGCGGTCACGTCGAAGCGCGGCTCGTTCAGACCGCCGTTGAATTGACGATTTTCGATGCGCTGGAACACTCCGCAGTCACCGCTGAAGCGCTTGCGAATCGACTCAAGCTCGAGCCAAAGGCAACGGAGCTGCTGCTAAACGCTCTGGCGTCCTTGGAACTGCTAGACAAACGAGCCGAATACTTTTCTCTGACAGCGATGGCAAAACAATACTTGCTCAAAAGTTCACCGCAGTATGTCGGTGGCATGATTCGCTTCGACTCGTCGCTGTGGAGTTGCTGGGAGAAGCTTCCCGAGGCCATTCGCTCCGGCCAACCGGTTCGTCCCCCCAACATGTACCAAGACGATTACGCGGAAACCGAGATTTTCATTAACGCAATGGACTCTCTTGTCAAAGCCCGTGGTGATGCGGAAGTATTGGCGAACGCTATCGATTGGAGCAACATGATCGAGCTGCTCGACGTCGGATCGGGCCCGGCGACCTACCCGATCGCGCTCTGCGAGCGCTTCCCCAAGCTTCACGCGGCGATCTTCGATTTGGCCGGCACTCTCGCCATCACTGAAAGATATGTTCGCGGAGCGGGTATAGTAGATCGAATACGGCTCATCGCCGGCGACTATCGGAAAGACTCGATTCCGGGAAGCTATGACATCATCTTCCTTTCGAACATCATTCACGGTGAGGGCGAGCAGGACAATCTTTCGCTAATACACAAACTGGCTGCCAACCTCAAAGCAGGTGGACGGCTTGTCGTCAAAGATCATATCCTCGACGATCGCCGGACAACTCCCCCTGTCGGCGCCATCTTCAGTTTACTAATGCTTCTCACGACCGCGTCAGGTCGCTGTTACAGCTTCAGTGAAATTAAGCTCTGGATGGAAGACGCGGGCCTATCCCACGTGCAACAAATCGACCTAGCGCCACCCCTCACGTCTTCTTTAGTGATCGGCGCAAAGTGACCCTGTCGCTGCTCCGGAGGGAGATCCACTAATCACGGTAGGGCAAAAGGTTTAGGGCCGGCGTCGAGCTGACCCAGACCTGGTTTAAGCGGTGAATGAGTCTACTTTGAGAAAAATTGTGCTACACTACTTGGGAACTTCACAGCAAAGAGAGGGCATCGCGCCATCGACGAGCTAGAACGAAAAGCCAGAGAGCAGGCGGTCATTGAAAACTTCAAACCGGCCTGCCTGTGCAACAAGATCCGAAAAGGTACCGTCCTTAAAGCCATTCAGGCGGGGGCTAAGACTTTCGAGCAAGTAAGCAGGCGCACCGGCGTCGGAACCGGCCCCTGCGGCGGCAGACGCTGCGGCTCGATGGTTCGGGGAATGTTGGGAGAGCCTGTAGTAAGTTGCACCGAATGTGGCTGGCCGGTCTTAGCCGGAACTTCTCCCCAAGTCTGCCCGCGCTGTGAATATGCCAAGCAGGAAAGCTAACTCCAGGTCCGTTGCTTAATTGGAGCTAGCTCATTCTCGGCGAAAACAACCGCTCCTACCACCGATCCTTCCCCGTCGCCCAACGGTCCAAGCTCGCCAAATATTCGCGGAACAAAACCATGCGCATCGCCACCGCACGGCGCACGCGGTCTTGGCGCTCTTCGGTCGTGGCGTAGCGCTTGAGAAATTCCCGCGGCACACTGCCGTGACCTTCTTCGTCTTCAGTAATCCGCCGGTAGGGTTGTTTGATCCACTCCGGCACATCGGGCGATTTAAGGCACATCTGGATCAAATAATTGGCGACGGTTTCGCCGGCGAGGGATAATCCGGCAATGCGCTCGCAGGTTTCGTTGAGCCCTTCCATCGCGTTGAACATGGCGACCTGCGCCGGCAGCGGTTTGTAGTCAAACGGGTCCGCGCCCCAATCGCGGATACGCTTGCTCAACAACTGCGCGTGCACCATCTCTTCGTGTGCCGATTCCGCCATCGTTGCTTTAACGTCTAACTCCGGAGTGGTCTTCAGCCAGGCACCGAACAGATCCGCCGCGCGCAGCTCATTAAATAGGCGACTCTTCATCACCCGAATACGTTCTTCGTCCGTGCGCAGAGGGACATAACAGTAAGCGGGTGGGTTAGCGTCAAGCGACCAGCAGAATTCATTTACCGGCGCTAAGATCTCATTTAAAAACTCTTCGCTGTTCATGGCCTAACCATGCAAAACTTTGAAGCGGCTAAAGAAGTGGTTTGAAAGGGACCCTTTGAATTTTTGTGGTGGCTTCATACGTGCCAACCCTTTTGCGAGATGTCGATGCCGTTGCCCTCGGGATCATGTACCCGATACTCGGCAAAAGGAATGCGTTCCGGTCGCGCCGCACCGCGCCGCACACCGGCCTTCTCCGCCCTGGTTTGCATTTCCTCATTGCTCTTGACGTGAAACCCGAAGTGATTGAGGCCGATCGGTTCTTCCTTTCGCTGATACAAAAGCGCCAGATTGAAATAGCCATCGGAGACGAAAATGGAGGAACGCTCGGTCCGTTCGACTTCCTTCATATCCAGGACCTCACAGTAAAAATCCGCGAGTCGCTGCGGGCCCGGCGTATAAAGGGCGATATGACGAATCGGCACGGGTCCTTGTCGCAACGACACATCAAAAGGCCGCTGACAAAGCCCGACAACGTTGCCATCCGGGTCGCGCATTTCATACTCGATTCCGGTATTCGCATCGCGTTCAACCAGATTTTGCTCAGCATCCGCGTTCCGTGCCAGTTTCATACGAATTGATTCAACCCGGGCGGTTTCGAAACCCAAGCCCTGTAGACCCGTTGCCATTCCATCTGTTCCCGGTACCAGAGCCAGACTAAAGGTTCCATCAGAAAGAAAAACCGTTCCTCCTGCCTCGCGAATTTGATCAAGCTCAAAAACATCACGGTAGAAGGCAGCCAACCTGGCCGGATCTTCGGCTGTGATCGCTAGTCGACGTAATGGAGGCATATCTCAATTGTTCCTTTCCGTTGAGCTTCATGCACCTTACCACAGCCCACGACGCGACGAAAATCAATTTAGTCCCTGGATCAAGTGAGCGATTCCAACTTTACCGCCGCAACTGAAGTACCTTTCACCGGCAACACCAGGCTAAACACGCTTCCTACCCCGACTTCGCTCGAAACTTGAATCGTGCCGCCCAACGCTGCCGCGAGTTTTTTGGACAGACCCAAACCGAGTCCCGTGCCGCCGTATTGTCGGGTTGAGGAACCATCGAGCTGGCGAAAATCGTCAAAAATAACTTCCTGATCTTCCCTCTTGATCCCAATGCCGGTGTCGGCAACGGCGATCTTTACGAAATCATCTCCCCCTTCTTTGATAACCTGGATTGTTAGATCGATTCTTCCTCGTTCGGTGAACTTGAGCGCGTTCGTTAAGAATTGCACTAGGATTTGTTGCAGCTTTTGCGCATCACTCTCAATGGTATCGATGGTCGATTCCATGTTGATGCCAAATTGGATCGGTCGTTCTCGAATCAACCTCTGGGTCATCATCTGTAACCCGAGCAAGATTTCCTTAAGTTTGACCACCTCAAACTGGGCGATTGAAGCGTCCTCTTCCATGCGCGAAAAATTCATCAGATTGTCCATCAGGTCCGCCAACTCCTGGCCGTTGTTGACAAGCCGGTCCAAGACTTTGCGCGCCTCCTCTTTGAGCTCCGGATCTAACAACAACAATACTTCCGCGTAGCCGATAATCGTGCTCACTGGGGTCCTGAGTTCGTGGCAAATATTGGCAACGAATTGTTTCTTCACCCGGTCCATTTCAATCAATCTCTTATTCGTCGCTTCCGCTTTGTTGTAAGCCCTAACCGATTCTTCATAGAGTCGTCCATTTTCCAATGAAAGCGCGAGCTGGTCCGTCAGAGTTAGCAATAGGCGCAGATCCTCTGCGCTGTACTCTCTATGCGATCGTTTGGCGCCGAAGGAAACAAATCCCCGGATCTCCCGTTCAAAGACAAGCGGCATCAACAACTCCGCTTTCCATCGATCGAAAAGGGCCAGTGTATCATCGCGTCGGTCCCGAAAGGAAGGATTCGTCGTCACTTCCCCGCGGGATATTCCATGATAAGAAACGCTGCCAATACGTTCTGAGAGCAATCCAATGCCTTCATCGATGGACGCGCGGCTCTGCGCGACTCCGTCCGGCCTTACCGTCAGAAACGCTTCGGCTTCCTTTGGCCGATAGGCGAGTGTCACTGTCTCGATGCCGATTCCGCGCCCCACTTTCTCAGTAAAACCTTGCGCCAGCGCCGGTGGCGCCGCCAACGATCGAAGAAACAGGCTGACTTCTTCTTGCACCTGTACAGGCTCATAATCCTGGCCATAAACATATCGATCCACCCCTGTTTCAATCCAACGCAGCAAGGGATTGAAAACGACCACAACGAGTACCGAGAAAAACAGAGGAACAAACGGATCCTTATCGGTACCCACCCACGGGGTTACAAGAAAAACCACGACGGCGTACATGGCCAACAGGAACGCCGTCAACGCGATCCGGCTTAAGGCCACCTTCAAAGCATTACCGAGATCGAAAAGGCTGTATTTCAGTAGCGCATAGGCGACGGAAAGCGGAAAGAAAACCGTTGGAACCAAAGCAATGTTATAGGGGATGGGTATTTGAAAAGAGCTGGTGAGCACCGTACTAACCGTTGGAATTAGAAATCCCAGCAGACCGCCGACGAAGATCACACGAAGACGGGACCGTTCTAAATCTGGCAATGAACCACGCAGCGCTGACCCGATGACAGCCAAGAAAGTCAGGGCGCCTAGGAACGTGAAGACGTACCCTGCGCGGAAGAAATAGATCCAAGTTTCCACTGGACCAAAAAAAGTTACGCTGTTTAACCCGAGGAGCAGAAGAGAAACGGCGTAGATAAAAACCAGACAAACAGGATGGGATCGTCCCAAGGGCTTGCCGGACTTCAACAGCAAAGCCAGATGAACGGCTGCGCTCGGAGTGAGAGCCAAACCAAGAATCCGCAACTCCTTGGGCAATCTTCCGGCTGTCATGAAATCAAATGTCGTCTCGAACCAAATGAAAACCGCCATTACCATAAAACAAAGGGGAACCGCCGCTGGCGAGGAAGCGTGGAAGTAATACGGTGCCACGCCGATGATGAGAAAGGCCATACCCATCACGACATAAACACCAAAACTCAGAAACCAATCATGCAAAGATAACGTCATCGATGGAATAACAAACTCTAACGACTGCGAATCTCGGATCACATGATAAAGGAAAGGGGAGCCGGGCGGTGACCTTTTAACCAGATCGTACAAATCGCCGCGCTGCTGCAACACGCGACCGTCAACAGCGACGACGCGGTCCAAAGCTCGCACGCCCGCAACCCCACCCGTCCAACCGGGCAAAAAGTAGGGTCCTACGGTCAGGTTTTCGTGCAAAAAAAACCCGGGGAAGGGTCTAGAAATCCAATGAAATGAAGCGACTAAAGTTCCACCGATAAGGAACAGCGCGATGAGACCCATAGTCGCCAGCAGCAGTTGTCGTTGCCGCGGTTGTTTACCCATGTAGCCTCCTCTGGGCAGAATACCTGCTGGATCGAGATCGCCGCATGGGCATTTATAAGACGGATTAAGGCCTGTCAAGGCGCCAATATTTCCCAATCTGTCCGGCTAAAATTGGGCGAGTTTCAACAATAACAAAAAGGGTAATGCGGATCTTGTAGCTTGAGACTTCTAGCCAAGTGCCGAAAGACTCTGATTACAGGCCGTTCAGAAAGATTTCTGAGAGGAGCTAAATCGATTTGAACTACTCGAGCATACGGAATGGTTTGAACGATTCGCAGCGCAGCGAGCGCAACAAAGCATGTGCCGCTTCTCTAGATCTTTTCGACAGTTTCACTGGGCAAAACTAAGCGGGTTTGCCGGCCCAAGATCTCGAGTAAAACTGCAACGCGTTCACTTCCCTTCATTTTTTTCTCGAAGATCGCCTCAAGACCCAAAAACGGTCCTTCGTTGATTCTGACCGCATCACCGGGCTTTGCGGATATGGGTTCTATCTGCGCTACACCTCCTGGACAGCGTTCGCGTACGGACGTAACAATTTCGACCGCGATCTCGGCAATCTGGTTGCCGAACTTGAGGAAGTCTCTAACGCCAGGTGAGTAGCGAGCGGCTTTCCCAGATTCTATCAAATCGAGCCGACAGAAAAGATATCCGGGAAAGAGCGGTGCAAGAATCCAGTGAAATCGGCTGCCTATTCTCCGCCGCGTTCGCATCCACGGCAGGAACACTTCGATATGGAGATCGGAGAGCCGCTTTTCGACTTCTTTCTCCCTGTTGGCCTTCGTTTGGATCGCATACCAACGAAGACCTGGTTCAATGTGTAAAGACTCTTCGTTCATAAGACGAGGCTTCTCCCTCAAAATATTTTACGAGTGCGTTTTGCCTCGAAGAATTGTTACGGCAAAAGCGATTGTAATAATATCGCGAGACACGATTGGCATCAATTGTTTTTCTCAGCTAGGAATTTCCTTGACTTTCCTCTCAAATAACGGTTCAATAAGAACGTAAAGAAAGGGGTAAACTGAATAAATAGATCTTTGATGTCGTCTAAATGTCAAAGAAACACGGTGGCTGGCCGACCAAAAAAAGCAACTAAAGGAGGTCGAACGCAAGCCTTGAACTATCCCCGATTCTTCCCTGAATTGATTCCTGGTTCTAGCTCCATTTATTTCCATTTCTTAGCTCAAGGTGATGCGCGAAATTAAAATAGTGCTTTCACCGGCTTATCTTCCTCATTTCTACCGTCACAGCTTATTACTATCGCCTGAGCCATTGACGGTTCTCGCGTTGGACACCCATCCGTCTACAATGACTCAAATCAATTTCGTAAAGGGAGGCTGTTGGAATGGACCATAACACGGAATTCGAGACAATCATCAAGAAGGACAGAGACCTTCACCATGCTAGATCCTGGCGGGGCAACCTGCTGGGATATCTCGAAAAGGTCAAGGAAAATCCCACCATCGCCAAATTATCGCACGCCCGGCTCTACGACAGGATCATGAAAGCCGGTACTAGCGACATCCACGAAAACGGCGATCCCCACGTCAAGCGGCTGTACAAAGATGAATTCATCAAAGTGTACGACTTCTTCGCTGACGAGTTCTTTGGCATCGAAAAAACCATCTCCCAGATCGTGCGTTATTTTCACGCGGCGTCGCTAAAAGGCGAGGAAAGCCGGCAGGTTCTCTATCTCATGGGACCGGTCGGTTCCGGAAAGAGCTCTTTGGTGGAAAAGCTGCATAGGGGCTTAGAAGATAGCGAGCCGATCTATGCCATCGAGGGCTGCCCGATGTTCGAAGAGCCGCTTCACCTGATACCGCGCCACCTGAGAAAAGAATTTGAGAAGATGCTCGGTGTTCATGTGGAAGGGGACTTATGCCCCGTATGCCGCTTTCGGCTGAAGGAAGAATTCACCGGCAAGTATGAGGAATTCCCAATATCCACGGTGGAGTTTTCCAAGCGATCGCGCATCGGCATCGGCGTCGTCCCGCCGGTGGATCCTAATAACCAGGATACCTCCGTCCTGATCGGCAGTGAGGACATTTCCAAGCTGGATCTTTACTCGGAGGGCGATCCTCGCGTCCTGGAGCTGAATGGTGCGTTGAATATCGGCAATCGCGGTATCGTGGAATTCATCGAGGTCTTCAAGAACGAGATCGAATATTTGCACTGCATGATCACGGCGACCCAGGAGAAGGTGGTTCCCGCGCCAGGGCGACACGGTCTCGTGTACGTCGACACCGTTATCCTGGCGCATTCCAACGAAGCAGAGTGGCAGAAGTTCAAGGCGGATCATACCAACGAAGCGATTCTCGATCGTATCGTCGTGGTCCGAGTGCCTTACAACTTGCGCCTATCCGAGGAAGTAAAGATCTATCAGAAGATTATCCGTAATTCGGACTTCCGAGCTCACGTGGCGCCCCATACCTTGGAGATCGCCTCCATGTTCGCCATCCTGTCGCGCCTCGAACCGACCAACAAGTGCGATCTCATGACAAAATTGAAGCTCTACAATGGCGAAGAGGTCGTCGAGAAAGGACGCACCAAAAAAGTCGACGTCCAAGAGCTGCGCGACGCTTCCAAGCGTGAAGGCATGAACGGCATCTCGACGCGCTTCATCATGAAGGCCTTGGACAATGCGCTCTCGGACAACACGGCCGGCAATTGCATCAATCCCATCAACGTCCGTGAAGCGTTAGTCAATATGACCAAAGAAGCGGACCTGTCGGATGATACACGGAAGCAGTATCTGGAGTTCCTGCAGGATACGCTGCACAAGGAGTACCTGGAAATCCTCGAAAAGGAGATTACCCGCGCGTTCGTCTATTCCTACCAGGAACAGGCCGAGGTTCTGTTCCAGAATTACCTCGACCATGCCGAAGCTTATGTGAACAAGAGCAAGGTCAAAGATCGCAATACAAAGGAAGAACTGAACCCGGACGAAGGTTTCATGAAATCCATCGAGGAACAGATCGCCATCATCGGCTCCGCGGCCGATGGCTTCCGTCAAGAAGTCATCGCTTACCTCTGGGCGGCGAACCGCAGGGGGGAGAAAATCGACTATCGGAGCTACGAGCCTCTGAAAGAGGCCATCGAGAAGAAGCTCATCACGTCAGTCCGGGATCTGAGCCGAGTCATTACCAAGGCGAGGATGCGGGACGAGGAGCAATCGGAGAAGTACAACGCGATGGTGAAAAACCTTCTCGACCGAGGCTACTGTCATAGCTGCGTGGATATGATTCTCAAATATGCGGCGAACAATCTTTGGAAAGACTAGTACTGTAACGGTGACTTGGTTGTTGCGACTAGCCGTTGTAAACTCCGTTGTGAACTACTGACCATGGAAACAATCTTTCGCCCCTACCACCCCTCCGCCGGTCAGCGCAGTGATCGCAGCGCCGGAGACCGTTTGCGCCATCGGCAAAAAGTCCGCGAGGCGATCCGCAATAATATTGCCGACATCATCGCCGAAGAATCGATCATTGGTAAGGACAGTAATCGCATCGTTAAGGTACCTATCCGTGGAGTCAAGGAGTATCGATTCGTCTACGGCGAGAATGTACCTGGGGTGGGCCAGGGCGGCGACGGGGAGCTACAACCCGGCCAGACGGTTGGCAAAGGCAAAGAAGGCGCGCAGGGTCAGCAGGCAAGCGACCAGGCCGGTATAGACTATTATGAAACGGAGGTCAGTCTTGATGAACTCGTCGAGGTCATGTTTGAAGATCTAGAGCTTCCGGACCTCGACCGCAAACATCTGCGTCAAATGGAGGTGGAGCGGCAGTTCCGCCAGAAGGGATTTAGAAAAAAGGGCATTCGTGTTCGTTTAGATAAGAAAAGGACCGCGCGATCCAGGGTCAAACGCAAGAAGGCCTCGCAGCGTGCGGACGTGGCTGGCTTGCACGGCGAACGCTTCCCTTTTCACAAGGACGATTTAAGATACCATCATACGGTGACGGAAACCCGCCGCGAGTCAAACGCCGTCGTTCTGTGCATCATGGACACTTCGGGTTCCATGGACACGATGAAAAAATATTTGGCCCGTAGCTTCTTCTTTCTACTGTACCGGTTCCTTTGCACACGTTATGAGAACGTCGAAATCGTCTTCATCGCCCATCACACGGAGGCGCAAGAGGTGACCGAAGACGAATTCTTCCACAAGGGCGAATCCGGTGGAACCTTCATTTCATCGGGCTACAATAAAGCCCTAGAGATCATTTATGAAAGATACCATCCCGGTCTTTGGAACGTTTACTCTTTTCACTGTTCCGATGGTGATAACTTCGAATCCGACAACGCCGCCGCGCTTAAAGCGGCAACCGAGCTCGCAAAGATCTCCAATCTTTTTGGCTACGGTGAAATCAAACCCCTAGGGGCAGGTTACTACGGCAGCAGCATGATCCAGTTTTTTTCCCAGATCCAGGAACCAAACTTCCAAACCGTTCAGATCCAGCGCAAAGAAGATATCTGGCCTTCGTTCAAGACTTTTCTAAATAAAGACCGCGTCCGCGACGACGCCGCGTAGATCGAGGCATCCATGGGCGCAGCCTATACCATCGAAGATCTTCAGGAATGGAACCGCCGGATCGTAGATCTAGTTAAGGATTTCGGTCTTGATCCTTATCCTCAAGAATTCGAGATCTGTGATCACGAACAGATGCTCTCGTACATGGTCTATTCCGGTATGCCTTCCCACTACCCTCACTGGTCCTATGGCAAGGCGTTCGAGAAACTTAAAACCCTTTATGACTATGGCTTAAGCGGTCTTCCTTATGAGATGGTGATCAATTCGAATCCCGCCATCGCCTACCTCATGCGCGATAATACCCTCGCGCTCCAGGTTCTCACCATCGCCCATGTCTACGGCCATAACGATTTTTTTAAAAACAACTTTACGTTCAGAACGATTCGGGCCGAATTCACGATCGAGACGTTCAAGGCGCACGCGAACCGGGTGCGTCATTACGTCGAAGACCCTAGCATTGGACTGGAGAAAGTAGAACGCGTTCTGGATGCGGCTCATGCGCTGTCCCTCCAGTGCCGGCGCAATCTTTCCATTCGCAAGCCAACAGAAGTAGAACAACGGGAAACCAAATTCCGGGATTCGAAGCCACCGGTTGACCCATTTCAATCAGTCCATCGGCGCAAGGAGTGGGTGTCCCCGGATTTGGCCAAGACCCCGGTTGAGCCGGAAGAAGATATCCTGCTTTTTATTCGCGATCACAATCCTCAGCTCGCGGAATGGGAAAAAGACTTGCTCACTATGGTTCATGAACAAGCCCAGTATTTTGTCCCCCAGATCGAGACCAAAATCATGAACGAAGGTTGGGCTAGTTTTTGGCACAAACGCATCCTCGAGGCTTTGGATCTCCCGCAAAGCCTCAAAATTGAATTTCTCGTCCGACATACCCAGGTCTTGAGCCCCGCACCGGGCGGGCTGAACCCCTATCACGTCGGCATGAAGGTCTGGGAAGACATCGAAAAGCGTTGGAGCCAGCCGGACCCCGAAGAAGAAAGGGAGTACGGACCGAAGAAAAAAAATGCCAAGGAAAAGCTCTTTGAGGTGCGCGAAGTCGAACGAGACAGTTCCTTTTTGCGACGTTATCTGACCGAGGGCCTGGTCCGTGAACTCAATCTCTTCGAGTACAAGTCGCGCGGTAATGAGAAGGTTATTAGCCGCGTGGCCGACGAAGATAGCTGGCAAGGCATCAAAGATACGTTGATCCAAAACGTCGGCACGGGAACGATCCCCGTCATCAAGATCGACGACGCTGACTACGGCAATAACCGCGGCCTATTCCTGAAACACGGCCACGACGGGCGCGACCTCCAGCTGGAATACGCCGAAAAGACCCTTCATTATCTGCGGCAGTTGTGGGGACGCGAGGTTGTTCTCGATACTATCATCAACGACAAAAAATCCCTCCTGTGTTTCACCGACGATAAACTAACGATCAAACCGGTTCATTAGATCTGTCCTTTAGGCGAATCCTTTCTCCCAGTTGCGAATGACCGGGCGGCATGCAACTCTTATGCATCGCGGAGAAGCGCGATGACCATCGAGAGCGACATCACGGCGATTCAAAATTGCATCACCAACGGGCTCGACAATGCCGTCATCGGCGACCGTCGAATTGCCGGGGTCATCGGTGACGGGCCGTCGCATTACTCTAAAAGCCCCGCCCTATGGAACGCCGCCTTCGGCCATTTGGGAATCAACGCCATTTATTTGCCCTTTGATGTCGACGACGCCCATCTTGGCGAGCTGGTTTTTGCTCTTCGGGCTTGCCATCGATTCATGGGGATGAACGTGACCGTGCCCCACAAAGTTCGCATTACGGAATTCTTGGACGAGTTGGATCCTGGCGCGGAACGAATCCAGGCCGTTAACACCGTGGTTAGAACGCCGCCCGGAAGACTCGTAGGATATAACACTGACGGCGAAGGGTTTATCGAAAGCATTCTAAGGCGCCAACCGGGACGACGAAAAGCCTTCATCAAATCGCTTCAGGGAGTCGATGTGTTGCTATTGGGCGCGGGCGGCTCGGCAAGAGCAGTGGCTTTCCATCTGTCAGACCATTTGAATAGCGGCAAGCTCGTGATTAGCAACCGCACCTTAGAACACGCTGCATCTCTCGCAACTGAGATCCAAAAGTTGGGCGGAAACGCCATAGCAATTGGTGAGGCAGAAGTCTCGGACTGGGCATCTAAAGTCGGTCTGATTATCAACAGCACCACGAAGGGACAGGGAGGTCTCCGTAAACTGTCCCACGACGAGGTGACCACACTTGAACCTTTCTCGTCGCTCGCCCCCGCCCAGACGCCGGTCTTGCGACACTTCAACGGCAACGAAGCGGAGGCTCAACAGCGATGCCGGGCACTCGCCACTGCCGAAATTGAATCCAACAATAAAATCTCCCTGGCAATCGCCGGTTCAATTCCTAAAACTGTAGGTTTCTACGATCTGATTTACCATCCCGAAGAGACCGTCTTTTTGCATCACGGCGCACTGACTAGTCACCCGACGATGAATGGCAAAAGCATGATCATCAATCAAGCCGTCATCGCTTTTTGCCGGAGAATTTGTCACCCCGAGCTCCGCGCTGCGGAGACCACCAGGGAAATCTTGGAGGTCATGTACCGCGCTTGGTGAGCGATTGCTCTAGGCAAACCCTCCGCCAGATCCATACGACCTATCGCGGTCGCCGTGGAAGTTTATCGCAGCTCACTGCCACTACTCTCCCAGGAGTTGTTTCATCCGTTCAATCACTTCCGGTGGCTGGGCAATAACTCTTTGGGCCAGCACCTCCAGCTCTTCCCCGCCAACGGGTTTCAATTCCCACCGATTTTTTTTTGCTTCTTCAAGAAACCCCAGAGTTTTAAGTGTCTTGCTGTAGGCTTCACGGAGAATCTTGACTCGTTCGAACCGAACCTGCCCGCATCCAAGATTACATTAGCCAAGCTTCTGGTAGCCGCGGGAGTTTTCTCTTTCTCCATCAGTTCGAAGATAGTTGGAACATTAGGTAACTTCGGATCCCGCTAACGCGGGGTCTGTAGAAGTAAACGAACGAACCCTTTCTTGTGCCAGGTAAAATACGGCTCACGGCCGAAAAAAGTGGCTATGGCCACGGCCCAGCATTGCACCTCACCCCGCTCCGGCGCCAGATCTTGTTCCGCCGCATATAAAAAAACTGCCATTATGTTCGGGAGCACCAATCCAAGTGAATTTCGCCCAATCAAACCTGACTTCTTTTCGCCGGTAAGCTGAGCAAAATAAAGCGACGGAAACATTAAACCCAGAGCGGTTCCATCCGGCTCGGCCACACTATAGACATAATTGGTTTCGAATACATGCCCTTCGGCATCGATTACCGGATTCATCTTTCCTCCGTCAGTCAGTCAATCTCCTCGATCCCATAGCCACAATTGTACCCCAATGTAACAATGATCTGGGTGAGTGCGACCTCGCAGCCCATCCCTAGCATCCTTCTGGAATCAGCGCCGATAGGCCAGCACGACTCCGTCGCGAATGG
>WNFP01004357.1_pt1 | contig 18004 bp, 16 predicted proteins | sample 5400201 | NCBI WGS metagenome assembly WNFP01 (sample SAMN13153355, study PRJNA577476) | soil metagenome | isolation source: 115 cm saprolite under Madrone tree | place: USA:California | collected 2016-06-14 | reverse complement strand
TGAGTTCCACCAGCATCCGGTTGGAACTAAGCCTGCGGGTCTTCGCCAAGCTGCGAACCTGCGCTGCGACGTTTACCGGAAGGCTGACGCTTTGACGTACTATTTTGTTTGCAGACCTCATAGCACCAGTATGCACCAAAATGGTGTGATTGTACATGTCGCAGACTCACCTGCTCGTGCACCGATCGGAGGCACGCCAATCAATTTGGCGCTCAGCTGTTCCAGAACTGTACAAAAACCCTATGTTATTGTGGCCTCGGGGTTTACTTCGAGCGAGAAGCAGATTCCCCGAAACTGTTGAAAAGATTAGAAACGCAAAGCAAAGGATGGAAGGCTTGGAACGGAGGCTCGTGCTTGCAAAGCAGGTGCTCTCCCAGCTGAGCTACACGCCCACAGTCGGAGTCACTTTCATTCTAGAGCATTTCCGCGGAATCCGAAATCCGTTCCTTCGCTTTTCCGTGATCACTGTACCAAAACTGTACCAAAACCCCTGGGTAAGGGGCTGTTTGCACCGCAGGCTATGGATTTTTTCGTTTGTGTGGTCAACGAAACTTGCCCTTGTTGCTGGACGAAAGCGTAACACCGACCAAACTTCGCCTAAGGCAACGATGGCAACCGCACGCCAACCTGTCCCGCTTATGGCCTCGCACACCGCCTTGCGGCTGAGGTCACTCGCAATCCCCGACGTCTTCGTCTGATGGCTAATCCATACGAGCGCTCCGGCGGCGGCATGCTTCTGCAGCCTCCGTGCCGATTTCTTGATTTCGGAGGAGTGGGTGGCAAACAACTGCACGAATTGGTGCGTGCCGTTCATGACATCTGAGACGGCCAAGGTGAGGTCCCACTCTCTCCCATAAGCTTCTTGTATTACACCTCGTAATACATTAAGCTAACAATCCGAGGTAATGTTATGCCATCTCCAGTGACATTGAGGGTGGATAAGGAAACCAGGCAGCGTATCGCCCGCATTGCGCGCCGCAAGCAAGTGTCCTCGTCGGAGGTGATTCGCCAGGCTATCGAGTCATGGATCGAAGAGCAGGAACCAGCCGGATCGCCTTATGAAATGGTTTCGGATTTGATTGGAATTGTCCACGGTGGAAACCGAAAACGCTCGGCGGGAACAGGCCGTCAGTTCGCCGTTCTGCTAAAGAGCCGACGAGGTTCCCGGTGATCTTGGTGGATGCGGGGCCTCTCGTGGCTCTCGTGGATGCAGATGATCAATACCATGAGCAATGCGTGTTGACTCTGAAGAGTTTGCAAGAACCTTTGGCAACGGTGTGGCCACCGCTAACCGAAGCGATGTACCTGTTAAACGATCTGCCGGCGGCTCAGGAAGCTTTATGGGAGATGTTGGTGAGGAGGGCGGTTGAGCTACTCCCGCTTGGCTTGGGCGATTTGTCTCGCATCCGTGAACTTCTGAGGAAATATGCCGATCGTCCGATGGATCTTGCCGACGCAGCGCTTATCCGGATTGCCGAGCGAGAAGGTATTCGCAAAATATTCACCGTGGACAAGAGAGACTTCTCCGTCTACAGGATTCACGGTCGGATCCGTCCCTCAATCGTCCCTTGATCCGCGTAGGACTCAGGCTGTCCCTAGCGATGTTGCCCGGATCCACCATCGTTCCGCTAGCGGTCTGGAATAGAAAGCCACCCCTACGGCTCCCGATGAAGTTACGCAATAATCGCGCAGCGTCAGGGTGAAGGTCTATATCACGCAATCCCGCCTCAGTTTTGAGATCGGGTTTGAGAGCGTTCAGGTCTTAGTTCTGGTTCATGCTGGTGGCTTGAATTGTCTTGATCCGCTGTTCGATCTTGGCGGCTTCTTCGTTGCGCCCGAGAGCCCGGAACGCGGTCGCCTGGCTGGTAAGAGTCGAGACTATAACGGGATTGTCTGGACCGTACTGCTTCTCCAGGATGGCGAGCATGTGGGCGTGACAAGGAGCAGCTTTGTCTGGTCTGCTAGTACGATCATAGACTGCGCACAGTGACGTCAGGTTTATGATGGCTGGGGAACCATCGTGTCCATAGAGATTCTCATCGATTTTAACCGCTCGCACTAAGAAGGGTTCGGCGCTGGCGTAGTCTTGTTGAGCAAAGTAAAGGAATGAGGTCATGCGGAGGGCTGTGGCAACAGGCGCACTGATTTCGCCGTAGGCTTTTTCGGAGAGGGCAAGAGCAAGGTCCAGGTAGTTGCGGGCGGCATCGTAGTTTTTCCTGTGCACCTCATTCATTCCGAGGTTTTGGAGCGACTCCGCTGTGTCCGGTGATTGCGGCCCGGATAGATCCTGAACGACTTTCAGCTGGCGATGAAAAAGGGAATCGGCTTCGTCGAAACGCTTCAGTCCGGAGTTTATTCCGCCAAGTTCCCCTAGTGCGATGGCAAGACGTGCATCGTGCGGCCGTATTTTCTCACCGAGGTCTACGGCCTCCTTATAGTTCTGCAGGGCATCATTGAATTTTCCTCTTCGCATGGCGCTAAAGGCAGCTTGAAGAGCGGCGTCCAGTTTTTCTGAAGGTCCCATGCGGGCTTGTGATGAGGCAACGGAAGATTCCAACTTAGCGGCTTCGGCAGACTTTCCGGCGGCTCGAAGGGAGGCAAGATGCTGCTGGAAGCGAGCTTGAGCATCGCTGTATGCCTCTTGGGGGTTTCGTTCGCCGATGCGAACGAACTTCTTGTGGATGTCAATAGCCGCGTCAGCGAGCGAGGCTTTGAGATATTGATCCATCGCGGATACCCAATCGCCCTTCTTCTCGAGAGCGGATGCCAATTCTACCTGGACGCGAAGCTGGGCGGGGTCGAGCGAGAAGGCCTGTCTAAATTCGCCGATGGCAGCATCAGGCTTCCCAGTGGCTTGCAGCGCTTGGCCGTAAAGGTCGTGCGCTCCGGCGTCACTTGGGTTTAGCTCTGCGGCTTGCTTCAATTCCGGCAAGGCGCCAGCAATATCTTTTCTGTCCAACAGGACTTTTCCCGCGCCTCTATGCGCCTCGGCTGAGTTTTCATCTAGCTGCAAGGCCAAGTTGTACTCCCGTAATGCCGCCGCGTAGTTCTTCAGGTATTCGTGCAGATCACCGAGACGAATGTGGGGCTCCGGATCGGAGGGATCCAGCGTGGCCGCTATACCGTACTCCTTTTCCGCCGCTTTGAAATCCGCGGTTTGGTAGAGCGCAAAGCCGAGACAGAGGTGGCAAACTTCGGAAGCGGGTGCCATGGCTTCCAGTTCGCGAAGCTCAATAACAGCTTCGGCGCTGAAATTACCCTGGAGGAGTGCGGAGCCTAGATTCCTCCGCGTGTTGAAATCGTTGGGGCCCAGGCGCTTTGCTTCGCGATATTCGCGAATGGCGGAGCCAAGGTCGCCCTTTTCCTGGTAGGCGTTGCCGAGGTTGTTGTGGGCATGGGAGTCCTTGGGGTCGAGAGCGATAGCCTTTTTGTACTCTGCGATGGAACCGTCCATGTCTCCCTTGCTGTATAGCAGCAGCCCCAGGTCATAGTGCGCGGACTGGTAATCCGGCTTGAGGCGAAGCGCTTCTTGAAATGCCGCAGCACCGGCATCAAATTTGCGCATTTCTTGGAGCAATAACCCCTCATTCTTGTGTGCTTCGGCGTTGTCCGGAGTTCGTGCCAGAGCAGCCTTGGCTTCGCGCAGTCCGTCGTCTAAATCACCCAGGCGGTACATGAGGTAGCTCAGCTTCGTGTGGGCTTCGGGAAAATCAGGGGCTTGCTTGAGAACTTCTTCATAGACGGAAGCAGCCATGGGCCATTGCTCTTGCACTTTGAGCAGTTCACCCATCACAAAACCTGCTTCTACACCGCCATCCGCTTGAATTGCGCCATTCAATTCCGCGGCTGCTTCGTTGTACTGCTTCCCACGCATCAGTTTACCGGCCATGGAGAGATGCTGAAGCAATTCGGAGGAATCTTTAGAGTTGGAGGCGCCGGGCGAACTGCTGACGACCGCCTTGCTCAGTGCGGCGAGGACTCGGGCATCGGCGCCAGCGGCACTTAGCTGCGAACGGTATGTGTCACTGGGGCGAAACGCCAGGCCGCGCGACTCAATTTCATGAACCACATTTTCATTGAGCGCATTGCCAGCGACCAGGGCAAGCAACCCAGTGCTGCTGATCGGTTTGCTCTTTTCTTGAGCTTCCGCGAGGCCAGCAAAACTACAGAAAGCGAGAAGGATGAAGAAACGTCGGCAGATACAGGAAGTCATGCGTTCTCCTGAGGGAAATGCAATTCCAGTTTAGGAGAAACGCTGACGGCAAGAAGGAGATGAGTTGGTACTGTTCCGGGAAAAGCACCTGACCTAATGGCCAGCCATGCAAGACACCGCGAGCAACACGAAGTGAAACGGCCCGGATACTCTTTCGAGCGTCCGGGCCGCCGTGTCTTAAGGTGTATCGGAATATGGACGCATCCAACGATTGCAGAAAAGCAAGCCGAGGTCGTTCTTCCGGTAGTGCTCGCTCGACTCGAATCGAGTCCATTTTTCGGAGTGTTTGTCCAAACTTGGACGAAGTACGCTTATTTTCTGTAGCCCAATTAGTAGCCCAACTAGCAGAGGGGTTTGCACTGTGAAGAGACGCCGATTCAACGACTTATGTGAGACGCAGGCGTGCTTGCAAAGCAGGTGCTCTCCCAGCTGAGCTACACGCCCACAGTTGGTGTCACCATCATTCTAAATCATTTCTCCCAATTCCAAAATCCATTCCCTATCATTCCGTGCCAATGGAATGAACCCCACAGTTCTTGTGGCCACGTTAAGAAATGAGCGAGTGAAAAGGGAGCCAGTCGACTTTTTTAATCTGCCACCCTTGTCCGGTTTTGACTTTCCATTCGTCGCATAGATGGAGTCCGCAGGTCGGCCCGAAAGAAAGGCGTCAGGCTGAGATTCCAGGACCGCGCAGCGGCGTTCACGGCTGACGATGCGCGGTAGTTTCTACTCTCCCGAGCATCTTGTCGAGTTCGGCGCGGCGAAGGTACCGCCCATTCGCAATGACCCCCGCAATTTTCTGCGTGTTGGTAATGTCTTCGAGAGGGTTGGCAGAGAGTAGAACCAGGTCGGCGAGCTTTCCTTTTTCGACCGATCCGCTCTGCTCTTCCATTCCTAAAAAGCGCGCTGGATTGATCGTCGCGGTTTGCAGCGCTTCGAGAGGGCTAAACCCTGCGGCCACGAATCGCTGCAACTCCTCATGCAGGCTGTAACCGGGAAAAATGTGAACGCCGGCGGGCGTATCCGTTCCCGCGAGGAACGGCACTCCGGCTTTGTGCAAGTTGCCCACGACCTCCAGTTCCTTCTCGATGAATTTCTTCCGCGTCGCCAGATCATCCGTACCGTAACCTTGCGTAATTTCTTCCGTGAATCGCTTCCACGTTTTGGTTTTCCATGATGCCGGCACGTATTTCACGCGCGTGTCTTTGCTGAAGTCACTCACGTCAATCAGGTTGCCTCCGCGTTCCCACACCAGCGTCGGGCATTGCCAGGTCTGATTCTTCGCCAACATTTCCGCCAGTGACGCCGCGCGCACGGGATCGAACGTAGCCAGGAATCGTCCTTCTGTCTTGTTGCCTTTCAGGAAGTCGTCCTCCGCCAGCGAGCTCCCTTCGAAAATCCCGATGAGATGCTCAAAACTTTTCATGCCCGCCGCGGACATCTCGCTGGCCCTCACGGAATCAGGCACGTGTCCTTCGAACGCGATCTCCTGCTTCTTCGCTTCTTCCGCGATGGCAAAAACGGCGTCCCGCGGAATCAGCGATTGCAGCTTGATGAAATCCGCCCCTCGCCGCTTCAGATCCGCGACGGCTCGATGCGCATCTTCAGTCGTGGCTATCGCCACCGAACTTGGAAAGCGCGGCTTCGGTCCATCCAACATGGGCCCGGAAGTGTAAATGCGGGGGCCGATCAATCGCCCGGCTTCAATTTCGTCGCGCCACCCCTGCACCTTATCTAACTCGCTGCCCATGTCACGCACGCCGGTAACCCCGTTGGCGATGAAGAGCGGCAGCGAGATTTCCTGCGCGTCGGGAAACCAGTCGCCGAAAACCAAATGCACGTGCATATCCCAAAGTCCGGGAATCAGAAACAGTCCGCGGCAATTCACGCTCGCCGTATTCCGCGGATACTTCGCCGATTTGGTAGGTTCCACCGATGCAATATGATTGCGTTTGAGAATGACGGTTTGCTCGGAGAGCAGAGTCCCCGTTCGGACGTCAACGACCGTCACATTGTTGAGCAGCAGTTGTTCGTCAGCCGCCGGCTTCTGGGCGTTGATCGACTGGGGAAAAAACAACACAAACAAAAAAAGAATCTTGAAACAAAAGACAAGCCGTTCGTGATTTTTCATCGTCCCGCATACTATCTGCTTGGCCGCTGGAGTTCACCTGTGAAGAACCCCGGCAACCGTTGATTGGCCCTTGACACTATGGCGTTCGTCGCTATATCGTAATGCGTCATAGACAGCCGTGGCCTTCAAGGACATCGCATGAATCTGCTGATTAGAATATTTTTGTTCTCGGCTCTTCTTCTCGGACTCCTCCTGGGATGCAATTCGAGCGCTCAGGAAAAAACCGCGAGCAATTCTGCCGGCGCGCAGCGCGAACCGATGCTGGTGACCGTCGATTGGCTCGCTGACCATCTCAAAGATCCCTCACTCGTGTTGCTGCAGATCGGCGAGAAAAAAGATTTCGACCGGGGCCACATCCCCGGCGCGCAATTCCTGGAGTACGAAAGCATTTCGGCTCCCCACAATCATGGCGTGACACTGATGCTGGAACTTCCGCCCGTCGACCAACTCGTCTCCGTGTTCGAGCGGCTTGGCGTTTCAAATCGCTCGCACATCATTTTGTATTTCGGGACGAACTGGGTTTCGCCCACCACACGCGTCTACTGGACTCTCGATTATCTTGGCCTCGGCGACCGCACGTCCATTTTGAATGGCGGGTTGGTGGCGTGGGAAGCCAGCCACCACCCTGTTTCCACGGAAACCAAGCAGCCCTCGAAAGGTTCGATCACTCCGGCGCCGCGCAAGGAAATCGTGGCGGACGCGGATTGGGTGAACGGCCATCTCAACAAGCCCGGCGTTACTGTCATTGACGCGCGCACTCACGAGTTCTACAACGGATCGCAGAGCGACGGAAATCCGCGCAGCGGGCACATCCCGGGCGCGGCGAATCTTTCCTATCTGGACGTCGTGGATCAGGACAACAACAAATTCAAAAGTCCGGACGCGCTCAAGGAACTGTTTCGCACGGCGGGCCTGAAGCCGGGAAATCTGATGGTGAGCTACTGCCATATCGGCCAGCGCGCCACGGTTCTTTACTTCACCGCAAAAATGCTGGGCTACGACGCGAAAATGTATGACGGCTCCTGGGAAGACTGGAGCCACCGCAAGGATTTGCCCATCGTCACCGGCGAATCTCCCGACAAGCAGTAGTTGCCGCATTTCCTTTCTCGCAATGCCAATCTTCAGCTCGCTAGCGGAGCCGCGATTCCGCTGACTCCTTCCCGGGAGTATGATGAGGGAAGAATCTGTCTTTGCGATGGGATCAAGGTACGGAGTAGCGCGATCATGAAAACAATTTTGCTGTGCGCTGCGATTCTGCTGAACGCTGCGTCTGCATTTGCGCAAGACAAAGCGACGGAAGCTCCGCATGACATGGGGAAGATGCATCATGGCACCCCCGCAGATTCTTCCGGGGCGCAAAAGACGCGATTCATGCAGGGCGGCATGCACAACGTGGTGGCCAAAGGCGTCAAGCTGGATCCGAATTTCGATATGGCCACGCATACCATCACGCTCCGCGTGGGGCCGATGAATCTGCCGGCGCACACTTCGCATATGAAAATGCCGCAGCCTCCGGATTTGATTTGGAAAGCTCCGATTGACGGTTGGCTGCTCGCGTATCATCCGAAACTCGTGGATGCGAGCGGCGGCGCGGTGCCGGGAACGGTGCTGCATCACGTGGCATTCTGGAATGAGAATCGCGCGGATTTTCTGTGTCCCAACAAGGAAGAACATATCTTCGGGGCCGGAAGCGAGCTGACGGATTGGACTGAAATGCCCGGGTTCGGCTACCGCGTGGCGAAAGGCGACAGCATCCGCATCGAGACGATGATGTACAACCCGACGGCGATTTCGTATGACGAGGCTTATCTGGAAGTGGTGATTCCCTTTCAGCAAGCAAGCGATACGGGAACTGCGTCGCGAAAAAATGTTTATCCGGCGTGGATGGATGTGGCGTCGTGCGGAAACTCCGGTTATGACTTGCCAGCCGGGAAAAGTGAGAAAACCGGAACAGTGACGGTGAAATATGACGGCGTGCTGCTCGGCGTAGGCGGGCACCTGCACGATTATGGAGAGCGAATTGTACTGGAGGATTTGTCGCGCAAAGAGACGGTGGCGACGCTGGAGGCGAAGGCGGACGATCAAGGACATCTGGAGTCCGTGCCGGTGAAGTTGTTTCTGCAGGAGGGCGGTTACAAATTCGCGAAAGGCGACGTGCTGAAAGTTTCCGCGACATACGACAATCGAGCGGGAAAACTTCTGCGCGATGGCGCGATGGGAATCGCGGTCGGCTACTTTGCGGCGGCCGATGATGCAAAGATGGCGGCGCTGGGGCGGAAGGCTCCAGCGGCCCATGACATGGCGGGCATGCCGCACGATCATTGAGAAGAGACGAAATTCGAGGAGCGGGCGCAGCAGTGCTGCGCCCCTGCAAAGGGAAATTTCGGGCGATTCGAGGCGAATTTGAGAAAAAAACTTTTTGCGCAACCTCAGGCAACATGCGCGCATCCCACGAACGAGGCAAAAGCTGATTGGGCCGTTGCAGAGTTGCGGAAATGCGCAATTCTGCGCCGATTCGTGGCTTTGGCCGACCTGGCTCCATCCTCAGCCGTCATCACTGCCCCTGTAGTTCAGCTAACTGGGCCTTACCAGCCGGTGCGGTTCAGCTGAGCAGGCCTGACCGGCCAGGGCAGTTCAGTTAAACGGGCCTTACCGGCCCGTCCAGCCCAACCAAACCAACAGGAGGGTCGTACCATGAACAAACCGAGAGGAGCTGTACTTGCGCTGTGCACCGTGCTGTTGTTTATCCTGTCCGGGGCCATGCTCGCCCCTGGTGCAAGAGCAGATCAGTGGGACAAGAAAACCATCGTGACGTTTGGCGAATCGGTGGAAATCCCCGGGCAAGTGCTGCCGGCCGGGACATACGTCTTCAAACTGGCGGACACCACTTCTGACAGGCATATCGTGCAGATCTGGAGCGCCGATGAGGACCAACTCTTTGCGACCATTATGACCATTCCGAATACGCGATTTGAAACTCCGGAACGATCCATATTTGAATTCGACGAGCGGCCGAGCGACTCGCCACCGGCGCTGAAAGTTTGGTTCTATCCGGGAAACAGCACGGGAGAGGAATTCGTGTATTCGCGTTATTCGTATTCCCACAGGCGGTAGGGTAGGATTGCTCCCCGGTTGAGCCGGGGCGTTCCTGATTGCGGGCAAAACGCGGCGGGGCTTCTGATGAAGCGTGAAGGGAGCCCTGCCGTTTTTGTAGGGGTGGCTAAAAGAACGGGTCTGAAGACCCGCCACTACAGGAGCGGGGCGGAAGCCTCGCCGTTCGTCTCGAGGGTTGATGGTTTTTGATGGCGCTCGGGCGGGGCAAGTCCCGCCACTACAAACGAGACGGAGAGTTTTCCGACGGAGTGCCTCGGAACGCAAAGAGCGGGTATAGGGACGGACACCAGGCGGGCTTGCCGAATCGGCGGGGGTTTGCTATTCGGGATCGTGTAAAATAGTTTACTGGGGGATGTGTTGGACCATGGATGAGACGGCAAAGCAGGCGGCGCAGGAGTACCTGGCCGCGAAGCTCACCGAAGAAGAGCAGATCTATGAAGCGGAGCAGAATCTGGCGTTGGCGACGGCACGGTCACCGAAGGTGTGGAAGCACGTGAAGGACACGATTTTCGAGCGGTGCCGCGAGTGGAATGTCATCACGCAAGAAGAGACGCTGACCTGCAAGGAAACGGTGATGGGAGATATCCGGATCTGGTACGCGGCGCGATCGAAGCAGATGACGGTACACTACGATTCGAGGAAGCTGCTGATCACCGTTAAAAACGCAGGGCGGCTGGAGCATGAAAAAGACGTGATCCTGCACATCGAAGGCTACCGCACAGGAACCCACCGAGACGACCGGGATGTTCATCTGGTAAGGAACGAGCAGGCGGTAAACATCGAGCTGCTGATTGTGGGCGAGCTGCGCGTGTTGACAGGTATGAGCCGGCAAAGGAAGTAGCTGGGGATCGCTGACGGGCGTACCTTCCAAAAGAGAATCCCTCTTAGAAAAGCAAGACATGTGTCGCGCCTACGGCGCTTAGGCCGGTCTTAAGCCCGGCGCCTACAAAAGGCGGAGTGCAAGAACAAGATGGCGAGGTAAACTCGCCGCTACGGGAGTCAAACCGTCGCTCGACGAAGCGGGGCGCATGATGCAGAAGCACGGGTACCGCAGGATCGGCTGGGCAGCGGGTGCGGCATTTGTTTTGGCGGCCTTTGCGGCGACGCTCGGTAGTGTGGCAGCGCAAAATGAAAACAAAGCGCTGAGCCAGCAGGCGGAAAAGACACAGACCAAGGTGGTGCTGCTGGGCACGGGGACGCCACGGCCGTTTCCGGACCGGTCGGGGCCGGCGACGGCGATTGTAGTGGGCCAGCGGGCATACCTGGTGGATTTTGGACCCGGTGTGGTGCGGCGTGCATCAGCCGCGGCAGCCCAGGGTACGCCGCAACTGGAATCCACGAATCTGAAGGTCGCGTTCCTCACGCATCTGCATTCGGACCACACCACGGGTTATCCGGATTTAATTCTGACGCCGTGGGTAATGGGGCGCACGGAATTGGATGTATTCGGGCCTGAAGGATTGGAGGAAATGACCAAACACGTCCTGGAGGCGTGGCAGCGGGACATCGAGATTCGCACCCAAGGGCTGGAGCAGCGGCATGCGTTAGTGGTGAGGGCGCACGACGTAAAGCCGGGCGTGGTGTACAAGGACGAGCGCGTGACGGTGACAGCGTTTCGCGTGGCGCACGGGCAGTGGCCGGAAGCATTTGGCTACCGCTTCGATACGCCGGGAAAAAGCATTGTGATTTCCGGGGACACCAGCCCGAGCGAAGAGATCGTCGCCCATTGCCAGCCGTGCGACGTTCTGATCCACGAGGCGAAGTACCACACGTCTACCAGCGAGCTAGCCGAGATTGCCAATCGCGCGAAACCGGGAATCTTGGTGGTTTATCACACGTCAGGGAAAGGACCGAATGGCCCGATCCCCGATGAGCAATTGCTGCGAGAGATTCAGAGGACCTACCACGGAAAAGTGGTGATCGGGCACGACCTGGAAGTGTATTGAGGATATTCCCCACGCAAGGACGAAGCTGGGTGACGCACCCTTCGCATAGCCAATACTGAGGAATTGCTCGAATTTGCGCCGCAACATGGTCGAAGCCAGGCTGCGCCGTGCGTGCCAATGCGGATGTTGCTGCAACGCGTTGCGAAAGCGTAAGCTGCGGCGGAACTCAAGTTATAGAGGGCGTGGGGGGAGAAGATCATGCCGCAAAGGAATGGAATTCGAGATTCGGTTTTGCAGGCGATCGGCAACACGCCTGTGGTGAAGCTGAGGAAAGTGGTATCGCCGTCGATGGGGGACGTTCTCGTAAAGCTGGAGTACTACAATCCCACCGGCTCCTACAAAGATCGCATGGCACTGGCGATGATTGAAGGGGCGGAGGCGCGCGGCGAATTGCGGCCGGGTATGCGCGTGGTCGAGTGGACGGGAGGAAGCACGGGATCGTCTCTCGCGATGGTCTGCGCGATCAAGGGCTACCGCTTCACGCCGATTTCCTCGGACGGGTTTTCGAAAGAAAAGCTGCAGACCATGCGACTTTTCGGCGGGGACCTGGAGATTTTCCCGGCCGAAGGCGGCAAGCTTGTGCCGGAGCTGTACCAGAAAATGAAGCGCCGCGCGGAAGAGCTGGCGCAGCAGCCGGGCACGTTCTACACAAACCAGTTCAATAATGCGGACGCGATTCGGGCGTACATGGGAATCGGCGCGGAGTTGGTCGAACAGGCAGGCACCGCTCTGGCGGCGTTTTGCGGCGGAGTGGGCACGGCCGGGATGATCGCGGGTGTGTCGCGGGCGCTGAAGGAAGCCGGATGCAAGGCGCGTATTGTGGCGCTCGAGCCTGCAACTTCGCCCGTGCTTACCACCGGGAAAGGAGGGCCGCACCGCGTCGAGGGGATCGCCGCCGGATTCCGGCCGCCGCACTTGAAGGACGGCGAATACGACGAAGCGCGGACGGTTGACGAAAGAGCGGCTCGCGAGATGGCGCGACGACTGGCGAAGGAGGAAGGAATATTCGCGGGCACGTCATCCGGCCTAAACGTCACGGCTGCGCTGCAACTCGCGCAGGAACTCGGGCGCGGCAGCACCGTCGCGACGGTGGCCGTGGATACCGGTTTCAAATATCTTGCTGGAGACCTATACCAAACGTAATTGCCAAAGTCTGAGCTGCCGCGATAAGTCGCAGATACAAACGCGAACTCGAGGGCGGGCACAGCGGTGCTGCGCCCCTACAGGAAGAACGGGGCTACCCGCCACTACAATTGCACCTACTCGGAGGCGCCGAGGGGGAGGAAGTATTGGGTGCCTTTGACGGGTTCCTGCAGGCGCTTGAGGAGGAGCTGGAGGTCTTCGCTGCGCTCGACGAAGTCAATGTCGGACGTATTGATGACGAGGAGGTCAGAAGCGGCGTAGCGGAAGAAGAAATGTTCGTAGGCGCGGGCGACTTCCTCGATGTATTCGGGAGCGATGTGGGACTCGTCGCGGGAGGCCTTTTTGGCGATGCGGGCGCGGAGGATCTCGGGATTGGCCTGGAGATAGATGACCAGGTCGGGAGCGGGAAGGTCCGCGGTGAGGGCTTCGTAATAGCGCTCGTAGAGCTTGAGTTCGGCGTCTTCTAGATTGAGGTTGGCGAAGATGCGGTCCTTTTCCATGAGGAAATCGGAGAGGACGGGACCGGGGGATTCGACGGCGAGGGCTTCCCGGAGACGCTTCTGGCGTTCGATGAGGAAGTGCATCTGGGCGCGAAGGGCGGAACCGGGCTTGGCGTTGTAAAAGTCGGCGAGGAAGGGATTGTCCTCGCAATCGTAGATGCGTCGGGCGTGAAGGCGTTCGGCGAGGATGCGCGCAAGAGTGGTCTTGCCGACGCGGAGAGGGCCTTCAATGACGATAAAGCGGGGAGGCTGGAGAGTGCGCTGCGGGGTGCGAGCGCGTTTGGCGGCGGAAGAGTCGTTGCCGGGCATCGTTTCGTGTGATCCAGTCGTGATGAGGATCAGCATGCGGATTATAGCAGAGTGGCGCGAGGAGTCATCTGCGGTTTGCAGGCGCTTGATGGACGGATGAGCGGGGCAAGAATGTAAAACATTTTCACATTTATGGCCTAGTACTGCCGTTTGAGAAACGTCAAACGGAGGTGCTAGGGGAGGGTACTAATAAGAATGTGACCAATGGGCCAGTGTTGCCTGTCCTTTTGTACAGTAAATTCTCCCCATTGCGAGTGGGGACGAACTTGCAAGACCCACAGGCAATACTGAGGTGTCCCGATGGTCATTGCAACGCTGCTCCTGATCTGTTCCATCCCGCAGATGGACGACACGGCGAAAGTGGTGAAGGACTCGCCGGCAGTTGTTTCCGATAGCGCGACGAAGGATTCCACACTCGTCGCTGCTGCCCTGCCTCCAGCGCCAGCGCCCAAAGTAAAGACCGAGGCGGAGTCATTCACTCCGAATGCGGCGGCACAGCCTTTTCAGCCAATAAAGCCGGTGTTCACGCGGCCGCGGGAAACACCCCGGCAAAGGAAGATTTGGTATGGGCTGGCACTGGCAGGCCACAGCGGCGCGGCGTTCGACGCCTGGTCCACGCACCGCGCGGTGGCGGGCGGGTATGGGCAGGAAGCGAATCCGATGCTGCGGCCGTTTGCGAATTCAAACGCGATTTATGCAGCAACGCAGGTAAGCCCGGTGTTTATGGATTTTCTTGGCAAGCGCATGATGGTTAGCCGGCACGGCTGGGTGCGGAAGTTCTGGTGGGTGCCGCAGGCCGCGGGGGCGAGCTTGTCGTTTGCATCGGGCGCGCACAACGTCGGCATCGTACACTAAGAGTTCCCTCAATCCCCCAGCAAAAAGCGTCCCGGTGACAAACTCACCGGGACGTTTTTGTTTTTGGCCGGGGCGAGTTTGCGCCCGCTTGCGAATACAGGCTACTTTCCGACGACGACGATAACGAACGAGCCGGGCTTCATTTTGCCGCGACGTTCGCCGGGAGCCGGTGGATCGAAGTCGGCGGCCGGGAGAAAGATGTTGTGAGTTTTCATGTCGAGGCCCATGGTGCGGGCGGACTTTTTCGTGGGAACGTTTTCGATCACTGTGAATTTGTCCGGGGAGTCCTCATGGATGACGGTGAGGTTGCCGTCGCCGCAGGAGGCGAAGGCGTAACCAGTGGAAGGATCGTAGCCGGCAGCATCCGGGCCCTCGCAGATCGCGGGGGTGGCGACAACTTTGCCGGTGTCGGCGTTGACGATGGCCATAACTTTCTCATCGCAGACGGAGAAGAGGCGGCGATTGGCAACGTCCATGGCCAGGCCGGAAGGAGATTTGCATGGCGCGAGCGGCCAGTGGTGGAGTTCCTTAAGGCTCTGCGCGTCGAGATGGTGGAGTTCGGAGGAATCCTCGTTGTTTACGAAGATGGAGCCCTTGCCGTCGGCGGCGGCGAATTCTGGTTTGCCACGGAGATCAATTGCACCGAGGACCGCGCCGTCAGCGGCATTGATGGCGGTGGCGTTCTTACCGCGGCCGTTGAAGGTAAAGACGCGCTTGGTGACAGGTTCGTAGAGAATGGCATCAGGGTTGGCGTCTGTTTTGACGGTGCCGAGGGACTTCAGAGTCTTGAGGTCAAAGATGGTGACATCATTTGAACGGCCATTGCTGGTGAAACCCCGGCCAAGATCGGAAGCGATGGCGATGCCGTGGACGCCCTGAGTGTCAGGGATGTCGCCGACGACGGCGTAGGTGTCCGCATCGAGAACCATCGTATGGGTGCCGCGGGAAACGTAGACGCGGCGGGCGTCACTGTCAACGTAGATGTAGTCCCAACCGCCGTCGCCGCCGACGGGGACGGTCTTGATGACGTGATAGCCGCTTGTTGCAGGCGCTGGTGCAGCGGTGCGCGAGAATGCTACGGCAGAAAACAGGATTGCTACTGCGAGTGAACCGAAGATGGTAGGAATCGCGAAGCGTTTGCGCATAGTTTTCTCTCTCTCTAAATTTCTATCCTTCGACTGAGCCAGGGTCCAACTACCTATATAGGTGCGAACATAAACGCAAGATAAACGCGAAGGGGCTGGCTACATCTTCGATTTGTGCTGTTCGAACCAGCCCGCAATGTAGAGCATTTTGGCGATGTGATGACTGGGGCGGCGGGCGATGCCGTGGGGTTCCTCGGGAACGCGGACCAGGACGGTATCCACGTTGAGGAGTTTGAGCGCTTCGTAGAATTGCTCGGCTTCAGAAATAGGAGTGCGATAGTCGGCTTCGCCAGTCATGACCAGAGTGGGCGTTTTGACTTTGGCGACGAGATTGGTGAGGGAGCGCTGCATGTAATTGTCGGTGTTGTCCCAAGGGAGACCGGGGAACCAGTATTTGGTGACGAAGGGAATGTCCGAAGTAAGAGCAAAGCTATACCAGTTGATGACGGGATAGAGAGATGCGGCGGCACGGAAACGCTCGGTGTGTTCGATGGTCCAGCAGGTGAGGACGCCGCCGCCGCTACCGCCGGTGACGAAGAGATTGTTGGTATCAATGTAGCCCTTGGCGATGACGGCATCCACGCCACTGTTGAGGTCGTAGAAATCGTCGCCGGGATAGGCGTGATGGATGAGGTTGGCAAAATCCTCGCCGTAACTGGTGCTGCCGCGCGGATTGACGTAGAGAACGACGTAGCCGCGGGAGGCGAGCACCTGTTTTTCAAAATCGAAACGGTCGCCATAGTCAGCGAAGGGGCCGCCGTGAATTTCAAGAACCAGTGGATATTTTTTAGTGGGATCGAAATCGGGTGGGTGGACGATCCATCCCTGGATTTTGCGATTGTCCTTGGATGATTCGAACACGATCTCTTCGACGTGCCCGGGTTTGTTCTGCGCGAGCAATTCCTGATTCAAAGAGGTGAGGACTTTCATCGCGCCCATATTGGAGATGGCGATGTCGCCGGGATTGTCCGTGCGCCCGTAGGTGAAGGCGATCATGCTGGCGCGGGAAACGGAAAAAGTGCCGCTGCCGCCGGCGCCGGTGGTGGAAGCGAGATGGTCGGCAATTTTCTTGAACGCGCCGTCGACGGAATAGAAACCGATCTTGGAGTCGCCCTGGTCGTCGTAACGGAAGAAGACGCCGCTGTTGTCGGGGGCCCACTGCGGGTCCTGGACGTCACGGTCGAGTTTGTCGGAGAGGGAATGGGAATTGGTGCCGTCGCGATTCATGAGGTAGAGCTTGGTGGTTTGATGCCCCTGGTAACGATCATCGTAACCGGTATAAGCGATCAGCTTGCCGTTGGACGAGACTTCGGGCGAGTTGTCGGGGCCTTTCCTCGTTGTAAGGGGGCGAAGAGAGCCGTCGGCCACGCTGAATTCGTAGACTTCCGAGTCGAAGTATTCGTGATCAGATTCGGGATGGCGATTGGCGGAAACCAGGAGGTATTTGCCGTCGGGAGTCCAAGTAGCGCGGTTGGGGCCAAATTCATTGCCACCGTTTGGAAAATTGCCGTTGGTGACCTGGCGAGGCGTGCCGCCTTCGCTGTCCACGACGAAGATTTGACGGAAGCCGGGTTTGAGGTAGCCGGCGCCATTAAAACGGTAGACGAGACGATCATACGCGGTGGGAGGATCGGCCCATTTTGCTCCGGAGGGAGGAGCGGGTAGATCGGCGAGGTGTGGACCTTTCCCCAGGACGAGAGCGGAGAAAGAGAGCATTTTCCCGTCGGGCGACCAGGCGATGGCGTCGGGGGCTTGATCGAGATTGGTGATGCGGGCGGTCTGGCCGTTGTCCATCCAGCGGATGTAGAGCTGTTGCTTGCCGTCGGCGTCGGAGAGATATGCGAGGCGAGTGCCGTCGGGCGACCAACGTGGAGAAACGTCGCTACGGTTGCCCGTAGAGAGTGGGCGATGATCGGTACCGTCGGTATTGATGATCCAGAGATTGGAATAGCGCTTGTCAGTCATGGGATCGGCAAAGCGGCGCACGTAGACGATTTTCTTTCCGTCGGGAGAGATTTGCGGGTCGGTGGGAAGTTGCAGCTGGAATTCGTCCATCGCCGTGAGGAGCAGAATCCTGCGCCCAGAGAGCGGGGCTTGAAACCATGGTAAGAATTGCGGCCAAGAGAATCGCGCCGATGCGCGGTTTCGATGTCATGGGAAAGAGCCTCCTCGCGTGGCGAGTAAACAACGCGAATGGCAGTATGTCAAGGTGGTGGAATCGAGGTGATGGAATCGAGGAAATGATTGTGGCGGGAGCCTCTCCGTCCGCACCTCTCCGTCCGCAAGTTCACTCAGATGCATCGTTGTGCGATACTTGATCGATTGCCAATACCAGCCTGCAGCACGAGTCCATACCTAACTGCTTTTGTGCGCCCGTTTCAGAAGCAACCCGCATGAAGGCTTGCCGGCCGGATTCTGCTCGTGTTGGGAATTAAGCGTTTCCGGGGAGGGCCCAAAGTGTCTGCCACCGCCGCTGGTTCTCCTGTACCTCTCTCGCTGCGTGACGTTGTCAAAATCTCCGGCTTCAAACGGCTGTGGCTGGCACAGCTTGTGAGTATTCTGGGCGATTTTCTGGCTGTTTTCGGAGTGATTAACCTCATCACATTCAAGTGGCACGGGACGCCGTTGCAAGTCACGAATGTGATGAT
>WNFP01003628.1_pt1 | contig 18004 bp, 20 predicted proteins | sample 5400201 | NCBI WGS metagenome assembly WNFP01 (sample SAMN13153355, study PRJNA577476) | soil metagenome | isolation source: 115 cm saprolite under Madrone tree | place: USA:California | collected 2016-06-14 | reverse complement strand
GGATGGACCCGGCGAAGCGAATCTAGATCTGGCGGTTTCAAAAGCGGTGGTACTCGTATGGCCACATGAAAATAGCACGCTTCAACTTCGCGCCGAGTTCTTCAACGCTTTCAACCATCCGCAGTTCGCCAACCCAGACCCCAACTTCTCCTCTCCGACGTTCGGCGTTATTAGCAGCACGTCCGTAAACGCACGGGTTGGACAATTGGCCCTGCGATTCAGCTTCTAATCCTCGAAGTTCAATCCGCTTAAGCAGAGAGTACCGGCGCCACTACTTCTTCACCTCTGGGGGATACTTTTTTAGGAGTTTCTCGACAGCTTTGTTGATATTTTTCTGTTTCTTCTCCGGCTTTGCTTTGGGATCCAGTGTCTTCGAGGCTGACCCTCTCCAAACCAGCTGTTTTGCTGCGGGGTCGTACATGCTCAAATCCAATTGCCCCACGTATACGGTAGACGTCGAACCGTATGTCGTAGTTGAGGTCATACCGCCATAGCCATACCAACCAGATCCCCAGCCGGGACCGTAGCCCCAGCCTGTGTTAAACGAGGTGAACTCCTTCTCCTGACCGAGAGCGGTCTGATACCCAATATACAGGTCAGCATTGTCCGAGTCCGTTTTCGTCAGCCCCTTCGCGCCGAGTTGACCGTCCAAGGCGCTTGTTATGGCCCTCTGAGTTAGTTCATCGGGAAGCTGGGCGCCCTTGATGCCTACCCACTTGTACGTCTTGTACTTCGAAAAGTCCTTGTCCTTGTCGAAGTCGTAGCGAATGTCCTGCGCTACGGCCGAACTTGCTGCCACCAACAGAAAAGCGCTTACTAGTAATCTTGACTTCTTCATTTCTTGTGTTCTCCTTTGAAAACACCGGGCCAAACTCGTGGCCTTTCACCAGTTGTCATCCGTGCGGGTCCACGTTTTGTCCGGGTTGTAGAGCTGCATGTCATTAAAAACGCGGAGTGTATCCGGGCCCAGATCTTTCTGATAAACAACGCCTTCGTAGCTAATGATGAAGGTCTGAACGCCAGTGACGCGGTATTTTGCCGGCGCAGCAGCAAGAGCAAATCCGCCGATCATAGCGCCACTCACAACGAAGTCCATTTCTCCAAGCTGTGCCGCCGAGCCTTGTCCCTTCAGGATTTTGAAGAAATACCCGTGATAGGGTTGACTGCGACTTGTATAGCCTTGCGCCAATGCTTTGGCGACTCCCTCGCCAACAGGACCTCCCCAGGTTCCGTCGGCATTCTGCCAGGCAAGACCATCCTGTTTTCCCGACGTACTGATGATTCGCTGAGCGTACTGGTTCACCTCGGACCCGTCATGCTTCTGCTGAGCATATTGTTTTTGCGCCTCGACGTATCCCCGGCAGATTTGAATTACGTCAAGTTCGTTGGCGCCAATCCGCCGCACCAGAATTTCCCTCCGGCCAGTGTTCGTATCAAAGATCCACTTTCCCTCTTTTTGGACAATGGGAATGGGTAGCGGCCAATCGTCGTTTCCGACCAATAAGGCGGCGCGGTTAGGATTCTTCGGGTTGACAGCTATCGAGCTCTTTTCCCGAGCCAGCGCCGCAAATGCTGCGGCGCGGTTTTTGTCTTGTACTGGGTCTTGCGAGGAGACTAGATCTGCGCTATCGGGCCCGAGGATCTCCTTCAGAGATGGCACATTAAAGCTTGCTGCTGCCTGGACCAGGGCATCAGCTGCTTCCTTCGGCGTAGTGAATGTTTTCTGCGGGTACTGAGAGGTTCCTTCGGCGGCTTGGCTCGCTTGAAAGCCTGCATGCCCAGGCGTGGCAATTGAGGCAGAGTGCGTGAGTACCATAGAGGCCACAGAGACGCTGCAAGCGATCAAGATAGTTTTCTTTTTCATTTGCTTTTCCTCAACGATGGATTGGACTACCTCCGTCTACCGCCGCCACCCCGTCCACCTCCACGGGACCCCATGCTAGATGCGCCGCGCGAACTGCTTGCTCTTGCGTTGGCTCCGCCCGATCCACCGGAACTGCCACCAAAAGCTCCTCCTCCCCTCGACCCGCCAACTGAGGAAACGCTGCGATTGCCGATGCGATCTCCGCCACTCCCGCTACGATTTCCCGGGCCATTTGAGCCACTGCGTCCTCGATTGTCCGCACCGGACTGCTGGCGGCCACCGCGGTCCATGGTGTTCGCCTGCGCCCCCTGGCCCCTGCCTCCCAGTTGCCCTTGGTTCTGGCGCGCATTGGCCTGCCGACTGCCAACGGAATCTCCACGAGTCGCCCCACCATATTTGTTCGCTGTGGCACGGTTCGAGTAAGGAGTACCTCCGCGGTGCTGGGAATTGTGCTGCCAATTGTTGCCGCCTGTTCGATTGCCGCTCCGATTTGAAATGTTGCTCTGTCTATTGGAGTTATTCACGAATGTGTTGTTGTTATTGATGTTGATCGAATTGTTGCCGCCCCAGCCGCTGTTGCAACACCATCCGCCACCCCAAGCCGCGCCTACCATCATCCCCACACCGAAGGAGATAGCCATGCCCGCGGCGTAGTAGCCGGGAGGCGGGTAGTAAATGGGCGGGTAGGGATACGCGGGAGGCCCGTAAACTACGGTGGGATCGTAACTAGGGACATAGACAACATCAGGTTTGGATTGCTCGACTACGATTACTTGCTTATTTTCGACCACCTTAGTTTGAACCGTCATCTGGTCGTTAGACTTCAAATTCCCTTTGTCCTTTGCTTTTGCGCGCATCCGCTGTACGGCATCCATCACGTCGGATTGCTGTGCCAGAACGGCGTTTCCGAGGTCCGTTGTCCACTGGATGTCGTCTGAAAGTCGCTTGACGACATCTGGAAGAGCAGCCAATGACTGAACCGTAGGATCCCAGGCCTGCTTCATGACCGCGTCTTGCAAAGCTTTGTCTTTGAGATCCTTGTGTTTGGTCAGCCATTGTTGGAGCTGCATGATCTCCAGTGGATAAGTAGAGGCGGCTAAAAGCTGTGCCAAAAGGGGGTCAGGGTAAAGAGCGATGGGCGCAACTAGTGAATCCAATTGATCATTCGGGATCTTGGGAGCTTGTTCCTCGGGAGCTGTACCTTGTTGTGCGGTTATGTCTGAGCCTGCTGCTGACAGTCCATGAGGAATTAGGAGCACGGAGCATATCACTGCGGTCAGCTGACATCTCAAGCGTCGGGCGAAACTCAACATTTCATTCACCTTTCATTCTCACTCAACTTGTATTCAGTTCACCTTGTTGGCAGTACTGGCAAAACTACCAGTCAGGTGCATGAGACTAAGGCGGATTTAAACGTGTAATTCTTGATAGTGCACGGTCGGTGAGAACATCTTCTAGGGTAGGGGTCGAAGACGGAGAAAGGTGCAATTTGCCGCAATGCGTCGCGGAAGGCGCGGGGCATCGGGTCGGCGCTGAAAGGAGTGTAGGCATGACACCCGTGACAGCTGCCGGGAAAACGAGCCAGTCCCTCTCTGCGTATGGCTTCGCGAGATCGACGATTTCAGGGACGCCTCTCAGTGCGAAGAATTGCGCAAGTCGGGCCTGGACACGGGGCCCCCGGCTTTTCTCGCTCCGGTTTTTTTGGAAGGTGCCTACTCTGAAATCTATACAGACAAGAGCGAAGATTTATAATGGGCGATTCCGTCAGAGTTCCAACTACGCCACGACGATCCGGTTCTTTACAGCAAATTGGATGAGATCGGCATTTGTTTTAAAGCCAAAATCCTGCATGATTCGGTATTTGTGAAAGGCCACAGTCCGTGGTGTAACTTTCAAAACGCTGGCCACCTCCTTCATCGATTTCCCTTCTGCCAACAGCTGGACGACTTCTCGCTGACGCGCTGTCAGTGATCTGGCGTGGCCCGCGCCCTGAGGGTTACGAATAAAAGACTCTTGCATCCCTCGGGCAATCTGCGGGGTGATATACGATTTGCCTCGAAGGGCAAACTCCATAGCTTGGAGCAATTCTGAGGCAGCAGATTTCTTCAACACGTATCCGGATGCGCCCGACTTCATAGCCTCGACGGCAAGTTCAGGATCTTCGTTCATCGTCAGAAAAACGACCTTGACGCTAGGTATTTTCTGTTTCAGTTGCCGACAAGCGTCCAGCCCATTCAACAGAGGCATTGCAACATCAACCACAATGACGTCGGGCTTCAGGGCTGTTGCAGAAGAGATGAGCGCATGCCCATCGGCTACAATAGCGACCACGTCGAAACGCAGGGCCATCAAGTCGCGCAGCGCTTCCGCCACCAGGGTGTGATCATCGGCCAGAATCGCGCGGGGCAATTTCATGGTTCTTCTCTCAACGTGGAACAGCAGGCTGCAAACAAGGCTGAGTGCAAGGTTCCAAACTGTAGCACGATTACCAATAATTTGTCATAGAATAATCAGTATTACCAGATACGGATATTGCCGCGCAGAGTTGTCACCAAACAAGCTAACAACGATTACGGCTCATCGGGACGTATCACGGGTGTGCAATTCAGGGCGTTCGGCCGGATTCCAACTGCTGTGTACGGCCGCTGACAATTCGGTTTGTCAGGGCTCTAGATATGGAATACGGCACCGCAATCAGTATGGGTCCCAATAACAACGCTGCGCCCGGATGAACCCCACGGAAAATAAGCAATTGCGAAATCACATCAAGGATTATGGCGATGGCGACTAGGTCGCGGACCGATACGACTGCACTTCCCCACAGAGCGCGCCTGTGGGCGCCGTGGAGGACCAACCCTAAAAGAAAAGGGGGATGTCGTGCTCGCGAGTCTCGTTTACCGTCCCGCAATCCCAAGAGGACTGCGACTGTCGGCTGCACGATGAACCGCAAGCGCCCTGGTCCCGAGAGACGCGCCCACAAGTCTAAAAAGAATTGCTGTGTGAATAAGTAAAGATCACCGCTTTGTATGATCCTGCGAATCGTCCCTGGTAGTGCTGACACGAGAATTACAACGGCAATCGCAGCTAGAACAGCGCTTCGCGAAAACGAGATCTTCATCTATGGAGTGCCTGTCGCCCGCAAGACTAGGGGTCCATAAGGACCGACACATCTGGCAAAACTTACAGTGATGTAGAGGGGCGGTCTTTGCATAGCCTACGATGAGCGATGCTCGCGCCCCGGAAGATCTGGATCGCGCTTTTCAACGCCTACACCAGACAGCTCAATGACTAATGTGTGCGCTGAATCGAATGCTTTTCGAGAAGCTCAGCTAAAAAGTGAGCGTCTCCGGATTCGTATCGTCCTCGGAGTTGTCGGTGCAGCCATTTTGCTGCGGGTACTCCGGACACTCGTGCTCGGGGGTCATGAGAATGTTTCTTCATCGCTCATGATGTGCGGCTGCTGGCGGTCTTCTCAGGATATCAATACTTCATGTTGCGTGCGGTGAGCCGTGCTGATCCTCCAAAGCTATTGGAGCTAAATAAGGGCGACTTGCCAGTCCTGGCCACGGATGGTTTCCTCGAATGGACCAACGAAGAAGGCGAACAATTCGGAGTCAAAAGAGTTGAGGAAACCATTCGTAAATCGAAGGAACGACGCCCGAACGAACTCATCTCGACGCTTTATGCAGCGGTCCTTGCGTTTTCCGGCGGCACAAGACAACAGGATGATCTGACGGCTGTAGTTATCAAACGAACGTAGATTATGCTCTATTCCGCTTTGATGATTCAGGTTACATCGTCATCAAGGCCCCTAACGCTCCGGCTTAAATACCGCTTGCCGACACGAACCGATTCGAGGCTCAGCAGCAGTTCGGTTGACGCATCTTTTTTATAGACGTAGCCCCATCCGCCCGCTTCTAACGCCTCCAGCACGATTTCGGGCTGCAACTGCCCAGTAAGAAAAACGATCTTGCAACGAGGGTTGAGTTGACGGATTTTTCGCGCGGTTTCGATGCCATTCAGCTTCGGGAGGCTGATATCCAAGAAAACCAAGTCAGGTTGTAGATCCTCGACTTTCTGAAGAGCCTCCAAGCCATTCGATGCGAACCCTACGATCTGCACTTCAGGATGCCCTTCGAGATTCGCTTGTACACATTCTTGCCAAAGTCGAAAGTCATCGACGACCAGTAAACGAACTAGAGCCATTCGTGTTTCCTCTGTACGCTCGTTAAGGCACGGCCTGCCCTGAGCAGATTGAATCCATGCTTCCAAAGGCAGAATCACATATTGGAGATGGCCGATCGTTGCTCGGGAACATCCTTGAACCTGCTCAAGAACAATGGGAGAAAGTGGGGCAAAAGTAAGACTTAACGATATTTGTGGGGTCAGATCGTGTGGAGCAGAAGACGTTGCGGAGAGCGAAGCAGAACCTTGCCACGACGCTTTAGGATGGCCCCGTTACTTTGCCACTCGCTCAAAAAGCGGCTTGCCGTGAACGCGGTGACATTGGCAGCACCTGCCAGCTCTTCGTTTGTAGCCTCGAACTCAAATCCGCCCGCGACTTTTTCGCCAATGCCTTGGGCCAAGCAGGTCAACACGCCGGCGAGTCTCTCACGCGCAGTGTGGCTTACCAAAGCCACATGGGCTGCGACATACCATCCCAAATACTCGTAGCCGATGAGCATCGCATTTTCCATCACACGCGGAAAACGAATTGCCAGATTTCGGAGAGTCGCACGGTCCCACACAAACATCGAACTATCTTTCAGCGTTTCCGTGCTGACCAGATAGCAGGAAGGGGTTGACAAGAGGGCCGCTCCGCCGAAGATTTTTCCCGGCGTCAACCAATGAAGAATGATCTTTTTCCCTTCCTGGGTATTGAAGAAAAATCTAGCGCGCCCCTTTGTCAACAGGAACAAGCAATCAGCAGGATTCCCTTGGTTTACGATGACGGAATTGGAGGTGAAATGGCGCAGCCTAGCTGCCGCCAGAATCACCTTAAGGTCAAGAGGCGAAAATCCCTCAAGGAATTTGGATCTTAGGTCGGCAGCTAGGGTAGACGTGTTCGAAAGGGGCATAGGTGAGTGGTTTCAAGAGTCTTCGCTGTCAATAACAGCCCTTCAGGATCATGATTCCGTTCGTTCGATTGGAATTACATCGAAAGGGCAAAGCAAGAAACTGGTAATTCTGACAGACAACCTGCCTCCGGGAACGACGTCTTATGCCTGGTTGCGATGTGGCAAGTATTGGGAAATGAGGATGTTACCTGCTAGCGCATGACGAATGGCGGGGACGAGCTCAGTGGCAATTCTGGATTTCAACACATACCCGAGAGCCCCCGTGGAGAGGCACTTGGTCACAAAATCGGTGTCGCTGTGAACACTCAAGAAAACAATGCGAGACGCACAGCCAGACTTCTTCAAACGTTCTACGGCCTCAATTCCATCAAGAATGGGCATGGATATATCGGTGATGATGATGTCCGGTTTTAATCGCATGGCCTCTTCGATCAACGCTTGGCCGTTGCCGACCTTGCCAACGACTTCAAACTCGGGCTCCAAGAGGCGTGCCTCCATCTCGGGAAAGCGCGGGTGATCATCCGCCAGTAGTACTCGTGCCTTCATCAATTGGCCCGCTCGATGAATGCGCGTCCAAATGGAGGGCATGGCGTTCATGGAGCGCACCGTCGTCCCCACCGCGCAGAAGGCGAGTCGCCTGCACCGCGGCGGCTCAAATGCTGGAGCCAAGGTTATCCACAAGCGAATTCCCCGCCTACTGTCAACAATGGCAGCGGGTAGTGAATATGATAAAGAGAAAGAAAAAGAAGCTACCCAGACTCGAATCGTATGGTCGCTTCTCGAGAGCGCTGATAAGTACAGTAGATTGGCTAATGTGTTAGAATCTCGCACACCTTTGCTAAGGAATAAGGTTGAGATTGCGAGCACCGATTTGGTGTGACAATGGCTTGTAAAGTTTGCAATTCCGAGAACGTGCAAAAGCTGGATGGGGACCTGACAGTCAGTCTCCCCGGTCCAAAGGACCTGAAGGTCTCTCCCGTCTATGTTTGCCAAAGTGTTTTGGTCTGCTTGGACTGTGGCTTCGCGGAACTTATCATTCCTACAACCGAACTTCTGCCACTCAAAAAGGCAAAGGCGGCAGCTGGCCTTTAGAATGGCGGCATCAACTGGAGGCGCTCACCTACGAGCCGGTAAGGACGCAGGCTGCTGCAGGCGGAATTCAAACAGCGTTTCGCTCGGCACGTTCACGGTTCGACCCTTTTGCACTACCGCTGCCGTAGTTCCAGCCACAACCCCTATAGCTGCACCCATTCCAGCATTGCCAGCAATTGCACCAATCGCAGCACCGAGGCCAGCGCCTCCTAAAATTCTCTTGGGTGATCGGCCGCCGCTGCTTTTTCCGCTGACTTGATAGTCGCTGCTAAGAAGCCGGATAAGCCGTGCCGTTGAGCACGATCTCAGTCAGCTCCAACCGGAGTTCGGATTTGCCCGCCATGCGCCCTGCTTTCTTGGATTGGGCGAGTCGGCCATACACCTTGGTTCCCGCCTGGGCTACAACTACACCATCCACCTCGAGGTTAGTTTCGAGGCTGGCGGAGAAACGAGACCCGACGGCGTTCTTACTCGAGTCCACCGTATCAATCATCCGTTCGAGGAGCGAGGGGCCCGCTGGCACCGTCACCATCTTTCGCTGCGCCAGAATCGGGTTGACCAGAACTACCGCGGCACATGCCAAAAGCGCAGCTGGGAGCATTCCGCTATGTTGCTTTCCTGAATTTCGCATCATTTGTCCCCTTCCCTGCTAGGCGTCAGTTCGATGCCGTTTGCACCACTGGCAGACTGGCGGAAATCTGAAGGTCAATGATGTGCTGGATCTGATTTTCGACAAGGAAGAACTTGGCGGCTTGTGTGGCAGAGAGCTGAGCTTTCATCTTGTCGAAATGCTTCTTCTTCAAGATGGCCCGCTGTGCTTCGAGCTCAAATGCTTTGCTCATGAGGGCGTCGGCCTGCTCATTCGTCAGGTTTTCGTAGTTTCTTGCATAGTCAACGATGAGCTTCATACGGCCATCGCCGATTGTGGTTGGTTCGGCATCATATTGTTGAAAAATGGGCCAAAACCTTCGTTGCGTCGGAATCGTTGAACTGCATAATGGCATTAATGATGTCTTTTCGCTCAGCTTTAATATCGGCCCTAAGCAACGTAACGTACCCGCGAAAGTTTTGCTCTCGCGCATCGAAGCTTTCTTCCTGTGCGCGTCCGATAGATGCCGCAACCGCCGCCAAGGCAATTATCGCTATGACCATAACTGTCCTTGTTGAATTCATGCCACTACAGCTTTCCAGTCTCCCGCTCGTTTCAGGGATTGTTCTGGAGAACCTCTCAGAGCCTGTTGGACACCTGCCACTGTCGCACGATGGACTATGTTTTATTAACTGTCAGAATTTACAGTGAGACGATGCACCAAGATGTGCTGCGCAAGTCCTCCCGGAGATATGAGACGTAGGAAGGTCCCGCAGTATTCTGGGGAAACTCTGGAACTGCCTTCCTTGGCGATCTCAGAACCGTTTCCCTATCCAACTCCGACTCTGCCTGTCACTTCTGCCAGTGTGCCGCGCATAAGACACGGAATAGTCTCTCCGGAGAGCACTTAGGGACAGCACAGCTCCGGGAAGAGGGTTTACGGCTTTGACCCAGCGCGGGTCATCTCCTCGCAGCAACCAGAGAGCGAACAATTGCAAAGCCTTTGATCGGCTTGCTGTCTGCCTCATAGTCACCTTTTTTTTCATCCCCTTTGAATTATTCTTGGACGAAATTCACGCGCAAACTGCCGTCCCCCGAGTGCCCGCAGCGCACTTCAACCCTTCGAGCGGTGTTAGGCCGTGGCAGCAGAAAGAAACTCCCGAAATCTCTCCGAAGCCATCAGAGGATCAAGGAATTGCCTTGCCTAAGATCGCTGACCGGGCAGAGGAAATGGATCGCCTGCTGCGCGAAATCAGTAACCAGCTCACACCAAAATCTGAACTTATTGAAACAGAAAGAAAAACGGCAGAACACAGCGAAGAGATTCGTCGACGAGCGCTGCAAACCAAGGAACTTCTAGTGGGTACTCTCACGCCGCTGGAACTAGAAGACGAACAGCGGTACTGGCGCTCTCGAAGTCTCGAGTATGGGGAAGAACGTCGACTCCTAACGCTGCGCGCCGCTAAACTGGTAGAGCAAATTCAAATCCTCGAAGCCCAACAACCAGAGTGGCTGGCCACCTGGATCCGCATTCGTGAATCCCCTGGGATTGAATCAGTTGTCGAGCGCACCAAAGGGCAACTGGATAAGATTCAAGCAGCAAAGTCGCTGGCGCAAGAGCAGCTGAATATTGTGCTTACGTTGCAAAATGAGGTCGCTCAGCAGGACCAGCAAATCTCGGATATCTTGATCCAGGTCCGTGAAGCTCGCAACGGGGAACCTACACGCCTCTTGCAGCCAAATGGTCTCCCTCTATGGAATGCTCACCGACTGCCCCAACTGGATCAAAACGCAGGACCCGTCTTTCAGGGTTCCTTTGATCGGTCGTTCACAACAGCTAGGGAGTTCCTGCGGACTCGCAAGCTCGCCATGCTTTCAATCGTCGGGGCTTATCTTTTGGCACTTCTCGTCGTTTTCAAACTGAGGCCCTACGCGGCGCGGAGGACACCGCTGGACGTCACATCTGAGGCTTCACACGTGTTGGGTCGTCCATTCTCTATAGCGCTTTTGCTAACCCTGATCGGCACCATGAAATTTGTTGCCTCTATTCCCATCGGACTCGCATTCGTGTTTTACCTCGCGTATATGATTCCGGTATTGCGAATCCTGGCCCCATTGGTCGAGCCCAGAGCGCGGATCTTTCTCTATGTTCAAGCTACACTCTACGGGCTCGAAGGTGTCTATCTGTTAGTTCAGCTTCCACCTCTTCTAAGGCGCGAGCTCTACGCTGTGCTTGTTCTCCTAGCGCTGATCAGTCTCGTGTGGCTTGTACGTCCATCGAAAATGTCTCAAGCTATGGTGCCACGCCCGGGCCAGCAAATGCTGGTGATCGGGATTCGAGGGGCTCTTCTATTGCTTGCCGGGTCTCTCCTTGCCAACATAATCGGGTTTGTTTCTCTGTCTCAAGTTTTGGGGTTGACTGCCTTGGTTGGCCCTTTCGTGGCCAGCGCCCTCTATTGTGGGGCGCGAGTCCTAGCTTTGATTCTTGGCGTTGTCCTGCGCACTCATTGCGCACGAGCAGTGCTGAACCTGCGCGTTGACGCAATAGAGCAGTGGGGTAGCCGCCTCCTCATATTCGGCGCCTCATTGTTCTGGTTGAAGCTGATGCTACAACTAGTCACATTCTACGACAGCGTAATAGAGGTCTCGACGAAACTGCTTAGACATCCCATTTCTCTTGAAAAAATCCATTTCACCCTGGGGGATGCGCTTGGCGTGCCACTCACACTGCTCGGTGGCTACTTTTTCGCTAGCGCCTTCACTTTTCTCCTGAAGAACGTCGTACTTCCAAAATTGCCTTTGCAGCGTGGCGTGCCTTACGCCATTTCTACGATAACCTATTATGTTCTTCTCTTCCTGGTTGTCCTGGCAGCTTTGTCTGGCGCGGGTATCGAGCTAAACAAGTTTACCGTGCTCACCGGCGCCCTAGGCGTGGGGCTCGGATTCGGTTTGCAGAATATCGTGAATAACTTTGTTTCCGGATTGATTCTGCTCGTCGAGCGGCCCATTCACGTCGGGGATACAGTGGACGTCGGCGGGTTGGTTGGCATTGTTCGCCGGATCGGCGCACGCTCCAGCACAGTCGTAACATTTCAGGGTGCTGAAGTGATTGTTCCCAATAGCAACCTGCTTTCGAACCAGGTCATTAATTGGACCCTGTCCTCACAGTGGCGGCGTGTCGACGTGCCCGTCAGAGTTGCGTACGGCACAGATCCTGAAAGAGTGATCAAGCTGCTCGTTGCCGTGGCCGAATCTCATCCGGGAGTCTTACTTGATCGACCTCCGATGGCCTTCTTCATGGGATTCGGCGAAAGCGCACTGAACTTTGAACTGCGCTTTTGGTCTGCCTGGCAGGATACCTGGTTTCAGCTCCAAAGTGATGTGACGGTCGCTGTCGCCAAAGGCTTGCGAGAGGCTGGCATCGAAATCCCCTTTCCTCAGCGAGATTTGCACCTGCGCAGCTTTGACGCATCTATGGCAGAAAACGCGTCAGAAAAAGACATTCGCGCCACGTCTACGGACGATTCGTCGGATACTGGTGCCCCGCCGAATGATCCGTTTCAGCTGAAGAAACACGAGACTGGCTCCTTGCCACAATAAAAGGAAGGCAGTCAATGTAATCCATGCAAGAGTGAGAATGACGGCGATACCTAGCAGAACCGTGGATGCTTCCTCCACCAAATACGGGACCAATCGTTGCCAGCCTGCAACGATGAACGAAAGGGCGGCAAGGATCATCAGTCTGGCCTTCCATCTCACGTTTGGCCCATTCGGTTCGTCTGGAGGGCCCCGGATTGCTGGCTAGACAGACGATTGGGGCAACTGGTTGTTTGCACCTTTCATCGTGGAGTTGATCAGTCATGTGAATAACTGTCTCTTTTGCCAGCGTTACTGATTACCGCTGCATTGCATATTATAGTGATTAACAGAGCGATTCTGCGTCTAAGATCAGTCTGCTGTGTTCAGTCGTTGGCGCTCAAAGCTGTCAGAAGTTACAGTGTACGCGGCAGGTGTGTTCCTCATAGCGTTCCCAATGTGTGGGTGAATACATGACGCGACCTCGAATCATGTTGGCCGATGACCACACTATTCTTGTGGAAGCATTCCGCAAACTCTTAGAGCCTCACTTCGAAGTAGTGGGTACTGTGTCTGATGGACGTGCCTTGCTGGAAACGGCGCCACAGCTCAAACCAGACGTGATCATCGTGGACATTGGCATGCCGCTCATGAATGGCCTGGAAGCTGCTTCGAGATTGAAGGAACTGATTCCCGCAGTAAAGCTCATTTTCCTTACGATGAATGAAGACCCCAACTTGGCAGTAGAAGCGATGCGCCGGGGAGCGTCCGGTTATCTGTTAAAGAGCTCAGCAGCTTCAGAATTGATCCGCGCGATCCAAATGTCTTTGAAGGCAAAGCCTTACATTACCCCCAAGATAGCCCGGGGGATGCAGCGGGCGTTCATCAATAATCCGGGGCCAAGAGCACGGGCAAAAACTCTGACTCCTCGGCAGCGTGAGGTCGTGCAACTCTTAGCCGAGGGAAAATCTATGAAGGAAGTCGCCGATGTCCTGAACGTGACGCCGCGGACCGTAGCGTTTCACAAATACCGGATAATGGAAGAACTGAGCCTCAAGACGAACGCGGACTTGATTCAATTTGCAATCAAGTCGCGCATTCTCGTCACCTGATCACGTTGCTGGGCTTCTTGAACGTTTGTGTCTTTGCGTTTCCACCCGGTCACCAGTCGATGAGTCCATGCGGATCAAACAAGGGTCTAAGAGCGACGCACACCAGTAAAGTCTGTCACTTTTGACAGTTATTGCGCTGCGGCAGAAGGCCTAAGTTAGCCTGCGTCGAGGACGGACGAGCATTTAAATCCAGAAATGAGGAGAAACGAAATGAGAGTAAGAGGTCTACTAGCTTTGGGAATTGTTTTGCTGTTCGGAACGGCCGCGTTCGCTCAGGATTACGCCAAGGTAGAAGTTCCCTTGGATTACTCCTACATGCGATTCAATCCGGAGAATAGCCACATCATTAGCGGTCTTTCCCTGAACGGCGGGGGAGGCGGGGTGGCAGTTTACATTAATCATTGGATTGGAATCCAAGGGGACTTTCAGGGTTATGGCAGCTTCAACAGGACCTTCGTTTTCCCTGCAACCGCTAATAGCCCTTGCCCCGCAGGTTGTAACGTGAAGGCCAGCGGAAATCTGTTTACCTACAACGTGGGTCCTGTCCTGAAATATCGGGCGGAGCACTTTGAGCCCTTCGTAGAAACCCTGTTCGGCGGAGCTCATTCAAATACCTACCAGAATCTGCAAAAGGCTTGTACAGGCACCTGCACCACTACTGCAAGCCCGAGCAACAATGGTTTTGATTTCGTCATTGGCGGAGGTATCGACATCCCCTTGAGCAAGTCGATCCTCATCCGGCCAGCGCAGTTTGATTTTGTTCTAACTCGCTTTGGAAACAGCTTTACTAATGGCAACAACAACCAGAGCAACTTCCGGTACAACGCTGGCATCGTTTTCCGCTTCTAGTTGGGAATCGTTGTTTTCACACCTCTAAGAGGCTGCGGATGGAAGATCGGGACGCCCTTCGCAGCCTCTCGCTATTGCTCCTCTGATAGCGCCAGGCGACCCGCACCCATAAGGCTGCCTTTGTTCGAAACCAACCTTCCTCCGGACTCTGGTAGTTTTGACAGGTCCGACGACTACCACTGAAAACATATGCTTCCCCAACCGAACCACAACAGGGGTTCGGCTCGAGGCCTCACCCCTGAGGCGCGTCAGTGACTTCTAGCATTCCATCTCGGGCCGGACCCCTATCAATGCGGGTATTGACGTCACTTCCCTTGCTCGGAAAATGCTCGTTCTGTTAAGAAAAGCAGGCCTACGCGTCTGGGCCAGACCTTGCATTCAGGCCTAGACTGCCTGCCTAGCGCTTGGAAATTTGTCTGTCAGTTTTGCCAGTGTTGCAGTTACAGCCTTGCCTGTAAGGTCAAATTGTTGATTGAAGTTGACCGTTCGCGTGTGGGAGGTGGATCCAATGAGGCATCGAGTGTTCGGAACTGTCTACGGCATACTTGGCAGCTTGAGTCTACTCAGCGTGGCCGCTTTTGCACAAGACCTTAACCCCGGTAAACTGAAGATAACGGTTCACCCAAAGCAAGCGTACACATTCGTCGACGGAAAAGCGATCGGTCCCCACAACCGGACGATCAAGCTCGATGTCGGAACCCACCATTTGGTTGTGGCGAACTACGGCTATAAATTTGTTGAGCGGGACATCTCCATTGATTCACATCAGACTCTCCCCTTGGATATACAACTGGAGCCAGCAGGTGGAGACGTGCCCGGCCCACGAGGACGTATCCAAATCGAGGTTGGGATGAGGCGCGCGGGTGATGCGGCTGTTCTGATGAACGGTAATAAACCTCAGTACTTCGTTGGACACGTCGACGAGTTCAACAACGACATTATCAAACACCAAGAATTGGTCGTGCCGCCAGGCAGGCATGAGCTGACGGTCACAAGATATGGCAAGGAGCTGTGGTCCGGCTTGGTCACGGTTGGGGCCAATCAGCGGGTGATTGTCGACATCTCAAATGGAAAACAAGTCGTTAAAGATTGGCCGCGTGGATCAAGTGATCTCGGCGGTGGCGTACAACGCTTCAGGGCGGGAACTGCTAGTGCCACAGTTGCCGTCGCGCCTGTAAGCGGAACGGTTTCGGCCAATCCGCCAAATATCAACTGCAACCAAAACACTCAGTTGGCTTGGACCTCGAGTGAAACCGTCGAGGCCGATATGAGTGGTCTGAGTCCCGTTCCGACGACAGGCGAAAGAACAGTTTCACCCCGACAAACCACTGTGTATGAACTGACGGCTACGGGCCCAGGGGGAGCAACCAAACCGAGCACTACTGTCGAAGTGAACACCACCGTGCAGTCTTCCCTGAGCGCCTCGCCGACCGACGTGCGTTACCGCCGCATCGGCGACAAGGTCATTGAGCAGGGAAACACAACACTCAACTGGTCGTCATCCAACTCCGATGCAGCTACCCTTGTCCCGGTCGGGTCCGTGGACAGCACGGGCACCAGATCTCTAACGCTCAGTCCAACACAGACCGGCAACGGCCCCGTGGATGAGGAGTTTAAGTACACTCTGACAGCTACGAACGTTTGTGGCGGATCCGATACAAAAACTGTAGCGGTGCGCTTGAAGGGTTCCATCGAACCAATTCCGGGTGTCCTGCTCAACAGTGTCTTCTTTCCTACGGACTATCCTACGAAAAAAGACCCATCGCTTGGACTTGTTCGCAGCCAACAAGAAACGCTGCGGACTCTTGCTGATGGATTCAAAAAATACCTTGAATATGACCCGGAAGCGAAACTTGCATTGGGAGCCTTTGCTGATGAGCGTGGCGAGAATAAATATAACCGGGCACTGGCAGAATTACGGGCTCAGCGTGTGAAGGACTTTCTGGTTTCAGACGGTGTTGCCGTAGAGAAAATCGACACATCGGCCTATGGCAAAGAAAAGCCGCTTGATAAGGCGACAGTCATTGACTTGCAGGCGCGGAATCCCAATCAGACTCCGGAAGAGCGCATACGTAGCTTCCGCGCGACTTGGCTCGCTTATAACCGCCGTGTAGACATTGTTTTGCTACCCACGAATGCGGAATCTGCCCGCTTCTACCCCCAACAGGCTCCAGATTCAGGAATTCTTTGGCAGAGGCCGAAGCCTGAACGGGCTGTCATCGAAAAGAGCAATTAGATATCCCTGGAAGGCGGATCCGTTCCCGAGTTAGTCGGGCACCTACCCCACGGCCCGCTCTGCCAACAAGAACAGGCGGGCCGTCTCTGGGTATTTACCTCGAGGTCTGAGTGAACTGCCCCTCAATTAACGTGCGCTCGTATCGCTTGGCCCTCTTGCTTCTCCTCCTCTGCGGATTGCACTGGGCCTTTGCAGCCAGGCTCGTTAAGGCTCAAGAGACGAAAGTCAACGGGAGGCCGAATAGCGTTCAATTCTCGGGTCTTTCTCTTGGTGCTCTTACCATCCGAGCCTCGCGACAGGGTTACGAACCGGGAGAGGTTCAGATTGATCTGCGAAATAGCGATCGGACACTCCAAAGCGTGGAGATTGCGCTTATGCCTCGCAAATATGAAGGAAGCGGGACACCCCAAGGCATTGTTGCCGCCAGTGTTCTGAAAGTCCCAGATAATTCCAGGAAAGAGTTCGAACGCGGTAGTCGCCTACTTACCGAGAAAAAGGATTTTCATCGCAGCATTTCAGCGAGCTATCAAACTGTACCCTGGGTATGCCGACGCCTATTTTCTAATGGGAACGGCACAAACGCAGACGAGTGCCGCTTCTGGCGCGGAAGCCTCGTTGCGGAAGGCGATCGCACTGGATGCGCGTTTCATTGCTCCGTACTATCCTTTGGCGCTCCTACTGTTTGCACAACAGCGCTACGCTGAAGAAAAGGAGCTTCTTCTTGAGGCGCAAAAACTAGATGCAACCGACTGGCGATGGCCTTTTGAACTTGCTCGCTGTCTCGCGCAACAAAGTCAGTGGGAAGGTGCACTGCGGTACGGTGTGACGGCCAGTGGGAGCGCTAATGCTCCTCCAAAGGTTCATTTATTGCTGGCCGATATTTATGCGAATTCTGGTAGACCCCGTGAGGCGGTCGCGGAACTCGAACTTTTCGTCAAACTTGACCCAGAGAGTTTCTATATGAAACGCGTACGCGAAGTCCTTAACGTTCTTCGCCAGCGCTCCGCTGCCTCTGCTTTCCCATCTTCAGAACCTCATTGAGAAGGCCCAAGAACCACAATAATCACGATACTCCGACTGCGAGTGTTAGCTAGGTTCTGGGGACTTCGCCCATGCACTCTCCTGTCAAATTTGACAGGTGCAAGCTCCTTGGGTAACCGCTACAAATTGTGCCCGTGAGCGACTATAGGTGCGAATCCTGAATAGTGCAAATCAACAGCTGAGGAAACACGATGCCGTCTATGCAGGAAGGAATTGCTCACTCGAGATTTGATTCCTGGACAGCGATGGGCTTGTTCGCAATCGCCCTGTTTCTGTTCTCGACTTTGTCTTGGTCGCAAGAACACGACATGGGCAATATGCCGGGAATGAATATGAACGCGCCGACAGCACGCGAAAACCCCGCGCAAGCGGCCAAGCATTTGGCGGACAAACAAGAAAGTGAGTTCAATCATCGTCTGGTTGGGTCCTTTGTTATTGTCGCAGGGATTTTCATCTTCCTGGAGAGCTACTTGGCGACACGCTGGTCCCTGATGCGCTATGTTTGGCCTATGTGCTTCGTCGCTGCCGGGCTCTTTGTCCTGGTCTTTAGTGACACTGAGATTTGGC
>WNFP01001557.1_pt1 | contig 18010 bp, 14 predicted proteins | sample 5400201 | NCBI WGS metagenome assembly WNFP01 (sample SAMN13153355, study PRJNA577476) | soil metagenome | isolation source: 115 cm saprolite under Madrone tree | place: USA:California | collected 2016-06-14 | reverse complement strand
ATGTCACCGTCGACGCCAATGCCCAGACCGAGGGCGATAGCGTGGCGAGTGCATGCGCCGAGGCTGAACTCCAGGCCAGCTCCGGCGACGTTACGGTCAACGGCAACATCCAGCTCACGGCGATAGCGAATCAACTCAACACCAGCGGCGGCGAAGGCGCGTTCGCCAACGCCAATCTCGGCGTCGACGCCTCCTCCGGCAGCATCAACGTCAACGGCAACATCGGGGTCAATGCATTCGCCAAGGCATTGGACGGCGGCAGCGTCAGGGCCTGTGCCAATATCGATCTATTCGCCAGCTCTGCCATCAGCGTCGCCGGTTCGATTCACGGCAATGCGCGGGCCTCCGGCAATAGCGCGGACGTTAAGGCCAATGCCTTCGTCAGCCTGGAAGCCAGCTCGGCGGTGCATGTCGGCGGGAACATCGAAGTCGATGCGCTCGCCAATGGCGGGACGTCTGCCTACGGCAATACCTGGGCCATCGCCGATCTGCAGGTCGATGTCGACAGCGGCAGCGTGACGATCGGCGGAAATATCGCCGTGGATGCGAATGCCCAGCACGCCGATGGCGAGGGCGGTGCCGGCGCGCTCGCCAATGCCAATATCGAAGGCTCGAGCGGCGTCCGCATCGACGGCAACATCTCGGTGACAGCCGAGTTGAAGACCAATGCGGTGAGTTCTGCGGCTTCCCCCTTCTTCGTCGGCGACGAGGGCACGCAGTACATCTACCCCTACTGGGACATTGCCCAACTGCACGTCGGCGCCAGCTCCGGCAACGTGTCGATCGGCGGCGCGGTACGCGTGGTTGCCAACGCCGAATACGACAAGACCGGCTTTTCCCCGTACGTGGGAGCCAGCGTCAACGCCATCATTGAGACGAGTAGCGGCAACGTGACGGTTCATGGCCCAATTCTGGTGCAGGCCAATGCCGTATCCGCCGGCAACAGCGGCGGGTCGGTCTCCGCCTGGGCCAGTGCCTTCGTCGGCGTCACCAGCGGCAGAGGAAACGTCGATGTCGGCAACGTGACGGTGAAGGCGACGGCTTCTGCCAATGGCTTGAACACGGGCCAGTCCGTCACTGCCGAGGCAAATCTCGAACTCCAGGCCGGCTCCACCGCCGGCAACGTGTCCGCTGGCTTCCTCGATGTCCGGGGCGAAGCGATCTATCTCGGCTCGCGAGATGAATCCGCCTACGCCAGCGCCAACATCTACGTGCATGCCGACGCAGGTAACGTCAGGATCCAGGGTGCCCGCGCCCTTGCGGACGGCGATGTGCTCGGCACCGGTACGGGCGATGCCTCCGCCAATGCCCTGATCGACCTCGATGCCTCCGGCAACATCAATGTCGGCACAGGCGGGTTGTTTGCCGATGCCGACGCCCTTGCAGCAAATGCGAGCCACGCCATCGCCAGTGCTGTCATCGAGGCGGATGCCGGTTCGGGCGGAATCGGGGGCGTGTTCATCCAGGGCAACGTGATCAGCGTGGCCACGGCGATAGGCGGCGCTGCCACGTCGAACAGTGCCTATGCAAACGTCCATCTGGCCGCCGGCGGCGGCACGGAGTTCGGCAACGGCACGGGCAGCTTCGGCAACGTCGCCGTCATCGGGAATATCGGCGCCTTTGCTTACGCCGACGTCGCTTCCGACAAGGCGACTGCCTCGGTGGAGATCTTCGCGCGCAACAACATCTTCATTATCGGCAACGATCCGATCGCCTCGGCGCGCAGCGGTCCAAGCGGCTCGGTCTTCGCCTTCCGGCAGGCGCATTTCACGACCAACTCCACGGCGTTCGGGCCTGGCGGCCGGTCCATCGCCGACATCGACATCCGGGCGGGCGATCAGGTCATCGTCGACCCGGCGTCGAGCTTGACCCATATCGAGGCGCTCTTCGCGCTGCCGACCCATACGCCGACGCTGGACCCCAACGGCCTGACCATCATTCCGCTATCCATCGACGGTAAGGGCTGCGGCGTGCTGGGCGAGGCAGGGGCCGATCAGAATGCGGTGAACAAGGGCAAGGAATGCCACAAGTCGCCGATCAACGTCTCCGATCTGACGGATGTGACGCCTTGAGGAGCGGGATGAGTGAGGAGCCAGTGCGTCGGATGGAGCCAAGGGGGATGTTCGGAATGATAAAGCGGCATCGTGGAAGGATCGGGGCGGGGGTGGCGCTGGCCTGCGGGCTGGGGCTGCTGATGCCCACGCTGGCCTCGGCGCAATCGGCCGCCCAGCGCTTTCCCGGAGTTATCGACCGGCCGGTGCCGGAAGTGCCGCTGCCGCCCGCGCCCCGGGCGCTGCCGCCGCTGGGCGGCACGCCCACGCCCGAGAGCGTGCCCGATGCCAATGCGCCCATACCCACGATCACCAGCGTGCAGTTCAGCGGCAACGCCGTGCTCTCCACTGCCCAGCTGCAGAAAGTGGCGGCGCCCTATCTCAACCGTCCGCTGACCCGGGGCGACCTGGCGAAGTTCAAATACGACATCGCCAAGCGCTATTACGCATCCGGCTACATCCTGGTGCGGGTGGTGACGCCGCCGAACCAGGATCTGAGCAAGGGCGTGCTGAACGTCACGGTCTATGAAGCCAAGATCGAGAAGATCGAGACGGGCAAGGACGCCGCGGTGCGCCCCTTCATCACCCGGGCGATCACCTCGGAAGTCCGCCCCGGTTCGGTGTTCAACGAGACGGACGTCGAATCGATGGTGCGCGACCTGGACGATCTGCATGGCGCCAAGGCCTCGGTGAACCTGGTGCCGGGCAGCCAGGTGGGAACCACGGATCTGGAGGTCAAGGTCGAGAAGACCAACGACTTCCAGCAGCAGGTCTCGGTCAACAACTACGGCTCCAAGCTGACCGGGGAGTGGCTGTTCAACGGCAACTTCCAATACGGCAACCTGCTGGGCCTGGGCGAGCTCTATACATTCGACTTCACCCATTCCGATTCCAGCCTGTTGACGGTCCGGGGCGGGATCCAGACGCCGATCGGCTTCCGCAACGTGATCCTGGATACCAGCTATCTCTACAGCAACTCCAACATCGGCGACCGGCTTGCGGTGCTGGGCTCCGAGGGCACGACGGATCAGTTCAGGATCGGGCTGTCGAGCGCGCTGCTGAACACGGCCAGGCAGAAGATCACGGTTCGGCTTGGCTTCGATGCCGGGCATTTCCAATCGAGCATCCTGGACGGCACGCCGGAGTCCGACGACAAGACGCGCCACGTGACCCAGGACATGAACTATCTGCTGCGGCTGGCCAATACGACGGTATATGCCGCCTTGCAGCTATCCGAGGGCGTCAGCGCCTTCGACGGCAGCTCGGAAGGCGATACGTTGCTGAGCCGGGCGGGAGGCAACCCCGATGCCTTCATCCTGCGCCCGACATTGTTTGCCCGCCAGAACCTGTGGACCAACGGCTCGGTCAAGGGCCTGGTCTCGGGCCAGTATTCGGGCAGCACGTTGCTGGCCTCCGACCTGTTCGCCATCGGCGGCTATGGCAGCGTCCGGGGCTTCCAGCCAGCGGAGGAGACGGGCGAGAGCGGCATGCAGGTTTCGATCGCGCTGGAGCAGGAAGTGCTCCAGCGGGAGGGCTGGGGCGTGTCGGTCGGCCCATGGTTCGACGGCGGCTGGGTGTGGAACAAGGTCCCCGGTGCCGCGGTGGACGATGCGCTGTACAGCGTGGGCCTGGGGGGCGAGCTGCACACCAACATCACCACGCTGGGCGATACCGCGCTGCGCCTCGACTGGGCCCATCCGGTGGGCAGCTACAACGACACCACCATCTCGAGCGACACCTTCTATCTGCAGCTGTTGCAGGATTTCTAGCAACGGCGTAATGACATAGCCGGGCTGAGTTGCGATGGCGGGCCGCCCATTCAGGGCGGCCCGCCGCGCTTTTCCTTGATGATTCTTATGAGGCGACGATGGGTGTGACGCTGACGCTGAAGGATACGGATCTGCCGACGTCGCCGGCATTCGTCGAATTCCTGCACACGGACCTGACCGGCGGCGAGTTCTATGCCGGCAGCTGGCATGCCCAGGACGAGGAGAGCCTCGCCTCCAACGACGGGCGCTTCGAGAACCTGCGCGAGAAGATCACCTTCGTGCTGGGCAAGCCTGAGGGACGTCAGCGGGTGCTGCAATCCTATCGCTATTTCAAGGAGATGCTGACCGGCCGGCCGGATACGTTGAAAAGCATCCAGCGCTATCGCTTCTTCTTCGTCATCGGGATTCCGCGCACCGGCGGCACCTATATGACCAAGCAGCTCTTCCGCGGCGCCGGCATGGATTACAAGAAGGTCCAGAACGCACTGGCCCATGACGGCTTTCCCCATCTGGGAACGCTCGCCTTCCAGGAGCAGGGCGGCAACATCCACACCAGCGGCCTGCTGCAGATGGCCGAGTATCTTACCATGGTGGATCTCTATTTCACCAAATACGGGCGGCTTGCCTACAACGGCGGCATCGTGGTCCCGAAGAAATTCACCAAGGGCGTCTACAGCTTTCCCCTGATCCACGAGGTCATCGGCAACAACGCCGAATACATCATCACGCTACGCCATCCGCTCGCCATGATCCAATCGGTCCTGGACAAGAGCGGCGGCATGCCGAAGGGCGGTGCATTCGTCGTGCGCAGCGCCATCGAGCGCTGGGCGCTGGACGACTGGATGAAATGGGGCGTGCCCGAGGCGACGGTCAAGAAGATGAGCTATCTCGACGTCTTCCTGGGCTACTGGAAGCGCTATCACTATCAGATCGCCATGGAGGCGATCCCGACCATGGCCTGGACGCATCTGCTGCCCTATGGGGGCGCCTCCATGACGGGGGCGGTGAAGAAGTTCTATTCCGGCTTCGGCACGAACATGGAACCGGAGCCCTTCAAGGAAGCGCCCAAGCCGGATTTCGGCGCCCAGGAGAACCAGAAGGGCGATGCCGTGGTCCAGCAGGTCGCCGCATTCTGGAAGAGCCTCGGCCTGACCTTTCCCCTGGACGGCGTGCTCGAGCGGAATTGATTGCCTTGAAAAGCCGCGAAATCCGTCTGAAGCGCCTGCCCCAGGGCCTGCCCGCCGCCGCGGACTTTGAAATTGCCGAGGTCGAATTGGCGCCGCCCGGCCCCGGCGAACTGCTGGTCCGCAATCTGTGGCTCACCGTCGATCCCTATATGCGCGGGCGCATGACGGGCAAGGACAGCTACATTCCGTGCTTTCGCATGGGCCAGACCCTGGAAGGGGGCGCCATCGGCCGGGTCGTGGCATCCGGCGGCCATCCCAAGTTTCAGATCGGAGACCTGGTTCGTTCCGATCGCGGCTGGCGCGAGGCGTTCCGATCCGAAGGCAGGGGCTTGGAAAAGATCGACCCGCGGCAGGGGCCCGCCCAGGCGTTTCTGGGGGCGCTGGGCATGCCCGGGCTGACCGCCTACGCAGGTCTTTTGACCCATGGCCGCCCCAAGCCGGGCGAGACGGTCTTCGTCTCGGGCGCCGCCGGGGCCGTGGGCGGCATCGTCTGCCAGATCGCCAAGATCAAAGGCTGCCGCGTGGTCGCCTCGGCCGGCTCGCCGGCCAAGATCGAGTGGCTGCGCGGCGCGGCAAAGGTGGACGCCGCCATCGACTATCGCGCCAGCCCCGATCTGGACGCCGCATTGGCGGCCGCCTGCCCGGAGGGAATCGATATCTATTTCGACAATGTCGGCGGCGAGCATCTTCAGGCCGCGCTTGGCCGCATGCGCCAGCACGGTCGCATCGTCGTGTGCGGGGCGATCAGCTGCTACAACGATGACCATCCCATGCCGGGGCCGAACAATCTGTCCCTCGTCTTCGCCCGGCGCCTCACGCTCCAGGGTTTCATCGTCACCGACCATTGGAATCAGATGCCGCAGTTCCTTGCCGAGATGGCCGGCTGGATCGCCGAGGGGCGGATGGTGTGGCAGGAGACGGTGGTCGACGGGCTGAAAGCCATGCCCGACGCCTTCGTCGGCCTCTTCCGCGGCGACAATCTCGGCAAGATGCTGGTCCGCCTGCCCGAGTAGGGCGGGGCCTGCTTCAGCAGGGCAATAGCGGCCACCCCCTCCCAACCCTCCCCCATCAAAGCGCAAACCTTCGGTTTGCAGGGGGAGGGAGTAGTAAGGGCGCGTTGCTACAAATTCCGCGGGCCGCTCTTTCTTCTCCCTCCCCCTGCGGGCCGAAAGGCCCGCGAGTTGATGGGGGAGGGTTGGGTGGGGGTGGCCGTGCCGCTCAGCGCTCGCCGGCCACGCGTTCCAGGTAGCAGCCGTAGTCGGTGCCCTTCAGGTCCTTCGCCAGGCGCAGCAGTTGCTCGGCATCGATGAATCCGCGCAGAAATGCGATCTCCTCGAGGCAGGCGATCTTCAGGCCCTGGCGGCGTTCCATGATGCGCACGAACTCGGCGGCTTCCAGCAGCGATTCATGGGTCCCGGTGTCGAGCCAGGCGAATCCGCGGCCCAGCTTCTCCACTTTCAATGTGCCGGCATCCAGATAACGGCGGTTGACGTCGGTGATCTCCAGCTCGCCCCGCGCCGAGGGCCGCACCTGGGATGCGATGTCGACCACATGACGATCGTAGAAATAGAGCCCCGTGGCAGCCCAGTTCGATTTGGGCTTTTTCGGTTTTTCCTCGATGGAGACAGGCCGGCCGGTCCCATCGAACTCGACGACGCCATAGCGCTCCGGATCGTCGACCCAATAGGCGAAGATGGTGGCGCCCTCGGCAGTCTCGCCCGCGCGCTGCAAGATCTCGCTCAACCCCGGGCCGAAGAACAGATTGTCGCCCAGAACCAGTGCCGCCGGCGCGCCGGCCAGGAATTCGCGGCCGATGATGAAGGCCTGGGCCAGGCCCTCCGGGCGCGGCTGTTCGGCATAGGCGATATCGATGCCCCATTGCGCGCCGTCGCCCAGCACCTCGCGATACCGGCTCACATCCTTGGGCGTGGTGATGACCAGGATCTCGCGGATGCCGGCCAGCATCAATGTGGAGAGCGGGTAATAGATCATCGGCTTGTCGTAGATCGGCAGCAGCTGTTTGCTGACGGCATATGTGACGGGATAAAGCCGCGTGCCGGCGCCCCCCGCCAGGATGATTCCCTTCATGCCGTGGCCGCCTCCCGGGCCGCGATCTCCGTCAGGCAGCGGGCCAGGCTTTCCCGCCAGGGCCGGCCCGCCACGCCATAAAGCCGTCGGAATTTCGCCCCGTCCAGCACGGAGTTGGCCGGCCGGCGCGCTCGCGTGGGATATGCGGATGTGGGGATGGCAACCAGCTTCGGCTGCGGCCCCTCAGCCAATTCGAATATCGCCTGGGCGAAGCCATGCCAGCTCGTGGCGCCGGCGCCGCAGAAATGAAACGTGCCGAATTCGCCGCTGCCGGCCAGAAGGCGCCCGCTCGCCGCGACGATGGCCCGCGCGAGTTCGGAGGCTGCCGTGGGGCAGCCCCGCTGGTCGTCGACCACGCGGATCTCGCCGGATTCGCGCGCCAGGCGCAGCATGGTACGAACGAAATTCTTTCCTTCCGGCGCATAGATCCAGGCGCTGCGCAGAATCACATGGGCGGGCAGCATGGCGCGCACGGCCTGCTCGCCCGCCGCCTTGCTGGCGCCGTAGACGGAAAGGGGATTGACGGGATCTTCCTCGACATAAGCGCCATCCTTGCCGCCGTCGAAGACATAATCCGTCGAGAGATGAATCAGCGGTACGCCGAGCTCGGCGCAAGCCTCGGCCAGCGCCGCGGGCCCGTCGCGGTTGACGGTGAAGGCGGCTTCGCGCTCGCTCTCGGCGCCATCGACGTTGGTGTAGGCCGCGGCATTGATCACCAGGTCGGGCGCGCGCTGGACGATCGCGCGGGCCACGGTCTTCGGCTCGGCCAGATCGATCTCGTCGCGGCCGTAGCACGACAGGCTGACGCCCTCAGGCCAGCCCGCCTCGGCCAGCGCGCGCGCCACCTGCCCGCGATGGCCCACTACCAGCACGCGGCTCATTCGATCCTCATGAATTGAACCTCATTGACCCAGGCCAATGCGCTCGCCGCCATACCGTCCCCGCAAGGCACGCTCGTGCCAATCGCGGTTTTCCAGGTACCAGCGCACGGTCTTTTCCAATCCGCTTTCGAAGACTTCCCGGGCCTGCCAGCCGAGTTCGCTTCGCGCGCGGCTGGCGTCGATGGCGTAGCGCAGATCGTGGCCCGGCCGATCGGTGACGAATTCGATCAGGCGGTCGCGCGATTTCTTGTCGGCAGCCGGTCGCAGCCGATCCAGGATCGTGCAGATGGTCCGCACCACCTCGATGTTCGAGCGCTCGGCCTCGCCGCCGAAATTGTATTTCTCGCCGGGCCGGCCCTTCTCCAGCGCCAGGCACAACCCACGCACGTGATCTTCCACATGCAGCCAGTCGCGCCGATTCAAGCCCTGGCCATAGACGGGCAAGCGCTTGCCGGCGAGCGCGCTGACGATGGTGAGGGGGATCAGCTTTTCGGGAAATTGATAAGGTCCGTAGTTGTTCGAGCAGTTGGTGACGATCACCGGCAGGCCATAGGTGTGGTGCCAGGCGCGCGCGAGGTGATCGGCCGCGGCCTTGCTGGCCGAATAGGGGGAGTTCGGTCGATAGGCCGTATCCTCGCGGAACAGGCCCTCGGTCCCCAGGCTGCCGTAAACCTCGTCGGTCGAGACGTGGATGAAGCGAAAATCATTCTGCGCGATCTCGCTCAATCCGCGCCAATGGTCGCGGGCGGCTTCCAGCAGCCGATAGCTGCCGACCACATTGGTTTCGATGAAGGCGGCAGGGCCATCGATGGAGCGGTCGACGTGGCTTTCGGCAGCCAGATGAAACACAGCATCGGGGCGATACTGCGTGAATATCCGGCACAAGGCCGCGGCATCGCAGATATCGGCCTTCTCGAAGCGATAGCGGTTGTGGCCGGCAATCGGCATCAGTGAATCGAGATTGGCCGCATAGGTCAGCTTGTCGAGGTTGACGACCAACGCCTCGCTCGCCGCGATCAGGTGGCGGCAGAGGGCGGAGCCGATGAAGCCGGCGCCGCCGGTGACCAGTATCCGCTCGGCCATTCAGCGCTGCCCTTCATAGCGAAAGGGCGGGGGATCGAGGGCCGCGAGTTTCGGCAGGCGGCGGTCGCGATCGGAAAGCCGCGCGCGCGCGGCATCGACCGGCCAGGCGATGGCCAGGTCCGGATCGTCCCAGGCGATGCCCTTGTCGCAGGCGGCATCGAAGTATTCCGTCACCTTGTAGCCGACCAGGGTGTCGGGCACCAAATTGCAGATGCCATGGGCGAAGCCCTCGGGCACGAAGATCTGGTTGCCCAGTTCCGCGCTCAGTTCGACCGCCACATGGCGGCCGAATGTGGGCGATCCGCCCCGCACGTCGACCACCACATCCAGGGCGGCGCCGCGCAAAACGCCCACCAGCTTCGCCTGGGCATGGGGCGGCGTCTGGAAATGCAGCCCGCGGACGGTTCCCGCATCCCGCGACAGGGCGATATTATCCTGCAGGAACAGCCGATTGAGCCCGGCGGCTGCCAGATCGCGTGCATTGTACCACTCGCTGAAATAGCCCCGCCCATCGGCGTGGCGCTTGGGGTGATAGACCTTGACCTCCGCAAACGCGGTGGCGATTACCTTCATCGGCTGTGCTCTTTTCCTCGGGCGACGCCAAGCATTGTCGCCCGCCAAAACCCGGAAATCCAGAAATTGCAGAAGCTTGCCGCCGGTTCTGACTTCGGGGTCGTTCGGGGCGAGGGGTTGTAATGGCGGAAAAGGGGTCGTCCGGCAAGGCCCGGCCGACGGCTTGCGGCCAGCCCAGCCTGCTTCAGGCTTTCAGCGCGGGCGACAGCTCGCGGTCGGCAGCGGCGATTTCCCGGGCGATCTTGGCCGCAGCGGGACGCTGGCCAACCCTGGCATACCAGGCGCTGAGCGCCGGGACCTCGCCGAGGCCCGGCCCCTTCAGCCGCAGCGAGAAGAGGATCGTCATGAACATGGCGATATCGGCGATGGAAAACGCGCCGCAAAAATATTCCCCGGTCGCCAGCAGCGCGCCCAGTTTTTCATAGTGAACCAGAAGGGCTGCTTCCGCGCGCCGGCCCTCGGCCTCGCGCGAAAGGCGACGCTCCGGGTCACCATCCGGCGGCTCCGAGCGATACATCAGTCGCGCCACCAGCGGCAGCAGGATTTCGTCGGCCGTCAATTCGATGAGCCGCCCGCGGGCGCGTGCCTTCGGGTCCGAGGGCCACAAGGCGGGCTGCGGATAGGCATCCTCCAGATATTCGAGAATCAAGGTCGAATCGAACAAGGTCAGATCGCCGTCGATCAGCACGGGCACCTGAGATTTCGGATTGGCCGCCAGCACGGCGGGATGCTTGGGCGAATAACCCTGAGCCTGGCTGAAGGGAACCATCACACGCTCGAAGGCGAGACTCTTTTCTTGCAGCGCGATTTCCACCTTGCGCGAAAACAGACTGAGCGGACCGGAGTAGAGCTTCATGGTGGTTCCTCTTGTTGATGGGGAACAATATAGGAACATATTCGATGGTCAATGCCCATGGCGCGGCATGAACCGGCATCGGAGCCCGGTCAGGCGACCTTGTCGAGCAGTGCGACAAGGCCCTCCAGAAGCTGGGTGGGGCTGGGCGGGCAGCCGCGGATATGGAGATCGACCGGGACGGCTTCGCCGACCCCGCCCAGCACGGCATAGCCCCCCTGGAACAGCCCGCCGTCGAAGGCGCAATCGCCCACTGCCACCACCCATTTGGGGTCCGGTGTGGCGCGGTAGGCGCGCTCGAGGGCCTCGGCCATGTTCCGGGTCACCGGGCCCGTCACCAACAGGACATCCGCGTGGCGTGGCGAGGCGACGAATTTGAGGCCCAGGCGCTCGAGATCGTAATAGGGATTGTTGAGGGCATGGATCTCCAACTCGCAGCCGTTGCAACTGCCCGCATCGATCTGACGGATGGAGAGGCTGCGTCCAAGCTTCTGCCTGGCCTTCATATCGAGGTCGCCCGCCAGCGCCGCCGGCCCCCGCATGGTGACGGGCCGGCGCAGCAGATTACGGACGAGAAAGGTCCACATGGCTAGAGATCCACGCCGGCGTAAGAACAGTTGAACGATTTATTGCACAGCGGGAAGTCGGCGACGATATTGCCTTCGACCGCAGCTTCCAATAGCGGCCATTGGAACCAGGAGGGGTCGCGTGGGTGGCAACGCTGGATCCGCCCATCTGCGGCCAGGCGAACCCAGGTCATGATCTCGCCGCGGAAGCCTTCGATCAAAGCCAAGCCCTCGCCGGCCCTTGCGGGAAGTTCGATGCAAAGCGGACCTGCCGGCATAGCGGCAAGAAGCTGGTCCACCAGATCGAGGCTCGAAGCGGCTTCTTGGGCGCGAATCTGGACCCGGGCGTTCACGTCGCCTTCGGTCAGCACGGGCACGCGAAATTCCAAATCGCCATAGGGTGGATAGCCCGGGTTGCGCCGCGCGTCGTGACCGTTCCCCGAAGCGCGGCCGATATAGCCCCCGGCCCCGAAGCGATGAACCAATTCCGTTTTGACGATACCGGTCAAAACCATGCGGTCCAGCAGCGAGGATTTGCTGTCGTAGACGCGGACAAGTTCGGCCAGCCGCGGGCGCAAGTCGCGAACAAGCTCGGCAAGTTGCCCGGTACCCGCCGCGTTGAGGTCCACCCCGACGCCACCCGGCACAATGCAATCCATCATCAGGCGATGACCGAAGCAGGATTGCGCCGCGCGCAACACCTGCTCGCGCAAGGCGGAGAAATGGGCGAGCAGCAGGGGAAATGTGGCGTCGTTGCAGATCGCACCGATGTCGCCGAAATGATTGGCCAGCCGCTCCAGCTCTGCCATCAGGGCGCGCAGAAAATGAGCACGCGGCGGCGCGACAACCTCAAGCGCGGCCTCGACGGCGTGCGCGAAGGCGAGGGAGTGGCCGACCGCGCTGTCGCCGGAAATCCGGGATGCCAGACGCGCGGCCTCCGCCGGAGTCTTGTCCGCCATCTTCGATTCGATGCCCTTGTGGGTAAAGCCGAGCCGTGCCTCCAGTCGCACCACGGTCTCGCCGTTGACGTGGAAGCGGAAATGGCCGGGCTCGATGATGCCGGCGTGAATCGGGCCGACGGGAATTTGGTGCAGCACCGCGCCTTGGGCCTCGGCTGGGAGGAATTCATAGGCCGTGGCGCTGACGATCCCTGGTTCGGCGCCCGTCGGCCGGCGGCGCGGCCAGCGCCCGTGATCGAGCCAGGGCCGGACATCGGCAGCACCTTCGGCCTCCAGCCCGAAGAGGTCGCGCGCTACGCGCTCGAGGCGGGCGGCGGCCGGCCGACAGGGCGAGACGGCGGGATATCGCCGATCCGGGCAGGGCAGGCTGGCCACTGCGGCGGATGGGCCATCGCGCAACGCCAGATGCACCATGTCGCCGTCGCCCCACAACCCGAGTAGTGGGTAGTCCGCGCCCTCCAATTGGCCGAGGAGATCCAGCCAGCCTTTGCGATCCAGGATATGCCGCGGCCAGGGCCGATGGCCCGCGACCTTGGGTGCCAGACCAGCGAGAAGGGATGCGAGGTCCTGGTTCATCGGTCTATCCCAGAATCCTTGCCACGCTCTGGAACCACTGGACGAGGGCAGCGGGCAGGTGCAATCCCGCCAGCAGCACCAGCGACAAATGGGCCCAGAGAGGAACGAGGCTGGCACTCACCGGCTTGTGGGGCTGGGGCGAGGGCGCGCCGAAGGCCATGCCCTGAAGGCGCAGAATGAGCGCGCCGAATGAGACCAGCAGGCCGATCACCAGCGGCAGTGCCAACCAGGGCTGATGGGCGATGGTGGATGTGGCGACCAGGAATTCGCTCATGAAAATGCCGAAGGGCGGCAATCCTGCGATGGCGACCACGGCTATGAGGAAGCCCCAGCCGAGCGCCGGATGGCCGGTCGTCAGGCCGCGGATGTCGGCGATCTTCTGGGTATCCTTCACCTGGGCGATATGGCCGACGGCGAAGAAAATGCCGGATTTGGCCAGGCTGTGCATGGTCATGTGCAGAAGCCCGGCGAAATTGGCAAGCGGCCCGCCCAGGCCGAAGGCGAATGTGATGATCCCCATATGCTCGATGGAGGAATAGGCGAACAGGCGTTTGATGTCGCGCCGGCGATAGAGCATGAAGGAGGCGAGCAGCAGAGAGGACAGGCCCATTGTGATCATCAAGGGTCCGGGCGCCAGCGCGCCGCTGTTTCCCGCCAGAAGCATCTTAAAGCGCAGCACGGCGTAGAGCGCCACGTTGAGCAACAGGCCCGAAAGCACGGCCGAGATGGGCGTGGGGCCTTCGGCATGAGCGTCGGGGAGCCAAGCATGAAGCGGCGCCAGGCCGACCTTGGTTCCATAACCCACCAGCAGAAAGACGAAGGCGAGATTGAGGATGGCCGGGTCGAAGGCACCGACACGGCCGATGATGGAGGCCCAGGCCATGGCCTCGAGCCCGCTTCCCATTACGGGCTGCGCCGCCAGATACATGAGGATGGTGCCGAAGAGCGCGAGCGCGATGCCGACCCCGCAGAGGATGAAATATTTCCAGGCCGCTTCAATCGCCTCGCGCGTCCGGTAGAGCGAGATCATCAGCGCGGTGGTCAAGGTGGCGCCCTCGACCGCCACCCACATGACGCCCAGATTGTTCGCCACCAGGGCCAGCAGCATGGTGAAAAGAAAGGCCTGATACATGGCGTGATAGAAGCGCAGCTTGGCCCCGTCGAGCCGGCCGGTTTCCAGCTCGTGGCGAATGTAGCTGGCGCTGAAGACGCTGGTGGTGAATCCCACGAAGGCGGTCAGGACGACCAGATAGATGTTGAAGTCGTCGATGAAGATGAAATTCGTCGGCCGAGGACGGATGGCGAACAGGCTGCAACCGGCGCCGAGCGTGGCGAGAGCGGCGAGCGCGTTCAGTCGGGAGGCCTGGATCTGCCAGCGGCCCGGGATCATGGCCAGAACGGCCGCCGCCAGAAGGGGCGAGCCGAGGACGAAATAGACCGGGTTCAGGTCCTGCATCACGACCGCTCGCCGCGGAAGGATTCGAGCGATTGGAGATCGAGCGTGTCGAAGCGGTCGCGGATGTGGAAGAAGAAGATGCCGAAGATGATGAAAGCGACCATGACGGAGAAGGCGACGCTCATCTCGACCACCAGAGGCATGCCCGCAACGCCCACGGCGGCCAGGATCAGGCCGTTTTCAAGCGACATGAATCCGACGACCTGCGTGACCGCGTTTCGCCGGGTGATCATCATCAGCAGGCCGAGCAGGACGATGGAGAGGGCAAGCGCCAGATCGTCGCGCGTCAGGGCGACGGATTGATGGGTCAAAGGCAACACCAGGATGACGGAGAGGCCGACGAGGCCGACGCCCGCGATCATGGTCGGGCCGACGCCCAGCACCGTCTCCACCGTGCGATGAATGCGCAGGCGGAAGACGATGCGGCGCAAGGCCAGGGGAATGACGATTGCCTTGAAGACCAGCGCGATGGCGGCGGTGATATAGAGATGAGGGGCGTGCTGGATATGGGCCTGCCAAGCAGCGGCGGCGGCAAGAAATCCCGCCTGCACGCCAAAGATGTTCAACACGCCCAAAATGCGGCGCTGGAACAGCAAGCCGAAGCTCAGCACCAGGACCGACGTGCCGAGCAAATGGGCTACGTCGTAGGGTAAGTTTCCCATTATAAACCTTTGGAAACGAACAGGAAAACGACAGCGAGCAAGCCGAGCAGCAAGGCGGTCGCCAGGAACTCGCCCACGCGGAAGACACGCATTTTGGCGATCGAGGTTTCGAACAGGGCGAGCACGAGCCCGGCCAGAATCAGCTTGCCGATATAGACGGCGATGCCGATGGCGGCGCTCGCCGCCGTCGGCTCGCCCAGCGCCATGCCCCAGGGCGCGAACAAGCAGGCGATGAGCGAGACGAAGAGCAGCAGCTTCACCATCGATGCTGCTTCCATCATCGCCAGATGACGGCCGGAATATTCCAGGATCATCGCTTCGTGGATCATGGTGAGTTCGAGATGGGTCGCCGGATTGTCGACCGGGACGCGGGCATTCTCGGCGATCGCCACGATGACAAGGGCGACAAGCCCGAGACCCAGCGACACGCGCAGGCCGACATTGGTGGTGGCGAGGTATCCTGCGATATCCGGCAGCGAGGTCGTGCCGAGCAGCAAGGCGAGGGTGAATATCACCAGCAGCATGGCGGGTTCCGCCAAGGCTGCGACCATCACCTCGCGGCTGGATCCGATGCCCCCGAAGGCGGTGCCGATGTCGAGGCCGGCGAGCGCCATGGCAAAGCGGCCTAAGCCGATAAGCGCGACGAGCGCGATAAGATCGGCGATGGGCGACAGCGGCAGGCGCTGCGCGAATGTGGGGATCAGTGCCGCGGCGAGCCAGAGCGCGGTGAAGGTCAGATAGGGGGCGAAGCGGAACAGCCATGAGGCGTTCTCCGCTATCACCGCTTCCTTGCGCAGCAGGCGGATAAGGTCGCGATAGGGCTGCAACAGGCCGGGCCCGCGCCGTCCCGTCAATCGTGCCTTGGTCTTACGGACCAAACCGGTCAACCCAGGCGCCAGCAGCAGCACGAGAAGGAACTGGAGAAGCTGCAATCCCGCACCATTCATTGCAACACCGCCACGACGATGAGCAACAAAGCGAGCGCCATGAACATCAGGCTGAGATAACGTCGAATGGTGAGGAACTGCAGGAGGTTCAAGCGGCTCGCCAATCCATCGACGGCAAAGGCGATCGGCCGGTAGAGCCAGTCCCAGGCGAGATCGCGGGTGACGACGAGAAGACGCGAGGCTGCCATTTCGCCGGGCGCGGCCATGTCCACATGTTCACGTACCCGGAACAGCGACGTGCCGAAGACCCGGCGAAGCGGCTGGGCAAAACTGCTGGCGCTGTATTGCGTTTCCGGCCGCGGATCGGGAAAGCCGCAATCCCAGGCCGGCCCCCTTCGCAGGCGTCGACCGGCGAAATGGTGGACCGCGAGGATCACCACGAAGGCGAGGCCCACCAGCGCCGCCAGCAGGACCACGCCGCTATAGCTGCTGACTCCGGTCGAGAAGGGCACGAGCCAGAGCCAGGTCGAGCCGGCGCTAAGCGCCAGCGGCTGGGCGAAAAGCCGCTGCGAGACGGGATCGGCAAGCCGGAGCACGAGCAGGGGCACGGCACCCAGCAGAAAGCAGAGGGCCGCGAACAGACATAGCGCGACACGCATGGACGGCGCGCCCTCGATTGCCACCGCGGCGGCGGCGCTGCGCGGCCGGCCGAGAAATCCGATGCCGAAGGCGCGCAGGAAGACCGCGGCCGCAAGCGCGGCCGCCAAGGCCAGCACGGCGCCGGCGACGACGACGGCGAACTTCAACTCCCACAGCGATAACTGGGTGCCCCCCAGGATGGCCTGAAAGGTCAGCCATTCGGAAACGAAACCGTTCAGCGGCGGCAGCGCCGAAAGGCCCGCGGCGCCGATCAGAAAGCAGGCCGAGGTTGCCGGCAGGCGGCGGATGAGCCCGCCCAGCCGCTCGATGTCGCGCTCGCCCGTCGCCTCGATGACGGCGCCCGCGCCGCAAAACAGCAGCCCCTTGAGCAGCGCGTGGTTGAAGGCATGAAGCAAGGCCGCCCCCAGGGCGAGCGTCGCCAAGCCGGCGAGTCCGCTCGCGCGGAACACCAGGGCGAGGCCAAGGCCCAGAGCGACGATGCCGACATTCTCGACGGTGGAATAGGCGAGCAGTTTTTTCAGGTCGCTTTCCAGCAAGGCATAGAGCGCGCCCATCACGGCGGAGAGCCCACCCAGAAAGATAAGGATCAGCCCCGGCCACCAACCTGCCCCGCCGGATGGCTCGCCCGGGGCTCCGACCGTCAGATCGAACAGGACGCGCAGGATGGCGTAGAGGGCGACCTTGGTCATGGCGCCGCTCATGAGCGCGGAGACATGGCTTGGCGCGGCAGGGTGGGCCAAGGGTAGCCATGCATGCAGCGGCACCAGCCCGGCCTTCGATCCCGCGCCGAGCAGGGTCAGAAGTATGGCGGCCGCCGTCGCCGCCTGGCCGCGGCTGGCCGTTCGAATGGCGGCGAAACTGTAGTCGCCGGCGACGCCCGCCAGAACGCCGAAGGCCAGCAGCAGGGCGATGCCGCCGATGGCCGCCATGACGAGATAGACATATGCAGCTTGCGATGTTCCCGGCTCGCGCTGGGTTGCCAGAACCAGCAGCCAGGAGGAGAGCGACATGAACTCCCAGGCGACAAGGAACGAGAAGGCGTCGTCCGACAGCAGGACGAGATTCATGCCGGCGACGAACACCGGATAGATGGGCAGGACGCGATGCGGCTCTTCCTCATGGCGGCCATAGCCGACGGCGAAGATCGCGACGATCGCCGCCAATATATTGACGACGACGAGAAAATAGGCCGAGAGCGCATCGATGCGAAAATGCGCTTCGAGCCAGGGCAGGCCGATGGGCAGAATGGCACTCGGCGCCTCGATGGACGGATGGAGCAACGAGACGCCGGCAGTCAGCGCGATCCCAACCGAGGCGAGGAAGGAAATTGGATAGATGAACAGATGGCCTGCTCGACCGCGCGCCACCGCCACCCCCGTCGGGCCAATCGCCAGGAGGATAACGATGCAAACACCGATGATCTGGATTGTAGGAATAATTTCCTCTACACCAACCACGTTTGGCCGGGTATCTCACGGCGCTTCGGCCGGCGCAAGCGCTTGTATGGAAAGGAGGTGAGTCGGCTGCGTTCCCGGTCGACGGCCTCACGGGTGAGCTACGTTGCCTCGCCCGAAGCGGACACTCGACCCCATTGCTATGGCGGCTGGCCGCCGGGCGTGCCTACGCGGCGCTGCCGCAAGAAATAGACGTCGGTCGGCCCTTTGCCCTTAAGATTCACCATGCCGCCGGGTTCGAAGGCAAAGTCATCCTGAAGACGGCGATAGACCTCCCCAGAGACATTCACCACGTCGGCGACGCC
>WNFP01002929.1_pt1 | contig 18015 bp, 22 predicted proteins | sample 5400201 | NCBI WGS metagenome assembly WNFP01 (sample SAMN13153355, study PRJNA577476) | soil metagenome | isolation source: 115 cm saprolite under Madrone tree | place: USA:California | collected 2016-06-14 | reverse complement strand
GGATTCGAACGCGACCGCCAGGCTGAGCTGGTCGCCAGCTACGGTAGCTTCAATCGAACCGAAGACCAGTTCAGCTTTGGCGACCACACCGACCGCTTCGCCTACTACGGCAGTATTTCCGGGAACCGCACCGATCTCGGACTCGAAACCTCCAGTCTCGAGAACCTCAATAATCAGTCTGCCGGCCTCGGCGGCTTCACCTCCCTGACCTTTAACAGGACCCCCAACAACCAGCTTCGCCTGATCGCTTCGTCCCGCGACGACCATTACCATGTTCCCAATGATCCCGACCAACAGGCCGCCGGCATTCGCGACGTCGAAGACGAGCGCGACGACCTGGTCAATTTTTCATGGCTGCACACCACGGGCACGGGAACCGTGCTAACGGTCTCCCCCTTCTACCACTTCAACCGCGCTCACTACACCGGTGGCTACGTCGGCCAGCCCGACCCCAACATCATTGTTCCTGATGACGACCGCGGCTCCAACTACGTGGGCGGCGTGGTTTCCCTTGCCATCAATCGCGGAAAGCACATGGCCCGCGCCGGATTCCAGGTCTTCGGCGCTCGCGACAATCAGGTCTTCGGAATCGTAACCAGCGACGGCAGCAACCCGCCGCTCACTCAACGCGAGACGCTATGGGGCAACGTGGAAGCGCTCTTCCTCGAAGATCAGTACAAGCTCACCAGCTGGCTGACCCTGAACGGAGGAGTGCGGTTGACCCACTTCGGCTCTACGATCAGCGAAAATGCCGTCGATCCACGCGTCGGCGCCGCCATCCGCGTTCCGCGCCTCCATTGGGTCGTGCGCGGCTTCTACGGGCGCTACTATCAGGCTCCGCCGCTGCTTACGGTAAACGGTCCTTTACTCGACCAGGCGGCCCAGCAGGGCTTTGGCTTCCTGCCATTGCGCGGTGAGCGCGACGAGCAACACGAATTCGGTCTCACCATCCCGCTTGACGGGTGGACCTTCGAGGTTTCCAACTTCCGCACCGGCGCGAAAAACTTCTTCGATCACGACGTGCTCGGCAACTCCAATATTTTTTTCCCGCTCACCATCGCTCGTGCCCGCATACGCGGCTGGGAAGCCACAGCAACCTCGCCCCGGATCGCCGGACGCGCTCAGTTCCACGCCGCCTTCTCCCATCAATACGCCGAAGGCGCCGGCGGGGTAACCGGCGGTCTCACCGATTTCACCCCGCCGGGCGAGGGCTATTTCTTCCTCGATCATGACCAGCGCAACACGCTCTCCACCGGTTTCAATCTCCAACTACCGTGGCGCGTCTGGACCGACTTCAACGCCAACTACGGCTCTGGCTTTGTCGACGGAGGAGGCCCGGAACACCTGCCCTCGCACACCTCCTTTGATTTGTCGCTAGGAAAATCGTTTGGCGAGAACTGGGGTGTCCGCCTGACCGGACTCAATCTATCCAACCACCGCTACTTGCTGGACAACAGCAACACCTTCGGCGGCACCCACTACGTCAACCCACGCGAAATATCGCTGCAAGTGAAATACCGCTTCCGATATTGACCCTTTAGGTCGCTCGTTTTCCTTCGCCTGCTCTGTGTCTGTGGTTAAAAAAGGGGATTGACTACTACGGCGATGCATTGATCTTGTTCAACGCCTCGAGCAACTCCTGATTATTCGGCGCCTGGTCCAGCGGATACACCTTGGCAAACGCAATCTTTCCGCCTTTGTCCACAATGAAAACGGCGCGCTCGCAAATCCCCGGAAATGGCGGCACATCCCGAAAAACGCCGAACGACTGGCTTACCTTGCCATGAGGATAAAAATCCGCGCACATAGGCGTCTGCATCATCCCGATCTCTTTTTTCTGCCAGGCAATTTTGCTGGGAATTGAATCCACGCTGATGTCGACCACCTGGGCATTCAACGCGGCGAATTTTTGCCGGTCCGAGTCGAACGCCGGTACCTGCGCCGCGCAAGTCGGCGTCCAGTCCAGGGGATGGAAACTCACCACAACATTGCTCTTTCCCAGGTAGTCGCTGAGCTTCACCTTCAGATGCTGTTCCCCCCGCACCGCCGGCAATTCGAAATCCGGGGCCGTATCTCCCACCTTCAACGCCATAGCTTTCTCCTTCGAGGTCACGATGTTCTACTATCTATGCAAACCGCGCCCATGTCCGCGCTCCCCGCGGGTTTCACTATCAAAATTAACACTGCTTTAACAATTCCAGAACGCCCGCGGGCTAATATTCCCCGATGCCACAGGAGCCTCTCGTCATTGAAGATCTTGCCGGCCCAAAAGACGGACAGCGCATTCTGCGTCTCACCGGGCCTCTTGTCCTTACCACCATTTTCGACTTTCAGTCCAAGGTGCGCGCCGATACTTCCCCTACCCTGATCCTGGATTTCACCAACGTACCCTACGTGGATTCTGCCGGCATCGGTGCACTTGTCGGCGCATACGTCACCCACCACAAGGACGGTCGCAGCCTGTACCTGATCGGCGTCAGCCAACGAGTTCAGGACGCGCTCCAAGTCACTCGCGTCAAACAATTTTTCAACTTCGTTAACTCTGTGGCGGCGGCGGAACAGGCCAACAACCCGTAAGGAAAGAAGGGAAGGCGTTACCGAGAACTAGAACCTGAAAACTGTTTGTCGATTTCCAGACCTGATTACGTAAATAGTCCAGCAACTCGATCGCCTTCAGCCATGGTCTATCATGAAGCCATGGTCCCTCGCCTGCTTGCCGTCTGCCTGCTCGCGTCGACTCTCTCTTTTGCCGGCATAACCGATGCCGTCCGCACCCGGCTTGAGCGCAACGATTTCGCCGCGGCCGAAGCCGCGCTCCAGGGCTATCGCACTGCACAGGGCGTAACTCCCGACTACCTCGAAGCTCTCTCCTGGATGGCACGCGCCAGCCTCGTCGCTAACCGTTTCGACCGCGCCGAAACCTACGCCAGGCAAACGGAGAGCCTGAGCCGCCAGTTGCTGCTGAAGCGTGCTCTGGACCAAGAGCCTCACCTACCGGTCGCTCTTGGCGCCGCCCTGGAAGTTCAGGCGCAGCTGCTGGCCGCACGCGGTCAGCAAGCGCAGGCCGTCGCCCTACTCCGTCGCAGCCTGATCGCCTACCGCAATACTTCCATACAGCCCCGTTTGCGGAAGAATCTCAATCTCCTGGGCTTGGCTGGACAGCCGGCGCCCCCGCTAAAGGTCGCCCAGTATCTCGGCCCCAAGCCAGTCGCTCTTTCCCAGCTCACCGGTTCGCCCGTCCTGCTTTTCTTCTGGGCACACTGGTGCGGCGACTGCAAAGCCGAAGGTCCGGTGATCGCCCAGCTAAGGTCGGAATTCGGCCCCCGCGGCCTCATCTTGCTCGCGCCCACTCAACTCTACGGCTACGCCGCCCAGGGCGAAGACGCCCAACCCAAAGACGAACTTCCCTACATTGAGCGCGTCTGGCAGCACTTCTACCCAGGACTGCAGAATGTTCCCGTCCCGGTTAGCAAAGAGAACTTCGACCTCTACGGGGCCAGCACCACGCCAACCCTGGTTCTCCTCGACCGCACCGGCCGCGTTGCCCTCTACCACCCCGGCGTGATCCCCTATGCCGAACTCCGGGCCGCCATCCAAAAAACAATCGCCCGCTGACCAAGCCCAAACTGAGAACCATGGACTGAGAACCATGAACTGAGGACTGATGAAACCAGAAGCCAGCCGCCGACCGAGCCTAATTTCACCTTCTCATACTCCGCATGGGCTTCCTTCAGCGCCGGGATTCCGAGCTCCGAATTGCCGACCACTCGGGGTTAGACTCGCGCGCACCGACAGCAACTCCTGCCCACTCAAGCAGTCTTTTGCTCCGAGGCTGACAAAACTGGCGCACTCCGACTGCTCTTCTCCTGCAACGTCGTCCTCGCCCATGACACCGTATCCTCAAGCGTGACGCTGAATGGACGAAAAGTCACATCAAGCTCCTTCTCCGCCTTGGCCGAAGTTACGCGGAGGCGCGCATTCATCAAACGAATCGCCTCCACCGACATGGGACTGGTGGTTGCTGTGATTCGAGACCAGGTTTCCGCCGCAGTCGCCAGCGCGATAGCAGCCGCAATTGGGATGCGCCTCTTCGGTGGCTTGGCATCTGTCAACCTGGCAAGACTCAAGATGATGTCAGCCAGCTCGGCAAAGCCGCCGCTGAGGATGTAGCGCTCTCCGGAGCGCCCGATTTCCGCAATACGAAGCATGCCCGCAGCCACATCGCGTGCATCCACAACCGCCGAGCCACCTGGCGGGAGCATTGGAGGCACCTGGTGCGCGAGCGCGTCGAAAACGAGCTTGCCACTTGGGGTCGGTCCCCCTCGTGAGGTCCCCACATCCATGAAGGTAGTGCCGATGCCATGAAGAGTGTGCCGCTTGTGCAAGTTCTAGCGTACTCCTTACGTTTGTGAGCTCGATGATCTTGGAATGATCCCCGGGGTTGTAGTATTCGCGGAAGTAGGCAGCGGTATGGAACACTACGTCTATCCCTTTAAGGTCGTAAGCGAACTCAGGTACGTTCCGGATGTTCCCTACGACTATACGAGCGGCGGTGTCGCCAAGCTCTCGCCGCGCTTTTTCTTTGGACCTGGCCAGCGCCCACACCTCATGGCCGGCCTGAAGAAGAATACGGACCAGATTGTTTCCCAAGAGCCCGGTGCTTCCCGTAACAAATGTGCGCATGATTCCTCGGTTTCGAAATGCCGGCCTTTCGTCGCCAATCACTTCAATACAGCAGCTTGATTTCCAAGGACTGCTCGGTTCCGCTCAGTTGGAATTTCGTTTCTTCAAAGTGGGGCGGACCCATCTTCTTCTTGGGATTGTTGGAGGCGCCATAGCCTTCCTTAGGCGCACCCACAAAATTCTTGTCCAGCTTCTCGTTCATGTTCTCGTCGTGGAAGACCGACACGGCGTAGACGCCCACGGGAAGATCCGTGAACACAATTTGTGCGCTCGAAGTTCGCGGGTCAATGTCAGCCGCTTGTGTGTGGATTGCCTGCGATGCATCGTTCGGGAAACCTTCGGCGCCCCGGAACAGGGCAGCGCGAATTTTCCCTTTGACGTTTCGCACCCCGGTAACATGAACGGTCAAGGTTGCGGTCCCGGTTGATTGCGCTTCGAGCGGCGGCGAAAGTCGGGGCCCCATGCTTAAGAACAACCCAGCTGATAAGGCCGTGAGGCGTAGGAAACGGCTAATCAAAAGGTTTCTTTGTATCATTTGAACTCTCCCTTCATGCGTCCTGTAGATCACGACATTCCTCCATCGGCCTGATGAGCTCAGCGTGCGATCAGTATGAAGAACGTACGTATGGGCCGGGGCATCTGGGGCGCAAATTCGCGGAACAGATTCCCGGCCGCGAAGGTTCCGAACCGAATCGTGGCTCGTTGGCCTGCGTGGGTAACATCGTTGAAGCCGCTCGGAAGATAGGTATTGCCGGCGAATCCACCCGCAGCCGCTCCCACAAAATTCGAGAGCGCGGGCATGGGACGTCCGGAATCCGAGCGATCAACAAAACTGAAGCGGAGTGCGTAAAGGCTTCGGGCAAGAACGTTATGACTGCCGGACGGAGTGTAGCGAGGATCTTCCCGCGTAATGGCTCCAGTCACGAACCGGGCGGTCTGAAAGCTGGCACGTTCCGCGAATGCATCTCCGTAGTTTCTTGCAAAGGCCTCGGCCCCTTGTCTCCATTCCGGAGGATATTGGGCCGCCCCTTTACCAGGAGGGTTTGCCATGCGGAGGCCCGCACGGAAAGCGGGCGCAGCCAAAGCGCTGGGATTGAGGTAGGTCTCGCTCAGGTAGTAACGAAACTTATTGCCGAGACCTAACCCCGGCGTATTCGCTCGCACCAGCTGCGCGTGATTAGGATCAATTGCCGCGGAAGATGACGGTGGATCCACGGCCCCCTGACCGCCGCCGGAAATGTCCCCAGATGCCTCAGGAGCATTCTGGGAAGAGGGAGCATTTGGCAGTGGCTTGGCAACGTCCTGCGCCAGAGAGCTAGCCGGGAATATCAAAAGAGTGAGAAGTGAAATGGAAATCGTGCTTTTCATACGTCCTCCTAGGGAGACAAGATCTGGATTGCAGACGCTAGCCGCGTGTCCTTCTGTTTCGGTTCAGGACGCGTGCGACGGTGATCAATGTTGAAGTTGCGACGCCCGCCACCAACGCACCCGCGGCAGCGATTGTCTTGGCGTCAGGGCTGACTAGGGATTGGCCCCGCAGAGCTTGCCAAGCAAGCACCAGGACCAGGCCTAGATAAGCCAAGCCACCGGTCCACACCAGCGCCAGCCGATCATTCACAGCCAAGAGAGCGAAAACACTTCTTCGTCGCGTCAACAGCCAACCAAAGAAAGGCAAGACCTGCAGCGCGTGCAGCCCGACGAAATGCGCGACTCTCAGGTCGCCTGCCACGATGCTCCACCCAAAAACGGGCAAGCCAGGGCCGCCGTCTACCACTCCAACGCTGTGTGCCCCGACGATGTGCGAGCCGTAACCGCTGGCGATTGCGGCGGCTTGCGCTGGCGTGGGCGTAACCATCAAGAACGCTAGGGCCATGCCGACCGACGAGATGAGTACTCCGAGGCGCAGCGACCAAGCGAAAGCGCGGTCTGGCATCCGCTGCAGAAGGAGCATGATTGCGACCACCAAATTCATCGTCCACACCAAGACGATGAATGCCCCCATCATGATCCAGAGTAAGGAATTCAACGGCGTGGTCAGGTTGAAGTGGCTGGTTGTCCCGCGCGCCGCTTGAGCGATGATGGCAATCATCTCGGCGATGACACTGAAAGCCGTGACATTAGCCACTACACGAACCAGACGCGGGTGATTCTCCACAAACCCGAGCAGCCAGACAAAGGTGAAGCAATAAACGCTGACCGAGATAGCAAACTTGGCGGGTTTGAGCCATGCGGGCGCACCCGTGATCACGCGGTGGTCCACGAATATGCCAGCGAGAGTAGCGAGAAAAGTGATCAGCATTGCCCCACCCAGAATGGTCAGGGCCTGCCTGGCAGCAAGTGCGCGAAGCAGAAAGTGACGCAATACTTCTCCTCTACGGCTTCTGCCTTGTGTTGTGCCAGGGGATGATTTCATTTTCTCTCCTTGCTAGTTGGCGCTCTGAAGAGGCTCCTGTGCGGGTGACACTTGGGCGACGGAGCGAACAATGAGGTAGAACAGAAGCCCTGCAGGCCCCAGCATCAAGCTGAGGAACAGCACCGGCGCCACAAGCCATGCGCTTACCCGCCGTTCTTGGCTATCGAGATAAATCCAACGACCGACGAACAGGTCGAAGGCGAGAAAGTGCGCCCAGGCGATGGTTGCACCTGCAGGCGAGCCCAGCAGCGTCGCTACTCCGCTGAGCGTGGGTCGCGAGACAGCTGGCCAAATCTCGCCCAGGCGAGGGAGTACCAGAGCGGCGTACAAGGCTGCTGGCGCCGCGCTCACAAACGGAGATCGCATGATTCGGGCTGTCCAGCGCCAGCGCGGCAGCAGAATCACTAGAGCCCAGAAGGGTAAGACCAGGAGGTTACTTAAGCTGAAGAGCGTACTCATAAGTCTTTCCTCAACAACATCGGTCAAGGCTTTACCGGACAGCCGGGAGCTCAGTGTCTTGATCCACGTAAGCCACAAGCGGGGTCTCTTCTTGAAACTCAGCATTCCTGCCGCGCTTGATTAGCCCGATCGGCCCAAAGAGAACCGTGAGGGCTACCGCCGTCGCCTCTTTGTCTTGTCCTTGCTTGCCTTTCGTGCCGCGCAGCCTGACGGTTGAATCGTCAGCTTTCAGGTATTCCAGGCTCAGGCCGAGATCACCAGCTCTGCCCAGCATTCCAGCCTTATGGGTGTGAGAGACGGTTCCCACCGCCACGGATCCTGCTCTCGCCACCGTGGCTTCTCCCACTTTCAGATCCTGGTCGAGGATCAAATTCACCGGATCGCCTTCGACCGCGGTTTTAGAGGTGAGCTTGTCGCGCATTTTCAGCTTTACTTCCGTGCCTTCTTTGAGCAGCAGTGTGTGGGCGGGCGGCGAAGTCTGTCTGGCCTCCGTTTGGCCTGCGGACCAGACTCCGTCCGACAGAGCGAACGTGACGAGCAGGCTCGCGATGAGCCGGCGGACGAACAGTTTGTTTCTGAATTCCATAGCTACTCTCCTACCCTCGATTTAGAGTCTCGATGTTGCTATTGTCAACATCTTAGTGTTCAGATGTTGCGCATGTCAACATGGTTGCAAGAAAAATTATTCGTGACCCGGTCACGCACTAGGAAGCGAGCCTAGTGTTGCTCGTGTCAACACCAAGACGTATAATCGGCGCAGAACATGCGGCCCCGAAAGCCCTACCATCACGGACACCTACAAGAGGTCTTGTTGCGAACGGCAATTCAGTTGATCGGCGAAGTTGGGCCGGTTGGCTTCACCTTGAGGGAAGTAGCTCGACGCGCAGGTGTCTCCCACAACGCCCCTTATCGGCACTTTTCGGATCGGGAAGAGCTTTTGGCAGCTGTCGCGGCTCAGGGCTTCAGGGAATTGACTCACGCCATGCTGGACGCGGCCAAACCTCAACCGAACCCGCTCGATCAACTAAAGCGCGCCGGCCTGGCATATGTGGAATTTGCTCTACGCAGGCCGGAGCACTTCACCGTCATGTTCGAGGCGCCCATTTCGAAACGCAAAACTCCTGCTTCCGCGGAGGCTGCAGAACAGGCGTTCGGGACGTTGGTGCGCTTGGTCAAGAGCTGCCAGGAGGAAGGGCGATTGCCCTCCGGAGACCTCCATCAGTTCGCACTTCTGGCATGGTCGATGGTCCATGGAATTGCCAAGCTGGCGATTGCCAAGCGTCTCCCCTACGAGTCCAGAGCCGATATTCTGAAGTTCGCCAAATTCGTCATCGACTCATCTTTGCCAGTCCGCGCAGCCTAAATACCTCTGTTCGGGCAAAGCATTTGACCTAAGGTTTTTGCTTGAAGTCTGGCGCATTGCACGTCGCCGCAGGGCCGAACGGGCATGGCAAGCTCAGGCCCGAAGTCAAGCTGCCACCGAACAACCGAGACCCGACAGCTGGGGACTGACAACCGGCAACTGATGGTTGACCGAGCATCGGATAAAACAGCTCGGTCAAAGCTAAAATGCTCTACCGATTCTCCCAGGCGCATCGATGAACTTCCCGTCCCGTCTCTCCCTCAGCTTTCGCCGCCTTGCCTGCACTTTGGTCGGCTTGCTATCCATCTGCCCACGGGCCCAGGCCAACGTCGACCCAAGAAGGGCGGAGTAACCGACATGGTCGTAATCCCGCCCCTTGCGCCACATCTGGGGTCGAAAATCCCTTCAATCATGACCCAAGCCAACAGCAAGATGTGCAAGGTTAATTCTGGCTATTCACATCACCCCAGCGCCGAACCTGATTGGCAAGTTCACCGCCCGTACTCCGTCACCTCGCCATCCACCACCACCGCAAGATATTTTCTAGTTACCACATCCTGAAACTGCACCACCTGATGTCCCTTGCGCGCAAGTTGGCCCCAACGGCTTGGTTTCTCCCGGTTCTGTTCGATCACCTGAATCTCCCGTCCGTTGATTCTGGCACGGACGGTGCGTAAGCGCCCGCCCCCAACCCGCGTAACTCGCAATTTCTGCTCCGGGCCGCTCCCGCTCCCACCGGCAATCACCACCTCCGGCCCGTTCATCAATTGCGCAGCCACCGACCGCAGCAAACGGTGTAGCTCCGGCGCGTTTTCGCTGTCGTCACCCATCCGCTTCTGCCCTCGTGTAACTTGGTGTCCTGGTCGGTTCATAAACTGGACAGGTGCAATTTTCAACCATGCTTCCATCATCGCAAATCTTCCATCTACAATCTACGATCTGAAACCCGATGCATCCCGACCGCATCGCCGAACTCCTAGACCCCTTCCTGGGCCACAGCCCTGAAAACACGGTTCCCGATTCTCAAGAGCCTAGTCATTCCCGAGCAGCTTCAGCCATCGAGAAATTTGACGCTCTGTCCGCTGCGCAATTACAGAATATATCGATATATATCGATCTACTGCTGCGATGGAACTCGCGCGTCAATCTCACCTCTGTGCGTCAGCCGGAAGAAATCGTCACCCGCCACTTTGGCGAATCCCTCTTCGTCGCGCGCCACCTGTTCCCCATCCCAGTCCGTGTGGCGCCAGGCCTTCGACCCGGCGACGACGAGTTTGGACTGACCGAGCCTGGTCCGCCAGAGCAAACCTTATCCAAGCATCACACCATCGATGTCGGATCCGGCGCCGGTTTTCCCGGCCTGCCCATCAGGATCTGGGCTACACACATCCACCTGACCCTGATCGAATCCAATCACAAGAAAGCCACCTTCCTGCGCGAAGTCGTCCGGGCTCTAACATTTACCAACGTCGATGTATTCACCGGACGTGCTGAGCGCTTTCAGGAGAGCGCCCAGGCCAAGAACAAGAGAGAGGGATTTATAAATGTGGTCACACTCCGAGCCGTGGAGCATTTCGAATCGATTCTCCCCGCAGCTGCCGGCTTGGTAGGCCCCTCCGGCCGTCTTGCAATTTTGATCGGCCAAGCCCAACTCAACCGAGCTCAGCAGCTCGTACCACACCTGCAGTGGGACACGCCAGCCAGGTTGCCCCTCTCTTCAAGTCGATTTCTGATCATTGGAAGGAACGAATCAAGACAGTTACACATCCTCCAGGTGGAGTGAAGCCAAAACTTTTACGGATAAAAACATGACTGTATTTGGCATTCTTACCACGTATGGAGGCAACAGTGGGATGAACTGTGGTTAACGATCCGCCGTGGGGGAATGACAACCATGGAATCAAGACCGCAAACATCGTGGAGCCAATATAGTTACAAGTGGGATTAAAGCCAAATATTTCCCAATAATATTGCTCCGACACGACGACTTAGCCCCCTATTCATGGGCAAAAGTGGGTAATGTCTAGACACTCGAAGGGTAACCGTAAAACATCAGCGCCGAAAGTGTTCCAGTTGGAACACTAAGACGTTCGCTCTCCATCCTTAGCAACAGCAGCAACAGCAAGAAACATTGCAAGGCAATGTTCCAACCGGAACATAAGTCTAAGGCGGCAGGTCCACTGGAACTAGCCGATTGCTATCTGTATTTACCAATGATTTGACCGTAGTGCAGGCGGAACGTTTGTGTCGATTCGACGCGGGCCGTGATCGGGTATTGTAAGCCGTACACCCCAGAGCCTGTGACTGGTTCCGACGTTCCGCGTGGAACACAAGTCTCGCTGTTTCTATAAGTCCACAACCAGGAAGCGCGCATCCCAATGTTTTGGCAATATGCTCCAGCTGGAACATTCGCATCAGTGTTCCTGCTGGAACGTTTCTGTGGAAAGAATGGATAGAGCCACCAGTAACCAGCTTCCTTTCAACATAATGATCCAGTCTCGGTGGTTGCACCAAAATACGTCATTGCCATCGCGCATGGGTTCGCACTATTCTCAAAATATCTCTCGGTTCTCTACAACCTAAATGGGACGCGTTATAGCGGTAGCCAACCAGAAGGGCGGCGTAGGCAAGACTACGACTGCTATCAATCTGGCCTCGTCTTTTGCGGCGGCGGAAGTCAATACGCTGCTCGTAGACTGCGATCCGCAGTCGAATGCCACCAGCGGACTTGGCCTGGTCAAGGATCCGGAGCGAATCAACACTTACCATTTGCTGATGGGTGCGGCCAGCCTGGAGCAGGCAATACAGCCCACCGAGATCGAGCAGTTGTGGATTGTACCGGCGCACAAAAACATGATCGGCGCCAACCTCGAACTGGTGGACGTCGAGCGCCGCGAGTTCCGCTTGCGCGACGCACTCGCCGCCTTACGTGATCGCTACCAGTTTATAGTTCTGGACTGTCCGCCTGCTCTCGATTTGCTCACCTTGAATGCCCTGGTGGCCGCGGACGCGGTGCTGATCCCGATGCAGGCCGAGTATTTCGCCCTGGAAGGTATCAGCGAGTTGCTGGACACGGTGGAGCGGATCCGGGCCAGCTTCAATCCCGAGCTGGGCATCGAGGGCGTGGTTCTGACCATGCTGGATGAGCGTACCAATCTGGCTCAGCAAGTAATGTCCGAGTTGAAACGATTTTTCGGCGACAAGCTTTGCACGACGACCATTCCGCGGAATATCCGGCTGGCGGAAGCACCCAGCCACGGCCGTCCGGCGCTGCTATACGACCCGCGATCGAAGGGAGCGGAGAGCTACATCCGCCTGGCCAAGGAGATCATTGCGCACTATCTGCCGGCCCAGGAGCAGAGCCCCGCGCCGGCGGAAGAGATGGGCAAGACGGCGTAGTAAATTGATATATGTCTATATAATAGATAGATAAACATCAATGTTTAATCCGAAAAAGAAATAGCCGAGCTTTCGCTTGGCCCGACCGCCGGAGGCGGCTGTCCCCAGGTGAGGAACGCCGCGAGCAAATCGGCGCGACTTGGAAGATCGAGGACAAATGACAACGACGGCCGAGAAAGTAGTAAGCGAAGTTGAAAAGACGGTTCCGGAAAAAAGGAAGGCCCTGGGGCGCGGACTGGAATCGCTGCTGCCCAGCGGTCCGAGGGCAGTCGCGACCGCTACAGGCGGTCCGCCGGCGGGGCCGGAGGCGACCTCCCATTCCCCGGTCCTGCCTCAGGTTTTTGCCCAGGCGCGGCCCGGGAGCGGGGATGCTGTAGCCCAGATTGCGTTGGAGCAGATCGAGCACAATCCGTACCAGACGCGCTATCACTTCGACAGTGGGGCTCTGCAGGACTTAGCGGAATCGATCCGCGCCAGCGGGGTGGTGCAGCCGATCGTGGTGCGTCCGGGCGCGGAGGGGCGGTACCTGCTGATCCTGGGTGAGCGACGATGCCGGGCGTCGAAGCTGGCGGGCAAGACCACCATTCCAGCGATCGTCCGCAAGGTTTCCGACCAGCAGGCGGCGGAGATGACCGTGGTCGAAAACCTGCAGCGTCAGGATCTGAACTGCATGGAGCAGGCGGCGGCGTTCGGCAAGCTGAGTCGCGATTTCGGATTGACACAGGAGCAAATAGGACAGCGGGTTGGGATCTCCAGGGAATCGGTTTCAAATTACATGCGGCTGCTGAAGTTGCCGGGCACAGTGATGCAACATCTGCAAGAGGGTCATCTGGGATTCAGCGAGGCGCGGGAACTGCTAAAGCTGCCCGACAACGAAACGATCGCGACGATCGCCCAGGAAGCGGTGGACAAGCATTTGTCGTTCTACCAACTGATGGACAGGATTGAGGGCTTCACTATTAAGATTCACCAGAGAGAGGATGGGACTGCGCCGCGTGGGGCGCGCTGGGTTGATCCCAACGTGCGTGCGGTACAGACCGAGATGGAACGCGCGCTGGGCATGCGAGTGCGCATCCGCGATCGCAAGGGAAAAGGGAGGATCGTGATCGAGTACGCCACGCTGGAGGATTTTGACCGGGTGGTGGAGATGTTGAAGGGGAAGGGCTAGCTCAGTTGCAGCTGACCTCCGGCATGGGAGCGATGGGATGCTCGCACGTCGCGAGCCGATCGTGATGATCCCGAAGGGAGGGGTAGCGATGATCCGATTTTTGTCATGGCTGAGCGCCCATCTTCTGGACTGGTCTTGGCATTCTCTTCTTGTTGCTGCGCATGGAGCGCATAGCGGAAGGCTTGTCGTTTACACGTTCCGATGGACTGACGGGATTTAGGGCAATCGTTGCCAGCCTTCACATTTCTATTGGCGTAGTCGTCGCTGTATTGGCGTTAAATAGGCTTTACCTGCTTGGAATATTTGTGTCAGCATGCGCCGCGAGCGGACTGGCACTTGTTAGATTGTTTGGAATGATGACTGATGACGCGTTTACCTCATCATAGTTCGCGACCTAATACCCGAGATGCTTGGGTTCATCGTCGCAATAAGCATCGTGCCCCGCCTCAGGGAGTGAGTTACGTCGCTTGAAACGGGAAACCGGAAACCATGAGCGGGTGGTTCGACTTCGCAATGACGTGATGGCTTTGTAATGCCCAGGCCACGGTGCCGGCTCTGGCGAAAAACGCCCGCCGGATTGATATGACCCTTGGCCCGGAGAGCGCCACCGAAAAAATGGATCCCCGTTCAGCGCCGGAGTTTTCAATCGCGGTACGGGTCGGGCCACGGCCTGGTGAAGGCTGCGGGACCGCCCCGCGGTTCCTGGGTGACGTTTCGTGACAGGAGCAACCTTTGGCTTCTGGCTGGGTCGCTACTGCACGGGGCGCGGCTGCGGCGGCGAGCTGGTCACGGGTCATGGTCCTGGCAAGACTCTTCATTCGCGTGCCGGCACGGCGATCTCCTCCAGCTGCCGCACTGCGATACCACCTGTAGGCGGTGACGTAATCCAGGGGGACGCCCTTTCCTTGTTCGTAGAGATAGCCCAGGTCCGTTTGGGCTTGAGCGTAACCCTGTTCTGCCGCTCGGCGGGTCCAGATGGCGGATTGAGCGTAAGCCAGAGGAACGCCTCTGCCGTGGTAATACATGAAGGCCAGATTCGTCTGAGCCGCTGGCAATCCCTGTTCTGCGGCGGCGCGAAACCATCGAGCCGCAGCACCGTCATCTTTCGGGATGCCTTCGCCAGTGAAATACAAGGACGCCAGGTTGCACTGTCCAGTGGGATCTCCGTGCTGGGCCGATCTGCGGTACCAGTAAATGGCCTGGTCGAGATCCTTGGGGACGCCCCAACCGTGCTGGTAGAGTGAAGCCAGGTTGTTTTCTGCGGCGGCGTGTCCTTGTTCGGCGGCTGCACGATAATCGGTCCCTGCCTGGTGGTAGTCTTTTCCGACTCCTTCACCATGCTCGTATAAATACCCCAGGGCGAATTGGGCTTGCGCCAAGCCTTGGGCCGCCGCTGCGGCGTACCACTGCGCTCCTTGCTTCCGGTCCTGGGGAACACCGGCGCCAACCAGGTAATCGTGGCCAAGCGTGTATTGTGCCTGGGCATCTCCCCGCTCAGCCTTCTGCCGGACATTGGCAATCTCTGCCAACAATGCTGCCCCAGTTTGATTCTGAATGGTTGCCGGGCCTGGGTTTTGGTAGGCGAAGGCAGCCGGCGGCCATGACGAAACCAACACCAACAACACCGCGAAAACTGTTTGCAGCCGCATGTGACGTCCCTTGAGAAGAGGTGCACCTTGAAAGTGCAGGTGCCGAGAACGGGAGGAAGCCCCGGTTGCCGGTTCATCCCATCATCTGCGGACGACTCTGGGGCCAGAGGCAAGCCCGAGCAATGCAATGGGGCACACCTGTTTCGCACATGCTTGTCACGCGCGAACTTTCTGGTGGGATTGGACGTACTGTCAGTATCACCTGCTCGCGTGGCGGTCGGCGGAGCCGGTCACGCTCACTCTGGTGCTAGACTGCCGTCTAAGTTAAGGTCCGCATGACACAACCCGTGTTGTCCCTACCGGCGATCCGTTTTGAGGTCTTTGAGGTTGACCTCCAGGGCGGAGAGTTGCGCAAGCGCGGGCGAAGGGTCAAGCTGCAGGAACAGCCCTTCCGCGTGCTCGCTCTACTGTTGGAGCGTCCGGGTGAGGTGGTCTCGCGCGAGGAACTGCGGCAAAGGCTGTGGCCAGCGGACACTTTTGTGGACTTCGACCATGGGCTCAACAGCGCCGTCGCCCGGCTGCGCGAAGCCCTGAACGATTCGGCCTCCCAGCCCCGGTTCATTGAAACCATTCCACGGCAAGGCTATCGCTTTATCGCGCTGCTGGATCTTCCCACTCTGCCGCAACCCTCGCCGCCTAATGCCCGGTCAGAGACTGCTTCTTCCAGAGGACGCTGGCTGGCGGGAGCGACATTACTGGTTCTGCTTTGTGGAATTGGAGTCTGGTGGTTCGTTCAGCAACGGGCCGACGCCTCAATGCCCCCGCTTGAAGTAGTTCCCCTGGTTGGCTTGCCTGGCTATGAGGCTGGGCCGGCCTTCTCACCTGACGGCAATCAGGTGGCCTTCCTCCAGTTCGGCGGACAAGAGAACACCGGAATTTACACGACCCTTGTCGGCGGCGAAAAATCGCTGCGACTAACCAAAAATCCGAACGATTGCTGTGTGACCTGGTCACCCGACGGGCGGGAAGTCGCGTTTCTTCGCTTCTCCGAAAAGAACTTTGAGGTATACGTAATTCCCGCCCTGGGCGGGACCGAGCGCAGGCTGTACACTGCCCCCCGCCCTCTCTGGGCGGCCTTATCCTGGTCTCCTGACGGCAAAACTTTGGCCTTCCCCGAGACCAGCCCAAGCAGTTACCGCTCCTGGATTGCGTTGCTCACTCCCGGGAGTTCCACAACCCGGCCGCTTACCTCGCCTCCAGGCGAATCCCGGGATGCCGGCGCCGTCTTTTCCCCGGACGGTTCCAAGGTGGCTTTCATCCGCGGAACGATTGCCGGCGTGGTGAACGATTTGTATGTGGTTCCTGCTAGTGGCGGCGAGCCTAAGCGGCTGACTTTCGATCACCAGCCGATGTTCGGTCTGAGCTGGAGCAGAGACAGCCACGATATCGTGTTTTCTTCGCAGCGCGGAGGTCAAGACAGCTTGTGGCGGGTGTCCGCTTCTGGAGGAACTCCACAACAGGTCCCGGGCGCCGGTTCGGCGGCCTATAGCCCATCGGTCTCGCCCAAGGGGAACATGATGGTTTACCAGCAGAAGATGGGCAAAGACAACATCTGGCGCATTCGCCTCAAGGACGAGAAACATGCGCTAGGCGCTCCTGCAGTTGTGGTTTCCGCCAAGGGCGGCAAGCTGCGGCCGGACTTCTCTCCCGACGGCGAGAAGATCGCATTCGAGTCCGACCGTTTGGGGAACATGGAAATCTGGGCCTGTGACCGCGACGGCGAAAATTCCGTGCAGTTGACTTCTCTACACGGCACGGCTGGCAGAGCGCGCTGGTCGCCGGACGGTCGTCACATAGCATTCGAGTTTCATCCCACCGAACATGCCGAGATATACGTACTGGATGTGCCCGGAGGCACTCCCCGGATGCTCTCCACAATTCCCGGAGCGGATAACCTCGTACCTAGCTGGTCGCGGGATGGCAAATGGATTTATTTCACTTCCAAACGCGGCAGTGGACCGTTTCAGTTATGGAAGGTTCCATTTGAGGGCGGGATTCCAGTCCAGATCACAAAGGCAGGCGGTCTGGCAGCGGCCGAGTCGGCCGATGGACAGTTCCTTTATTACTCCAAATATGAAACCGAAGGGATATGGAGAATGTCCTTGCCCGGGGGGCAGGAAGAACGTGTTCTGGATCGACCGACGGGCAATGACTGGTTCAACTGGGGGCTGGCTCGAAACGGCATTTACTTTCTCGACCGCTCGGTCGAGCCCAAGTCGACGATAAGTTTTTTCGAATTGACTACCCGAAAGATCACTCAGATTTCGAGTCTGGACAAGCCAACCGGTTGGGGGTTAGCCCTGGCTCCCGACGGCCGATCTCTTCTCTACATTGAGGTCGATTTCGTGGATTCCAACATCATGCTGGTGAAAAACTTTCGCTGAGCGGTATGGGGTGAAACGCCGGCGGAGCGCGGATGGATGCCTTCGGCGCCGCATGCCAGGGCAATGCCAGTCGCGAGTCCATGAAGAAGACCAGTTTTCAGTTAATCGGCATTGGGGAAGCGCCAGACTGCTAGCTGCCTGCCGAGAATCCACCCACGTTTGCGACCGTGAGCCGGAGATACTTGTGCGGATTTACAGGAGTGTCGTTGATGCGGACTTCGTAGTGGAGATGGGGACCGGTGCTGCGTCCGCTCTCGCCGACGTATCCGATGGTGTCTCCGCGGTGCACATGCTGGCCTGAAATGCAGGCGAAGCTGCCCAAGTGGCCATAACGAGTGGTGATGCCGCGGCCGTGGTCGACGACTACGGCGCGTCCATAGCCGCCCATGAAGTCGGCAAACACCACCACCCCGTCCGCTGGCGCCACCACGGGCTGCCCATCGGTGGACCCGATATCAACACCACTATGGAAAGCACCTTCTCCGTTGAACGGGTCA
>WNFP01003232.1_pt1 | contig 18022 bp, 13 predicted proteins | sample 5400201 | NCBI WGS metagenome assembly WNFP01 (sample SAMN13153355, study PRJNA577476) | soil metagenome | isolation source: 115 cm saprolite under Madrone tree | place: USA:California | collected 2016-06-14 | reverse complement strand
TTCCGGCTGGCGCGAATCTCAAGAAATTCATCCGGCCCGCTTCCGCTGAAGAAGAGTTCATCGGGGACTTTTGGGAGCCCCTTGGTCATCACTTTTTCTCGAAGCGCGATCAATGCCTCTCCAAGCCCGCTCAGCACCGTCGCTCTGCGCCAGTCCAGCGCGGAGCCGACGGGCAGCAAATTACGCAAACTTCGAGGAAGCAACGCCAGGAATGGTCCAAGAACGTAAGTCAGCACGGCAAATCGGCCTCTCCATAGTTTAAGAGATGTTCTTGCGAGTTTTTCTTGCCCGTACCGGGATCGAGCCAATGAGTAAGCGTCTGAAGCTAAGATGCTTTCTCAACTACGCGGTAGACCTGCGTGTCCAGAAAGATGCTGAAAAGTTCGGAATCGATTTCTTCGTCTCGCACGCAAAGTTTCAAAATATCCAGCGCGCGGTCAGTGGGAATGGCGCGCTTATAGGGACGGTCCGAAGCGGACAGCGCGTCGAAAATATCGCAAATCGTCATCATCTTGGCCTGCACCGGAATCTGCCCGGAGTTAAGCCCAAACGGGTAGCCCTTGCCATTAAGTTTTTCGTGGTGGGCGCGCGCAATTTCCGGAATTGCCCGGAATTCCGGCGTCCACGGAATCTGCGCCAGGAAATTGAAACTGTGTACCACGTGAGATTCGATCTGCCGGCGCTCGTCGGCATCCAGGCTGCCTCGGGGAATCGAAAGAAAACGCACTTCCTCTGCCGAAAGATAGGAGCGTTCTGTCCCGCGCGGATCGCGATACGTCTTTTGAGCAATCTCAGTCAGCACTTCGAAATCCCACGAAGGAAGTAGCGTGGGCTCATTGGCTTTGGCGATGAAATCCGCAAATCGATCCAGTTCACCGCGCAGCTTGCGCGATTCCTCATCAAGTAGGCGCAAGCGTTCCCCGGCTTGTCTTCGCGACAGCGAGAGCAGTGCTTCCACCTTCTGCTCCGCGATGCGCGCTTCGATGTCGCGGCGGATATAGTCGAAGCGGTCCAGCACGCGCACAAGGTGCAGCGGATAAAGTTTTTTCGCCTTGACCAGCACTTCTTCGCGCACTCCCACCTTGCCGAAATCATGCAGCAGGGCGGCGTAGCGAAGTTCCTGCAGCTGTTCACGGGAAAACCGCAAGTCTCCGTAAAGCCCGCGCGGTTCGCGGTCCACCGCTTCCGCCAAGGCCACGGTCATTTTGCAAACCCGCTGCGAATGGCCGGAGGTCGTTGGGTCGCGCTGCTCGATGGCTTTCACGGCCGCGTTCACGAACCCATCGAACAAATTCTCGATGTCTCGATACAGTTTTGAATTCTCGTAGGCTACCGCAGCTTGCGATGCCAGCGATGACCCCAGCCGCACTGCTCGTTCCGGAAACTGGTGAACCCAGCGCCGCACGGCCCTGGAATCGGTCAGCAGAGCCTTGGAATTACGCTTGCAATTGATCAACTGTAGCACGCCGAGGACCTCACCCTTCCCATTTTTCATGGGTAGGGTGATCAGCGAACGCGTGCGGTAGCCGGCTTGCTTATCAAATGTGGCATTGAAGTGAAACGGCCGCGCCTTTGGCACGCGATAGGCATCGGCCAACTCAATCACTTCGCCGTGCAGGGCGCAATACCCGGCCATGGAATCTTCCGTCAGCGGAAGCGTGTGTTCGCTGAAGGGAAACTGCACGCTGTCGTTTTGCGTCAGCTTGAATCGCAGCTGCGGAACTCGTGATGCTCCCTCGGCGGAAACCCCGCCGCTCTCCACGAGATAGAGAGAACCGGCGTCCGCTGCCGTGATTTCCCTGGCCTTCTTCAGGATCAGTTCCAGCAACTGGTCAACGTCGCGCGTTTCCGATAACGCGATGCCGACGCGGTTTAGCTCTTCGAGTTCACGAGTGGCTTTTGACGCGCTGAGCCCTTTTCCGCGAGTTCTTGGGGCGCGCTTGGGCGGCGATTGTTTGATTCTAGCCATAGAAGGGGGCGATGAACCGCAGAGGCAGGGGCTCCGCGGAAAGCGTGAGTATATCGAAAGCCCGAAAGGTAGGCACGCAATGTGTGAATCCCCAAATGCGGGCAATCGCCCTGTAAACCAGAGGACGCGCCAGTGCCCACTCCTTGTTGCGAAAGAGCGAGTAATTAGTAAGGTGCACAGCCTTTCGCGGCTCTTGTGGCTCTGTTAGCGTGGGAGCAGAGTTGCCCGGGACACGTGTGGGCAGGGGTGTTGTTTTCAGGGGGCAAAGGGAGTTCGCGTGCGAATCGCAAGTGGCGGCGTGACCGATGTAGGTCGCGTGCGTACCAACAACGAAGATTGCCATAAGATCGTTGAGCCGCTGAACCTCTTTGTGCTTTCTGACGGCATGGGGGGCGAAGCCCACGGCGAAATAGCCAGCGCCATGGCGGTGGAAACGGTCGTGAAGCATTGCCTGGACCTCGAGGCCAATCCGGCGGCTAAAATCATGGGCCCGGCACAGCCCAACTGGAGCGCCCGGACAAAACGTCTTTCGACCGCCATCCATCTCGCCAACAGGAATATTTTTAAGTCCGCCGAACAGAACGTGGACCAGCGCGGCATGGGCGCGACTCTGACGGCGGTGTGGATCGATGGCGCAAAACTCAGCATCGCTCATGTCGGCGACAGCCGCGCCTATCTGCTCCGCGGCGGCAGCTTGCTTCAGCTCACACGGGATCATTCCCTGGTAGCAGAGCAAGTGCGGCGCGGCATCCTGACTTCGGCGGAAGCGGAAGAAAGCGACATGCAAAGTGTGCTGCTGCGCGCGCTGGGTGCTCAAGCGGAAATCGAAGTGGACGTTGAGGAGCACACGCTTTTTCCCCGGGATGTGCTCCTGCTTTGCTCGGATGGATTGACGCGCATGGTCACCGATCCCGAAATCGCGGGAACGCTCCAGGCCGAGACCAACCCCGACCGGGCAGCCGAGAATCTTGTCGCGCTCGCCAATGAGCGCGGCGGCCCGGACAACATCACCATCGTGATTGTGCGGCTTGAAAAGGAATCCAAGGGATGGTTTTCGTGGTTGCGCGGCAATGCGCGCAAAAATCTAGGATCGAACGGTACTGCTGGAGGAAATTGAGATGCCGAAGCTCAGCCTCATGTTTGACAACAAAATCGTGAAGGAGGTGTCTGTGGGAAACCGGCCGGTAACCATCGGCCGCTCTCCGGACAACGACATACCGGTGGACAACCTCGCCGTGTCCAACCATCACGCGAAAGTTTATTTCGAGGCCGGCCGCATGGTCGTCGAGGACCTCGACAGCCTCAACGGCACTTTTGTGAACGACCTCCGCGTCGAGCGCGCCACTTTGCATGATGGCGACAACATCCACATCGGCAAGCACAAAATCAAGGTCGACACCAGCGGCGATGCCCCGCTGGCCTGGGACACCGGTCGCAAGGCGGCCGCGCCGCGCATCGACGAAACCATGGTGCTGGATACCAAAGAACGCCGCAAGATGCTCCAGCAGGCCGCCGCCATGGGCGAATCCATGCAGTTTGCCGGTGGGCGAATGAAAGTCCCGACGCTTGTCGTTCTCAGCGGCAACACCGATCAGAAAGAATATGTCCTGACCAACAGACTCACGGTCATCGGAAAATCCGCCATGGCCACGGTTCGCCTCAAAGGCTGGTTCAAACCGCAGATGGCGGCGCAGATCAATCAGCGCGACGACGGCTACTACCTCGGTCCCGGCGACAAGGTGCCCAAAGTCAATGGCTCCCCGGTCTCCGGCCCCGTGCGCTTGAGCGACGGCGATCTCCTCGAAGTCTCCGGCGTGCGGCTGAACTTCATTTTCCGCGAGTAGCGCGCGAAACGTGATGGCCGCTCCGTCAGAAGGTTTCTGGCAACGGCGGGGCGCTCTTGGCCTCTACGAATTGCTTCTGACGTGGTGGCGTCACCGAGTCTCGTTTCTCATTTCCGTCGCCATCACACTCGCGGCGCTCACGTTGTATTACTTCACGTTTTTCGGCGAGAAAACTACTCCCATCTTTGCTTTTCTCCAGCGCTTCGAATACAACTCGCTGGATACGCGCTTCCGTTACCGGCCAGCCAACGCAACTCCACCCGATCCCCGCGTTGTCATCGTGGAAATCGACCAGCAATCGCAAGAAGTGCTGGGAAAGTGGCCCTTCTCCCGGACGCACTTCGCTACCATGCTCGACGCGCTTCACGACGATGGCGCCAAAGTGGTCTCGTTTGATGTTACGTTCGACAAACCGGACCGCACGGCCGACCCCGTACGCGCGCTCTGGTCGAAGCTGGAACAGCGAAGAAAACGCGGCGAAACCGTGGACCCGAAACTTGAGGCGGAGGTCCGCGCTCTCGCAGCGGAGTTCGATGCCGATTCGCAATTCGGCAAGGCCATCGATCGATTTGGCCCGGTAGTACTCGGCAACTTCTTTCTTAAACCCGACGAGTTGAGAGGGATCGATCCTGCAATTTTGGATCAGTATGACGAACTGATCGAGTGGTATGCCCTCGGTCGGAACGCTCTTCATCCGGAGACAGGGAAGCAAGATTTTCTCGAGCTCGTTGAGCGCTACAGAAGAGACGGTGATCTCTACGCTGCAAATGTTGCAAACATTCCTGCCCTGGCGAACCCGGACAAGATCGAAAAAACCACCATTGGTTTCTTCAACGTTTCTTCAGACGCTGATGGTGTGCTGCGACGGATCATGCTGGTGCTGCCGTTTGGCCGCTCCAAGAATATTCAGGAGTGGCAGCTCTTCGGCTCGCTCGAAGTGCAGACGATGCGGCTTTACCTGGGACTTCGCTCCGACCAGGTTACCGTGCACTACGATCCTACAGGAGTCGTTCGAATCGATTTCGCCAACGCCCTGCTCATCAAGCCCGATGCGACGGGACACTTGTCCATCAATTATCATGGCCCGCGGGGAACTTACCCGTACTATTCGATCGCCGATGTCGTTCAGCACAAGTTTGCGCCCGGAACTTTCAAGGACAAGATTGTGCTGGTTGGGGCCTGGCGTCAAGCAGCAGCTGTGGGATGGAGTATTGATATTGCTTTTGGGCATCCCGCTGGGTATCTGGATGGCCCTGGTCACCCCCCGCTGGATGTGGTTCGGAATCGCGCTGTTTGGCCCGCTCATTGCCGTCAATTACTACACGTTCCTGCGCGGCTGGTGGCTGAACTTCACGATTCCGGCTCTGACCCTCAGTGCCAACGTTTTGCTCGTTTCTCTCTACCGTTCGCTGTTCGAGGAAAAAGAAAAACGCCGGGTGCGCTCCGCTTTCGGACAATATCTAAGTCCCGAAGTGATCCGGAGGCTGCTCGTTAATCCGCAACTCGTCGAGCCGAGAAAAACCGACATTACCGTGATGTTCAGCGACATCCGCGGCTTTACCACCATTTCCGAAAAGCTCGACGCCCAGGACTTGGCGCTCTTTCTCAATCAATATCTCTCGGACATGACCGGCCTCGTTTTTGATAACCACGGCACACTCGACAAATACATCGGCGATGCGGTCATGGCCTTCTGGGGTGCGCCCTTCGAAGAAGCGGGCCACGCCGCACGGGCTTGCAACACCGCGCTGAAAATGATGGAGCGTGTCCGCGAGATGCAGAAGAAATGGGAAGCCGAGGGCAAGCCGCATCTCGACATCGGCATCGGCCTGAACACCGGCGTAGCCAGCGTCGGCAATATGGGCTCAGCGCTGCGTTACGGCTACACCGCCCTCGGCGACACGGTGAATCTCTCCTCGCGCCTGGAAGGGCTGAACAAAGATTACGGGACGCACATTCTAGTCAACGAGACTACCTATTCCGCCACCAAGGAAGACGGCTACGTCTTTCGCGAACTGGATCTCATCCGCGTGAAAGGCAAGCTCCAGCCAGTGGCCATCTACGAACTCATCGGCCGCCCCGCGGAAAACTCCGTTTATGGCACCCCGGACGAATTGCGCCATCGCCTCGACCTCTTTCACCAAGCCCACGAGCTCTACCGCAAGCGTCAGTGGGAAGACGCGCAGAAATCATTCCAGACCATTCTGGACAAATGGCCGGACGATGGCCCATCCCGGACCTACTGGAAACGCTGCCAAGAATATCTCTTCGATGAACCACCATCAGGATGGGACGGCGTCTTTGCCATGACCCACAAATAGCTTTTGCAGCATGGTTCGCTGACTCCAAGCCAAACCTTACTCATCGGCAAAGATCGGCGTCCAATTTGGATGGAATCGTTTGTGTGCCCTCCGTCAGAATATCCGCATCGAACAGTTGCTGAATCAAGGGAACTCTGTCTTTCGTTTCGGTTTTCTAACTGATACGAGGCTTGAGACTTAAGCGGCGATCAATGGCTTCCCGATTCGGGCCGTACCCAAACAAACACTCTCAGGAATCTAAGTTGAATTACGATAGATGGCAGCTTTAACAAGAGCTATCGTGCCGTATCTGAGTAAGGTGGCGAGCTAAGACTTTATGTGGATTGTCCGACTAGCGCTGCGAAGGCCGTATACGTTCGTGGTGATGGCGCTTGCCATCATCCTGCTCACGCCGGTAGTGCTTCAACGTACGCCAGTCGACATTTTTCCCGACATCAATATCCCGGTCATAAGTCTCGTCTGGACGTACAACGGCCTGGAACCTCAGGAAATGGAGCAGCGCATCACCTCCAACGTCGAGCGCGGCCTCCAGACTCTTGTTAATGACGTCGAGCATATCGAGTCGCAATCGTTTAACGGGATCGCCGTCATCAAGGTTTTCTTTCAACCTGGCGCCAATATCCAAACCTCACTTGCCCAGACGACTGCAATTTCACAAACATTCTTGCGGTTCCTCCCGGCCGGAACCACTCCGCCGCTGGTGATAATCTATTCGGCTTCGACCGTGCCGGTGATTCAGCTCGGCCTGACCAGCGATACGCTCAGCGAGCAGCAGCTTTTCGATTACGGCAACTATTTTATCCGCACGCAGCTGGCAACCGTACCAGGTGCCGCCACGCCTTTCCCCTATGGAGGCAAGCAGCGTGTCATCAGCGTGGATATCAACCCAACGGCGCTCCAGGCCAAGGGGCTTTCTGCCGTTGACATCGTAAATGCCGTCAGCGCGCAAAACCTGATTCTTCCTACCGGCACCGCGAAGCTCGGCACGCTTGAGTACAACGTGGAAATGAACGGCAGCCCGCAAACCATCGGGGAGCTCAACGATCTTCCGGTCAAGACGGTGAATGGAGCGACCATCTACATGAAGGAAGTCGCTCACGTGCGTGACGGCTTTTCTCCACAGACCAATGTCGTTCTGTCCAACGGACAGCGCGGCGTGCTCATGAGCATCTACAAGACGGGCAGCGCTTCAACCATCGACATCGTCGACGGCGTAAAGCGTATGCTCGAATACAACAAGGGCGCGGTCCCCGAAGGCATGAACATCACTACCTTCTTTGACCAGTCGCTCTATGTGCGCGCTTCCATCCAGGGCGTGATCCGCGAGGGCATCATCGCCGCCTGCCTCACGGCGGTGATGATTCTGCTCTTCCTCGGCAACTGGAAAAGCACGCTGATCATCGCAGTTTCCATTCCTCTTTCCATTCTGGTGAGCATTCTGTGCCTGAGTGCGCTCGGGCAGACCATCAATATTATGACCCTCGGCGGCCTCGCGCTGGCCGTCGGCATCCTCGTCGATGACGCCACGGTGGAAATCGAGAACATCAACCGCAACCTGGCGATGGGCAAGGAAACCGTCCAGGCGATCCTGGATGGCGCGCAGCAAATTGCGGTGCCCGCATTTGTGTCCACGCTTTGCATTTGCATCGTCTTCATTCCCATGTTTTTTCTTTCCGGCGTTGCCAAGTTCCTGTTCGTGCCGCTGGCCGAAGCCGTCAGCTTCGCCATGCTGGCTTCGTACATGTGGTCGCGCACCATCGTGCCGACACTGGCCATGTATCTGCTGAGTTCGGAAGACGAATACCACGCCGAGGAACACATCGGCGAAAAGATGGGCTTCTTTCGGCGCTATCAACAAGGTTTCGAGCGAAATTTTGAAAAGTTCCGGGAAGGCTACCGAGGGGCTTTGGGCGCGGTTTTGCGCTCGCCACGGGTCTTTTCCGTCTTCTTTCTGGCCTTTTGCGTTTTATCGGTCACGCTTATCGGCGTTCTTGGCCGCGATTTCTTTCCGAAGGTCGATGCCGGGCAGATTCGGCTACACATGCGCGCTCGGACGGGCCTGCGCATCGAGGAAACGGCGCGCCTCGCCGACCAGGTAAACGGCGTCATCCGTGAAACCATCCCGAAGGACGAGTTGACCACGGTCCTCGACAATATCGGCCTGCCTTACAGCGGCATCAACCTCACGTACAGCAACGCCGGCACCATCGGTAGCTCCGACGCGGAATTTCTTGTCCAGCTGAGAGAGGTTCGCGGCAAACCCACCAGCATGTACATCAATGATTTGCGCGAAAAACTTCCGCAGCGTTTTCCCGGCGTGCAATTTTTCTTTCAGCCCGCGGATATCGTTACACAAATCCTAAATTTCGGGACCCCCGCGCCGATCGATGTGGAAGTCACCGGCATGAACCAGCGTGGAAATTATCTGGCCGGGGAAAAACTCGCCAACGAGTTCCGGCACATCCCCGGGGCGGTGGATGTCCATGTCCAGCAGGCCTTTGACAATCCCACGCTGTACATGGAAATCGACCGGGCTCGCGCGCAATCCGTGGGCATGCAGTCGCGCGACGTGGCGCAAAACGTTCTTGTTTCGCTCAGCTCCAGCTTCCAGACGGCCCCGGCGTTCTGGCTGGATCCGAAAAACGGCGTGGAGTACAACGTCGCGGTGCAGGAGCCGCAGTATCGCGTGGACTCTTACCAGGCGCTGCAAAATACTCCCATCAGCGGCAGCACGCCGGGTTCGCGACCGCAAATTCTGGGCAACCTGGTCACCACCTCAACGACCGCCCGCCCTGCTGAAGTTTCGCACTACGCCACACAGCCTATGATCAATATCTATGCGGCCGTGGATGGGCGTGACCTCGGCGGCGTTTCTGACGAAGTGGAAAAGCGTGTTCAGGCCATCGAAAAGGAATTGCCAAAGGGCAGCCACATTGTCATTCGCGGCCAGGTCCAGACCATGAAGAGTTCTTTCACCGGCCTGGGCTTCGGTTTGCTTGGCGCGATTGTGCTTGTTTATTTGCTGATCGTAGTTAATTTTCAGTCTTGGCTCGATCCTTTCATCATCATAACCGCGCTGCCCGGCGCGCTCGCCGGCATCTGCTGGACGCTGCTGCTGACGCATACCACGCTCAACGTCCCATCGCTTACCGGCGCGATCATGAGCGTGGGGGTAGCCACGGCGAACAGCATCTTGATGGTTTCCTTCGCGCGCGAACAAATGGACGAGGGCAAGAGCGCCAGTGAGGCCGCTATCGAAGCCGGTTTTGTGCGCATGCGGCCCGTGCTGATGACCGCGCTGGCGATGATCATCGGCATGGTGCCGATGGCCGTGGGTCTCGGCGAAGGTGGCGAGCAAAACGCGCCGCTTGGCCGGGCGGTGATTGGCGGGCTGGTCTTTGCGACCTTCGCGACGCTTTTCTTTGTGCCCTGCGTTTTCTCCTTGATCCATGGGCGCCGCGCGCGGAGATCGGCGCAGCCTGGGCCGCCGTCGCCGGCGCCGGCGATGATTTGAAATTTTTCTTTCTGGAACTAAAACCGGGGATGGAGTAATGATGGAAAATGGAGTTCAGATGGATTCTGCCGATCGAGAGCAGCCGAGGCCAAAGGGCAACCGGATCTTCACGATTCTCTTTCTGGTCGTGATTGTGCTGGTGCTCGTGGGGGCGTTTACGCTGTTCCAGCGCCGCTCCCAGTATCAGGCGCTCGCCAAGGAAACAGAAACGCTGGCGATTCCGACCGTGGCTGTGATTCATGCTTCGGTGGAATCGGCGGATGAGGACCTCGTCCTCCCTGGGGCGATGCAAGCCTATGTTGAGTCGCCGATCTATGCGCGCACCAACGGCTATCTGAAAAAGTGGTATCACGATATCGGCAGCCGCGTAGCCAAGGGAGAGATTCTCGCGGACATTGACACCCCGGAAGTGGATCAGCAATTATCTCAGGCGCGCGCCGATCTCAATACCGCGCAGGCCAACGCGAATCTGTCCAAGATTACCGCGACGCGTTACCAGGAACTCATCAAGACCGACGGCGTCTCCAAGCAGGAAGTCGACAATGCCGTCGGCGATCTGGAAGCCAAAGTCGCCATCGTAAAGTCCGCGGAAGCCAACTTGCGCCGGCTTGAGGAATTGGAATCCTTTAAACACATTTATGCGGCTTTCAGCGGGGTGATCACCCGGCGTACCGTGGATACAGGCACGTTGATCAACGCCGGGAACGGCGGCGCGTCGCAGGAGCTTTTCGTTTTAGCGCAGACCGATCCCATTCGCGTTTACGTAAGCGTGCCGGAAGCCTATGCACCCTCGATTCGCGCCGGACTCGGCGCTTTTCTCGAGCTCACTCAGTATCCCGGTCAGAAATTTCAGGGCAAGGTAGTACGAACGGCGGAGTCGATCGATCCTGGCACCCGCACCTTACTTACGGAAGTGGACATACCGAACCGCAATGGCGCGCTGCTTCCCGGCGGCTACGCGCAAGCTCACTTGCAAGTAAAAGTGACCGGCGCCCGCCTCGCCGTGCCCGTGAACGCGCTGCTCTTCCGGTCGGAAGGACTTCGCGCGGTGGTCATCGACGCCAATCACCGAACGCACCTCCGCGCGATTACCGTCGGCCGCGATTACGGCACGAGTCTCGAAGTCCTTCAAGGGCTTGACGTCAACGACTGGATCGTGCTGAATCCTGCGGATTCCCTCGACGACGGGCAGGAAGTCCGCGTCAAGGAAATGGCCGTGAACCGCGGACCAAACCAACCCGCCACCCAGCAGCAACCTCCCGCGCCAGCGGCCAAGAAACAATAATGAAACGAATCAGCCAATTTTTTGCTGTGAGTGGGCTTGGTGTTTGTGCCTCCATAGGTGGTTGCACCGTCGGGCCGAAGTATCAGCGCGCCACGGCGCCAGTACCCGCAAAGTGGGATGTGTCCGAGCCTTGGCGCGAAAGTGCTCCCAAAGACGGCGTTGCCAAGGGCGAATGGTGGAACGTTTTCCACGATGAGGAATTAAATGGTCTGGAAAAACGAGCACTCGACGCGAACCAGACCATCAAAGTTTCTGCGGGGCGGCTTGAGCAGGCGCGTGCCTCCGCCGCGCTACAGATCGCCACGCAATTCCCTACTCTTGCGACTGCTCCCAGTACCCAACGCCAACGGATTTCGGGAAACAGGCCCGCCAGTAGCAACTTCCCGGTCCGGTCTCCCGTTTCGCAAACCAGCAATGTTTTGCCTTTCACGGTGGCCTACGAAGTCGACTTGTTTGGCCGGCGACGGCGCAGCATTGAGGCGGCGCAAGCATCTTATCAGGCAAGTGCAGCCGACCTCGAGAACGTGCGGCTGGTGATCACCGCGGAGCTCGCCGGCGATTATTTCACGCTGCGCCAACTCGATACGGAACTGGGAATCTTGCATCGCACCGTGGAAACGCTGGAACGAGGCTTGCAACTGGTCGATCAGCGCCACAAAGGCGGCGTGGCTTCCGGGCTAGACGTTGCGGAAGAAGAAACGCTTCTGAACACCACGCGGACCCAGGCGATTCTGCTGCAACAACAGAGGAAACAGTTCGAGGATGCCATCGCTGTTCTTGTCGGCAAGCCGGCGCCAGACTTTCATCTTTTGCCAGAGGAACTGGTTGATGCACCGCCAGCACTGGACGCTGGACTGCCCTCCGATCTGCTGGAGCGACGGCCGGATGTCGCCGAAGCCGAGCGGCAAATGGCCGTGGCCAACGCGCAAATCGGAATCGCCCGGGCAGCCTATTATCCGTCCCTGAATCTTTTTGGAAATGGCGGATGGCAGGCCGCGGACATCGCCAAGCTGATGAATGTACAGAGCACCTTTTGGGCAGTAGGCGCCAACGTTGCGGAGAGTATTTTCACGGGCGGGTCGCGTCGCGCGCAAGTGCAATTCGCCAAAGCCGGCCACGACGCCAGCGTAGCTGCCTATCGCGATAGCGTTTTGAATGCTTTCCGAGAAGTGCAGGACGACGTAACCGGATTAACCGTGCTGGATCGGGCTAGCCAGTCGCAGCAGCAAGCGGTTGATTCGGCGCGGCGCACTCTGGATATCGCCCTCGGCCGCTACACCGGCGGCCTCGTGAATTACCTGGATGTCGTAAACGCACAGCAAAATCTTTTGAACAATGAACAGGAGCTGGCCGTGATTCACGGGCAGCGGCTGGTGACCAGCGTGCTCCTCATCAAGGCTCTCGGCGGCGGCTGGGATGCTTCCAGTCTCTCAGCCGTGCAGGTGAAGTCGAAGTTGAAAGACGTTGTTGCACCGTAACGAACGCGGGGAAGAACTTAAGACGAGTTCTAGCGATAGGCAGCGGCTAGGGTTCGGTCTCTCAGACTAATTGGCGTTCGGGTGAGATATCTTCAGATTGCCGATCAAGGGTTGCCCGTATCGTGCAAGGAAACGACGCGGCCATATTGTGAAGATCGGCTGAGGCGGTCAAACATTTGGTACGCGGCCGTAGCGATCCGCACGATCGCATCTCCACCATCTTTTTCCCGCCGCAGATAAGTTGTCATCACGCTGATGGCGAATGGCCGATTGCCGGTGAAAACAATGCCGGAGTCATTGCGCACGCCTTCGAGCTCACCGGGCTTGTTGGCGATGCGCAGATCTTCCGGCAATTCGCGCGGGATGTAGCTTTCCTTGTGCACACAGAGGAGCGCGAAAAAATCATCAGTCATCTGCTTGTTCAACACTTTTCCGCGGTACAAAGCTTCGAGCAGCGCCACCATCTCGCGCGGCGTGGCGATGTTTTCGCGGCCCTCGGCGGCGGCTTTCACATCCATCATCTTCCGGCGAAGCCGGGTATGCGTCAGGCCGAGAGAATCGAGCAGCGAATTCACGTTTTCCATGCCGATGCGGTCGATGATGACATTGGTCGCGGAGTTGTCGCTTACGGATACCATCAGCGCGGCAACGTCGCGAAGCGTCAGCCTCGTTACCCCGGGAGTGAGCGCGTTCGCGATGCCGCTCCCGCTGACCAGATCGGACGATTGCAACGTGTAGAAGTCGCCGAGCTTGATTTTGCCCTGCTGCGTTTGATGATACAGCTCCGCAAGAATGGCAATTTTTATCGAGCTTGCTGTGGGAAGCACTTCATCGGCGTGAAGCAAATATTTCTGCCCGGTGGTGAGATCAAGAATGGCGACGCCGAGGACGCCGTCAAGATTGCGATCCACCCCGCTGATGGTCGCTTCCAGCTTTTGCCATAGCACTTGCTCCTTCTCCTGAGGCGCTTTTTCTTGAGAGCCCTGCTGCGCGCAAGACGGCTTTGGAGCGCATACCACGACGGCAAGCAAGGCGAGAAAGAAGAGTCGTTTCAGCACAGTGACCTCCCGGTTAGCGCGATTATAAGGCCGAATCGGCGCAAACAAAGAAGAAGCAAGGCGCGTAACTCCGAGCAACAGCGAGCCGGTGGACCGAGTTGCAGGAAGCGGGATGGGCTTCGGGGCGTACCTTGTTCGGAACACAGAGTTCTTGGCTATTGAAGAGGCATTCTATAAGGACCACAATAGGATTAGTGCTCGGCCGCCTGCGGAAGTCTGAACCGATCAATAGGGGCCAATTGGGAGAGAAGGATCGGCCGGCAACGTAATTTTGGGAGAGACGACTCATGCGCAAAATTTTAGCCGGCATGCTTTTCATGGCCTTAGCAGGTACCTTGTCGATCGCCACGCCGCGTCAAGACCAGGACGAGCGCCACGACAACGGGAAACATAAAGGCTGGGAAAAGCACGAAGATCGCGGCGACGACCGGCATGACAATGGAAAGCACAAAGGTTGGTACAAACACGGCGACCGCGAGGACTACCGGGGTTGGGACGATGACCATGACCGCATCCGGCCCGGGCGCGCCTATCCCTACGGCCGCTACGAACACGTCAGAGAAGTATTCGTCGCGCGCCGCATCGATTACCGGACGCGCCGCGTGGTCCTCTACGACAATTCAAATTGGGTGGTCGCCAACTACGACCTCGATCGCTGCCGCGATTGGGAATGGGAGCGCGATCGCGTGTACGTCTACGACGACGATCATCACCCCGGCTGGTACTTGCTCTTCAACGCCCGCCTGGGACGTTACGTCCACGTAGAGTATTTTGGCCTGCACTAGAATTGAGGCGTCGGCCGACACTTGCCTGAGAAATGAAACCGCCGGGCGAAGCAGGAGCTTCGCCCGGCTTCAATTTGCGCTGGTATCAACACAGAGAAACCCACAGATCACCGCGGGCAACAGCGCCAATCAGAGATTGTCGAGGAAGAACTGGGTAACTTTCTGCCAGAGGACCCGGCGAGCAGCGGGGTCGCTCACCCCGTGGCCGCGGCCAGGGAAGGCCAGCACCTCCACGTACTTTCCTGCTTCGATGAGATCGTTGATCACGGAAAGGGTGTTCGCGTAATGTACGTTGTCGTCGCCGGTACCGTGGGCGATCATCAGCTTGCCCTTGAGTTGCGTTGCATATTTCACGGGTGAAGAATCCTGATACCCCTTCTCGTTTTTCTGCGGCAGGCCTAGGTAGCGCTCCGTGTAGATGGTGTCGTAGTAGCGCCAGTCCGTCACCGGGCCTCCCGCGAAACCCACTTTGAAATCGTCCCCTGCTTCAAACATGGCATGCAGCGTCATGTGGCCGCCGTAGCTCCATCCCCAGATGCCGATACGATTCGTATCAACATACGGCAATGACTTGAGATATTGCACGCCGTCGCGCTGGTCGGAAAGCTCCTGCGCCCCGAGGCGGAAATGCAGAGGTGTCTCGAAAGCGTGGCCTCGGCCGGTAGAGCCACGATTGTCGAGCGAAAAAATGACGTAGCCTTTCTGCGCCATAAGTTCGTGCCATAGAAAATTGGCGCCGCCCCAGGCGTTGCGAATGATCTGCACCCCCGGTCCTCCGTAGACCGCGACGAGCACGGGATATTTTTTCTGCGGATCGAAGCTCGCTGGCTTGATGATGCTGGCGTTCAGCAGCACACCGTCGCGGCATTTCACGGTCAGAAATTCCACCGGTGAGAGATGATAGTCGGCAAGCTCAGCGACTTTGTTTTCGTTGATGGCCGCGATCCGCGCGCCGTCCGCGCGATAGAGGTCTTGGCGCGGCGGAGTGGCCGGGTTCGAATAGGTATCCACAAAGGCGGATGAGGTCGGCGCCAGCACCGCTGCATGCGTGCCTTCTTCTTTCGTGATGCGGCTAAACCTTGAACCGTCCAGAGCGACGCGATACAAATGCCGCTCGAGCACGGATTTTTCTGTGGCGGTGAAGTAAACGAGGCCCTTTGCTTCGTCGACGCCGTCGACCGCCGCGACTTCCCAATCTCCCTTGGTAAGCTGCGCGAGTTGCTTGCCATCGAGATCATAGAGATAAAGGTGCCTGTACCCGCTGCGCTCGCTAGCCCACAAAAAACGCTTGCCGTCCTTAAGAAAGTAAAGCGCGTCATGGACGTTGATCCAGTTGGTGTCACTTTCGCTAAGAGCGACGCGCGATTTGCCCGTGGCGGAATCCGCAACCAGCAGATCAAGCGTGGTTTGGGCCCGATTGAGGCGCTGAATCGCAACGTGTTTTGAATCCGGGAGCCAGTTCACGCGTGGGATGTAGATTTCGGTTTCCGCGCCGGTGTCCATCGCGCGAGGTTCGCCTCCGCTCAGCGAGGCCACAAGAACGCGCACGATGGGATTAACGCCTCCGGCCGTTGGATAGCGTTCCATCTCGGCTTCCCCGCTCGGCGACGAAAAATCGACTAGCGGATACTGCGAAACTTTGCGCTCGTCCATTTCCAAATAGGCGATCGAGGATGAATCCGGCGCCCACCAGTATGCAGTCTTGATATCAAGTTCTTCCGGATAGACCCAGTCGAGTTCGCCTTTGCGAATTTCCTCCGTGCCGCGCTGCGTGACCTGGCGCTCTTTGCTGTCTGCGACGCTCACAAGCCACAGATTGTGTTCTCGAACGAAGCTGACAAAGCGCCCGTCAGGAGAGATCTTGGGATCCACGATAGCAGCCTTACCGGAAACCAGTGTGCGCCCCATTTGCGACTTCATATCCAGCCAAGCCAGCGCCGTGGCACCTTGAAACAAAATGCCCGCGTCGTCAGGCGCCCATTGGTATTGCGAAGGAGCACGACGACCAAGACCGGTGGCTTGTGTAGGTCTCGACGTGTCCGCAGGCAAAATCGATTCGAGCTTGTCAGCCGCGACCTGAAGGCGGCGTTCTCCGGACACGGCATCCATCACCCAAAGTTCCGTCTTGCCGTCCTTACCGGAACCCTTCGTTTCGAAATAACTGAGCCCCTTGCCATCCGGAGTCCACGCCAGTCCCCGTGCTAGCCGCCCGCTCAAGCTCGGCTGCGAATAAATCCGCTCGACAGTAAGAGCTTTTCCGGCGCCAGTCGGTTGTTGGGCCTTTGAAAAAGGAGCGAAGAATGCAGAAAAGAACAAGGTTGCAAAAAACAGGGTGAAGGTCGAGACGCGGCACCGCAAGGACATGCAATCCTCCTGGGAACGAACGCTAGTTTAAGCTGGAGCGGTGAGAAGAACAAACCTTCGGACGGCATTACCCCGGCGGCCAGCGGAATTGCCGGCCGCCAAGTAAATGCAGATGGAGATGGAAAACGGACTGGCCAGCGCCGGCGCCATTATTTAAAACGGTGCGGTAGCCCACGAGAAGACTGCGGTCGCGTGCCAACTGCGCGGCGACCAGTTGCAACTTGCCGAGAATAGCTTGATCGTCCGGTGCCGCGTCGGTCAGCGATGCAAAATGCTTCCGTGGGCAAATCAGAATATGCGTTGGCGCTTGCGGGCTAATGTCTTCGAAAGCAAAGACATCGGGATCCTCATAGACGATCTTTGACGGAATTTTCTTCGCGGCAATTTTGCAGAACAAACAGTCGGCACTCATCGGATCCCTCCTGCGGATGGGGCCTCATCCAATCGCGTCACAAACGGCGTGAAACCTTCGCGGTCGTGGAGTTGCTGGCCAAATTGGCGAGCAGCGTCTTCGCCCGAAATTCTGCCAACCCGAACACGGTAAAAAATCCCGTCGGGCGAATCATATTGCTGAATAAAGATTGGCGAGTAGGAGGCGCTTAGGCGGTCGTGCAGACGCTCGGCATTCGCGCGGTCGCGGAAAGCACCGACCTGGACGGTGAAAAATCCCTCCGTGGGATCCACGCCGGGCGAAAGCACTTCCACCCGCACCGGCACGACTCCGGGGCCGACTGAATCGACTCCTTGCGCCGCGGCAAAGGAGAGATCGATGATGCGATTGTCAACAAACGGGCCGCGATCGGTGATTCGAACGACCGTGGACTTGCCGTTGTTCAGATTGGTAACGCGGACCATGGTTTCGAATGGCAGCGTGCGGTGCGCGGCGGTGAGTTTGTACATGTCGTAGATTTCGCCGTTCGAAGCTCGCCGTCCGTGAAACGGCACGCCGTACCAGGAAGCGTTGCCTTCCTCCGTGTAACCGGCAGGGGCGGGCACTGGGGCGGACTTGCTGCGCTTCGGTGCAGGCCCGCCTGTCGGTGGAGTCTCCGGCACATCAGTGGATCGCTTCGCGCTGTCTGCAGTTTTCGGCGGAGTTTCTGCCGGCTGCGACGGAGGCGGCTGGCGGCGATCGGCAATCGGCTTACGCGACGCGCAGCCGGAAGAATTAAAGCACAGGACGCATAGAGCGCAGAGGACATGGAGAACAAAAAATGGCGTCGGTGAAAAGTGGCCGAAAGATTGAAATCGCCGCGGGGAAGCGCGTTTGCTCGAGGCCAGACTGACGAAAACCGTATCCGCTGAACCCTTCAAAGCGCTGCCTGCCTCATGAAGTTGGCGGATTCCGCGAAGCACGCGCGGCGTTGCGCGCTTCGATCCTCGATGCGGCCTCGGCGAGCTTTTCGG
>WNFP01006185.1_pt1 | contig 18024 bp, 22 predicted proteins | sample 5400201 | NCBI WGS metagenome assembly WNFP01 (sample SAMN13153355, study PRJNA577476) | soil metagenome | isolation source: 115 cm saprolite under Madrone tree | place: USA:California | collected 2016-06-14 | reverse complement strand
AAGCTCTTCGAGGAGAACGAGATCCACCAGGCGATCGACCAGGCGATCCGCGGCAACGTCATCAACGTCTACGCGCACTCCGATTTCGGGCGCGCGTTTCGCCTCTTCCATCGCGACCACCTCGCGGCGATCACGCGCCACACGACCGTCATCGTCCTCGGCGACGCGCGCAACAACTACAACTTGCCGCACGAGTGGGTGCTGAAGGAGATCAAGCAACGCGCGAAACAGCTCATTTGGCTGAATCCGGAGAACAAGATGACGTGGGGATTCGGCGACAGCGAAATGGATCGCTACCTCCCGCACTGCGACGTCGTCGAGGAGTGCCGCAATCTGAACCAGCTCTACAAAGTCATCGATCGACTGGTGCTCGTCTGACCGCTTCAGGGATTGACCTCACCACACCTTTTCGCGAGAATGCTCGGCGATCGGGGCGAGCATGAGCGGCGAAAATTTCATTCGCATGACGGTGGGCGGTCTCACCCTCGATCCGGTGACGAAGACGCCGATCGTCATCCTCAAAGACCCCGACAACAAGCTGAATCTCCCGATCTGGATCGGCCTCCTCGAAGCCACCGCGATGGCGACCGAGCTCGAGGGCATCAAGATGGCCCGGCCGATGACCCACGATCTCCTGAAGAAGATCATCGTCGACCTCGACGCCACCGTGGATCGCATCGAGGTCACCGATCTGAAGGACAACACCTACTTCGCGCTCATCTATCTCCAGATCGGCGATCGCGAGGTCACGATCGATTCCCGCCCGAGCGACGCCATCTCTCTCGCGCTCCGCACCAAGAGCCCCATTTGGGTCGCCAAGAAGGTACTCGAGGCCTCGAGCGTCCTGCAGCAGATGGAGGAGGGGAAGGAGCAGAACCTCTCGAACGTCTCGCGCGACAAATGGGCCGAGATCCTCGAGAAGATGGCGCCCGAGGATTTCAAGTACAAGATGTGAGGTCGGCCCTCCGACCTCGTCTCGACCCGCGCATTCTGCGCGCACCGCATCGCCCACGGATTAGGGCGCCACGCTGAACCACCGGAGACCCGTGGCCCGTACCGAAAGGATTCGACGCAAGGAGCTTCGTCAACCCGACGAGTTCGTCACGCTCAGCCGGCGTGCGGTCGCGTACGCGGAGGAGAACCGGACGGTCTTCTTCATGACCGTCGGCGGGTTGGTGGTCTTGCTGGCGGCGATTCTGATCTTCCGCGCCGTGCGCTCGAGCCGCGAGACCAGCGCCTCGCAAGCGTACGCGCAAGCCCACGCGCTTCTCGACGACAAGAAATACGACGACGCCGCGACGGCCTTCCGCCAGGTCGCCGACAGCTACAGCAGCACGAGCTACGCGACCCTGGCGCAGCTCGAGGCCGCGAACGCGCTCGCCCTCGCGGGCAAGCCGGGCGACGCGGCAGTCGAGTATCAGAAGTTCCTCGATGCGGGCCCTCCGACCGATTACCTCCGCCAGCTCGCGCTGGTGCGCCTCGGCCATGCGCAGGAGCAGGCCGGTAAGACGGCCGACGCGGGGCAGGCATACGCGTCCGCCGCGACGATGCCGGGGCCGTACGCGGAGGAGGGGTTCGCCGGCCAAGCGCGAATCGCCGAGGTCGCCGGCGACGCAGCGACGGCGAAGGACCTCTACACGCGCTTTCTCGAGAAGTTCCCGGAGTCCGACCGTCGCGCGCTCGCGACGTCGCGCCTCGTCGCGCTCGGCGGCACACCGCCGGCGCCGCACGAGGTCGTCAGCACGGGTCCGGCGACGGTCGAAGCCGAGTAGGTGCGGTCTCCGTCGCGCTACGACGCGACGAACGCCAGCAGATCGCGGTTGAAGCGTTCCTTCTCGGTGAGAAAGAGCGCGTGCGGCGCGCCGGCATAGACGGTGAGCTGGCTACCACGGATCGCCGCCGCGGTCTTCCGCGCGGTCAGCTCGAGCGGCGCCGACGCGTCGGCATCACCGTGCAGGATGAGCGTCGGCACGGTGAACGCGGGCATATCGCCACGGAAATCCGTGCGCGCGTAGCTGCGGACGCATTCGATCGCGGCGCGTGCGGACGCGCGGAGGGCAATGTCGACACCCCAGCGAAGCAGCTCGGGCGAGACCTTATCGGCGCCGCCGAAGAACGCGGGCGCGCCGTCGCTGAGGAACCGCGGACGGTCGGCGCCAAGCGCCGCGACGATCGCGTCGAACATCGCACCCTCGACGCCGTCCGGGTTGTCGTCGGTCTTCAAGATGAAGGGCGTCACCGGCGCGACCAAGACGGCGCCGGCGATCCGGTCCGCGCCGAAGCTCGACAGGTAGCGAGCGATCCCGCCGGCGCCCATCGAGTGGCCGACGAGCGTGACGTCGCGAAGAGTGAGCCGCTCGAGCACCGTCCCGAGATCCTCGGCGAGCGTGTCGAAGTCGTAGCCGTTCGCCGGCTGGCTCGAGCGGCCATGGCCGCGACGGTCATACGCAATCACGCGCACGCCGCGATCGACGAGCGGCGCCATCTGGTATTCCCAAATGTCGCTGTTGAGCGTCCAACCGTGGAGGAAGACGATCGGCCGTCCGCGTCCCCAGTCGTTGTAGAAGAGGCTCGTCCCGTCCCGTGTCTCGATGAATGGCATCCTTCACCTCCACTGTGGCGTTGGTCGGCACGAATGGCGGAGGCGTCGAAGGAAGTCGATTACGCGCGAGGTAATGGGCGCCCCGTCCGAAACGTTCACCGCGGCATTACCTCCCACGTAATCGACGCCGCGCGAGCGCGCGCGCAATGTCGTCGGTACTTCGCATCCGAAGGAGGACCCATGTGTGATCTCGATCAGCTCGTCGTGCGTTACGTCGCGATGTGGAACGAGCCCGACTCCAGCAGTCGCCGTGCGATCGTCGAGAAGCTGTGGACCAGCGATGCGGTGAACCTCACGAAGTCGATCGAAGCGCGCGGCTATGACGCGCTCGAGCGACGGGTGACCGCCTCGTACGAGAAGTGGGGACGCGACGGCGGCCATACATTTCGTCTGCGCGACGCCGACACGCACCACGACGTCGTGCGGGTCACGTGGGAGATGGTGCCAGTCGCCGGCGGTCCCGCGACGTCGATCGGCATCGAGTTCCTGATGCTCGCGGAGGACGGCCGCATCCGCGCCGACTATCAGTTCATCGAGGCTTCGCCGCGATGAGCGACGAGAAGGACGAGGTGGGGGGACGCTGATGCGCTATGCTCACGCGATGGCTACGTCCGTCCGCCCCGTCGGCGCGCAGCTGCGCGAGTGGCGCCAGCGCCGACGTTTGAGCCAGCTCGCGCTCGCGTGCGACGTGGAGATGTCGACGCGGCACCTGAGTTTCGTCGAGACCGGCCGTTCGACGCCGAGTCGCGCCACCATCCTGCGGCTTGCCGATCGTCTCGCCGTGCCGGTTCGCGACCGCAACGTCCTCCTCGTCGCCGCCGGGTACGCGCCGGTCTTCCCGGAACGCGCGCTCGACGACCCCGCGCTCGAACGTGCGCGTCAGCTGATCGGGGTCATGCTCGAGGCGCAGAAGCCGTACCCTGCCTTTGCCCTCGATCGACACTGGCGCGTCGTCGCATCCAATGCCGCGCTGCCGGAGCTCTACGTCGGCGTCGCCGAGCCGTTGCTGAAGCCACCGCTGAACGGCATCCGCCTGACGCTTCATCCTGACGGCATGGCGCCGCGGATCGTGAATCTCGGCGAATGGCGCGAGCACATGCTGGCGCGTCTCCGGCACCAGATCGATCTGACCGCCGACCCGGTGCTGATCGAGCTTCTCCGCGAGATACTCGACTATCCGGCGCCAGCGGCGGACCAAGCGAACCGCGGCGACACGCCTCCCGACGCGATCGCGGTGCCGTTCCGTGTCCGCACGAACGCCGGGGTGCTGTCGTTTCTGAGCACGACCACGGTCTTCGGAACGCCGGTCGACGTCACGCTCGCGGAGATCGCGCTCGAGTCCTTCTATCCGGCCGACGCCGCGACGGTGGAAACCGTCCAGCGGATCGAACGTGCGCGCGGCGGTCGCGGACAGCGCCGCGGCTCACGCGGCTAAACCTACTACAGCAGGTTTGTCCGCGTTCAGAGCACCCCGCGGTGTCACGAGACTCCGCTGGCCGTGTCGGTGCGACGAACGTTGCGAAACGGGGAGGAGGCTGGGATTCCGCTTGCACAACAGGTTTCCGAGGTGAGCGGGGTTCGGGAGCCGTGCCCATTTGTCATGTCATGTCTCCGCGTTGACAGATGATCGGTTATCGGACGCGCCCCTATTCGCCGGCCATTGACTAAACACGGCGCCTACGGAGATTCCACCCATGAGCCGAGCCGCGCGCGCATTGCCCTTGAGTCCCGAACAGTCAGCGAGCCTGCGGGCCTTTCTCGAAGGACGGTTGGAGTCTAACGAATGCGACCACAGCCTCCGCAACACGAAGGAATGGATCCTCGCGCTGGGTGTCGCGCGCCGGGCGAAGCAAATACTCCGCTGGCTCGAGAGTACGGGTGGCTTCTGCGACTGTGAGGTTCTTCACAACGCGATGGCGAGCAATGCGGAGGATGCGCCCTGAGCACGGCCCGCTCGACGCGCGACGCTCGAGCATCACGCTTCCGACGGAGGAGCTCAAGTTGGTGATGGCCTTGCGCGGACGCTTGCGGCTCAAGAGCAACGTCGAAGTCGTGCGCCGCGGGCTTCGCCTCCTCAAGGAAACGACGGACCGGAAGGCGCTGAAAGAGGCGTATCGGAAGGCGTCGGCGGCAAGCCGCCGATCGACGCTCGAGGAGATCGGGGCGCTCGACCACCTGACGGGCGAAGGGCTCGATTGAGCGTGCTCGTCGAGCACGGTGGTCTGTACGCGGTCGACCTGAATCCCCGGCGCGGTACGGAGCCGGGCAAGATGCGGCCGGTCCTCGTCATCCAGACGGATCTGCTGAACGCGGCGCGCCATCCGTCGACGTGGGTCCTGCCGTGCACCACGAGGCTCACCGGTGAAAGTCTGCTGCGCGTCCATCTTCCGCGCGGGATCGCCGGCAATAGTGCCGATTGCGAGGTCATGATCGATGAGAGCCGTGCAATCGACAACCGGCGCATCAAGCGACGCCTCGGCAGACCGCCCGGCCGGCTGCTCTCGGAAGTGAAGGAGAAGCTGCGGCTGCTCGGCGATCTCTGAGCGGTGACGAACGTCCGCTCGTTCGCCGGTTCCATCGCGAGCGCGGCGAGTGCCAAGGCCGCCGTGAGCGCGACGTGATAGCCTTCGGAGCGTGAGGACACGGCACGCCGATGGGGGGTGCGCCGTGTTCACCCAGGCGCGGACTCAGCCCGAGCCGCTCCGCGGCCCGCCATTGGGGCAGCCGCCGCGCGGCGAGCTCTGTCAGTACCTCCAACCGCTCCAGTTCCTCCATGGTCAACGTCACCATCCCCGCGATCCCTCCCGACGGGAGGCAAAGCGGACATTTCTACTTTGGAGAAACCGGACATTTTCATTTGGGGCTTACACGTCAACGTCCGATAAGCAGGATTATGTTAACCAGGGCGGCGACTGTGCCGTACTTGGCACCGGCCCTGGAATCTCGTAGGGTTGTGGAGAGAGGCCGCCGTCTGCCTTCCGGCAGCGCTCGCCTTACTTTACCTCGTCGCAGCTATAGCCTTGCCTGCCGTATCTCGGAGGCTTCTTCATGGCACTCCATTCAAAGCTGGTCGTATCTCGCTGAGCATGAAACGTGAATTTCGTGGTGCGCCCCGTCCCGTACGGGTCGTCGTAGGTGAGCCATACAATCGCCACAAGATCGGTGGCGCGGGGAGCGGTGTGGAGCAAGGGCAACGGCTCGGATTCGCGAGAAGCGACAATTTGCTGGTCTGGCAGGTATATCGGCCTCGCGTCCGGCTCTTGGCACGGTCCCCTAGGCAATTCCGTCACGTCGGGAACAATCTTGTACCTCATGTAAAGATTGAGCGTCGGCGCTGCACCCGCGTTCTTGACCCAGACGCTGACGCCTTGGTCCGAGAAATACCCTCGCGTCTCCGTCTGTTTCCAATCGGGTACTATCCAGGCGCGTTGGGCCGTCACCGTCAGTTCCCGCTGCTTGTCGGCGATCCGTGCTTGCCGCACCATAATGAGCCGCTGGCGGTCCATCAAATGTTGCTGCCCTCTGGCGGCGTCCAATTGACCACACGACACTTTCCAGATTCCAGCCGTCACTATGACGACGAGGAAGTCGAAAAACGCCTGCCACGCCGCAAGGCTCGGGCCCTTGGAGTGTTTCTTTGCGCCGTCGGCGCTGGGAGCGTCGTCGGTGGCTATAGCATCACCTGCGGGTCGCGGCGGTCGGCCATAGGTGTTCCACTCATGATGGCTGGCGCGCTCCTCGTCCACGTGGGGCTAAATGTCTTTTCGCAGCGGCCGCTTCTTGCGGACTTTCCGTTCCACCTTGAAGCGCAGCATGCGCCGCATCACGTCGTCGAAATCTAGCCCATGAAGCGAAATCGGCCCTGCACGTTTCCGCTTCGTTTCGGGCTCGCCAGCTTTGGATGTCCGCTTTGAGGGCGCCATGGGCCGACCCTCAGCATCCTGCGCAGAGCGCGCGGAACGCCTCAGGGTCTTTCCGATGATTGTGGCGGAACGCGAATTCGTTGACGTAGAGCGGCAGGTATTTCTTGGACACCTGATGGTAGGTGCCGATCACGCCACGCTTCAGAAGGGACCAGAAGGCGTCCAGGTTCGCCGTATGGACGACGCCACGCACGTACTCGCCCTTGGAGTGGTCGACGGCCTCATGCTTCGCGTGCGGGCCGTAGTACATGTAGTCGTAGATCTTCATTTGGTCGCTGGCGACGAGGCTCACGTCCTCGCTGATCGTGCGGCGGACGAAGCGCTCGGCGGTGCGGTAGTCCATGTTGTCGATGACCTGCGCGGTCACGTTGCCTTTGCGCGCGATGGCACCGATCACGCCGACCTTGCCAGCCTTGCCGCCACCGACCATGAGCCGCTTCGAGCGATGCTTGTTGCCTTCCTTGCCGCCCACATAGGTCTCGTCGATTTCGACGATGCCGCCGAGCTTGCCGATTTCGTCGCTCTGCATCGCGGCACGGATGCGCTGGCACATGTACCAGGCCGTCCGGTAGCTGCCTTTGCCCTCGTCGCTGCCCTTGTGGTGACCCTTGCCGAGCTGCTGCTTGCCGATCATGCGCGACACCTGCAACGCGCTGATGCCTTTCTTCGACTGCATCATCGCGTACATGACCTTGAACCACGTCACGAGCGGGACGTTGGTATTCTCAAAGACGGTGCCGACGAGGATCGAGAAGCGGTAGCCGCTCTTGCCGTGATCGTCGCGCTTCGCCTTACAGAGCCACGTCCACGGGCGAGAGTTGAGCTTGTAGACCTTCTCGGAAGCGCCGCACCGCGGACACGTCGCCTTACCGTCAGGCCAGCGCAGGTTGAACAGATACGTCTTGATCTGCTCGTCACTCGTGAAGGCCCGCTCGAACTGCTTGGTCGTCATCAACATGGGAGGGACTGTAACGCATGACTAGGCTAGTGTCAAGTACGGCACAATCACCACCAGGGCGGCGACGATCCGACAGTAGACAGAAGATCGCCGCTGGGCTACAAGGCTCCGCGCCACGCTTTGGCGAAGAATCCGATGATGGGACTGAGCCTTTAAGGCAGTGCTGCGCGCGGCCGGAAAATGGCTGTGGGAGCAGTTCGCCTGGTTCGTCGGCTTCACCACATTCGACGAGATGTGGCTCCAATCGGCGTAGCGCTCGGCTCGACCCGTAAACGCGTACCATCATCCGAGCCCGAGACGATCACCGCCGCGATCACGCCCGAGGACCTGCGGCGCGACGTGACGCCGCGCCTCAAACCCATCGAGGCGTTTCGGACTGACGCAGACACGCCGCCGCATGATGAACTGCGCTTCGATTACCTTCCGGACTCTCCGCTGAATCATGGATGGCAAGTGTCTTACGGCGAGCCGGGCGCTACGGCGCGATGGAACCCGGCACCAGACGCCCCTACCCCAGGCAGCATGCTCGTCGAGATGGATGCCCGTTGCGCGATCGAACACGGGCTTTCGCCGAGCGCTGGGCTCTGTGACCGCGTTCTTTGCGAAATCCGTTTCACGGCGACGACGATGTTCTTTGTCGAACTCGAACTCGCGTCCCATGACGGAAAGACGAAACCGGGTCGCCGCACGTGGATCAAGTACATACTCAGTACGGGGGAGCCGTTTCCTACCCGCGATTACGAGAAGTTTGAGTGGACTGTTCCAATCGCCGGCACGCCGCTACCGCACGGTTGGCGCCGCCTGGAAATGCCCGTGGCGGCTGACGCCATACGGACCTGGGGACGCGACGGTTGGGAACTGCGGCGCCTTCTGTGTGTGCGGATACGGGGAAACTTGTCGATCTCCGCGATACGCTTCTACCAATCAGCGGATGCGCTTAACGGCTATGTCCCAAGCCCACCACCAGAACAGGCCGCCAATCCGGCGTCGGCAACAGAGCTTATCGACGAGACGGAAAAGCTTATGGCCACGCTAGACCGTGCCTATGTCGCGACGCTGGTTCACGTCGACGCGGAGCGACTCGAAGCTGCGCGCGTTTGTCTGCAGAAGCTACGCGACCGATTCCGCGATGCAGAAAGTCGCTACGACCAGGTGACGCACCGCCTTTTGGCGGAGTTCATAAACGGCGCCTTAGACATGCATGCCGCGGCTAGTCTCTACATGATGGTCGAGAGTGTCGTTCCTCCGGAGTCTGCCGCCGTCGTTGCAGCCCACAAAACTACCGCCGAGGAGCGCATGCAGGAATTCGCGCGCTTGCGGCACATCGTCGTCGCGCGATTTCGGGACCTGCGACACCAGCTACCCTCAATCCCATTCGATCTCACTTTCGAAGAGCGTGAACTGCTGATCAGTGACGCTGACGAGTTCGAGCGGCGCGACGCTCCGCGCGGCGTGGCCAGTTCTCTGGCCTATGTCGTTGCGCTGTACCCGAATGCAACCGAGCGAGTGTTCGGCGCGTACAGCACCCTAGACGTCGCACTCAAGGGCGCGACGCGATCTGATCTATATGTGGAGTCCATTGAATGCCTCGCAGAACGCGGGCTCGTCGTCGGCGGGCGCGCCCGATGGCGCCTCACCGATACCGGCAAGGCGGTGCGTGCCCGCCTACTGCGAGGTGACTAGTGGCATGCTCGGCCTCGCCCCGTGCGTTTCTTGCGCGGCTTCTTCTCGGGCGCAGGAATGCGCAGCAGCGCGCGTGCGACCTTCGCCGCGATCTCTTCGGGAGTGGGCTCTTTCTCGTCACTCTTCCGCATCCCGCGACCCCCTCAACCTGTCGGCTGGCAGCAACAGCGGCTGAACGCGCCGCCAGCCCGACGTGTTCAGCATCCTGCTATGAGCAGGCCAAACATGTCCGCATCCTTCCGGTGATTGTGCCGGAAGGTGAATTCGTTGACGTAGAACGGAAGGTACTTCTTCGAGACGTTGTGGAACGTCCCCATGATGCCGCTCTTGAGAAGCGACCAGAACGCATCGAGGTTCGCCGTGTGGACCTGCCCACGCACGTACTCGCCGCGTGTGTGGTTGACGCTCTCGTGCTTCGCATTCGGCCCGTAGTACACGAAGCGATACTGCTGATTCTGGTCGCTCGCGACGAGCGACACTTCCTCGCTGATCGTCCGGCTGACGAAGCGTTCCGTGGTGATGTGGTCCATGCGCTCGATCACCTGCGCCGCGACGTTGCCCTTGCGGCTGATGGCGCCGATCACGCCGACCTTCCCGGACATCCCGCCGCCTTTCTTGATGCGCTTGCTCTTGTGCTTGTTCGCCTCTTTGCCGCCGATGTACGTCTCGTCGATCTCCACCGTGCCGCTGAGCTTCGCAAACTCGTCATTCATCATCGCCGCGCGAATGCGCGTGCACATGTACCAGGCCGTCTCGTAGCTCGATCCTTCGGGCAGCACCATGCGATGAATCTGGCGGGCGCTCATGCCCTTCTTCGAGTGCAGCATCATGAACGCGACCGTGAACCACGTCCGAAGCGGGTACTTCGTGTTCTCAAACACGGTGCCGGTCAGGACCGAGAAGCGGTAGCCTTTCTTCGCACAGCCGTGGCACTGCCACTTGAACGGCAGACGCGGCGCCAGGTCGTAGACCTTCGCGTTGTCGCAGCGCGGGCAGCGCACGCCATCCGGCCAGCGATGCGCCACCAGAAACGACTTGCAGGCGTCCTCGGTCGGGAACAGCGCGTTCAACTGACTGAGCTTGATCATGCAGCATAGATACACGAGCCCGATGCTTCTGTCAAGTGTCGGATCATCGCCACCAGGGCGGCGATCTTGTTTGAATCGACACCCAGGTTGGCGTATGCCTTCTGACCGTGACGAATCAGACAGGAGCGCCCCGGCCATGTAGGCGGCCATGGACTCCTACGTCCGACGGCTCGCCAGGGTTCTCCATCCGGCTTCGGCGCGCGAGCGGTGGCTTCTCATGATCGCGTACGTTGACGCGGCTGGGACGCATGGCCGCCCGGAATTGCCAGCACGTCAAGCGCGCTGTTTCGCGATTGCCTTCTATCTTGCTCCCGAAGGCGCTTGGGAATGGTTCGAGGGCCAGTGGCAGGCAGCGCTGGACAACCCGGACGCGCCACTACCAAACGGCCTCCACATGACGGACTTCGAGGCGAAGGAAGGGCCGTTCAAGGATTGGTCGAGAGAGCGTAAGGATGCAGTGCTTCTGAATCTCGCGTCGATCATCCGCTTTCCATGCATCTGGGGTTTTGCCGGCGCGCGCGATGCGGCTGCGCACCGCCGCATTCTCGGATTCCGCCTCAGAAGCAGCCTGGAGAAGCGCAATCGAGATTTCGAGAATCCGCACATCATGGCGCTCTGGGAAGTAGTTGGCATGGTTCAGCACTTCATGCGCAACCATTTCATTGCAGAACTAAGACGAGAGCGCGTGGCGCTCATCTGCAACAACGAGAACTCCGGCGTCCGAGGGCTTCTACTGGACCATTGGGACGAGATGCACAGGGGGAATCCCCATCTAGGGGAATGGCTAGATCCCGAACTGTCGTTTCAGCCGTCGCGCCGGTGTCTGCCGTTACAGGCTGCCGATTTCCTGGCGTGGGAGTCCGCGTTTGAGATGCGACAGCGAGCGCGACCGTTCCGCCGAACTCAGCCGCGAATCTCCTACCGGGCGCTCGCGCATGAGGCGGGCGAAGGTGGCAACGCACTGATCCACTACGCTGACGAAGCAAAAATCCGGAGATTCCGAGATCGCGCGACGCGGGGACGGCTTCTATGAGTCAGCGCGGTGGACGAATCGCCTTCGCGAGACCCTTGGCAAACTTCCCGATGTCCGCATGGCGCAGCGATTCCCGCAACGCCTCATCGGCGTCGCGGGTCTTTGCGGTGATGGGCTTTTTGCCGGTGCGGGGCGTCCGCTTCGTCGTCGCCATGCGGGTGCTTTAGCATGGCGACGCTGACCGGCCTAGCCGCACGTTGCTACAAGCGCCGCGAAGGCGTCCGCGTTGTTGCGGTTGTTGTGACGGAACGAAAACTCGTTGAGGTAGAGCGGCAAGTAATCCTTGCTCACGTGGTGGTAGGTGCCGACGATGCCGCGCTTCAGCAGCGACCAGAACGCGTCCAGGTTCGCAGTGTGGACGACGCCGCGCACGTACTCGCCCTTCGAGTGATTCACGGCCTCGTGTTTCGCGTCGGGACCGTAGAACATGAACTGATAGTTTTGCTCCTGATCCGAGGCGACGAGCGACACGTTCTCGCTGATGGTCTTGCGGACGAAGCGCTCGGTGGTCACGTAGTCCATGCGGTTGATGACCTGCGCCACGACGTTGCCCTTGCGCTCGATGGCGCCGATTACGCCCACCTTGCCGCCAGTGCCACCGCGGACGTTCTTCCGCTTGCTCTTGTGCTTGTTCGCTTCTTTGCCGCCGATATAGGTTTCGTCGATTTCGACGGTGCCCGAGAGCTTGAAGGCATCGCCGCGCATCGCCGCGCGCCAGCGGTGACACATGTACCAGGCGGTCCGCCAGTCGCTCCCGGAATCCTCGCCGAAGATCACGCGGTGGACCTGGAGCGCGCTGATACCTTTCTTCGAGGTCATCATCAGGTAGCCGACCTTGAACCAGAGCTTCAGCGGGATCTTGGTGTCCTGGAAGATCGTCCGAGTGATGACGGAGAAGCGGTAGCCGTTGCGCTTGCCACAGTCGGCGTTCTTGCAGATCCAGTGGAACGGGCGCGCCTTCAGTTCGTAGACGCGCTCCGTGGCCTTACAGCGCGGACAGGTGACTTTGCCGGGCCAGCGCTGCGCTACGAGGAACTTCTTACAGGCGTCGTCGGTGGCGAACTCCCGATCGAAGGCGTCGATGGTCCGCATGCCCAGAACACTAGCGAATTCCTAGGTGGGTGTCAATACCAACAAGATCGCCACCAGGCCGGCGACTATGCGATACTTGGCACCGAGTCCTCCCGCCGTCGTCGTTACCTCGTTTCCTTGCCCTCCGGCGCTCCGACTCTAGCGGCGACCGCCGGTGGGCTGTCGGGGCGTGGCGCAGCGCCCTCGGTGCGTCTACTCGCACTCACCAACGACCGCGCGACAACGTCCAATCACGTCCCCGCACGCAAGCAGAACTCGAGCAGGCCGGCGGTCACCTCGGCGATGATGTTGCGCATTTCTGGGTACGGTGGATGGAAGGGCGTCGAGTTGTTCTGGCTTCCCCATTCGATCGTGTACGAATAGACCTTGCTTTTCGTTTTGTCGGTAATGAACCGGCTGAACGCGTAGTCATCCGAGGTGCCCGCGGTAGGGTACAGGCTGAGGGACTGCTCAACCGTGTAGACGCGGCCACGAACGGCTGCGATCGCGGCTTGCATGCGCTTTGCGAGCTTTATGATCGCGCGTTTGTCGGGGGCGGCCATGTACTCTTTGTATGTCGTATCGGTTGCGATGCCGCGTTTCCGATCGTACGCCTGGTTTTGGAAGCTCATCTTGGGGTCCGTCGTCTGGTTTACGTCGTCACCCCAATTGTAAAGGATGTCCTCCGAGTAACTGTGGACGTCGACGAAATATTTGATGTCCGGAAAGGCCTCGAACATCCACACTGCGTTTCTCGTCTCCGGCTCCGAGAACGGCGATGGCCCGATGTAGACGTCGCTACACGGCTCGAGTGAGTTCTGGATCGGCGCCGTCGGGTCGAAATATCGCGGATAGTTCCAGAGGAAATCGTAGTTGCGATTGATGTCGACCCCCATGCATTTGGGCTTTGCTGCCGGCGCAGGACGCCGATTCTTCCGCCACATCGCATCCTTGGTCATGCTATAGAACCGACCATCCGGATTCGCCTGCGGAAACACGTAAATGTCCTTCTCGTCGACCAGCTGCTGGATCTTTGCCGCGCTGAACGTCTTCCCGCCGAAGGTGAGACCGGTATTGGTGCGGAACGCTTCCGTCACTTGCTCGATGAAGTGCATGCAGATGTCCGGGCTGCCCCATTCACGTGCGTGCACGCCTCCGAGGATGTAGACCCCGACGCGCTGCGCACCGTCGTCCTTGCCGATCTTGATCGCGTGACATCGCCGCTTTTCCCAGGTTTGCTCGGGAAGCGTGATCAGCTCCGCAAAGGGCGCATGTGGTGGCGCAGCGGCAGCGGCGAGTGCTGATTCGACTTCGGTCACCGTTCGATATCGAGAGAGCGGCGTCACACCGACGGTCGCCGCCGTCATCTTGGCGGCGGCGGCCCGAGCCTCGGCTTGGCGTCGCTTTCCCGCCTGATCTACGTCTTCGATGCGTCGTACCTCGTACCCTGCTCTCGTGAGCGTGGTGATCTGCGGCCCGCTGGCGTGCGCCTGGATGCGATACAGATCGTCGCCGCGTTTGCTGACAGTGTGGCGAGCGACACCGATGCCGTATCTCCGAACCAAGTCGGCCATGGCCTCGTACCCTTTGCCGGTGATCATGACGCGATAGCGTGCCATCTGAGTCTCCTTATAGATGCGTCAAAACGACATTGTTTCTGGCGAACTGATTCAGAATGACACAATGATGTAATGTATGCGTATAGTTATCACTTGCGTGCCGTATCCCTCTACGCTAATCGATCTCTGTATTGCCACTGAAATCGTACGGGAGGTCACATGCGTGTGCTGATTCAATTTCGCTCTTCCCCGGCTCTGCACAAGGCGGCGATGGCGGCGAAGCCGGCGTTGGTGGCGGCCGCGTCCGCTCAGGAGGGCATCCCCGGGCTCCTCGTCGATGCTGCGTATCCCCCGGTGCAGATACCGACGCCGATCGCACTAGAAGCGGGGACAAATCCGTTTTCTTTGAATCAACCTCGTGAGTTTTCGTTGAAGCCGCAGGACTCGACGTATTTGGTTCGCGGCTCGATTCCGGACGCCGAGGTCCAGAATGCGGTCGCGCTGGCGGTCGCGCAGCCGAACGTCGCGGGCGTGTTTGCCGACCCGGTCATCGAGTCGTGCTTGACGTGCGGCTCGACGCCGCCCGTCGGGACCGCGGCGAACGTCGCCACGCTCCTCGCGGTCTCGAAACTCGCGCAGAAGAAAATGGATGGGCACGGCGTGCCTCTCGCGATCGTCGACACGGGTATCAACGTGCCCTATCTGCAGACGCAAGGGCGAAATCCGATTCTCGATGTCACGCGCAGTTGGACACCCGCCGGCGTCGCGACCACGCCGGGCAATCACCCGAAGAATCACGGCACGATGTGCGCGTACGACGTCGGGATCGTGGCACCGAAAGCGACGCTGCTCGACTACGCAGTGCTGCTGTCGCAGAAGCAAGGCGCGACCGTCATGTCGGGTCTATTGAGCGACGCCGTTCTTGCCTACAGCAAGCTGCTCAAGCTTCTCACGGCCGTGCCCCCCGGCAAGCGACGGCTCGTCGTCAGCAACAGCTGGGGCATGTTCAGCCCGGGGTGGGATTTCCCGCCCGGCAATCCCGGCAACTACAGCGACAATCCGGCGCACCCGTTCAACGTCATCGTCGCGAGCCTCGAACACGCCGGCGCCGACATTCTTTTTGCCGCGGGGAATTGCGGACGCGACTGTCCCGATGGGCGCTGCCGCTTCGGTACGACACGACCGATCTGCGGCGCCAATTCGCATCCCGCGGTGCTCTCCGTGGCCGGTATCGATACCAAGAAGAAGCGCGTCGGCTACTCGTCGCAGGGACCGGGTCGGCTGAGCAAGCACAAGCCCGACATCTCCTCGTACACGCATTTCAAAGGCTCGCTCGTGTATCCCGAAGACAGCGGAACCTCTGCGGCGTGTCCGGTAGCGGCCGGCGTCGTCGCGGCCGTGCGCTCCAAGTATTCGGTGGCGCAGCTGACGCCATCACAGCTGCGGGCGCTGATTTTCAAGACCGCCATCGATCTCGGCGGCACGGGGTACGACTACGACAATGGCTGGGGCGCCATCAATCCGGCGGCGCTGATCGCGGCCCTTCCCTAGTCCGAGGTTTCGCTGCATCGACGCCGGCGCTACACTCGTTCGAGGAGACGCCGATGTCGAAGCTGATGATGACGTTAAAGCTCGATCCCAAGGAGGCGTCGCTCGGCGCCGTGATGCGTAAGCTCGGGTTGCGGCCGGGAGAGATCGACGAGGAGTTCGGCGTCGTGCCGATCGACCCCGATGCGCATCTGTTCACGGTGCTCGTCGAGCAGGGCGCGGTCGACAAGATGCAGGGGCAAGAGGGCGTGCGCGGCCCATTCTCGAATCCGAAGATCGAGCCCTTCGGACCGCCGAAGTAGCGGACGCATCCAACCGCCGCGAGGCTGCCCTCACCTGCCCCAGGCCGGCGCGTAGTCGTCGCCCGCGTGGAATGTGAGGTTTCGGACCTCCGAACCGTCGGCGCGCATCACGAACACGTCGGAATCGCCTTCACGGCTGGAGACGAACGCGATCGACGTGCCGTCGGGCGACCAGACGGCGGAAATCTGGATCGTCTCGGCGTGCGCGTTGCCGTGGGTCAGCTGCTGGGCGCCTGTGCCGTCGGCATTCATGACACAGATCTCCGCCTGGCCATCGATGTCAGCGACGTACACGATGCGTGCGCCGTCGGGCGACCACGCGCCCGGGCCGAGGGCGTGCTGGTGGTCGTCGTGCGTGAGCTGCGTCGGATTCGCGCCGTCGGCGCCCATGACGTAGATCTGCGCCGCGCCGGCGCGACGGGAGACGAACGCAATGTGCGTGCCGTCGGGAGACCAGCTCGGGCTGTCGTCCCAGCCCGCGTGCTGCGTCACGTTGCGTTGGTTCGTGCCGTCGGCCTTCATGACGTAGACCTCCCAATCGCCGTCGTCGCGGTCGGTGGCGAAGGCGATCGTCGAGCCGTTGGGAGACCACGCCGGTGAGTGCTCGTCGCCGTCGGTGCGCGTCAGCCGTCGGACCTGACGGCCGTCGGCCGTCATCGCGTACACGTCGAGGCTGCCGTCGCGATTGGAGGTGAACGCGATCGAGCGGCCGTCGGGCGACCAGCATGGGTCATCGTCCTCGGCGCCATTCTGCGTGAGCCGGTGCACGTTCGAGCCGCCGGCGTCCATGACGTAGATCTCGGCGTTGCCGTCGCGCGTCGACGTGAACGCGATGCGACCGGCGGCGAGCATCGCCGCGGGCTGCCGAGCCGGCAGCGCTTCGCGAACCTCGGCTGCAGGTAACTTGGGGGCCGCGCTCGGACGCGCTTCGCGCGGCTCGAGCACCCGTCGTGCCCGTACGCCACCGCTCGGTGCGTGCGGCGCCGGCGTGCGGACCACGAACGGTGACCGCTCCTCAGCCGCGGGCAGCGTGGTCGCGACGACGATCAGCGCGACCGCAGCGGCGACACCGGCGAGGACCAACGTCGTCGCAAGCGTCGTGACGCTATGCCGACGGGACGCGCCCGTCAGCGCTCCCGGCTCGCACGTGGCAGCGGGCGCGGCGCAGCGCCGGCACGCGCCGGCGGCTGCGGGCCGGCCTCCGCCGCCGCCTTGAACCGGGACGCGACGCGGTCGCGGAGCTGCGCCAACGCTTGTGCGGCGGTCTCGTCGCCCGCGTTGGCGCTCAGCGCGCGCTCGAAATACGAGATCGCGCTCGCTTCGCGGCCGGCGCGCAGCGAGATCGTGCCGAGCGCGCGCAGCGCTTCGCCGTCCTCACGCAGCACCTCGTTGGCACGCACGAAGAACGGGAAAGATCTTCAACGCTTCCTCGAGCTGGCCGAGCGCGGCGCTCGGGCGGGCGCGGCTGGAGAGGTCGCGCGCGAGGCGGACGAGGTTGTCGCTCTCGGTCTGGAAGTCCGGCAACTCGACGCGCACCCGCAAGCGCTGGCCGCTCAGCATCGCCTGCTTCACCGTCACCTTGGCGCCGAGGTACTCGCGCAAGGAGCGGCGCATGTCACGCTCGTCGACGCTTTCGAGAAAGAGCCGGCCGAGGCTGTCGTGCTTGTGGTCGTCGAGATGGATGAGAAGATCGATCGTCTTTTTCATGGGCTCACACTCGCTCGTAGGGATCGAAGAGCTTCTTGTACTCGTCGAGGGCGAAGCGATCGGTCATGCCGGCGATGTAGTCGGCCACGACGCGTGCCTTGGTCTCGCCCTCCTCGATCCGATGGTGGATGTGCGGAGGCATTTGCTGCGGCTCCTCCATGTAGGTCTGGAAGAGATCGGTCATGATCTTCTGCGCCTTCATCGCCATGCGCGTGACCCGATAATGGCTGTAGAGACGCTCGAGAAGCACGCGCTTCAACTGGCGGTTGCGCTCCGCCATCTCGGCGCTGAATCCGGCGAGGCGGACGCGGCAGCTCCGTACGTCGTCGAGCGTTCGGATACGATGTTCCTCGATACGGACGCGGATCGCCTCGATCATGTCGCTCGCGAGCCGATCGATGATGCGCCGCACCGTCTGATAGCGGCGCACCGATGACGACGCGCCGGGACAATCGCGCGTCACTGCGTCATGGGCCTCGACCCAGATCTCGACGTCTGCGAGATCGGACGCGGTCAGCATCTTCGACTTGAGCCCGTCGTCGATGTCGTG
>WNFP01001552.1_pt1 | contig 18029 bp, 7 predicted proteins | sample 5400201 | NCBI WGS metagenome assembly WNFP01 (sample SAMN13153355, study PRJNA577476) | soil metagenome | isolation source: 115 cm saprolite under Madrone tree | place: USA:California | collected 2016-06-14 | reverse complement strand
TTCAGAGGCGATGGTCTTCCGGCACTTTGCGAACAAGGAAGTGTTGTATAGCGCCATTCTGGATCAGAAGGCCTGTGTGTACGATACGCTGGATCGGCGGCAGGCAGTGGCCGAAGCTATCGAACGCAAAGATGACCGCGCGGTCTTCGAAGGAATTGCCCTCGAGGCGTTGAATCAACACGATGCGGATCCCGAATTCCAGAGACTGTTGTTACATTCGGCCCTGGAAGAGCACGACCTGGCCCACATGTTCTGGGAAAAATTCGTGCGGCAAGTCTATCGATCCCTCGGCAATTATATTCGCGAAAGGCAAAGGGAAGGCGCGATCGTTGAAGTTGAGCCTGCCGTCGTGGTGCGCGCGTTTATCGGCATGGTCATGCATCACTCGTTGAATAACAATTTGTGGGACCGCAAACGAAGGCTGTTGAAAATTTCAAACCAGGCCGCGGCCCGCGAATTCGCCGGAATCCTTCTGAATGGAATCGCGGCCAGAAGGGCAGTAGGCAGGCCGGCCCAACCGAGCAGTTTCAAATCCGCCGGCAAGGAGTCTGCGGCGAAGCGGATTGCCAACGGCAACGGGTCGCAAACATCTGCGATACGAGTGAAATCGAAGAGAAAGAGATCGCGTAAATGAGTCTTCCAGGACCGCTTAAACTAATCCTTTTATTCCTGACCGCCGCGGCGATCGGTGCCGGCCTGAGCGGCTGCAGTCGCTCAAAAGGACAGGGCAACAATGTCGGCGCGTCTGCCAGTCCTACACCCGCGGCCATTGCTGTCAGTACCACCTCCGCCGTTTCGCGGCAACTGCCACGTTACTTTGAAGCCAACGGCAGTCTGGCCCCGAATGAGCAGGCTGATGTCGCCGCCGAAACGTCGGGCAAGGTCGCGGCTGTCGGCGTGGACCTGGGTAGCGTCGTGCGGCGGGGGCAGATGATCGTCAAGCTTGATGACGCGGACTTTCGCATCCGTGTCCAACAGGCGCAGGCCCAGCTGGACGAGGCGAAAGCTACACTGCGTCAGAACGAAGCGAAGATCGGTTTGCGGCCGGGGCAGAAATTCAATCCGGAGAGTGTTCCTGAGGTAGCGGCGGCGCGTTCGGCACTTGAGCTAGCCGAGAAGAACTTGCGTCGTTACGAAAAACTGGTCGAGACGGGCGACATTTCGCGCTCGGCGTACGATCAGCAGAAATCACAGCGCGATCAATTAGCTGAGCAGCATCAGGCCCTGATCCATCTGGCCCAGCAAAACTATGCCACCGTTGCGAACTCGCAAGCCGCAGTCGATGCCGCGGCGACGCAGGTCGCCTTAGCGAAACGCAATCTCGGTTACACGGTCGTGGTCTCGCCGATGCCGGGCTATGTTTCCGATCGGCCCGCCGACGTTGGCGAATACGTTTCGCCGCAACAGAAAGTCGCGACCGTGGTCAATCTAAATCCGTTGCGCGTGCGCATAGACATCCCGGAGCAAGCGATTCCACAGGTTCATCCTGGCGAAAGCGTTTCGGTCAGCGTTTCCGGCTATCCCGATCGCAATTTTGCCGGCCGCGTGGCGCGAGTTTCGCCAAACGTCACCGCGTCCTCCCGGACGCTGACAATTGAAGCCGACGTTGAAAATCCAAAAGCCGAATTGAAGCCGGGACAGTTCGCGACGGTGCGGATTCTTTTGCCGCAGACTGAGGCCGCGGTGCTGGTGCCGCAGCGTGCTTTGCGAACGATTTCGGGCTCGACTTACGTGTTTGTGATTAAGAACGGTCATGCCGAGCAACGACTGGTGCAGCCCGGCCAGGCCGAGGGTGATTTGGTCGAGCTCAAGAGCGGAGTTGCGGCCGATGAGGTGGTGGCTACGAGTAATGTAGATCAATTGAGTGATGGAGCAGCAGTAACGCAATAGGTGCGGAACCGCCTTGCGGTAGCAAGCGGGTGAACTCGATAGGAGAGCCGGCAGGATGCCGGCGTTCCGCAGGCAAGATGGCTGCGCTTCAATAGATGCCTGGCGCTCCGCGGGGGTTAAGATGCAAAGACTTGCTGAAATCTGTGTTCGTCGTCCGGTGTTCGCGACCATGCTAATCCTGAGCATCACCGTCGTGGGCCTGTTTTCATTTAGATCACTCGGCGTGGATCTGTTTCCGAAGATCGATCTGCCCACGATCACGATCACGGTCGTTAACCCGGGCGCGTCGCCACAGGAAATCGAAACTGAAATCACCGACAAGGTCGAAGGCGCAGTCAACACCATCAGCGGCATCGATGAGTTGCGCTCAACCTCGGTCGAAGGCGTTTCGCAGGTCTTCGTTAACTTCGTGCTGGAAAAGAATGCCGATGTGGCCGCGTCGGAAGTCCGCAACAAAGTTGATTTGATCGTCAACGACTTGCCTGAGACTGCCGAAGTGCCCATCGTGCAAAAGCTCGACACCGATGCGACGCCCGTCCTGCGCATAGCAGTGTCTGCTCCGCGCAGCCTGCGTGAAGTCACCGACATCGCCGACAAGCAGATCAAGCGGCTCATCGAATCGATCGACGGAGTCGGCAATGTTGAGATTGTCGGTGGCCGCTTGCGCGAAGTCGAAGTCTGGGTGGATCCCGACAAGATGCGCGCTTTTAATGTGACTGCGGCCGACGTGGCGACTGCGGTAAAACTGCAAAACATGGAATTGCCCGGTGGCCGCGTTGAAGCTGGCCAGCGGGAGTTCACGGTGCGCACAATGGGACGTGTGCCCGATCCGGCGCAGTTCAACAATATCGTGGTGGCAAACCGCGGCGCCTATGCGGTCAAACTAAGTGATATCGGTTATGTCGAAGACGGCGCTGAAGAGCAACGCACAGAGGCGCGTTTGAATGGACAACCGGCCGTTACGCTGGTCGTCTCGAAGCAGTCGGGACAAAATACTGTGGCGGTTGCCGACGCGGTCAAAGAGCGTCTGGCCGAATTGATGCCGAATCTGCCGCGCGACGTCAAGACACAAATCGTTGGCGACCAGACGATCTTTATCAAAGCCGCGTTGCATGCAATCAACCTGCACTTGATTGAGGGCAGTATCCTGGCGGCCATTGTCGTCTTCGTTTTTCTCTGGAACTTCCGCGCTACCTTAATCGCGTCGATAGCCATTCCGACATCGATCGTGGCCACCTTTGGGCTTATGGCCGCGATGGGTTTTACCCTGAACCAGATCACGATGCTCGCGCTCACGTTGATGGTCGGCATTGTGATCGACGATGCCGTCGTGGTGCTGGAAAATATTTTTCGCTACATCGAAGAAAAGGGAATGCCGCCGTTTCAGGCAGCCATCGAAGGTACGCGTGAAATTGGCATGGCGGTTACGGCCACAACCCTGTCGTTGCTCGCGGTGTTTCTGCCCGTCGGATTCATGGCCGGGATAGTGGGCCGCTTCATGTCGTCGTTCGGTTTCACATCTTCGTTTGCCATCGCGGTTTCGCTGATTGTGTCGTTCACGCTGACGCCGATGCTGGCTGCCCGCATGATCAAGCGCAAGCATGCGCCCGCCGCAAAAGCACCTAGCCCGGAAACCTCCCCTGCGCCCGATGGACAGAAGCGCAGCTCGCTGGCCGAGTTCAAAGACAAGTACGTCCAGGCGCAATCGAAAGAGGGGCGCTTCTATCGTCCCATCGATCGCACATACACCTGGATGCTCAAGTGGTCGATGCAGCATCGCTGGGCGATCGTGCTGTTGTCAGTGCTGGTGATCGTCAGCACGGTGCCGCTTTTCATGTTCGTAGGCAAAAACTTCCTGCCCGTCGACGACCAGGCGCAATTCGAGATCAACGTGCGCGCGCCTGAAGGCGCCACGCTCTCTTCGACTTCAAGTTTGGCTGAACGAATCGCCGCGGATGTACGAAAGCTGCCTGGCGTGACTGACACGCTGGTAACGATCGGCAGCGGTCAACAACAGATCGTTAACCTGGCAAATATCTACGTCAAGATGACGTCGGTCGAGGAGCGCAGCGTCTCGCAACAGGACTTGATGATTCGCACGCGCAACGACATCGTGGGCAAGTACTTGAAGGAATTTCCGGATCAGTTGCGCACCAGCGTCAATCCGGTGGCCGCGATTTCCGGCGGCGGGCAGCGTAATGCCGACATCAATTTCGTGGTGAGCGGCCCGGATCTGGACAAGCTCACCAAGTACGCTGATGACTTGCTGAAGAAGCTGAAAACCATTCCAGATGTCGTGGACGTCGACTCCACGCTGATCACCGGCAAGCCCGAATTGCGCGTGGTCATCGATCGGGCGCGCGCCGCTGACCTCGGGGTGCGAGTCGGGGATATTGCGCAATCGCTTAACACGCTGGTGGCAGGCCAGAAAGTTTCGACTTTCAACGCCGGGACCGATCAATACAACGTGCGGGTGCGAGCAATGGGCGAGTTTCGCGCCAGCGCTGACGGCCTGAAGCGAATGCTCGTGACGTCGCAAAAACTCGGCTGGGTCAGCCTCGATAATCTGGTGCGGATCGAGCAGGGCACCGGCCCCTCTTCAATCGATCGCTACAACCGTCAGCGTCAGGTGATGCTGGTCGCGAATACGAAGCCGGGAGGATCGCAGACCGCGGTCACCGCGAAGCTGACCGAATATGCCAAAGCAGAAAACATGGACAGCTCGTATCGAACGTTTCTGGCAGGACGGACGCGGGAACTAGCTCGCACCGGCCAATATTTCCTGCTGGCTATTGTCTTATCCTTTGTCTTTATGTACATGGTCCTGGCGGCCCAGTTCGAATCGTTTATTCACCCCGTCACGATCCTTTTGACACTGCCGCTGGCGATTCCATTTGGCATCCTCTCTCTGCTGGTGACTGGCCAGACGGTGAACATTTTTTCGGGTCTGGGCCTACTGCTGCTGTTCGGTGTGGTGAAAAAGAACGCCATCCTGCAAATCGATCACACGAATGGATTGCGAAAGCAGGGCATGGAACGCCATGACGCGATCATTCAGGCCAACCGCGATCGCTTACGACCGATTCTGATGACGACGATCGCTCTGGTCGCCGGTATGACCCCACTGGTTCTTTCCAGTGGGCCCGGCGCGGGTACCAACAGATCGATTGGCGTGTTGGTGATTGGCGGACAGTCTTTGTGCCTGTTGCTGACGCTACTTGCGGTGCCGGTGTTCTATTCGCTGTTCGACGATTTGGCGCGCAGCCATATCTGGTCTCGCATCGGTTCGACCTTCTCAGGTGTTCTCGGACGCGCGCGCCGGCGAGCGGCGACAGCGGCGGCATCGCTCCTGGGAATAACATCGAAACAATAAGAGAGTGGCGGTTTTGTTTGGAGGAATTTTGTTTGTCAGATAAAACGATCCGCCAAAGCACACGAAGCAGATGGGTTTGTTCGTGCCATTTTTACGAAAGCACGAAACCAAATTGATATTTCTTTGAGGATCGAGAACTACTTTTGGAAGAAAGTCATGATTGAAGAAAACGGAATCTCCACGCCAGTGCGTTTGCGAAGCGGACAGCGCGATAATAGCTCAGCACTCCAGTGCTGGGTACCTGGCGGACTGAATCAATCTGAGCCCGTGAAACGGGGGGCAGTAGCCCGGCCGTTAGGGAGGGCGTCAGATCGTGAAGGCTCGAAAGAACGCCCTCCTTCACGGTCGGGCCACTGCCCGTCCGCTGCGCGGACGACGTTGAAGCTCACTTCGCTGGTCGCGTTGGTATTTGCTCTCGCTAATTCAAACGCTGTTGCCCAGGGACCCCCGGCCCCAACTGCATCGCCTATGGTTTCTGCGCAGCGGAGTCTAAAGGTGCCGTCGGTGGCCATCGATTTTCGCTCGGACGCAAATCAACCTCTGCCTCCGCTGAGCCGGATCGGCGTGGACACAAACGACCAACAACCCCTGACCCTGCGGGAAGCGATTGCCTTGGCCTTGAACAATAACAAGGACATCGAAGTCGCGCGCGACAACGTTAAGATTGCCGAATACGATCTGTTGTCGACTCGCGGCGCATACGATCCGAGGATCAGCGCCCAGACTTATTACGAAAGAATCAAAACACCGGCGGCGAGTTTTCTCAGCGGGGCCAGCAATGCGGTCGAAGCCACGGACTTTACCGCCACCAGCCGCCTGGAAGGCTTAGCGCCAAAATACGGCGGCAACTATCGTTTGGACTTCTCCTCAGTCCGTTCGACGAGCAACAGCTTCTTCACCGCGCTCAATCCGCAATATCCGACCGCGCTCACTTTCAGTTATACCCAGCCGCTGGTTCGCGGGTTGCGGTTTGACTTAGCGCGACGACAGATCGAGGTGGCAAAAAAGAACCTTTCACTGACCGACGCGCAGTTTCGACAGCGGGCGATTGAAGTAATCACCAACGTCCAGCGATCTTACTGGGACCTGGTCTTTGCCTTGCGCAATTTGCAGATTCAGCGCGATTCGTTGAACGACTCGCGCACTCAGCTCGAACATAATCGGCGCATGGTGGCCGAAGGTTCGCTGGCGCCGATCGATGTCGTCGCGGCGGAGACTCAGGTAGCGAATTTCGAACAGGCCGAGTTCAGCGCCCTCGAAGACGTTACTCGGGCCGAGAATAATCTGAAAAACATGATCGCCGAAAATCAAAAGGCGAAGTTATGGAGCGTGTCCATCATTCCTACCGATCAGGCTGATTTGAATCTGCCGGAGGTCTCTCTGGAAGACGCGATGAATTCCGCGATCCTGAATCGACAGGAGCTGCGCCAATCGGATCTGGCGCGAGAGATCAACCTTCTGGATCAGCGACTTTATCGCGATCAAACTAAACCAGAGATCGATCTCGTGGGAAGCTATGGGATGGTTGGAAACGCAGGCACTTTGGCCGGCAGCAATCCCCTTACGGCCAGTAGCGATCAAGTGCGCGCTCGCGTCAACGAATTGTCGGTGCTGGCGGGTTTGCAAGCTTTACCGGCGTCCGCGGCGACCACCATTTCGCCCGATTTGCTTGGAGGCTACCCGCAGTCTCTTGGCAATCTCGGTTCGAATCAATTCAATAATTTTCGTGTCGGGATTTCGATTAGCTTGCCGCTGCACAATCGGACCGCCGAGGGACAACTCGGCCACTCGCTGGTGGAAGGCAAACGTATTGCTACGCAACGTGAGCAACTCGAACAACTGATCCAGGTCGAGGTGCGCAACGCTCTGCAATCGCTCAAGACCGCCGCGGCGCGTTTACGATCGGCGGCGATCGGCCGTTCAACCGCCGAGCAACAATACGAAAGCGAAAAACGCAAACTGGACGTTGGCCAGTCAACTGTTTTTCTGGTGCTTGAACGGCAGACGGCGCTGGCCACCGCGCGGGGTAACGAACTGCGCGCCCAGACTGATCTGAACAAGGCGATTGCTGAGTTGCAGCGCTCGACTGGAAACTCACTGACCGCTAACAATGTGACGGTCACCGTTCGCTGAACGGGTTTAGAAGCAATCGCCGAAGATCAGAATAGATAGCCGTCGTCGTAGCAAATGAGCTGCACCGGCGGTAGCGACCGGGTAATAATGATGCGCGATCCTGATTTTGCTAATAACTAAGACCCGGTCGCTCTACCGCTCTCTGTACTGACTCCATGTCACTCGACGGAAATTAGGGCACTACCAGCTGCTGGAGACTTGAGTCAGATATAACGCGCACGAGAGAACCACCAGCCACAAAGAGGCGCCAGGTGCGCAAGAGCCGAACCGTTAATTCGGATTTGCTCTTGCGCCTTTCCGCGTCAAATCCCTTTGAGGGCCTTTCGACCGGCCATCGCGCGGCGGGCTTCCTTGCAGGGGCCGACCGCGTCCCTTCAGTCCGCGGAACCTGGACTTATTCTGATTTAGCTCTTGTCGCTCGCACATCCGGTGTCATATTCTTGGCACTGCTCAAATCTGATGCGAACCCCCATTCCGACGAAAGCCTGTCTTCGGGCCGCCTTCTTAATCTGTTGGCTCGCGTCATTGGCGACGCACTCAGCTGCAGAGCGCTTGCCGATCAAGATTTTTACGAGCGCAGACGGCCTGGGCAGCGGCTTCATAAATTCGTTGATGCGGGACTCGCGCGGATTCCTTTGGGTTTGTACTCGCGATGGTCTGAGCCGCTTTGATGGTTCGCGCTTTGTTACTTATCAAATTGGAGACAATGGGGCGCCGCCCGGTATCGAACAGATTCTCGAGACGCACACGGGCGTTTATTGGATTTCAACCACCGGTGGGCTATTCCGCTTCGATCCCGCTGCTCCGCTAAAGGCCTCCGAAAGTAAGCTCACCGACAGAACCACGCTGAAAGCCGAGTTTATAAGCAACGACCGGGGCGTCCTGTTTGAAGACCATGCGGGTAACCTATGGCTGGGAAGCGACGATCTCTATCGCCTGATCGAAAAGGAAAGTAAGCGGGGTTTTGAAAAGTCTGAGCTCTCACTGCCCCCACATCCTTTGAACCTTTCAGGAATCGCGGCGATCTCGGAAGGACAGGACGGCAGTTTCTGGATACTGACTACCTGGGGTCTGATTCGGCGTTTCAACGACGGCAATCAAGTCTATTACAGCATAAAGGATCCCGGCTCTGATTCTTTGACCAGCATCCTTGCGGCGCGCGACGGAGAGCTCTGGGTTGGAAGTCAAAAAGAGCTCTATGTGATCGAGCCCGAATCGCGTGAGGATTTGTCTTTTGCGGGACCATTCCTGAGTCGCAATTTGAATAAAGCTTCGCGAGAAGTGAGTTACAAAGACTACCCTAACCTGGTTAAGAAACCGGGCGAGATTCTTAAACTCTCAGACACCGAAACGGATGTCGGCGGTTTCGGCAAGTACTTATATCAAACCGCAGACGGACACGTTTGGATTTCAAATGCAAAGAGCTTGATCGATTTTGATGGAAGTACATTCCACGCTTACACAAGTGCGCAGGGGTTTGCCGTGGACATCATCCATATTGGTGAAGATGGAAATGAAAACCTCTGGCTGGGTGGTCCCAACGGACTGATCCGGTGGGATCGCCGCGGCCTTACGTCATATTCGGCGGCGGATGGGTTGAGCAAGGGCAATCCGTACATTCTAACTTTGAACCAGAGTCGCGCCGGTCAGGTGTATGTGATGAGTAACGATCTCTCTGTCAGTTTTTTCGACGGGAAAGGCTTTCAGACGATTCATCCACAGCTGCCGAATGATGCCCGCGTATTGTGGTCCTCCAATCCCGTGTTTCAGGACAGCGAGGGCGAATGGTGGTTCCTGACGAATGGAAAGCTCTTTCGCTTTGCAGCCGCGAACGACTTCCAGAAACTCGCGTGGCAAAAGCCGCTGGCCACCTACGACAGCCGTGATGGTCTCAGCGGCGACCGGATGTTCCATATCTTTGAAGACTCGCATCGCGACCTCTGGATCAGTACTCATGATCTTAATCAGCACTTTGGCTTATCAAGATGGACCCGAGCCAGCAGAAAGTTCCACACTTTTACCGAAGCCGAAGGTTTTCCCCCGAACCGAGCGCCGTCGGCATTTGCCGAAGACGCGCGGGGAAATATTTTCTTTGGCTTTTATGAAGGCGGGCTAGTGCGTTACACAGATGGGCGGTTTGTACAGTTCACGGCTGCTGATGGGCTGCCGGGAGGACTGATTACGGCGCTGCATCTCGACCGGCAGGGAAGGTTATGGATTGGGTCGGCCCAGAGCGGCTTGAGCCGCGTTGACGAACCTTTCTCCCCGCATCCGCGATTTGTCGTCTTCACTGCTGAAAACGGCCTGGCGAGCAATAACGTGCGTTCGATTACTGAAGACGCTTACGGCAATATCTATGCTGGCACCGCGCGTGGCATCGACAGGTTGTCAGCTGACGCAACTCGCCTCAGGCATTATTCCATCAGCGACGGCCTCGCCGGCGACTTCGTCATAACCGCCATTCGCGATGGCGGCGGGTCTTTGTGGTTTGGCACTCCGAATGGTGTGTCGCGACTAGTACCGAGGCAGGACAAGTCTTTGACGCCGCCTCCCGTCTGGATAAGCGGGCTGCGGGTCGCAGGCGAGCGTCGCGCCGTTTCGGAACTTGGTAGTACCGAGATTCCATTGCTTCAACTCGCGCACTCGCAGAACAACCTGCAGATAGACTTTTTCGGTGTCGATTTCAGCGCGGGAGAATCACTTCGCTACCAATACAAGTTGGAAGGCGCAGATCAGGATTGGAGTGGACCCAGCGAGCAGCGCACTGTTACCTATGCCAACCTTCAATCCGGTAGTTACCGCTTTCTGGTGCGGGCGATCAATGCCGATGGTCTGACAAGCACCAGGGCGGCCACCGTCAGTTTCAAAATTCTGGCCCCGGTCTGGCTGCGCTGGTGGTTTTTGACCTTATGCCTCTTGCTCACAGGCGCAATTTTGTTTTCGCTTTATCGTTACCGCATGGCTCGGCTCAAGGAAATCAATGCGGCCCTAATGGAAGCTAAGCTCGCTGAAGAGAATCTGCACAAAGCCAATGAAGCCCGGCTGGTGGAACTGGAGAGAGTGCGCAAACGCATCGCGACCGATCTTCACGATGACATCGGTTCCAGCCTGACGCGCATTTCTCTACTGAGCGAAGTGGCTCAACGTCAGGAGATAGACAGACCTGCGGGCGGGCCTCTGCCGGTGATCGCCGGATTGTCGCGAGAGTTAGTTGATTCGATGAGCGACATCGTGTGGGCCATTAATCCAGAGAAGGACAGTCTCGGGGATCTGACGCAGCGCATGCGCCACTTTGCCGGCGATGTCTACAGTGCGCGCGATATTAGTTTTCGATTTCGGTTTCCCGACTCAGAACGCGCTGTCAAAGTCGGCGCCAATGTTCGGCGCGAACTCTTCCTGATTTTCAAAGAAGCGGTCAATAACACCGTTCGCCACTCAGGCTGTACCAAAGCTGAAATCGAGTTCCGAGTCGACAGTGGCAGACTCTTCCTTGAATTTAGAGATAATGGTCGCGGCTTCGATGTCAGCAGCAAGAGCAACGGCCATGGTTTAACCAGCATGCGAGCGCGGACAGAAGGTCTGGGTGGCCGAATGAAAACTGTATCCGATCAGAGCCAGGGGACCACGCTGACCTTCACGATCCCTTTGAGCCATCACGATGGGACGATCGCAATTGTAGAAACTGGAGATCTGTCGACTACTTGATTATGCGGTGACAAAACGCTGTCGACCGCGTACCCTCGGAGAATGTTAATGACGCAGGAATCCCAGCCAGAATCCAGCCTCTCAGGCAGCCAGCCTGCTGCCACAATCGACGTGGCTATTATCGAAGACGAACGCGACATTCGCGAGTGTCTGACCTTTCTGATTAACGGGACTGATGGATATTCATGTACCGGTAGTTACCGCAGCATGGAAGAAGCGCTGGATAAAATTGGCCCAAAACTTCCCGGCATAGTGCTCTCTGATATTGGCTTGCCGGGAATGAATGGCATCGAAGGCATTCGCATTCTGAAGGAGCGTCACCCGGATCTGTTGATTCTGATGCTCACTGTTTATGACGACGATGAACGCATCTTCGATGCGATGTGCGCCGGAGCCTCTGGGTACCTGCTCAAGAAAACACCGCCGGCGAAGCTGCTTGAGAGCCTCAAAGAAGCAGTGGGCGGCGGCGCCCCGATGTCTCCTGAAGTTGCACGCCGCGTAATTACGCTGTTTCGCGAAATTCGTCCGCCGGATCGCGCTGACTATCAACTCACACCACACGAAACGCGCTTGTTGAAACTGTTCGTAGAAGGTCATATCTATAAAACCGCCGCGGTCGAACTGGGTGTTTCGATCAACACGGTCAACTTCCACGTGCGCAGCATCTACGAAAAACTTCAGGTTCATACCCGCTCAGAAGCCGTCGCCAAAGCTCTCGTCAACCGGCTCGTCTAATCACAAGTCAAGAGTAAGGGTTGAGGTAAAGAACCGCGTGTTTGCCGCGGAGTCCGTGGCTTCTCGCCTTTTTACAACTCCCTTTTCATCTTGTTCCTTACCTACTTGCGCAAGCGGTGACAGCGCGGGCCGTTCGCACTACCTTGCTCGCGTTGTCAAGGAGTCGGGCTGAAACAGCCAGCAGGACAACCACCCGTCGTAAAAGGGTTCTAAGGCCGCCTAAGATTTATTGATTCAAACACCAACAGAGAAAGGTAAGCCATGAAAACTACGAGTACATTCGCAAAGCTAATTGTCCTGGGGCTACTAATTTCAGCCTTGCTGGTCTATGCCGCGAGCCATTCGCGGGCGTCAGGTGTCGCTTATAGTCCTGGGTCACCGCCGCCGCCCAGCGTCCCAAAGAAAAGCCTTCCGATCCATGGCCCGTTCGAGGTGAGTTCCGTTAATCTAAACCCCTCGGGCGGTGGATCTGGTAGCGCCGAAGACGAATCGCCTGTGAGCGTGCCCGTCATTTCCGGAACGGCAGGAGGAACTGGCGAGTCCTCCGGGCCCCAAACTCCCAAGCCTATGGTGAGCTTTCTGGACACTGCAGGGTTGGCCGGAGGTGATCCAGGCGTGGCGGTCAGTAATGGATTCGTGCTTGTGAGTGACGAACGCGATGGCATAGCGCTCTATGACAAAACCGGTTCGCCGGTGGGACCAAAGCCGGGAACTATTTTCCCAAATCCTTTCGCAATAAGCTCTCTCTTCGCTCAGGTCCAGGGCGATGTCAATTCGGGATTGATTGCGCCCAGCGGCCTTCCTCCCGGATTCAGCATGAAACTCAAAACGTACGGCGATGTCCGTATCATGTTCGACTCGTACCGCAAGCGCTTTTGGATATATGCCATGTTGAAGAGCGATGGCTATCCTGACCCAGCGCAGTTCGTTAAATATCCCGCGCTGAAATTAACGCGGCGAGACAAGGCCGCGGTGGCCGTCTCGAAGACCGAAGATCCCAGAGACGGTTTCTACACCTATTGGTGGAACGAGACAATTCACAACGGCGAATGCAATATGCCGGCCGGTTGCTCCGATCCGGTGTTTAAGAGTTCCGGAGAGGGCGCGGATTATCCAAGCATAGGCATGTCTCCCAAGTACTTTCTGGCTTCCATCGGAGTGAATCGGCGTGATCCAACGTTCAAGACTGACACCGTACAGAGCGCACAGGATTGGATAGACTGCAAGACGCCGTTTACGGAGAACGGCCAGACCTTCAATCATTGCGGTCCCTTCTATGTAAATCTGATGGTGGCCGATGCGGACTCGTTGGCGTCCGGTTGTTCTGCCAGGAAAAACGGTCCACCTCAATGCGCGACAGGCCGAGCATTTCCGCTATTCGTGGATGCCAATAACTTCATTACCGATCGGACTGAGGATGGGAGCGACTTCACCACCAATATGGCCCGCGGCGTCAAACCGGTTGTCATGCATGGGCCGCAAACAGCTGACGGATATTTCGTGAACAACTTTATTGACCGTCCCGACAATGAGGCAACGAAAAGCAAGATCGCGGGACTGGAAGCAGAAATCAAGGATCTTTCGAAGGCCTTGAATGGCGCCTCGCTTGCTCAGATGCCGGCGCTGGCTCAGCAAATTACGAAGAAGCAGGCTGAGATTGCCGCCTTGAGAAAAACAAGATACGACCTGGTAGTGTGGTCGCTTGTCGGCGACAGTCTGGTTCCTGCGCTTTACCCGATTAGTTCTTTTACGTTCGACCACTTCTATGATTGGAGGATAGTCTTAAACGCATCCGCTAGAGACGGAAAGGTCTATTCGACCTTTAATCAATGCTGGCCCGGCGTAACCGATAAATGCTACTTATCGATTCGGGTGCTGCGGGTTAATACGCTGACCGGCAAGACCGAGATCGATCGTACCTTTGGACTGAACAGCACGGTCGACGACAAGCCTTCAGATCGCTTTCACTACAGCTTTCCCGGCATCGAAGTAAACAAACACGGAGACATGGTAATCGTCTACACACGCTATTCCGCCGATAAGGCCCAACATCTGGAGGTGCGTTACAGCGTGTGGTATCACGACGAGGCAGACATTCGTCCAAGCCGGCTACTCAAAGGCGGGGAATCGGATTATGCGACGGGCACGAATCTGGGCACTGATACAGCCGGTGTCGCAGTCGACCCTTCAGACGACGAGGCAATCTGGGTGGCACAGAGCTTTGCTGCCAAAGACCTTCACGCAAAGGGTTACCGAAGGATTGCTGTAGGTAGGGTATTTGGTCCGAGCCCGCCTCGAAGGGCGCCGGCAGGCAACTAGGCGACACTCTTCGGCCAGGAACGGCCTGGCACAAAGAGTCGAGCCTGATGCTGCGTGAAGGCTTTCCAATCGTGGACGCGAAGTTGAGCCCGCGGTCGCGGCGATAGCTTAAGGCGTCAACCGCTACCGCGGGTTCACTTGGAAAGCCGGAACGCAACTAGCCAGTGAGAACAGAAGAAGGGGGAGCGCCTGCGGCTCCCCTTTTGCTTTTGATTCTGAACTTCTTCGATCCTTGCGTACGCAAGTAGGCGAATCCCAACGTCAATCGCGGTAACCATCAGTCTGCGCGCTTTCTCGTTCCTCTCGCTTTATTTCCAACCCTTTTCGCACCTAACTTCCTACTTGCACAAGCGGTGACCGAGAAACGCGCGGGCAGTATCTTCGCCCTGTTGTCAGAGAAGGAGTTCTCTCCTGAGGGAACCAAACGATTTAAGGAGAAGATATGAAGTCCCGAGAAAAGCAATCCGCAGAAATCACTTTCGCAGAGATCAGATCGCAGTCCGATGCAGCGCCGCGGAAATCCGATGTGCGCCCTGTCCACTCCGATGGTCACCTCAATGGTAGTGCTTATTTGCCACCATCAACGAGAGTACGAGCTTCGATTAACCATGAGACGCCGGCCGTACGCTTCTCGCCTGCTCTAAGCACCCTGGTATTGGCGCTTGGTCTGCTTTGCTTTGCGGCATCAGCGGCTTCGGCCAAGACAATCACCGTTACGAGCACCGGAGACACAATCGCAGTCGATGGCGTTGTGACTCTGCGCGAGGCGATTACCGCAGCCAACACCAACGCAGCGTCAGGCGACGCGCCGGCGGGAGATCCTGGACTCGATGTGATCAACTTCAACATTCCTGGCGGCGGGGTCAAGACGATCAGTCCGACTTCAGCGCTGCCGACAATAACCGAGCCCATTACGATCGACGGCTATACCCAACCCGGAGCTGCCCCGAACACGCTGACGGTTGGCAGCGATGCAGTTCTCTTAATCGAGTTGAACGGCGCGAACGTCGGCGCCGGCATCTCGGGGCTGACGTTGACTGGCGGTAACAGCACGATTAGGGGTTTAGTCATCAACCGCTTTAGTTTGCAGGGGATTTCGATCCAGGCGAACGATGGTAACGCTGTTGCGGGTAATTTCATTGGCACTAATCCCGCCGGCACTGCGAACTTCCCAGTCCCAAACTGCAATGTTGGTGTGTACGTAAAATCGGCGAATAACATCATCGGAGGTTCGGTCCCGGCCGATCGCAACGTAGTTTCAGGAATCGCCTCGGCCTCAGGCGGCACAGGTGTCTGGCTGGATACGATCGCTGCCCATAACAACAAAGTGATTGGGAATTATATTGGCACCGATGCGAGTGGAACAGCAACTGTTGGAACTTTTAATAATGGCCTCTCGATTAGCGGCACTTCAAACATTATTGGCGGTACTACCTCCGCCGAGCGGAATGTTATCTCGGGTAACAATTCCAACGGAATTGGTTTCGGCGGAATCGCAGCTAACAATCAGGTAATGGGCAACTTCATCGGGACCAAGGCCGATGGCGTCAGTCCGCTCCCGAATGGTCAGGCCGGCATCGATATTGAGAATGGACCCGCCAATAACACGGTTGGCGGCACTGCGTCAGGTGCAGGCAATGTGATCGCCTTCAATAATGGATTTGGCGTCTTCGTCTTTAAGAGTATCAACAACGCGATCCTCGGCAACTCAATCTATTCCAGCGCGAATGGATTAGGCATCGATCTGTACACCGGATCGTTTGGCGTCACGCCCAACGATGACAACACTGGAGACGCCGATACAGGCGCAAACAATCTACAAAACTTCCCGGTCATCACGTCCGCTGTTTCCAATGCCGGTACAACCACCATCAAAGGCACGCTTGACAGTGCGTTCTCTACGCAGTTCCGGCTCGAATTCTTTTCTAATACAGCTCCCAACCTGTCCGGGTTTGGTGAAGGCCAGACTTTTTTGGGATTTGCGAACGTGATTACCGACGCGAGCGGCAAAGCCGGTTTTACTTTCAACGTGCCGACGGCCAACGTCGCGGGCACTTTCTTCAGCGCGACGGCGACAGATCCTGCCGGGAACACTTCGGAATTCGCTGCGTGTGCTTCAGGCGTCGTCAACAGTCCTGGAACCTTACAACTCAGCACCAACTCAATCACACAGCTTGAAAACAGCGGCGGCTTCTCGATTAATGTATTGCGCACGAATGGCAGCACCGGAACGGTCACTATCCAGTATGCGACCACCGGCGGCACGGCCACGGCGCCGTTTGATTACACCAGCACGTCCGGTACCTTGACCTTCAACGATGGCGAAACCAGCAAAGCTATCAATGTTCCCATCATCGACGACAACACGCCGGAAGGTATTGAAAGCTTTACTCTGTCGTTGAGCAATCCAACCGGGGGCGCGGTGCTTGGCAATGTCACGACCGCCTCGTTCTTCATCCAGGATAACGAGCAGCCAACGCTTTCAATCAGCGATGTCTCGCAGGCCGAAGGCAACAACGGCACGTCGGCTTTCACCTTTACGGTTACTTCTTCCAACGCGATTGCCAACGATGTGAGCGTCAACTACGTGACGGCTAATGGTACCGCGATAGCCGGCTCTGATTATCAGACGACTAGCGGTCTGCTAACCATTACCAAGGGGCAGACTTCCAACACGATCACCGTCAACGTAAGTGGCGACACAGCACACGAGCCTGACGAAACTTTCTTCGTCAATCTGTCGAACCCGTCAAACGCGATCATCGCCAAGGCCCAGGGCATCGGCACGATCATCAATGACGACAACGCAGGAGCGCCGAGCTTGCAGTTCAGCGCGAGCAACTACAACGTGCAGGAAGACCTGACCGCGTTGACCATCACCGTGACGCGCTCAGGCGACAGCAGCGGCTCAGCCTCGGTTAATTACGCCAGTGTCGATGGCACGGCGACTCAGAAAGGTGATTTCGAGTTAGCGCTCGGCACCCTCAACTTCGCTCCCGGTGACACCTCCAGGACTTTCCAGGTCCTCATCAACGAAGATATGTATGTCGAAGGCAACGAGAGCTTCACTCTGTCGCTCAGCAATCCGAGTGGCGCTTCATTAGGTCAGCAGAGCACCGCTACGGTTACCATCGTCGACGACGCGCTGGAATCGCTGACCAATCCAATCGACGATCCGCAGAGCTTTGCCTATATGCAGTATCACGACTTCCTGGGACGCGAGCCGGACTCCATCGGCCTGCAGAACTGGGTCAACACTCTGGCGGGCTGTCCCAACGGTGGTTATGGGGAATTCGATAACCCCAGTTGCGATCGGGTGCATGTCTCAGCCGGCTTCTATCTCTCTCAGGAGTTTCAAGGCCGCGGTTACTGGGCTTACCGCTTCTACCAGACGAGTCTGGGCCGGGCGCCGCATTATACGGAGTTCATTCCGGACCTGCTCAAAGTGGGTGGACCGCTTTCCCCACAACAAGAGTTGATAAACAAGCAAGCCTTCACTGATGAATGGGTGAATCGACCGGAGTTCAGGACCAAGTATGATGCGCTGGTCGACGCGCTGGATTACGTTAACGCATTGTGTAATACGGCTGGGGTGAATCCTGCTAACCACGATGCGCTGGTGATCTCGCTGCAGAACAATCAGATGACACGGGCCCAGGTCTTACGAGCGATTGTTGAGAGCAAGGAGATTGAGGACAAGTTCTTTATCCAGGGATTTGTGTCGATGCAGTACTTCGGTTACTTAAGACGCGACCCGGACACGACGGGCTACAACAACTGGGTGACAACGCTGACCAATGACCCGGGAAATTACCGGCATATGATCTTCGGGTTCATCTACTCGACTGAGTATCGTCAGCGGTTTGGACAGTGA
>WNFP01001551.1_pt1 | contig 18029 bp, 17 predicted proteins | sample 5400201 | NCBI WGS metagenome assembly WNFP01 (sample SAMN13153355, study PRJNA577476) | soil metagenome | isolation source: 115 cm saprolite under Madrone tree | place: USA:California | collected 2016-06-14 | reverse complement strand
CGCTCGATCTGCGCCTGCTCGCGATCGCCGCCGCGGGCATCGCGGTGAAGTGCGCCTCCGATTCGCTGGTGTGCCGCCGGCTGCGCGGAAAGCTCCCTCGCATCGCGGAGATCCTCCTCATGCCGCTCAAGGATCTCGCGGTGGGGGCCATCTGGCTCATCGCCTTCTTCCGCCGGCGCGTGACCTGGCGCGGCAACGAGATGCGCATCGGCCAGGGGAGTGTCCTGGAGACGGTGGAAGCAGCCGGGGTGGAAACCGCACAGGAAGCCGTTTGAGACCTTACGCCGGATGACACCAGCAATTTGCACGGCTGAGGCCGGGAGCCGCTTGCGCGCGCGCCGGCGACCGCGCAACATCCAGGCAGATGAAAGCGGCCGTTTTCGAGATCGCCGGCGCGGGCGCGCTGGAGAGGCGCCTCTCGCGCACTCTCGAAGACCTGGCCACCATCGGCGACAAGCGGGCCGGAAGTGTGGGCGGGGTCGCCAGCGCCGCCTACATCCTGCAGCGTTTCCGCGCGGCGGGCCTCGAGGATGCTCGCCAGGAGACGTTCGGTTTCCCCGCCTTCGTCTTCCGCGGTTCGATGCTGCGCGCCCTGGGGCGGGAGATGCCGCACGAGGCGTTTGCCTATTCGGGATGCGGCGGGGTCGAAGCGCCGCTCGTCCACGTCGGCACCGGCGAGCCGGCGGACTACGACGGAAAAGACGTCTCGGGGCGGATCGCGCTGATCGAGCGGAACGTCACCTTCCACCGCAGCGCCCAGTACCGTGAGGCGATCGCGCGCGGCGCCGCGGGCCTGATCTCGGTCAGCCACGCGCCCGACAACCTGGTGCAGATCGGCACCATCGGCGAGCCGGAGGACGGCCTGTGTGAGATTCCGGCCGTCAGCGTCGGCGAGCGCGACGGCCGGGAGTTGATCGCGGCGGCGCGATCTGGCGAGTCGGTGGTGGCGATGCGCGTGGACGCCGCTCTGGAGCCGGCCTTGGGACGCAACGTCGTCGGCTGGCTCCCGGGAGAACATCCCGCGCTGTTGATCGGCGCCCATCACGACACCTGGCACGTCGGCTCCACCGACAACGGGACCGGAGTGTCGGTGCTGATCGAGCTCGCCGAGCAGCTGTCCCGCGCGCCGCGCCGCCGGGCCGTCGTGTTCGTCGCCTACGACGCGGAAGAGATCGGCCTCTTCGGCGGCTATCACTTCCTCCGCAAGCACGTGATCGAAGCGGGCGAGCGATTCGCCGCCTTCCTCAACCTGGAAATTCCCGGCGCGGGCCCCGACGACATCCGCGCACTCGCGCACACCCACGCGCTGGAGGGGCCCCTGCGCTCCACGGCGGTCGACGACCTGTATCCCGTCTGCGTCGGTCTGGAGCAGGTGCCGGTCCTGTTCGGCGGCGTGGTCCCGACCGACATCCAGGGGGCGTACCGCTGGGGCATGCAGGGAGCGACCACCGCTTGCGACTCGCCCTGGTACCACACCACCGCGGACACGCCGGACAAGGTGGACGTCTCCTTCCTGGCCCGGGCCACCGCCCGCTGGCGCAGGGTGGTCGCCGCGGTCGATTCCGCGGCGGACGACGAGTTCGCCGCCCGCGACCCCCATCTCTGGACGCTGGAGGTCGAGTCGCGCCAGACGCCGGACGGCCTGGTCATCCACGCGCGGGCGGGGCTGCCCGGCGGAGCGCCGGCGGCGTGGGCGCAGGTCGGCGTCTGGCTCGACGTCGACGACTTCACCCGCGCCTTTCGCACCAGCGCCCGCGCCGACGCGTCCGGCGCGGCGTCGCTGACCATCCCGCAGGCCGCGCTGCGGCTGGGATCCGGCCGGCGTTATGTCCACATCACGGCCGGCGAAAGCTGGCCGATGGCGGAGCGAATCCTGGCACTCGGCTGACGCGAATCTTTTGCCCGCGCTCCACGGGATTGCCACCTGGGTCCGGTAATCGATCTGGCATCTCGCTCGAAGGAGGTGCGCATGGGTCGATGGGAAATCCGACCGCTCCGCTCGGAAGATTTCGCGCCGCTCATGCGGCTCGAGGAAGACGTCTTCGCGGCGAGCGGTGAGAAGACCTTGGGTCAGTACTACGTCCGGCTCTGCTGCGAGTTCTTCGACGAAACCTGCTTCATCGCCTTCGCCGACGGCCAGCCCGCCGGCTACGTCCTCTGCTTCGTCCGCAACCGCGAGGCGTACTGCACCACGCTGGCGGTCACTCCCAGGTTCCAGGGCACGCGCCTGGCGTTGCGCCTGGTTCGCGCTCTCATCGGCGCCATCGCCCAGCGGGTCGATTCCTGCTGGTTCACGGTCAAGGAGGACAACACCGCCGCCCGCGCCATCCATGCCGTGCTCGGGGCCCGGGAGGTCGAGGTCCGCAAGGACTTCTACGAGGCGGGCGACGACCGGATCGTCTCCCGCATCGATCGGCCCCAGTTCGAGGCGCTGCGATCGAGGATGGAGCGGCTGGGCCTCTTGCCCGACGACAAGATGGCGGACGTAGCGTGAAGCTGCTGCTGCGGCTGAAGCGGATCGCCGGGACCGCTTCAGCCGCCCTGGAGATGGCGGGCAGGCTCTCCTTCCTCCGCGCCTTGGAGGACGCGCCCGATCTGCGCGCGCGGGCCAGCGTCCTGCAGCAGATCGCCTGGATGCTGCTGCGGGTCCACGGGATCGAGGTGGAGGAGCGGGGCCCCCGTCCGGCCGGACCGGCGCTGATCGTCTCCAACCACGTCAACTACCTGGACCCGCTGGTGGTGATGGCTTCGCATCCTTCGCTCCCGATCGCCAAGGGCGAGGTGCGACGCTGGCCGGTCATCGGTCCGCTCTGCGCCGGGGCCGGGGTCCAGTTCGTGGCGCGCTCGCGGGCGACCAGCGGCGCGTCCGTGCTGCGGACCATGGCGAAGACGCTGGAGGGCGGCGCCTCGATCCTCAATTTTCCCGAGGGCACGACCACCAGCGGGCGCGAGGTGCTTCCACTCAAGCCCGGCTGCTTCGGAGTGGCGCGGATCGCGGGAGCGCCGGTGGTGCCGGTGGCGATCGCTTGGGAGTCGGAGTCGCTGAGCTGGACCGGCGACGCCTCGTTCGTCCCGCACTATCTGGAAGTCGCCGCGCGCGAGCGCATCCGCGTGCGGCTGCAGTGGGGAGCTCCGCTTCAGCCGGGGGGACACGCGACCGACGGCGAGCTTGCGTCGCGCGCGCACGAGTTCCTCTCGCGCGCCGTCCTGGAGGGTCTGGATGCCGCAGCAGAGCGCGCTTGAGTACATCCGCAGCGGGCAGACGCCGTTCTTCCGCCTGCCCAGCGCCGACCCGCACGCGCTGTCCGGCGTCGATGCGGCCCTGATCGGGGTGACGTTCGATGCCGGCACCACCTACCAGCCCGGCGCGCGCCTGGCTCCGTACCACTTGCGCCGGGTGAGCGCGCTGGTGCAGCCGGTGCATCCCTTTCACCGGGTAAACGTGTTCGAGCGGGTGCGCGCCGTCGATGCGGGCAACGTCGCGTTTCCTCCGTTCGAGCCCGGGGCCATGCGCGAAGCCGTGCAACGGGACGTCTCGGCGATCGCCGCCGCGGGAGCGGTCCCGTTCGTGGTGGGAGGCGATCACTCGATCGCCCTGCCGGTGCTGCGCGCGCTGGCCCAGAAGCACGGCCCGCTTGCGGTCCTCCACGTCGACGCGCACCTGGATACGAGCAGTCCGGAAGCCTGGGGCAGCTCCCACCACCACGGGACGCCGTTCCGCCATGCGCTGGCGGAGGGGCTGATCGCTCCGGGCCGTCTGGTCCAGATCGGGCTGCGCGCGACCTGGGGAAAGCTGACCGATCCCGACCTGGCGCGCGCGCACGACGCCCGCCAGTTCGCGATGGACGAGATCGAGGAGCGCGGGATGGCGGCGGTGGCGCGCGAGGCGCGGGAGAGGCTCGGCGCCGGACCGGTCTACGTCTCGTTCGACGTGGACGCGATCGACCCCGCATTTGCGCCGGGCACCGGAACGCCCGTTCCCGGCGGAATGACGTCCCGGGAGGCATTCCAACTCCTCCGCGCCATCCGCGGCGTCAACCTCGCCGGGATGGATCTGGTGGAGGTGTGCCCGGCGCTGGACCACTCCGACCTTACCTGCCACCTCGGCGCGCACCTGCTGTTCGAGGGCCTGGCGCTGCTCGCATAAAGAACACCTTCCTGGCTCGTCACGACGGCGGCGGCGGTCCCGCCACTTGCCGCAGGAGCCACGTTCTGGGCGGGCTGACCGGTCCGTCGTCCGAGGACCACGCCGCCGACGAGCACGGATCGACGCCTTGCGGCGCCACATCCTCCCGCAGGTGATGGCGGAAGTTCTCGACCACGTACCGGACCGCGTTGACGACTTCCCCCAGCGTCTTCATGACGTGTGCATGGAAGCGGTCTGCGAATACTTTCCCCACCCGTCCGGCGATCCGGTTGAGAGCACGCGCGAGGCGGATTGTGAGCCCCTGGATGGCGCGGGACAGCATCGACGGATCGTCAACCTCGACAATGAGGTGCAGGTGAGTCCCCTGGATGGAGTAGTGCACGACGCGCATTCCAAACCGCAGCTTGGCCTCACGCAGCGCATCCTCGATGGCGCGTTTGCGACTGTAGCCGCGGAGGAATCCCACGCCCGGTCGGACCCGCATCGTGACGTGGACAGGATGGCGGGCTTTGAACTCTGGGCGGCGTGCGTGCGATACGCCGGCATTGTCGCCCTTCGGTTTGCGACCCGCGCCGTCGCGCTTGCCACCGCGGACCGGCAGTTTCAGCTCGAGCTGCTTGATGCGCTTCATGAAATTGATTAGGCACTAATTTCATCGACGGGTGCATCAGGCAGATGACCGACCCGCGGAGCGATCCGGGTCGTAGGTGGCAACGACGCTCAAGGCTTCCCGAGCAACTCCAGCGCGGACACCGTGAGCACGGTAGCCGCCGTCTTGATGGTGGGCTCCCGGTCCGGCGCGAACCCGCTGGAATGCAGCGACGGCAGATACGTCCCCGACTTCTTCGCCGCCTCGTACTTCGCCGGCTCCGCCGCGCCGACCCGGAGCAGCACCGACGGCACCCCCGCCGCCTTCCCGAACTCGCCGAAGTCCTCCGCCACCATCTCCGGGCGGGCCTCCTGCACGTTGGCGGCTCCGAGCTGCTTCGCCAGCGCGTCCGCCAGGCGCTTCGTCAGGGCGGGATCGTTGTAGGTCGCATCCTGGGCCTCGCTGAACTTCACCAACGGCTCCTTCGGGGCGCGCGCCGACGCGGCCTCGGACTTTGCGATGCGCTCGATGCCGGAGAGGAGCTGCGTGCGGACCTCCGGGTTGAAGGAGCGGATCGTGATCTGCAGCTTCACTTCATCCGGGATGATGTTGGGTCGCGTCCCGCCATGGATCGATCCAACGGTGACGACGGCGGGTTCCAGCGGATCCTTCTCGCGCGACACCAGGGTCTGGATCGCGAGCACCGTGCGGGCCGCGATCACCACCGGGTCCACAGTGGTGTTCGGCTTCGCCCCGTGCCCGCCGCGGCCGAAGATGGTCACTTCGGCGGTATCGACGCTGGCCATCCCGTAGCCGGGGACGAAGTACACCTTGCCGGCCGGCAGGTCCGAGCTGTCGTGCACGGCCAGCGAGAAGTCCGGCTTCGGGAACCGGGAGAAGAGCCCGTCGGCGATCATCGCGCGCGCTCCCTGCACCATCTCCTCCGCCGGCTGGCCGATCATCAGCACCGTTCCCCGCCAGCGGTCTTTCGAGCGCGCCAGCAGCGCGGCGGCCCCGGTCCAGGCCGCCATGTGCGCGTCGTGGCCGCAAGCGTGCATCACCGGCACGGTCTGACCGGCTGCGTTCACCGCGGTGACGGTGCTGGCGAACGGCAACCCCGTCTTTTCCTCGACCGGCAGAGCGTCGAGCTCGGTGCGGAGCAGGACCGTCGGGCCCTTGCCGTTGCGCAGGACGCCCACCACTCCCGTGCCCCCGACGGGCGCGGTGACTTCGTAACCGAGCTTGCGAAGCTCCTCCGCCAACCGCGCGGAGGTGCGCTGCTCCTTGAGGGAGAGCTCGGGGTTCTTGTGCAGCTCGACGTAGAGCGCGTCGAGGTGCGGGTAGAGCTGGTCGAGGCCGTCCACCGGCGAGGCGGCGAGGGCGAGCGCGAGGAGGGTGAGCATGCGGGCAAGATACTCGATCGTTGACACGGCGGATCCCCCGCGCCAAACCAACCTCATGTTCATTCTCGCCGCCGTCCTCATCGCCGCTCCCCATCGGGTGTACGTGAGCAACGAGGTCTCCGACGACGTGGCCGTGATCGAGAACGACGCGCTGGTCAGCCGGATCCCGGTGGGCAAGCGTCCTCGCGGCCTGAAGATCGGACCCGGCGGCAAGCTCTACGTCGCGGTCAGCGGCTCGCCGCGGAGCGGACCCGGACAGGACGAGCGGGACCTGCCGCCGCCTGACCGCGCGCAGGACGGGATCGCCGTGGTCGACCTGGCGCAGGGGCGGGTGGTGGGGCGGCTCCCTGGCGGCCCCGACCCCGAGTCGTTCGACCTCAGCCCCGACGGCAAGCTGCTCTTCGTCTCCAACGAGGATGCCGCCACCCTGAGCGTGGTGGACGTGGCCGCCGCGCGAGTGGTGCGGACGGTGAAGGTGGGCGCCGAGCCCGAGGGCGTGACGGTCTCGCCGGACGGGAAGGCCATCTATGTCACCAGCGAGGAGGACGCGCGCGTCGACATCGTCGACGGGCGCCGGTTCACGGTCCTGGCCCGGCCATCCGTCGCTCCCCGGCCGCGGGGCATCGTCTTCACTCCGGACGGAGCGCGGGCATTCGTCAGCGCGGAGCAGGGCGCCGCCGTCGACGTGATCGACGCTCGCAACCACAAGCACGCGGGCAAGATCGCCATCCCCGGCACCGGAGCGAAGCCGATGGGCCTGGCCATGTCGCGCGACGGATCGCGCCTGTTCGTGTCCACCGGCCGAGGGGGCTCCGTGGTCTGCATCGACGTCAAGGAGTTGCGCGTGCTGAAGACATTCGAGCGCGTCGGCGCGCGTCCCTGGGGCATCGCCCTCAGCCCCGAGGGCGACCGGCTATACACCGCGAACGGACCCTCCGACGACGTCTCGGTGATCGATGCGCAGAGCGGGAGCGTCGTCCACCGCATCGCCGCGGGCAAATCTCCTTGGGGCGTCGTCGTCGCCCCCTGATATCCGAGTGTTTCAGCGATGGCCTGGTGCTGCGCTCCGGTGTAAAGGAGCCTCATGCCCGACTCCGCCCTGGCCGGCATCCGCGTGATCGAAGTCGGCAACTTCATGGCGGCACCTTTCTGCGCCTTGCAGCTCGCCGATCTGGGCGCCGACGTGGTGAAGATCGAGAACCCCGACGGCGGCGATCAGGTCCGCACCACCGCGCCCTTCCTGGAAGGCGAGTCGTCCGGCTTCATCCGCCTCAACCGCAACAAGCGATCGCTGGCCCTCGATCTCAAGGCGGCACGCGGCAAGGAGATCTTCCGTCGCCTGGTGCAGAGCGCGGACGTCCTGGTGGAGAACCTGCGGCCCGGCACCATGGCCGACCTGGAGCTGGACTATCCCCGGCTCTCGCAGCTCAATCCCCGCCTCGTCTACGTGGCCGCCTCCGGCTGGGGGCAGGACGGCCCCTACGCGCAGCGCCCCGGGCTGGACATCATGGCCCAGGGGATGAGCGGCCTGATGTCGATCACCGGAGAAGAAGGCGGCAAGGCGCCCGTCAAGGTCGGCGTGCCGCTCACCGACCTGACCTGCGCCCTGTACGGCGCGCTGGCCGCGCTGGCCGCCCTGCGCGTGCGCGAGAAGACGGGCCGCGGGCAGTTCATCGACGTCTGTCTCTTCGAAGCCGGCGTGTCTCTCGCGGTGTGGGAAGCCGGCCGCTACTTCGCGACCGGAGAGGTGCCGAAGCCGCTCGGGTCCGCGCACCAGAACTCGGCGCCCTACCAGGCGCTGCGCGCCGAGGACGGGTTCTTCACCTTGGGAGCGACCTCCGCGCGGAACTGGGAAGCCTGCTGCGACGTCTTCGGCCTTCCCGAGCTGAAGCGCGACCCGCGCTTCGAGAAGAACCACCTGCGGCACCAGAACCGCCGCGAGCTGATCCCGCTGATCGAGGCGGTGACCGCGAGGCGGCCGGCCCGCCATTGGGTGGAAGCCCTGGAGCGCGCCGGCGTTCCCTGCGGCGCCCTGCAGACCTACGATCAGGTCTTCAACGATCCGCACCTCAACGCGCGGGAGTTCTTTCCCGACGCGCCGCATACGAAGCTGGGGCGGGTGAAGCAGATCGGCTCTCCGATGCGGATGTCGGCGACGCCGCCGCGGATGGAGCGCGCCGGGCCGCTGCTCGGCGAGCACTCCGCCCAGGTTCTGGCGGAGCTCGGGTACCCAGCGGACGAGATCCGGAAGCTCGCGGCGGCGGGCGTGATCGGGGAGCCTCGATGAGCGCGGACGAGATCGTCTTCGAAGTGCAGGACGGCGGCATCGGCTGGCTGACGTTCAACCGGCCCGATGCCCGCAACGCGATGACCTTCGGGATGTACCGCCGGCTGGGCGAGATCTGCCGCTCGCCGGACCCGCGGATGAAGGTCCTCGTCTTGCGCGGGGCGGGCGACAAGGCGTTCGTCTCCGGGACCGACATCTCCCAGTTCCGCGGGTTCAAGTCGCCGCAGGATTCCTTGCAGTACGAAGCGATGATGGACTCGGTCTTCGACGCGCTCGAGGACCTGCCCATCCCCACCATCGCCGCCATCCAGGGCGCCTGCACCGGTGGAGGCGCCGGCATCGCCGCGGCCTGCGATCTCCGCCTGGGCGCCCCCTCGGCGAAGTTCGGCTTCCCCATCGCGCGCACGCTCGGCAACACCCTCTCGATGCGCAACCATGCCCGCCTGGCGGCGCTCATCGGGGTGGCGCGAACCAAGGACATCCTCTTCCTCGCCCGCCTGATGGACGCGCAGGAGATGCGCTCCACCGGGTTGCTCAACGAGATCACCACCGAGCATGGCCTCTACACGCGGGCCACCGAGGTGGCGCGGACGCTGCTCGAGCATGCGCCCCTCACCCTGCGGGCGGCGAAGGAGGCGCTGAACCGGGTGGTCCGCCACTGGACTCCGCAGGGAGGCGGGGACGACTTCGTGGTCCGCAACTACATGAGCGACGATTTCCGCGAAGGCATCGAAGCCTTCCTCGCCAAGCGGAAGCCCCGCTGGACGGGGAAGTAGGAGCGCGCATGCCGGTCCCCAGCAGCCGTCACTTCCTCCAGATCCCCGGTCCCACCAACGTTCCCGATCGGGTGCTGCGGGCCATCGACCGGCCGACCATCGATCACCGCGGTCCCGAGTTCGAGAAGCTGGCGCGCGAGATCCTGGCCGGGCTGCGCCGGGTCTTCAAGACGAAGCAGCCGGTGATCGTCTACCCCGCCTCGGGCACCGGAGCCTGGGAGGCCGCGCTCTCGAACACGCTGTCGCCGGGCGATCGCGTTCTCATGTTCGAGACGGGCCACTTCGCCACGCTCTGGCGGGAGATGGCCGAGCGGTTGGGGCTGTCGGTCGACTTCGTCCCGGGGGACTGGCGGCACGGGGTGGATCCGGCCCTGGTCGAGGACAAGCTTCGCGCCGATCCGCAAGGCAAGGTGCGCGCCGTCTGCGTCGTGCACAACGAGACCTCGACCGGCGTCGCCTCGCGCATCCCCGAGGTGCGCGCCGCGATGAGCCGCGCAGGCCATCCGGCGCTCCTCCTGGTCGACACCATCTCTTCGCTCGCCTCGATGGACTACCGGCACGACGAGTGGGGCGTGGACGTCACAGTCGCGGGCTCGCAGAAAGGGCTGATGCTGCCGCCCGGACTCTCCTTCAACGCGGTCTCCGAAAAAGCGCTGGCTGCCTCGCGCACCGCGGGGCTGCGGCGATCGTATTGGGACTGGAGCGCCATGCTCCGCGCCAACGAGAGCGGCTTCTTCCCCTACACGCCCGCGACCAATCTCCTCTACGGGCTGCGCGAGTCCCTGGCCATGCTGGAGGAGGAAGGCCTGGAAAATGTCTTCCGCCGGCATGCCCGGCACGCCGAAGCCACCCGCCGCGCCGTCCATGCCTGGGGCCTGGAAGTGAATTGCGCCGACGAGCGGGAGCACTCGACGTCGCTCACTGGCATCCGGATGCCCGCGAGCCACGATGCGGACTCGCTGCGCGGGATCATCCTCGATCGCTTCGACCTGTCGCTCGGCCAGGGCCTGGGCAAGCTGAAAGGGAAGCTATTCCGCATCGGGCACCTGGGCGCGTTCAACGACCTCATGCTCTGCGGCACCCTGGCCGGCGTCGAGATGGGCCTGTCCCTCGCGGGCGTCCCCCACCGTCCGGGCGGGGTCGCGGCGGCGCTGCAGCACCTGGCGCGCCCGGTGTAGGGGGGCGCACGCCACCCGGCACTAGCCTCGCACCCAACCATCGTCGTACTCCGCAGCGGGGGGGTTCAGACGATGAGCAACACCACTCTGCCGCGCATCCCGACGCGCGGGCCGTCCGTCTTTTCGCCGGGCCACTGGGTGATCCTGCTCGCCGCCGTGTTGACCATCTTCGGCGTCGCCGGCGTCCACATCTTGTCCAAGCCGGCACGCGCCGGCGACGTGGCCGTGAACGCTCCCTAGAACAGATCTCATGACCGGCTGGCGAACGATCATCCTCAGGCGTAGCCGCCTGCGGCGGCCGGGGCTAGAGCGTCCGCAGCCCCGCCTCCGCGCAGTCGAGGTCCTGCTCCGGCTTGCCGCCGCTGACGCCGACCGCGCCCAGCACCGCCTCCTTGCGGCGCACCAGCGCCGAACCGAGGCCAGGGACGATGGGGACGCGGCTCATCTGGGCCACCGCGGCGAAGAACGCGGGACGCTCCTGGGCCACCTGCGCGAGCGACCCGCCATCCCGATGCCAGAGCGCCGCGCCGCTCGCCTTGCTCTCCGCGATCTGGGACGAGAGCGGAGGAGCCCCATCCATCCGTGCCAGGGCGAGGAGCAGGCCGCCCTCGTCCACCACGGCCACGGTGATCCGGATGCCGATCTGGGCGGCGCGGGTGTGAGCGGCATCGATGAGCCTGCGGCACTCTTCGGCGGAGAGGGGCATGTGGGTCGGACCTCCAGCAACTCGGGCGGCGCGGAATCCTAGCGGATTCCAGGAAGCTACGCGCGGGGTCCGCCGCACTCGCCGGAAGTGCGAGCGCGAGGACTAGCGATCCTACCCTGCCGTCGTGGTTCGTTTTTTCCAGCCCCGCGGCACTGCCGCCGCGCGCTCTAGACGAGGCCGACTTGCTGAGTGTGCTCGAGGTGGCTGGCTGCGCGTTCGTGGGGTTCCTCTACATCGCCATCCTGGCGACGGCGGTGACGCGCAAGACCCGACGCAACCCCTCTCAGCCTGCCCACCCGGACGGCGCGACGACCTCCCACGGCGACCGTCCCGCGTAGGCGGGCGAAGCGGTCAGGCTAGTGTTCTGCCAGCCTGTCGGCACCCGGACGGCCGCCGAGCGGGAGGCGGGGCGACCCCAGGCGCATCGAGCTCGGTTGCACGCGCTGCTGCGGCAGGCCGCTGTTGCGGATGAAGTCGGCCACCCTCTGTGACACCGCCAACGTCTCGACGAGCTGTTCGACGGTCGATCCGACCGCCTCGTCCACGAACCAGTCGTCGCTGCGCAGCGTGGCCACCAGGGTGCGGTCCTCGTGGGTGAGGAATACCTCGAGCTGCCCCTTGTAAGGGTCGTGGTCGACGACGTTGAAGCCTCGGGCCGAAAGCGCGCGCGCGAACGCGGCGCGCTCCGCCGGGTCCTGCGCGCGGACGGTGACCTCGTACACTGCCAGCTCTCGCGGCGTCGGCGGATGGTCCGCCCGCCTCGGCGGCCAGTGCGCCTCGCGCGCGCAGCCGAGCGTGGCCACCAGGGCGATCACGACGCGGCTCATCTTCACTGCTTTGCTCCCGGCGGTCCGCGCCGTCAATCCGGCGATGAGCGGAACGGCCCCTCCTCAGCCTCCGTACAGGAACTCCGGCAGCCAGAGCGTCATGCCGGGCCACAAGTACATGAACACCAGGCAGACGAGGACGATGACCATGTACGGCATCATCCCGGCGAAGATCTGGTTGAGCGTGACGTGCTTGGGCGCCACGCCCTTCAGGTAGAACGCGGACATCGCCACCGGAGGCGAGAGGAAGGCGGCCTGGAGGTTCACCGCCACCATGGTGCCGAAGAGGATCGGGTCGATCTGGAAATGGCCGAGCAGCGGGATGAAGATCGGGCAGAAGATGACGATGATCTCCGTCCACTCCAGCGGCCAGCCCAGGAGGAAGATGATCAGCTGCGCGATCACCAGGAACCCGACCGGCGAGAGGTTCATCCCCAGGACCCAGCGCTCGATCAACGACTGCCCGCCGTGCAGCGCGAACACCGCGGAGAAGAGCGCCGAGCCGACGAAAAGCCAGCAGACCATCGCGGTGGTGCGCGCGGTGAGGTAGGTGGCCTGCTTGAGGTTCTCGCGCAGCTCCTTGGAGGCTCGGATGTTCCAGAGCCCCGGCACCACCGTGCCGAAGAACGTCGCGCCGATGAACGCGGAGACCAGCACGGTGACGAGCTGGTCGAAGAACTCGGACCGGTCGTAGGAGGCACGGAGGATGGCGAGCCCGCCGCCGACGATGGCGCCGACCAGGGTCCACCACGCGACCTGCCGCGGGTACTTCGCCATCACCGCCAGGTAGAGGGCGCCTAGCGCGCCGATGGCCGCCGATTCCGTCGCCGTGGTGATGCCGAAGAGGATCACCGCCAGCACGACGAAGGTGAGCACGCCCAGCGGCATCACGGAGACGATCAGCTCCTTGAGGATCTGCAGCTGCTCGCCGTCCATCCGCCAGTAGTAGATGGCGATCAGCAGCGCCGAGAGCGCGGCCAGACCCCAGAACCACTGGTTGAAGTGGGGTGGAACGTGACCGATGCCCGACGTCTTGGCGGGCTCCGCCAGCGAGGTCATCTCCTCGGGCGGACCGTCCGGATTGGAATGTGCCGGCTCCGCGCCGGAGCCCGCCGAGCCGAGTTCCTCGGGCTGCTCGTCGCCCGAGGGAGGCGCCGGGTTCGGCGCCGGATTCTGGGTGGAGGCGACGGCGGCCGCCGGCTTGGGCGCGACCTCCGGAGGCGCGTTGTGGATGACCACGTACCACCAGGCCGCGCCGAAGGTGGTGACCGCGACCAGGACGGGAACGAGGACGGCGAGGAAGTTCTTCCAGATGAGGCCGTAGCCCACCGGCTTTCCATCCGGCCCCGGGGCGCCCTGGAGCAGGCTGGGGCGGAACAGGGCGGCGATGACGCCCGGGACCACCCGCCGCGCGGGCCCGCGCTCCAGGCGCCGGACGAAGTCCGGGACCGCGACCTTGTACTGGTCGGGCGGCAGCCTGGGCGCGATCTTCGGATTGATCAGGGCCCAGGCGAGAACGTAGACGAGGTACAGGAAGGTGAGGAAGAAGCCGGGCAGCATGGCCGCGGCGTAGAGCTTGACGATCGACTGGCCGGCCACGGCCGCGTAGACGATCAGCATCACCGACGGCGGGATGAGGATCCCGAGCGTGCCGCCCGCGGTGATCACCCCGGAGGCGAGCTTGATGTCGTAACCGGCCCGGAGCATCGGGCGCAGCGCGATCACGCCCATCAGCACCACGACCGCGCCGACGATCCCGGAAGCGATCCCCCAGAAGGCGCACACCAGCAGGGTGGTGACGGCCAGCGACGCCGGGATGCGCCGGAACGCGAGCTGCACGCTGTGGAACATCTTGTCCACCAGCGCGGCCCTCTCCATCACGTACCCCATGAAGACGAACAGCGGCACCGAGAGCAGGGTGTCGTTGGTCATCACCCCGTAGGTCCGCTGCACGATCAGGTCGAAGATCCGGTTGTCGTACCAGGGCAGGCCGGGGCCCATGAACGCGATGTAGCCGAAGATCATCCCCAGCCCCATCAGCGTGAACGCGGTGGGGAAGCCCATCATGATCGCGATCACGATCAGGCCCAGCATGGCGAGGCCGAGCGCCGGGCTGCTCACGATTTCTTCCCGCCGCCGTCGTCCCGCGCCACCGTGCGGTGCCGCGCGGCCTCGTCGATCGCGGTCTTCGACTCCATCGCCACGCGCCGCGACTCTTCGTCCACGTACTCGCTCTTGGAGAGCTGGGTGTCGATCACGTCGATCTCCTCGACGTCGGAGAGCCGCGAGGGCCATTCGCCGGTGCGCAGGCAGACGATGCAGCGGACGATCTCGGCCACTCCCTGCAGCATCACCAGAGCGCCCGCGATGGGGATGACGGACTTGAAGTGGTAGACCGGCGGGCCCTCGGCGGTGACGGTCGAGTGCTCGCCGATCCGCCAGGACAAGGAGGCGTAGTCGTAGCCCGCGTAGATCAGGCCCAGGATGCCGGGGATGAAGAAGAGGAAGTAGAGGGTGAGGTCGAGCGCCGCCTGCGTCCGGGGGCGTAGGTAGGAGTAGACGAAATCCGCCCGCACGTGCCCGCCCTGGGCCAGCGTGTACCCGCCGCACATCATGAACAGCGTGCCGTACAGCATGTTGTTGAAGTCGAAGATCCAGGCGGTCGGCGAGTTGAGGATGTACCGCTTGAACACCTCGACGGAGACCACGAAGGTGAGGGCGACGATCAGCCAGGCGAACGTCTTCCCCGACCAGTAGCTGATCTGGTCGACGACGCGGATCAGTCTGTTCATCGGCGCTCAGAAGGCGCCAGCCACCCGGCGCGGGTGGGGTGGCTGGGGGCCCTTGTCGAGGTCACCGGGAGCTACGTCTTCTTTCCGGCGGGAGCCGAGGGCGGCTTTCCGAAGTAATGGTTGTACGCCATGCGCCGCGGAACGTTGGTGTCCAGGTCCCACTTCACCGCCCGCTCGGCGAACTGGCGCTGGGACTCGACGATCTCCTTGAAGAGCGGGTTCTCGGCCGACTTCTTCGTCTGCACCGCGTCGAACACCTCGAGCTGCTTCTGCAGCACGGAGTCGGGCGTGCGGAAGAACTTCACTTTGTCCTTGGTCTGCAGCTCCTGGTAGTCCTTGGAGTAGCGGTCGATCGCCTTCCAGGACATGTCGGCGGAGGCCGCCTCCACCGCGTTGGCGATGACCGCCTTCATCTTCTCCGGCATTGCGTCGAACTTCGTCTTGTTGAAGAGGATCTCGAACTGCTCGGCGCTCTGGTGGTAGCTCTGCAGCATGCAGGTCTTGGAGACGTCGGGGAAGCCGAGGATCCGGTCCGAGGTGGCGTTGTTGAACTCGGCCGCCTCGATCAGCCCGCGATCCAGGGCGGGGACGATCTCGGAGCCGGGAAGCGCGTTCACCGCCGCGCCCATGCCGGTGAACAGGTCGATGGAGATGCCCACCGTCCGGAACTTGAGCCCCTTGAAGTCGTCCGGCTTGGTGATCGGCTTCTTGTACCAGCCCAGCGGCTGCGTCGGCATCGGGCCGTAGGGGAACGAGACCACGTTCGCCCCGATGGAGCTGTAGATCTTCTGCAACAACTCCTTGCCGCCGCCGTACTTGTGCCAGGCGAGCATCATGTTGGCGTCCATCCCGAACGCCGGGCTCGATCCCCAGAGCGCCAGGGCCTGCTGCTTGCCGTAGTGGTACACGAGGACGCCGTGGCCGCCGTCGAGCGTTCCCTTGGAGACGGCGTCGAGCAGGCCGAAGGCCGGAACGACCGCGCCCGCCGGCAGCACCTCGATCTTGAGGTCGCCGCCGGTCATGTCGTTCACCTTCTTGGCGTAGTCGAGCGCGTACTCGTGGAAGATGTCCTTCTGCGGCCAGGTGCTCTGCCAGCGCATCGTGATCGGCCCTTGGGCCTTCGCGATCGTCGGGAAGCCGACCGTCGCGGCTCCGGCGGCTGCGACCGCGCTCCCCTTGAGGACGGCGCGCCGGGAGACTCCAGTGGCCTCCTGCTGCCCTGTCTTCTTCTCCTTCATACGTCCCTCCTCCATTGGTCGTGGGTGCGAGAGGACAGAAATCCGACCTTCGGCCACCCCACCTCGCCCCGGAGCGCGCGATTAGTCAAGACGGCGCGCGGCATGCGCGTTCGCTCGGAGGCGGGCGGACGGCGGACTCCTGGGCTCGATCCGCGGTCTTCTCAGGGGCGGCGGGACATCTTCCGCAGCTTCTCCACCAGCGTGGTGCGGTTGAGGCCCAGGGACTGGGCGGCTTTGTTCTTGTTGCCGCCGCTCCGGTCCAAAGCCTCCGTGATCAGGCGATCTTCCAGCTCCCGCAGGACCGCGTACAGGTCGATCCCCTCTGGAGGGAGCGAGGGGGCGGCTGCCGGGACGGGCCCTGCCCCGCGGATGGGCTCGGGCAGGTCGCCCACGTCCAGATCTCCCGCGGGCTTGAGCACCAGGAGCCTCTGGATGAGGTTCTCCATCTCGCGCACGTTGCCCGGCCAGGAATAGCGCTCGAGGGCGGCGAGCGCCTCCGGCGTGAACCGCCGATTTGCGCGGCGCAGGAAGTGGGTCACGAGCGGAGCGACGTCCTCGCGCCGCTCGCGCAAGGACGGGAGATGGAGGGGAACGACGTTGAGCCGGTAGTAGAGATCGGCGCGAAACGTTGCCGCCGACACCTGCTCGGACAGCTTCCGGTTGGTCGCCGCGATCAACCGCACGTCGACCTTCTGCGGCTGGTCCGTCCCCAGCGGCTGCACCTCGCCCTCCTGGATGGCGCGCAAGAGCTTCGGCTGCAGCGAGAGCGGCATCTCCCCGATCTCGTCGAGGAAGAGCGTCCCGCCGTGCGCCTTCTGGAAGCGGCCTTCCCGGGGCCGGTCCGCGCCGGTGAACGCTCCCTTGGTGTGGCCGAAGAGCTCGCTCTCCACCAGCGATTCCGGCAGCGCCGCGCAGTTCACCGCCACGAAGGGAGCGCGGGCGCGGCGCGAGAGCTTGTGGACGGCCCGCGCCACCAGCTCCTTTCCGGTGCCCGTCTCTCCCTCGATCAGCACGGTCGCCTCGGTGGGGGCGGCGAGCAGGAGCACGTCGAGGAGGGCGCGGATCGCCTGGGACCGGCCGACCACGCCCGCCTGCTCCTTCGGGTCCAGCCCGTCCTCGAGAGCGGCTCCGTCGGCGATGGCGGCGGCCAGCTCCTTCTCCAGCGTCTCCATCGGGACCGGCTTCTCCAGCACCGTGACGGCGCCGAGCCGGATGGCGTCGACGGTGCCGGAGACCGACCGCGAGCCGGTCATCATCAGCACCGGACATCGGGGGAGCTTCTCGCGAGCCAGCCGGACGATGGCGCGGCCGTCTCCGTCCGGGAGCTGGAGATCGGTGACGATCGCCTGGAACGGCGTTCCGTCCCGCAGCGAGTCCTCGATGGCCCGGACCGCCTCGCTGACCAGGTACGCCGGGGTCGGGGTGTAGCCGCGGCGCCCGAGATATCGCACCAGCGCCTCGACCAGCGGGACCTCGTCGTCGAGGATGAGGATGCGACGCACGGCGGACATCCCCTCGGCTGTACCCCGGGACGGGCCGCTGCGCAAAACCGCGACCTTCCCTCACCACTGCGGCTCGGGAAAGGCGAATCCTGGCCGCGCGAAGAGGAAGCCCTGGAACAGGTCGCATCCCAGATCGGCCAGCGCGTCGCGCTCGGCGGGAAGCTCCACCCCCTCGGCGATCGGGGTGCAGCTCAAGTCGTGGCAGGCGGAGAGGATCGAGGCGATCAGGCGCCGCCGCGTCGCGCTGCGATGGACGTCGCGCACCAGCGCGATGTCGATCTTCACCATCTCGGGCTCGAGCAGGGCGAAGCTGGCGAGCCCCGCGTACCCCGAGCCGAGGTCGTCGAGCGCGATGCGGTAGCCCAGCTTGCGCAGGCGTTCCAGGCGCCGCCGAAGCTCGGGAACCGCGTCCAGCGAGGCGCGCTCGTTCACCTCCAGCACCACCCGGTGCGCGAGCGCGCTCAGCGGCGCGGCCGGATCGAAGAGCGAGTCGTCGAGCAGCTCGTGGGGACTCATGTTCACGTACAGGTCGGAGACCGGCGAGACGCCACCGGCGCGGGCCACGCCGTCGCGCAGCGCGCGCG
>WNFP01002363.1_pt1 | contig 18039 bp, 17 predicted proteins | sample 5400201 | NCBI WGS metagenome assembly WNFP01 (sample SAMN13153355, study PRJNA577476) | soil metagenome | isolation source: 115 cm saprolite under Madrone tree | place: USA:California | collected 2016-06-14 | reverse complement strand
CAGGATAAGGTTTTCTCCATCTAGCCAGCCGATGCGGCAAAATCACCGCGGATTGGGTATTCGCAGTGAAGTACTGGGAAATCATCGCTGATAATCTCAGCAAGGCCGGTTGGAGTTGGGGCTGCGTCTTAGCCGTGGATTCGCGTGGACGACCGATCTTCATTGTCGACGCGCATCGCGACGGGACTCAGCGTTTTATTGTGCGTGCGGATGAAAAGTTCGCTGAGTTTGCGGCGAATTGGCTTGTTAAGTTGGCGCGATTGTTTCAAAACACGGTGCATATGAAAACGACAACTCTCCCATTAGGAAATTCGATTCGCGGTTTGCTTCTCATCCCGCTCACACTCGTCTGCTTCGCGCTTTCACCCACAGTGCAAGCGGTTAGCCCGGCGCCCGACGGAGGCTACGTTAATGGCAACACGGCCGAGGGCGGTTTCGCGCTCAACGGCCTCACCACTGGCGTCAATAATACGGCGCTGGGTTTTGGCGCGCTCTTTCACAATACCAGCGGCGGCTCTAACTCTGCCACCGGTGCTGGTGCCCTCTTTAGCAACACCACCGGCAACCAAAACACGGCCAACGGTGTTGGCGCCCTCTTTAGCAACACTACGATTGGCCTGAACTCCGGCCAGGACAACACGGCCACTGGATTCGAAGCACTTGCAAGCAACACCACCGGCGTCAACAACACGGCCGTTGGTTCTCAAGCGCTCGTTAGCAACACGAGCGGGACTCCCAACGTGGCCGTCGGTGCGAACGCGCTCGCGACCAACACAGACGGGGTCAACAACACGGCCGTCGGTACAGGGGCGCTTGGCAACAGTATCGACAGTTTCAACACGGCCGTTGGCATTAGTGCGCTCTTAGGCAAAATGACCGGCAACAGCAACGTAGCCGTGGGTTTTGAAGCGCTGGCGAACAACAGTGTTGGCTCCCAAAACATCGCGTTGGGTACCCAAGCCGGCAATAATCTGGTCACGGGCAGTAACAATATCTATATCGGTAATCCTGGGGTGGATAACCAGAACAGCACTATCCGCATCGGCCTTATCAGCGGAACGGCGCCACACACAGCGACTTTTATCGCAGGTATCCGAAGTGTGACAACACTCACCGGTACACTGCCTGTCGTCATAGATGCAAACGGTCAACTCGGCGTTGGTTCGAATATCGTTGTTTCATCCAACTCAGCTTCGTCGAGCCGCTTCAAGCAGGAAATGAAGGCAATGAAAGCGACCGTGGCCGATCTCAAGTCCCTTGTTGCAAAACAGGAAGCGATCATTACGCAGCAGAAAAAGGGAATGGAGGCTGTGACTGCGCGTCTCGATGAGCAGCAGGCGCAAATCCAAAAGGTTAGTGCACGGATTGAAGTGAGCAAACCTGCACCGCAAGTGGTCGTTAACGAGTAATAGAGCTGCGTTTTTTGTAGGGCGTTTCTGCGAAACGCCAATCATTTGGACGTTGGCGTCTGACACAGACGCCCTACAGTTTACGCTTCACGGCCCTTGAGCTTGATCGCGTTGGAGTATGTCTTCGAACGGCCGCAGAAAATTCGCATAAAACGGATAAGGCCGATCGGCGTTTGCTGGGCGATAACGCCAATGTTTGTACATCCAAAGCCAGGGCGCCGGATTTTTTCGCACGTAAGGCTCGAACGAATTCCAGCAAGCTTGCGCGATCTGCTGATGGGTCATCCCGGGCGTATTGTCGATCTTTGGATGGAAAACAACGCGATAACGCCCTCCCGGCAGCGGCTCACAATGCGCCGGAATAATGGGCGCGCCGCTCCGTTCATGCAGCCAGGCGTGCGCAGAAGTCACGCTTGTTTTTAAACCGAAACAATCAATCGCCACCGCGCCTTGACTCGGCGGGACGGTAAGATCAACCAGGAGCGCCGTCGTGCCTTTTCGGCGAAGCACTTTATAAAGCCGGACGAGGCCGCGCTCGCGCGAAATAAACTCGTGCCCGCATCGCTCCCGGATTTTTCTAAAGATCGGGTCGAGCAGCGAGTTCTTGAATTCCTGCGCTACAATCGTACCCGTCTTTCCGGAGTAACCACAGGCGATGCTCAACCATTCGAAATTGCTGTAATGATAGGTCGCCAGGATGAAGCTGCGCTCCGGCCCGGTACCGCGCGTAATTTCGTCAAAGTTCTCCATCTCGATGTAGCGGGAGAAATTCTCCCGTGTCAGGCGCGTGCTCCACAGAAGATCGAGCATTGTTCGTGTAAAATGTTGAAATGATTCGCGGGCAATTTTGCGCCGATCCTGGATCGACAATCGATTGCCGAAGGCGACCTCAAGATTATTTAACGCGACGCTATAACGATGCCGATCAAACATCGACGTGAGCGCGCCGAGCACGCGCGCAAGATGAAGGCAGGCTTGACGCGACAGTAATGGAATTAGCTTCGTCGCGAGGAGAAGCCCGAGCCACTCAAGACGGTATCGGACTTTTTTCCATCGGGATCGCATTGCTCACTCTAAACATGGCTCTGAGCGGAAGGCTAGAATTCATGATTCGTCTGAGAAATTGCTCAGACGATGGCGGCCAGATTCAAATGACGAAACACCATTGGCGAATGACAAGGGGAGCGCGAATGCTCAAATGACGAAAACGCTGCGCGGCCAGCCTATTTCGTCATTAGACATCCGTCATTCGTCATTTTTCCCCAATGCTTTATTGGCCTCGCCCAGGATTAGCCACCGGGGGAAGGCTCTTGCGAAATTCAGCCTGTTGACGCTCCGCTTCCCGCTGTTGCTCCGCCTCGCGCGTCTGCTGCTCGGGACTTGGACCTGGGGTGCCGCAGCCTGACAAAATAACGACCACGACCGACGCGAGGAGCACAAGCATGGCTGACTTTTTCATAAAAAAGGAATTGAACTATAATCCGGCGAACCGATCCAGCAATCATCCGCTGCCTTGATCCAGTTCGAAGGTTGGGGACGACCCTTATTCGCGGTCACGACGTTTTTCCGATGTTAGCCGCAGGCAATCGTTGATAATCGATCTCGGAGCGAAGCCGATCTTTGTGACTCTGCCGGTTTTGCGACATCAAAATGATGGGGGCTTGCAGTACGGCAAGCATGTTAATCCCAGTACTGAGTAGCAAGTAGGGATAAGGATCGAAGCCGCCCTTCGTAAGCAGCAAGGTGTTTATCAGCACCCACAAGTTAAAAAAGAGCACCGCGGCCAGGATGAATTTCCAGCTTCCACCAAATTCCGCGATGATGTCGGCAGCACGGTCTGAAAGGGTGAGACGCGCCGCCTCTTCTACATTGACGTTCCGCGTGACGCTATGACGCAAAAGCTCATCCGTGCGCCGCAGCCGGTTCGCAAGCGCGGTGAGCATTTCCAGAGCGACGTTGGGCTTGCTTCGCATAAAGGGGAGAAAATGCTCGCGCGAAAGCACCGCCAGCCGTGATTCCTCCGATACCGTCGCGTTCGCCGAGCGCGGCTGCCTACCGAGCAATGCTAGTTCACCAAAGAAATCACCCTGGCCCAGCTCCGTCAGTGTCAGTTCACGTCCGTCTGTCGCTTGCACGCTGATGCGCACCTTTCCGCGCTCGATTAAATACATCGCGTCACCGGCGTCCCCGGCACGGAACAAGACTTTCGGCGCTTCGCAGTCGAGTGTCTCTAGCAATCCACACAGCTCCTTCGCCGCCGCCTCATCGAGCGACTCGAACAATGGCACTTGACGGAGGTCGTCGATGGTCATCGTAGAAAAACGGATTGCATAATAATGCGAACAGCAACGTGCGCGAAATCAAAGAGGCGCATAGCTATGCGCCGAGAGTAGCGGAAATTACCGCCTCCGAGAAGCGCCAATTATTCGGAACTGAAACATGCATTTCTGCATGGCTTCTGATGACCGGGGTTGGTAGTGTTTCAGTCCAGCTTCGGAATTGCGGAGTCAAAAGGAGGAAATCATGCTTCATCTCATCTGGTATGTAATCGTGGGGTTTCTCGCCGGCTGCGTCGCTAAAGCGCTTCTACATACCCATCTTTCTATTACCTGGACAATCGTGCTTGGAATTGTGGGCTCAATTATCGGCGGCGCTGTGACTCATTTATTTTCCCCGCCAAGTGGAGGAGGCCGATTCCATCCGGCCGGCTTAATCGTTTCCATACTTGGGGCTGTTCTGGTTTTATATCTTTGGCACAAATTCAGACTACAACTGCCCAGGGGGTAGAATTTCTCCGACTGAGTTTCAGGCAAGTGGGGCATGGTGACTGCGTCTCACGATAAAATTGCCGCGCTGAAGCCGCTCCCGCATTCGGCAAATTGACTCAGGCAGGTTCGATCCTAGGTTAGAATCGCGCTCGCTCGCGCCGCCCGAATCGTGAAAAGCGTCCTTTTTGTCTGCACAGGTAACATTTGCCGCAGCCCCATCGCGGAAGGGATTTTTCGCCAAATGCTTGGGAACCGGAAAGATATCGAAGTCGCTTCGGCCGGCGTGCATGCGGTCCGCGGTCAACCGCCCAGTCTTTATGCCGTGCAAGTCTGCGAAGAGGAAGGCGTGGACATTAGCGGTCTTCGCAGCCAACCGCTTACTGCCGCGCTTGTCGAGCGTGCGACGCACATCTTTGCCATGACGGGTGCGCATCTTGAGACGATCCAGATGCTCTTCCCCGATGGCGCCGAAAAATCCTTTTTGCTCCGCGAATTTGAAGAGCCGGACACAACGGTGTGGCGCGACGTACCAGACCCGATCGGCCTTGGTCGCGATGTTTATGAAGCGTGCGCGCGGACAATCAAAAACGCTTTACCCAGCGTGCTCGCCTTCGTAGAACAAAGCGAGTTGGCGCCTACTGCGCGTGGCCGACAGGTTTCTGCTTACCTAATGAGCGATCTTTCGCATCCAATCCAAACTGGAGCCAGTGGATCGACGCCCCCCTCTGGACTCGGCGGTGACTTGCGCCGGGTGGATCCTGAAATTTTTGCCGCCATCGTTGCCGAAGAAAAACGGCAGCGCGAAAACATCGAGTTGATCGCGTCGGAAAATTTCACAAGCCGCGCGGTCATGGAAGCTCAAGGGAGCGTCCTTACAAACAAGTACGCGGAGGGTTATCCGCGAAAACGCTGGTACGGTGGTTGCGAGAATGTCGATGTGGCCGAGCAACTCGCCATTGATCGTGCCAGGCGATTGTTTGGCGCAGAGCACGTGAACGTGCAGCCGCATAGCGGCGCGCAGGCAAACATGGCAGTCTATTTCGCCGCAATTAAACCGGGCGACAAAATTCTGACGATGAACCTGGCCCACGGCGGTCATCTCACCCACGGACATCCGGCAAATTTTTCCGGCAAATTTTATCAAGTCACCCACTACGGCGTCGACGAGAAGACCGAGAAAATCGATTACGACGCGTTGCAAAAGCAGGCCGAAGAGGTGCGGCCAGTCATGATAACGGCAGGCGCGTCCGCATACCCGCGTATCATTGATTTTCCGCGGCTGCGGCAAATTGCTGATTCTGTTGGCGCGATTCTTTTCATCGATATGGCGCATATCGCCGGTTTGGTTGCGGGCGGGCAGCATCCAAGCCCAATTCCGCATGCGCAATTTGTCACGACCACAACTCACAAAAGTTTGCGAGGGCCTCGCGGCGGCATTGTTCTGTGCGAGGAGAAATTCGCGAAACAAATCGACTCCACGCTTTTTCCAGGAGTGCAAGGCGGTCCGCTCATGCACGTGATCGCGGCGAAAGCAGTTTGTTTTCACGAAGCGCTCCAGCCGCAGTTTCGCGATTATCAACGCCAAGTCGTCATCAACGCCAAAGCGCTCGCGGCCGGACTCGCCAAACACGGTTACCGCATCGTTTCCGGCGGCACCGATAACCACCTCATGCTTGTCGATCTTCGTCCGAAGGAAATTAACGGGAAAGAAGCGCAGGAGGTCCTCGATCGCGCCGGCATCACCGTGAACAAGAATGCGATCCCATTCGATACCTATCCAATTTTCAAGCCGGGCGGCATCCGCGTCGGTACGCCGGCCGTTACTACGCGCGGCATGAAAGAAGAAGAGATGCTCGAGATCGCGGACCTGATCGCAGAAGCGTTAAGTAATCGCAGCGACGCGGACGCGCTGCAAAGGGTACATGGAAAGGTGCGCGAATTAACAAGAAGATTCCCGATTCCGTTCTAAAAGCCGCGCGACTGTAGTGGCAGCCGTATCGGCTGCGTTCCCATAGATTTGCAGGCGGCACGTCCGCCATCGGACGGACTCGTCCCGTGGCGAGCCTGCCGCTACAGAAGATTCACTCTACCTAAACGGCGAAAATCTGCATAGTTTGCCGATAGTCCATGAATCGAGCCGCCGATCAACCTGAGCCAAATCCCTTGCGCGAAGGTCTGTCCATGCGCGCCGTGCCGCAGCCATGCAGCATTGTGATCTTTGGCGCCACTGGGGATCTGACGCATCGCAAATTGATTCCTGCGCTCTACAACCTCGCCGCCGATGGCGATCTCCCACCCGCCGTCGCAATCATCGGATTTGCACGGCGGGAGAAAAATGACGAGCAGTTCAGGGCTGAACTCGAAGAAGCGATTCGCAAATTTTCGCGCCAGGCCGTGCGCGACGAAATTTGGAAAACGTTTGCGCAATCGATCTTCTATCACCAAAGCGAATTCGGTGACGAGGCCGGCTACGAGGCGTTAGTCAAACGTCTCGACAAAATCGACAAGGAACGGGGCACGCGAGGCAACCGGCTTTTTTATTTCGCTGCTGCTCCCGACCAGTTTGAATCGATTTTAAAACACCTGAAGGCAGCGGGGTTAAACGAAACCTGTAAAGGAAGCTGGGCCCGCGTCATCGTTGAAAAACCCTTCGGCACGGATCTCGCTTCGGCGCGAGAACTTAACCGCATCGTCCGCAATTCCTTTACCGAAGAGCAGACTTACCGAATCGATCATTTTCTGGGAAAAGAAACCGCGCAGAACATTCTGGTCCTGCGATTCGCGAACGCGATTTTCGCGCCGCTTTGGAATACCCATTACATCGATCACGTGCAAATCACGGCCGCCGAAACTTTGGGAGTTGAAAGTCGCGCCGGTTTTTACGAGCGCGCCGGCGCCTTGCGCGACATGGTGCAAAACCATTTGCTCCAGCTTCTTTGTCTTGTCGCAATGGAGCCGCCAATGGACCTAAGCGCCGACAGTATCCGTGACGAAAAAGTCAAAGTGGTCCGATCCCTTCGCCGTTTCGCGCAGAGTGAGGTCGGTGCGAACGTTGTGCGCGGCCAATACGCCGAGGGCGCTATCAATGGTAAGCCGGTTGCCGGTTATCGTCAGGAACCAAACGTGAAGCCGAATTCAGAGACAGAAACCTTCGTGGCATTGCGCTTGTTCATCGATGACTGGCGCTGGGCCGATGTCCCGATTTACATGCGTGTCGGGAAACGCCTTCCGAAATCAGCCACTGAGATTTCCATTCACTTCAAAAAAGCGCCCGCTGTTCTCTTTAATAAAGATTTGCGCGATCAAAACGTGCTCGTCATTCGGATTCAACCCGACGAAGGAATCGCGCTGCGCATTCATGCAAAAGTTCCGGGCGCCAGTTTTCGCGTAGAGCCAGTCAAAATGGATTTCCATTATGGGACGTCATTCGGAAAAGCCAGTCCGGAAGCGTACGAACGTTTGCTACTCGATGCGATGAGTGGAGACCCCACGCTCTTTGCGCGCCGCGATGAGGTCGAGGAAGCGTGGGCTTTTATTGACGTTATCGAGCAGGCATGGGCCGCAAAAAAAGGTGCGCCGGGTCTGTTCTTTTATCCTGCCGGGTCCTGGGGCCCGGAAGAAGCCGACGATCTGCTCGCGCGCGACGGCCACGCCTGGCGGAGATTGTGACGTATGGCTACGATGACCGAAAATTATTCGTTAGGCCTGCAAGTCGAGCTCGACAAGATCGACAGCGAGCTGAAGAAACTGTGGGCGCAGAGCGAAGGCGCGATGACGCGCGCTTCCTTGGTGAACCTTGCGGTTTATAGCGAGGTGCCCGGCTCACTGGAAAAGAATACGCAGCTTATTGCAAAGATCGCAGAGAACCACGCATGTCGCGCCATTGTCATCGGCGCTGACTGCAAAGCGAAAACAAACCGCGTGGAAGCCTGGATCAGCGCGCACTGTCATGTCAGTCGCACGGGGAGCCAACAAGTTTGTTCCGAGCAAATTTCATTTCTGCTCGAGGGACCGTGCATAAGCCTGTTGCCGAGCATCGTGTTCTCGCACCTCGATTCGGACCTGCCGTTTTATCTTTGGTGGCAAGGCGAATTTCGTGAGCCGATGGACCCCCAGTTGTGGGCGTGGGTCGATCGTGTCATTTACGACAGTCAGACTTGGAAGGATTTTCCCGGACAAATGCGCCTGGTTGAGTCCGCGCAAAAGGAAGCAAAGCAGCGGATTGTGCTTTGCGATTTGAACTGGACGCGCCTGGACAAGGTCCGCTTCGCACTCGCTCAATTCTTCGATCATCCGACATCGCATCATCATTTCGCGAAAATGAAAAATGCGCGCATTGATTTCGCGGCGGGCTTCAGATCGACCGCTATCCTCTTTGCCGGTTGGCTCGCCGCGCAATTAAATTGGAGCGCCGAGAAGGCGATCCGCAATGACGACCTTCAATTCGTTGATTCAAGCGGCCATAAGATCGACATCGAACTGCGCGAGAGAGCTGGCGAGCCAATCGGCGAAATCGTTCTGAACTCGCGTGAAGTAGAGTTTGTCGTGGCCCGTGCCAAATGTGGCGATCTCCTTGAGGTTTCGCGCGGGAAGCCGGGCGAGAAACGCATGCCGCAACTGATGCCGACGGGGAGCAACGATCCGGTCAACTTGATGACCGAAGAACTCATGCGCGGCGGACCCCACCATGTTTATCTGCGCGCCGTCAATTGCGTTCGCGATTTGTTATAGTGGCGAGCAACTCCCGCACATTTTTTTCGATCGAGAAAAGCTCGTTGGCGCGCTTGTGACCGTTCTCGCCCAAACGCAGCGCCAGTGAAAGATCGATAATTACCCTTTCAATCGCACTTGCCAGCGCAATGGAGTCACCGGCCGGGACAAGCGTTCCGGTCTCATTTTGCACAACCATTTCCGGAATTCCGCCGATCGGTGTCGAAATGACGGGCAACCCGGTCGCCATCGCCTCCATGATCACGGTGGGTAGATTATCCATGCCGCCAGCGGCGTCGATCGCACTCGGTAGAACAAAAACTGTTCCCATCGCCAGGTGCTCCGCGATTTCATGTTGCGCTTTTGGGCCGAGCAGTTTGACGTGATTTCGCAAATCAAGGCTATCGATCTGCTGATGTAATTCTTTTTCGAGTGGGCCTTCCCCGATGATCTCGCAGCGAAATGATCTCCCACGCTCCATCAACAATCGACAGGCGCGGATCAAATCGGCGAACCTCTTCTTATCGATCAAACGGCCAACTGCGACGATCAGTGGAAAAGCGGACGAAAAATCTGCGCGCCTGAATTCGGCGAGTGTCAACCCATTATAAATGCGTTGGATTCGATCCGCGCGCTCTGGAAAGCGCTCTCGCAGAAATTTCTCGGCGAAATCGGTTTCTGTAATGATTACCCGCGCCGCATCGACAAGGCTACGAAGTCCGATCTCGAAATTTCGCGGGGCGAAAATATCGTTGGCGTGCCCGGTGAAGCTAAAGCTGATTCCAAAAAACTTATGAATCCAAAAAGCGGTGCGGGCAGCCATGCCAGCGAAGTGCGCGTGAACATGATCAATCCGCATTTGTTGTAAGCGTAGTCCGATATGAACAGCCTGGTAGAGACGGAGAAAATCAGGGCGCCGACCCCATTCACCCAACGCAGCAATGACTTCTCCCGGTAACCTCTCCTTCTGCGAAGCTCGGCGAACTTCGTCCAACAATTCCTTCTCCTCAGGCAGGTAATCGACACGCTCAACGATGCGTTTATCCCAGTCCTGCGGCGGCTCATCCTTGGGTTTGCGGATCGAGAAGATAGGCGGCGTCACGCCTTGTCGAGCTAGCTCAGCGACCTCTCGATAGCAAAATGTCTGGCCGAATGACGGAAATCGCTCGAAGAGATATGCAAACTTCGTCATCGATTCGCGACCGATAACAAGTTCGTCACGGGGCCTCTCGTTTTACGGGAATCGGTCTTCCGGAATCGTCCACAGCCACATGAGTAAAGACACCGCGCGTCACGCGGATCTGTTTTCCGTGCATGTACCGCCGCACCCACACTTCCACGGGAATGACTATTGAACTGCGGCCAATTCGCTCTACCCACGCGTAACACGCGACTGTGTCCCCCACTCGAACGGGTTCCAGGAAAGACATTCCTTCCATGGCTACCGTGACGACCCGGGTTTGCGCTATTTTTGCCGCGAGAATGCTGCTACCCAGATCCATTTGCGACGTCAACCAGCCGCCGAAAATATCGCCATTCGGGTTTGTATCCTTGGGCATCGCGATCGTTTGGATGACCAGCTCGCCTTTAGGTTGATCGACATCGTCCATTCGGCGCGAAGAATAACACAAATTTACGGTAGAGGCAGCCGTGCCGGCTGCACCCATCCAACGTTCTGCACGCGGCACGTCCGTCAATTGGACGAACTCGTCCGCGGCGAGCCTGCCACTACAGCTTGGTTTCCGAAATGAACTCACAAAATCAGCATACAATCGCCGTAGCTGTAGAAGCGGTAACGTTCGCGAATTGCCTCCTGGTAGGCCCGAAGCAAAAACTCGCGGCCTGCAAATGCGCTCGCGAGCATGAGCAAAGTCGATCGCGGCAGATGAAAATTCGTAAGAAGCAGATCGAGATGTTTAAATCGATATGGCGGATAAATGAAGAGATTGGTTGAGCCCTCCTGAGCAAGAAGTCTGCCGTTTTCCCAACGCGCGGATTCGAGCAGACGCACGGTGGTCGTCCCCACTGCAACGATACGCTTGGCATTGTTGATCTTATTTGCTGCTTCGGCCGAAATGAAAAAACTCTCTGCAAACATCCGATGCTCGGCGAGATTCTCCGATCGCACCGGCAGAAATGTCCCAATCCCCACATGCAGCGTGATCAAGGTGTGCGGAATCTCGCTCAAGATTTGCTGGGTGAAGTGAAGACCGGCAGTGGGTGCGGCCAGGGCACCAGGCATCTGGGCAAAAACGGTTTGGTAACGCGCGTTATCCTCCTCGTCACTCTTGCGCTCGATGTAGGGCGGCAACGGCATGGAGCCGCCGGCGTAAAGATCAATATCCTTGTCCAACGACACAATCCGCTCGCCATCCGGCAGGATTTCTTCGATGCGCAAAATTGCATTCCCGATTTGTGCGCTTGCGCCGAGGCGCATTTTGCGGCCGGGTTTGACGAGACATTTCCAGCGCCTTGGGCAAATGCGATCGATAAAGAGGAATTCAATCGCGCCGTCATTGGAAAATCTCCGGGCGGGGACGACCAAGGTATTGTTCAAAACGAGGAGATCCCCCGGGCTAAGCAACATTTTCAACTCAACAAACTGTCGATGTTCGATCGTTTGCTGCTCACGACGAAGCACCATCAACCGAGAATCTTCCCGGCGTTCGGGCGGCCGCTGGGCAATTAATTCCCGCGGCAGATCATAATCGTAATCGCTCAGCCGCGCGCTCATGGTTTAATCTGAAACACAACCATCCTGGCTGTGCGCCCATTTTTCGAAAAAAATTGCGACGCGGCGCAAAACTTCAGATGATCTAGAAAATGCAAGAGACTGCTCTCGATTTTGTCATCGCGGCGCTGCAGAAGATTCGCCAGACAAGTGATCGACTGCCCCGCGCGTCCAGACTTTCGATTGAGCGATTGCAATTCGTCGCGCCAAATAAAGTTGATTTGCTTGCGCCGGTTCGGGAGCGCGTACGCATCTGCACAAAATGCCCGCATCTCGCCAGTTCGCGGACACAAACCGTCTTCGGCGTAGGAAATCCGGATGCAGAGTTGATGTTCATCGGCGAAGCACCCGGCGCGGACGAGGATAAGCAAGGCGAACCATTTGTCGGGCGCGCTGGCCAGTTGCTTACCAGAATTATCGAAACGATGGGATTCACTCGAGGGGAAGTTTACATTGCCAATATTTTGAAATGCCGGCCCGATACACCGCCCGGGTCGTTCGGCAATCGGACACCGACGCCACTCGAAATGCAAACGTGCCGGCCCTATCTGATCGAACAGATCGAGATTATTCAACCAAAGGTTCTAGTCGCACTCGGCGCAGTCGCCGTCGAGGGATTGCTCGGGTCGCGAGGAACGATGAGGGAATTGCGCGGCAGATGGCACTCGTACAGCGGAACACCTTTAATGATTACCTATCACCCAGCCTACCTGCTTCGAAATCAGACGCCTTCGGAAAAACGAAAGGTTTGGGAAGACATGCTCCAAGTCCTTGAGCGCCTCGAACGGCCGATCACGGAACGCCAACGCAATTATTTTTTGTGAGCTCAGGGGTGCTTGCAATCGCTATATTCTTAATCTTCGGCAATCGGAGACGACTGTAACAGGTTCGCGCCACCGAAAATCGCATCAATCCGCGGCTGCGATGCCAAGGTGATGGCGAGCGAAGCGATAACTCCACGGACGTAGCGGCGCGAGACTTTGACCCTGCGGTCCAGTACAGTTGCTCCAGCTTCGTGCAACAGGGCAAGCGTGCGTGCTCCAATCAATGCGGGCAAAACCGTGGCAGCGCGGACACGCCGATTTCGGATCGCACGCGAGTATTGCATCCCACACTCCAGTCCGCGCTCAGCCTTCTCGGCCCAATTTCGATAGATCGGGTGAAATCGTTCCGGTTCGAAGAGAATCTGCGCCGGAGTCAGGCGAGCGGAAATCAATTCCTCCTCCGGGAAATAACATCTGCCAGCTCGGAGATCGGAGCCAGCGTCGCGCAAAATATTGATCAACTGAAGTGCCACGCCGTAGCGTTTCCCGAGCGTAAGCATCTCGTCTTCGCTTAGCGTGGCAAACTTCCGAACATGCCTGAAGCAGAGCCGCGTCCAGAATTCGCCGACACAACCTGCCACAAGATAGGTGTATTCATCCAGATCGGCGGCAGTACAGAGCGCGCGAATTTCCTCCGGGTTATCGAAGCGGTGGAGATCGAGCATTTGGCCTTGGGTGATTTTCTCGAGGAGAGTGCGAATCTTATTACGATCGGCCATCTCCAAGTGCTCGAGCGATTCCAGACAATCTGGCAACGATTCAACAAGTGTTCGTTCGGCCGCATGTTGCTGCAAAGGTGCAAATGAAGCGACAAGATCGACAACGACACTCCGCGAAGCTTTGCCTTGAATCGCCTTCGATAGCGTTTGAAGAGTTTCCACTCGCAGCGTTCCTGAAATGCGTGGCGTATCCGCCACCGTATCCGTTGTCCGCGCGAGTAAATATGCCAGCGCGATCGGTTCGCGTAATTGCGCTGGCAAAAATCGGATGGAAAGATAGAACGACCGCGAAACGGAGCGCAGAATCGATGTCTGTAACCGCCGGGTAGAGGCGCTGGATCGGTCGCTCATCACTTCTTAAGTCGAGGAGATTTCATCGTCCGATATTTTTGATTTCGATCCGATTCGCTGCCGCGTTACCGAGACCCAGCGCGCCGGCGAAGCCGACGTAATCGGCCGTGTGGCCGATAACAGGCAAACTTGCGCCCAGCCGCCATTGCTCCAGGCGTTTCAACGCGACGGCGTCCAAAGCCACTGGATCTTTGCTGGCGTATAAGGTGGCGTGATGCACGGCGTAATTCGGCTGTGATTGCGGACCGCCGGCGTATTGCGCAATGAGGCCGTCTATCAAGTTGAAAACGACTTTCTTCGCGATCAGCGGGTTACTGTAAATTTCTGCGAGACTCTCCGCACCAAAACGAGAGCCTTGGGAGAAACGTCGCCAGTTGTCGATGTTTGGAATTGTCACATTGTAAAGGCAACCTGCGATGCCGTTCGTTTCACTGCTGCTCATTACCGGCACATTGATGATTTTGGTCACCTCCGTCGAAACGATGCGCGAAAAATGACTGACGTTACTTGTGTTCTCAGTGTCGGAAAGGATCGGCATTTTTACTTTGTCGGCCCGATAATCAAAATCACCCCAAACCAGTTTCCCAAGTAACGGCGCGGAAAGAACTGCCTTCGGATCATAGCCGTCGCGGGGCGCGATTGCTTTGAGCTGATAACCCTCATTTCCCGGTTGATAGCCGGCGTCTTTAATTCCACCAAGGGAACGATCCCAAACGATGATACTGCTGCGCGGGTGTCCGGCCGCGGCGAGGCCATCGACAATCGCACTCACGACGTCATGATGTGTTGTGAAAAGTTCGCCACCGGCTGCGCAAATCTTAATTCCGATCTTGTCATTCGGAGAAACCAGAGACGCCCACGCCTTCGCCACGTCGGGCTGGCCGGTCGCGGCGAGCACGAGCCGATTGACCATCGCGCGCACGATCGACGGATTTGTCTTGTAGTCCTTGATTGCGTTCGAATCGTGCATGGTATACACGACCGACGCCGGGGGCATCGGCGGCGGCGCTTGGGCAAATCCGGAAGCGGTGGCGCAGAAAAGAACAAGAACTATGTTTCGCATCGACAAGGTAATTTGGCAGAGGCAACGGATTTTATGAGCAACAGCGCGAATCACAACTGCCTTACTGTAGGGGCAGCCGTGCCGGTTGCCTTCCCACGCGACACGCCTGCCGCTACAGGCCCAATTCGCCACATCTACGTTCATATTCCGTTCTGCGCGCGCATCTGTCCATATTGTGCGTTTTACAAAGACTTGCTCGATCGTTCGCAAACAGCGCGATTTTGTGAGGCTATTCTGCGCGATCTCGACAAGCAATGCGCCGCCTTCGCCATATCGGCCAAGACAATTTATTTCGGCGGCGGCACGCCCACGGCGCTTACGAGTTCGCAGTTGGAATTTCTGCTCGGAGGCTTTCACCAGCGACTCGACCTCTCGACATTAGAAGAATGCACAATCGAAGCGAATCCGGGGAGTGTTTCCGCACGCAAGGCAGCGCTTTTGCGCAAGCTCAAAGTAAATCGAATCAGTCTCGGGGTTCAGTCTTGGGATGATGGACTGCTGACGATTCTTGGACGCGAGCACAATGCGTCGCAAGCTGAAAAGTCATTCCACACCTTACGCGATGCCGGATTCACGAACATTAATATCGACATCATGTTTGGGCTTCCTGGCCAATCGACTGAGCATTGGAAAGCGACGCTGGAAAAAACAATTGCGCTGCAGCCCGAGCATATTTCTGCCTACTGCCTGACCTACGAGGAAGACACGGAATTTTTTCTGCGTCAGTCACGCGGCGAACTGAAAGCGAATCCAGATGGCGATGCAGGCCTCTTTGAAATGACGATGTCGATCTTGGAAGAAGCCGGTTACGAGCAGGATGAAATCTCAAATTATGCGCGTCCCGGTTTCTCATCAGTGCACAATCGCGCCTACTGGTCGGGCGAAGATTATCTCGGCATTGGCCCAAGCGCATTCTCCACCGTCGCAATGCGACGCTGGCAAAATCTTGCCGATTACCGCGCATATGCTGATCGCGTTCTCTCCAGACAATCACCAATTGGCTCGGCCGAAAATCTGACTAACGAGATGAAACGGACGGAAAGAATCGCGCTTTCATTGCGAACACGCGAAGGAACCTCGTCCGCTTTACTGAATGATCGGCAACAGACAATCGAAGAATTCGTTGGTCTCGGTTTGCTTCGTCAATCGAACGGTTGCTTCGTGTTGACGCGAGCGGGCAAGTCGCTCGCAGATTCGGTGACAGAAGCTTTTCTATAGCCGTCGCCTGTGGGCGACGCGCCGCGTCCGTGCTTTGTTACTTCAAGGTCGCCCTTCGTACAGCGAAGCAGCTGCAGATTACTCGACCACTCCGTAGCGACGTTGCCGGCGTCCAAATTCTTCCACGGCGGCAAAGAGGTCTTTCTTTGTGAAATCGGGCCACAGTTTCGGCGTGACATACATCTCCGTGTAGGAGAGTTGCCAGAGAAGAAAATTGGACAAGCGCATTTCGCCAGAAGTGCGAATGAGCAGGTCGGGGTCGGGATAATAGCGCGTGTAGAGATGTTTGCTGAACATCTCGACATCGATCATCGCTTTGTCGATGTGACCCAGCTCGACCGCGCGAAGCAAGCTCTTAATACCATCGATGATCTCGAGTCGCCCGCCGTAGCTTAACGCCAGAATGAGGGTGAGCCCGTTATTACCAGCGGTTTGCTCAATCGTTTTGTGAAGTTGTTGCTGGGTACGTTCCGGCAGATCAGTCAAACGACCGATCGCCTGAAGCCGAACATTTTTTTCGATTAGCTCCGGCGTCTTCTCTTTCAAAAATTTTTCGAGCAAGCGCATCAGTGAAAAGACCTCGCTTTTGGGGCGCTGCCAGTTTTCCGCCGAGAAAGCGTAAAGCGTCAGATATTCGACTTTCAGTTCACCGCAGCCTTCCACACATTCACGAACGGCCTGCGCTCCCGCTTCGTGGCCTTTGATGCGTGGGAGACCACGCGTTTTGGCCCAGCGACCGTTACCATCCATGATAATGGCGATGTGACGCGGAACCGTTTTCGCGGCAGCCGGCATGGCTACAGAATGATAGTCTCGCCGCGCTCTGGACCCACGCTGACCATGGACAATTTTCCTCCCGTTAGGTTGGAAATGTATTTAACGTAATCCTGTGCCGCGGAGGGTAACTGAGAAAGTTTGCGCGCAGAACGCGTCGATTTAGTCCAGCCACGTAGTTGTTGGTAAACCGGTTTGCAATTGGCGAGCTGCGTCGCGTCGGATGGAGGAACATTCAGGCGTTTTCCATTCAATCGGTACGCCACGCAAACGCGAATTGGATCGACATGATCTAGCCCGTCAAGATTTGTAATCGCGAGTTCGTCAATCCCGTTTATCATTGTCGCATAACGGGTGGCCACGACGTCGAACCAGCCGCAGCGCCGCTTGCGGCCGGTGGTTGCTCCAAACTCGCGTCCCAATTTGTGAAGCCTTCCGGTGAATTGCCGATCTTCAGTGGGCAATGCTCCCTCACCTACGCGCGTGGTATACGCCTTCATCACTCCCACTACGCGATCCATCCGATGCGGCGGCACGCCCGTCCCCGTGCACGCGCCGCCCGCGGTCGTATTTGAGGAAGTGACGTAAGGATACGTGCCATGATCGATGTCCAGAAATGTGCCTTGCGCACCTTCAAAGAGAATTTCTCTCCCGCGCTCGAGGGCGCGATGAAGATAAACCACCGTGTTCTCAATAAATGGCCGCAGCTTTTCTCCGGCTGCGAGATAACTTTCGTTGACTTCACGAAAACTGATTGGCTTTGCACCGAGCGCCTGGAGGATTCTATTGTTCTCGATCACCTTGGCTTGCAGTTTTTTTGAAAAAACAATCGGCTGCACCAGGTCGGACATCCGCAGGCCGGTGCGCGCGGCTTTGTCGCCGTAGGCGGGACCAATTCCACGTTTGGTAGTACCAATTTTGGCCCGGCCCTGGCGCAGCTCGCGTTGCTCATCCAGCAAGCGGTGGTAAGGCAAGACCAAATGGGCACAATCGCTAATGAGCAGATTCTTGCCGATCGTGATTCCCAATTTGCGCAGGCCGTCGATCTCCGCGACAAGCGCGATGGGATCGACAACAACGCCATTGCCAATCACGCAAATTTTTGCGCGGCGAAGTATGCCCGAGGGAATAAGATGCAGGATGTATTTGGCGCCGCGATGAATGACCGTGTGTCCGGCATTATTGCCGCCTTGGCTGCGGACGACGATGTCGGCCTTGGCCGTGAGCACGTCGATGATCTTCCCTTTCCCTTCATCGCCCCATTGCGCGCCGATTAGGATCGTGTTCGCCATCGAAATTGGAATTGGAAATGGGCAAAAAATTTTCCCGAAGCATCCACCAGGACACACTCGGGACTGCCGACAAATAATATGTTGGCAGTGCGTCCCTGCAAGAGATTTTCAGTAAAGAGACGGCTGTGCTCGACCGGAAAAAATAGTCCCCGGCGGTTGGGCGCGAGTTCGACTCGTAAT
>WNFP01001550.1_pt1 | contig 18041 bp, 16 predicted proteins | sample 5400201 | NCBI WGS metagenome assembly WNFP01 (sample SAMN13153355, study PRJNA577476) | soil metagenome | isolation source: 115 cm saprolite under Madrone tree | place: USA:California | collected 2016-06-14 | reverse complement strand
CGCTTCGAGTGCGGCCCGTCCTGGCCGAAGCCGGTGACCGACACGTAGACGACTGCCGGATTCACCGCGCTCACCGCCTCGTACCCCAGGCCGAGCCTGGCGGCCACGCCCGGCAGGAAGTTCTCCACGACCACGTCGGCCCGCCGCGCCAGCTCGAAGGCGATCTTGCTTCCCTCCGTCTTCTGGAGATCGAGCGCGATCCCGCGCTTGTTGCGGTTGATCGCGCCGAAAGATGCGCTGATCCCGTTTCGCCCCCGGAGCACGCGCAGGTCGTCGCCCACCGGGGGCCGCTCCACCTTGATCACGTCGGCGCCCAGGTCACCGAGGAGCGTGGCGCAGTACGGCCCGGCGATCACCCGCGAAAGATCGAGGACTCGGATGCCCTCGAGCATGCTCATGATGCGGGGACCGTCCTGCCCTTTGCCCACTCGCGCAGGGCGTCGATTTCCTCGGCCCGCGTGAGCGACAGCGGCCTGGTCGCCTTGATCTCCTCCAGGATGTGCTCGGTCGTGAGCTCGGCGCGGCGCGCGAAGGCCGTGTAGAGCGCCGCCACCACGGCCTGCTCGACTTCGGCGCCGCTGAAGCCCTCCGCGGCCGCGGCGAGGGTGTCCAGATCGAAGCTCTTGGGGTCGCGATGGCGGCGCGTGAGGTGGATGGCGAAGATCTGGCGCCGCTCGTCGAGGCCGGGCAGGTCGATGAAGAAGATCTCGTCGAAGCGGCCCTTTCGCATGAGCTCGGGCGGCAGCGCGGTGATCTGGTTGCACGTCGCGACCATGAAGACCGGCGCCTCGCGCTCCTGCATCCAGCCGAGGAGCCGCCCCAGGATCCGGCGCGAGAGCCCGCCGTCGGAATCGGAGCTCACGACCGACGCGAAGCCCTTCTCGATCTCGTCGATCATCAGCACGCAGGGGGCCATGCGCTCCGCCGTCGCCAGCGCCCGGTCGAGGTTCTTCTCCGACTCGCCGATGAACTTGTCGAAGAGCCGGCCCGGCTCGAGTCTCAGGAGGGGCAGGCTCCAGGTCTTGGCGACGGCCTTGGCGGCCAGGCTCTTGCCGCACCCCTGGACGCCGAGCAGGAAAATGCCGCGCGGGGCCTCGACGCCGAACTTCTTGGCCTCGGGTGTGAGCGCGTCCCGGCGCTTCTCGAGCCAGGCCTTGAGGCCGCGCAGGCCGCCCACGTCGTCGAGGCCTTCCTTCTGCGGCACGCAGTCGAGGACCCTGTCCCGCGAGAGAATCTCCTTCTTCATCTGGGCGATCACCTCGATGTCGCGGGGCCCGAGGGTCAGGTCGTCGAGCACGGCACGCGTGAGCGCCCTTTCTGCCTCGAAGAGCGTCAGCCCTCTCAACGCCGAAGCGATCTTGTCGAGGATGTCGGGGTCGGGCGGCGGTCCCAGCCGGTGCTGGCGTGAAAGAGTGCCGAAGACCTCTTGAGCGAGGGCCCGAAGGTCCTCTTCGGTCGGCAGCTCGAGCTTGACGAGGCTCGCCAGGGTGGCCAGCTCCGACGGCAGCTCCACGCGCGGCGCCGTGAGCACGATGGCGCGCCGGTCGTGGGAGAAGGCGCGCGCCAGGTCCTGGAGCGTCCGGACCACGGCCGCGTCGCCCAGCGACCGGTAGAGGTCCTTCATGAGGTAGATGCCTGCGTTGGGCAGATCGGAGAGGTTGCGAAGCGCCTTGAGCGGCTCCTTGGTGTCGTAGAGCGGCTCGAGCGCCCCCGCGCGGCGGAGGCCGCGCGTCATGGTCCAGACGAAGAGGGGGATATTGAGCCGCTGGGCGACGCGCTCGAGCGCCTGCTCGACCCGGTCCTCCTCGAGCGTCTCGATGGCGATGAAAGGGGTGCGGGAGGTGATGAGGATCTCGAGGGTCCGGAGGGCGTCCATGGCGGGCGTTCAGTCTGGCACGATCACGCGCCCGTGCGCCAGAGATCCTTACAGCTGCGCTCGTGCTCGATGGAGAGCCGGCCGGCCTTCACGACCAACCGGCGCGGGGCCATGGTCGTCACCACCTCGGCGGGCCGCTCGGTCTCCCAGAGCACGAGGTCGGCGCGGGCGCCCACGTGCAGCCCGTAATCCGGCAGCCGGAGGATCCGCGCCGGATGCGCGGTGAGCATGGCCAGGATGTCGGCGACGTCGCCGTCGGTGCCCATGTGGGCGGCGGCCGTCATGAGATATCCCATCAGCGCGAGGTCGCCCGTGCCCATCGGCGTGAAGGCGTTCAGGATATTGTTGGTCGCCGCCGCGACGGTGACGCCCGCGGCCAGGAGCCGCTTGGCCGGCGCGAGCCCGCGGCGGATATGGCGGGCGTCCTTCCTCCCCATGAGGTAGAGATCCGTGGCGGGCAGGATGATGACGCCGACGCCCGCATCCTTGAGGGTCGCCGCGGCGCGGTGGAAGGCCTCGCGCGAGAGCCCGGCGAGCTCGCTCGCGTGCCCCACCGCCACCCGCCCCTGCCAGCCCAAGCGCACGGCCTGCTCGGCGACGTAGAGGACGTCCATGTGCTCGGGCTCGTCGAAGAAGTCGATGTGGAAGTCCACGTCCACGTCGAACTCGCGCGCGAGGCGGAAGACGATGTCGATCTGGGCATGGGCGTCCGTGTCGTTGTAGGGGCAGCCGCCGATCAGATCGGCGCCGTTCGCGAGGGCCTGCTCGAGCAGCGCCTCGGTCCCGGGCGACTGGAGTATGCCTTCCTGCGCGAAGGCGCAGAGCTGGAGGTCGATGGCCCGCGCGTACTCCCGCTTGAGCTCGGTGAGAGCCTCCAGGCCCTTCAGTCCCACGATGGGATCGATCTCCACGTGGCTGCGCATGGCGGTGGTGCCGGCGCGCACGGCCTGGTCCAGCGCGCGCCGCGCGCGCGCGCGGATGTCGTCCACGGTGAAACGCCGCTTGGCCTCGGCAGTTACGCGGAGTGCCTCCGCTACCGTGCCCTCGACGCTGGGCGCACGCTCCGAGAGGAACGCCTTGTCGAGATGGATGTGCGCGTCCACCAGCCCGGGCGTGAGCACGAGCCCGCCGCAGTCCACCGCGCGGTGCGAGGGACGGCCCGTCAGCGAGCCGATCTCCTTGATCTTGCCGTCGAGCGTGCCGAGGTCCACGAGCCGACCGTCGGGCAGGCGGCAGCCCTGCAGGAGGAGGTCGAAGGACGGAACCATTTATCGCATCGGGTATCGCATCGGGGCCGGGGCTATCGGCTCGCGGTCTTCGCTATCGCTCTACCGCTCGGGCTTCGAGGGCGCGGCATCCGAGGCGGATGCCGCACAACGTGTCCGCGCCTGACGTCGCGCCCATGACAAGGAGTCCGCGCGCCGCGCTCCCCGCATCCTCGTCCGAGCCGGCGGTGAGCAGCGCGAGCACGGGCTCGGCGAAGCGCCCGTCGAGCGCCTCGAGGACGAAGTCCCGCGCCACGTCGGTAGTCCGGCGGCGCGCCGCGTCGGCGAGCCGGTGGCGCTGCCCTTCGTTGGCGGTGAGCCAGCCGGGAGCCAGGCGGTGGATAGCGGCCAGCGCGCCGACAACACAGTCGTCTCCCGCCGGCGTGAGGCCTTCGCCCAAGCCGATGAGGGAGCAGGCGGCGTCCGCGAACGCGCCGGCATCGCCAAGCGCGATGCCACGCTCGAGTGCCTCACGCGCCCGAAGGCCCGCCGCGGAATAGAGCGCCCGCGCGCACGTGGGCTCGGGCAGGGCCTCCCTGCCGAAGCCGAGCGCGCCGCCGGGCATCTCGAGCGCCACGCGCTCGGCATCCGCCCACCCGAAGTCGGAGTGCCCTATCGTCATCCCGGGCGCCACCGCGTCGCGGGCGGGCAGACGCTCGAGCGCGACGGCGAACGGCGCCGCGAGCGGTCCGGGGCCGTGGAGGGTCAGCAGGTGCCCGTCGCCCCACAGGACGTTGACGGCCCGCTCGAAAACCGAGTGGATGCGGCCCGGCTTGAGAGACTCGAGCGCGAGCCGCTCCAGCGAGGCGGTCCCCAGCCGTGTGACACGAAGAAGACCGAGGACGGCAGGCCGGCGAGGCGGGGACCGCATGACAAGTGGCATCATAGTCGCCGGACGCTCGGCCTTCAAGGCGCCCGCCCGCCCGCGCGCCGGCCGAGATACGCATCGACCACGGCGGGGTTCTCGCGAACCTCGCGCGCGTGCCCTTCGAGGACGATGCGGCCTCGATCGAGGACGTAGGCCCGGTCGGCCAGCGCCAGGGCCTGCGCGGCCATCTGCTCGACGAGCAGCACCGTCACGCCCTGTGCTCTCAAGCGCTCGATGGCGGCGAAGATCTCCCGCACGAGGAGGGGCGCCAGGCCCAGTGACGGCTCGTCGAGAAGCAGCACGCGCGGCTTGGCCATGAGCCCGCGAGCCACCGCGAGCATCTGCTGCTGGCCGCCGGAGAGGGCCCCGGCGGGAAGGTCGAGCTTCCCGGCGAGAGCAGGGAAGAGGGCAAGGGCGGTCTCGAGGTCGGCCCCGACGGCGGCGGCGTCGCGCGCGCTCCTGCGCGGAAGCGCGCCGAGCATCAGGTTGTCGCGCACGCTCTGGTCTGCGAAGACGCCGCGCCCCTCCGGCACCAGCGTGATGCCGTGCCGCGCCACCCACCACGACGGCCGGCCGCCGATGTCCCTGCCATCCGCGAGGACACGGCCCGCGGCGGGACGAAGTACGCCCGCAATCGTCTTGAGCAGCGTTGTCTTGCCGGCGCCGTTGCCGCCGATGACGCAGACGATCTCTCCCGGCCGAACCTCCAGCGAGACCTCGTGAAGGACCGCGACGGCGCCGTAGGAGGTGCTGAGCCCGGACACCGTGAGCGCGCTCACGGGGCGGCGCCCAGGTAGGCCTCGATCACCGCCGGGTCGCGGCGGACCGCTTCGGGCGTTCCGTCGGCAATGACCCGCCCGTAGTCCAGCACGGTGATCCGGTCAGAAACCGCCATCACAAGATCCATGTGGTGCTCGACGAGGATCACGGCCGGGCCGCCATGCTCGCGGAGGCCGGTCAGCTGCTCGTCCAGCGCCACGATCTCGGAGGGCGAGAGACCCGCCGCGGGCTCGTCGAGCATCAGGAGCAGCGGATCGGTTGCCAGCGCCCGGGCGATCTCGAGCGTGCGCCTGAGGCCGGCCGCCAATGCCTCGGCGGGCTCGGCGGCCGCCTCCGCGAGCCCGAGCGCTTCGAGCAGCGCGTGGCCGCGCGCCTGGATCGCGGCTTCGCGGATGCGCGCTCGCGGCATTCCGGCAAGCGCCCCGAGGATCGAGCCGAGCCGCGGGCCCGCGACGCCGACCGCCACGTTCTCCCACGTGGAGAGGCCGCCGAACACCTGCGCCGTCTGAAAAGTGCGGGCGATGCCGGCTCGCGCGAGGGCATACGGGGGCCGGCCTACCGTAGAACGGCCGTCGAGCGAGATCTCCCCGGCCGCGGGAGCATAGAAGCCCGACAGCACGTTGAGGAAAGACGTCTTGCCCGCGCCGTTCGGCCCGATGACGGCGTGGATGCTGCGACGATCCACAGTCAGGCTGACATCGCCGAGAGCCGATATGCCGCCAAACGAGAGGCTCACGCCGCTCGTGGTGAGCAGCGCGCCGCCGGTTGCAGTGGCCCCCTCACCCTGCCCTCTCCCACGGTGGGGGAGAGGGTCCAAAATTCCCCCTCTCTCCTTTGGGGAGAGGGCAGGGTGAGCGGAGGGCCGTGGCCGCCCTCGCGACAGAGCGCCGATCACGCCTTCGGGCAGCCAGTAGATCGACACGAGCAGGAGGGTGCCGTAGAGGATGAGCCGGTAGTCGAGGAGGCTGGTCAGGAGCTCCGGCAGTATCGTGAGCGCCAGACTGCCGGCGAGCGGCCCCGCGATGCGCCCGAGCCCGCCGAAGAGCAGGGCCAGCATGAAGACTATGGAAGTCTGGAGCGTGAAGCTGTCGGGAGAAATGTAGCCATTCAAGAAGGTGAAGAGCGCGCCCGCCGCTCCCGCGAAAGCGGCCGAGACCGTGAACGCTATGATGCGCACGTAGTAGGAGGACAGACCCAGCGACTCCGCGGCGACCTCGCTGCTCTTGACGGCGAGGAAGGCGCGTCCCCACGCCGAGCGGCGCAGGTTGGCCGTCAGCCACAGCGCCAGCGCCGCCGCCAGCATCACGGTCCAGTAGTGGCTGCGCAGCGCGGGCTTGGGGATGTTGAAGATGCCGCCGGGTCCGCCCGTCACCGAGCCCCACTCGATCAGGACGCCCTCGACGATCAGGCCGAAGGCGATGGTGACCATGGCGAGATAGGGTCCCGAGACGCGGAGCGCCGCGGCGGCGACGGCGGCGCCCACGACGGAGGTGACGGCGATGGCGAGAGCGATAGCTGCCCACTCGCCCATCCCCGCTCGGGTGACGCAGAGAGCGGCCGTGTATGCGCCGAAGGCGTAGAGGCCGGCGTGGCCGAGCGAGGTCTGGCCGGTCAAGCCCACGAGCACGTTGAGCCCGGCGGTCACGATCGTCAGGAGCCCGATCGAGATGGCGACGTAGAGGTAGTAGGTGTTGGAGGTCAGGAGCGGCACGGCGGCTGCCGCCGCCGCGAGGACGGCCCAGCCCAGCCGGTCCCTCACACGCGCCTCGACGGTTTCTCGCCGAGCAGCCCCCAGGGTCTCGCGACGAGCACGAGGATCACGAGGCCGAAGCCCACGATCTCCCGGGCGCGCGTGGAAATGTACCCCGCGGTGAAGGACTCCACCAGGCCATAGCCCAGCCCCGCCACGACGATGCCGGGCGCGGAGGTCAGGCCCCCGATGATGGCGACGGCGAAGGCTTTGAGCCCGATGATGGTGCCCATCTGGGGCGACACGTTGAGAAGCGGGGCGAGCAGGACGCCCGCGACTCCCGCGAGCACCGCGGACAACGCGTAGGAGGCCATGACCGCGCGCGGGATGTTGATGCCCATGAGCCCCGCCGCTTCGGGGTTCCACGCCACGGCCTTGAGCTGCTTGCCGTATGGCGTCCGGTGGTAGAAGAGCTGGACGAGCCCCATCAGCAGGAGGCCCGCCACGGGCACGAGGAGCTCCTGCGCGTAGAAACCGGCCGAGCCCACCATGATCGGCTTCTGCATGAGCGGCGAGGGAAAGGCGCGCGCGTCCTTGCCGAAGGTGAGCTGCGCCACGTTCTCGGCGATGATGCCGACGGCGATGGTGGCGAGCAGCCAGGCGGGAGAGGCGCGGAGGAAGAAGGGGCGGACGGCGACACGCTCCACGAGGGCGCCGAAGCAGGCCAGCGCGACGAGCGTGACGAGAAGGGCAAGCGGGAAGGGCCAGCCCAGCGCGACGAAGACCGCGTAGGCGACCACGGCCCCCGCCATCACGGCGTGACCCTGGGAGAAGTTCATGGTCCGGCTGGTCGACCAGGTAATGTGGTACCCGAGGGCGACCAGCCCGTACATGCTGCCCAGGGCCAGGCCGGTGACGACGAGCTGGAGGTAGATGGGCGCGAGCCCCTACTTCATGCTGACCGGCACGATCTTGCCGCCCTTCCAGACGACCATGACGTAGTCCTCGTCGGTGAGCGCGTCGTGCTGCTCCGCCGTGAAGGGCCGCTTGTACGTCTTGATGAGCCCCTTGTACTCGGCCCTGAGACTCTCGAGCGCGTCGCGGACCTTGGCGCCGTCGGTGGACCCGGCCTGGTCGATCGCGAGCGAGACCAGGTGCATCCCGTCGTAGGCGTTGGCCGTGCCCACCGGCGCGATCACGTCGCCGGGCTCCTTGACGGCGTACTTCTCGCGCAGCACCTTGAGCACGTACTGGCCGCGCTCGTTCTGCTTGCCGAAGAAGGTGTAGGTCTGCAGGAACACCACGCCGTCGGACAGGTCGCCCGTCAGCTCCGCGAAGCGACCGCCCGAGATGCCCCAGTGGGAGATCATGGCCGTGTCCCAGCCGAGCTTGGCCTTGGAGCGCAGGACCTGCGCGCCCTCCGGCGCGTTGGCCACGAGCACGATGAGATCGGCGCCCGCGTTCTTGAGCCGGAGGAGCTGGGGGCTCATGTCGGGGTCGTTCCAGTTGAAGCGCTCGACGCCGACCGCCTTGATGCCCTTCTCACCGAACCATTTGGTCAGACCCGTCTCGTTGGACTGGCCCCAGGGCGTGTTTTCGAGGAGGAGTCCCGGCTTGCCCTTCTTGAGCGCGTCGACCGCGTAGCGCGAGAGGTAGCGGTCGACGTAGTCGTCGTTGGCCGAGACGCGGAAGACGTAGTTCGGCGTCTGCCCGTTGCGCGTGACGTTGGTGCCGGCGGCCCAGGCGCCCATGTAGGGGGTCTTCAGCTCGTGCCAGACGGGCACCTGCGCCAGCGCCACGGTGGTATGGAGGCCGCCGAAGACGGCCGCCACCTTCTCGCGCTCGACGAGCTCGCGGGCGATCGTCACGCCCTTTTGCGGGTTGCCCTCGTCGTCGCGGACGACCAGCTCGAGCTTGCGGCCGCCGAGCACGCCGCCCTTGGCGTTGATCTCGTCGATGGCGATCAGAAGCCCCCGCTTGATCGCCTCGCCGGAGGCGGCCGAGCCGCCGGACACGGCCGCCGAGAGCCCGATCTTGACGGGCTCCTTGGATTGGGCAAGCGCCGGGCCCGCTGTGGTCCACGCCACGGCGAGCAGGATGGTGAGCATCGCGGAGAGACGTCTCATGCGAATCCTCCTTGGCGGGTCATGACCCGCGTGGAATCCGATTCCGGGCGGTTTCCGGCTGTTCCACGACGGCGCTGGCGCGGCAGCGGCCTTCTCTAGGTATCACGAAACGTCGGGGAAGGAAACGCCGAGACACGCGGCAAGGTTCCAGATGTGAGGCGGCAACGATGCAGGCGGCCGCCTGCTAGGTCTTGGGCGGGGTGATGCCGTAAATCTTCAGCTTGCGGTAGAGGTGGCTGCGCTCGATGCCGAGTTTCTCGGCCGTGCGGGTCATGTTCCACTCGTGCTCGCGCAGCTCGCCCAGGATGTAGGCGCGCTCGAAGGCCTCGCGGGCGTCCTTGAGCTTTCGGTCGCGCGGCGGGCCCTCGCTGGCCTCGCCCTCCCCGCGGGTGCGGAGCGGCGGCGGCAGGTCCTCGGGGCCGATGACATCGCGGGGGGCCATGATGACCAGCCGCTCGACCATGTTGCGAAGCTCGCGCACGTTGCCCGGCCACTCGTTGGTGAGGAAGTAGGCGAGCGCCTCCGCCGCCATCGTCTTCGGGCGCCGCCCGTTCTCGGCCGAGAAGAGCGCGATGAAGTGCTCCACGAGCGCCGGGATGTCTTCTTTTCGCTTGCGGAGAGCGGGGACCTCGATCGGAATGACGTTCAGGCGGTAGAAGAGGTCCTCGCGGAAGCGCCCGGCGCCGATCTGCTCCTGGAGGTTCTGGTTCGAGGCGGTGATCACGCGGACGTCCACGCGGATCGTCTCTTTGCCGCCCACCCGCTCGAAGGCCTGCTCCTCGAGCACGCGCAGCACCTTGGCCTGGGTCTTGAGGCTCATGTCCCCGATCTCGTCGAGGAAGAGGGTGCCGCCGTCGGCCAGCTCGAACTTGCCCCGGCGGCGCGCCACCGCGCCCGTGAAGGCGCCGCGCTCGTGTCCGAAGAGCTCCGACTCGATCAGCTCCTCCGGCACGGCGGCGCAATTGACCTCGACGAAGGGCCCCTCGGTGCGGGTGGACCGGGCGTGGATGGCGCGCGCGACCAGCTCCTTGCCGGAGCCGCTCTCGCCGTGGATGAGGACGCGGCCGGTCGTCGGCGCCGCCACCGCGATCTGCTGGCGCAGCTCATCGATGACGGCGCTCTTGCCGACGATCTCCTGACCGCGCTCCACGCGCTCCCGCAGCTGACGATGCTGCTGCTCGAGGCGGGCATGCCCGAGCGTGCGCTCCACGACGAGGAGCGTCTTCTCGAGCGAGAGCGGCTTCTCGACGAAGTCGTAGGCGCCGAGCTTGGTCGCCTTGACGGCGGTCTCGATGGTGCCATGGCCGGAGATCATCACCACCGCGGTCTCGCGCCGCCGCTGCTTGATTTCGGCCAGCGCCTCGAGGCCGTCCATGCCCGGCATCCAGATGTCGAGGAAGATCAGATCCGGCGCGTCATCGGACAGGCGAGCCAGCGCCTCCTCGGCGGAGCCCACCGCGGTGACCCGATAGCCCTCGTCCTCGAGCACTCCCCGCAGGGACGTCTGGATGGCGCGCTCGTCGTCCACGATCAGGATGTGCTCGCCCGCCATCTAGCCCGCCCTCACCGGCGCGTTGGCCTCGGCAGGCGCGGCCGCAAGCCGGCCCACTGGCAGCTCGATCACGAAGCGCGTGCCCAGCGGCGCCGCGTCCTCGACCCAGATGGTGCCGCCGTGGTCGGTGATGATCTGGTGCACGATGGGCAGGCCCAGGCCCGTGCCGCCGGCCTTGGTCGAGAAATACGGCAGGAAGAGCCGCTCCTTGTCCTCGCCCGGGATGCCGGGCCCGTCGTCGGCGACGACGATGCGGGCGCGCCGGCTCTCCGGCAGCCAGATGGTGTCCACGGTGACGACGCCGGCGCCCCCCACCGCCTCGACCGCGTTGTCCACGAGGTTCAGCACCGCGCGCTTGATCTGGTCCGGATCGACGTCGAGGGGCGGCAAGTCGGGCGAGAACGACGCCTTGATGGAGAGCCCGGGATGGGACTCGCGGTAGAGGACGACCACGCCCTCGAGCAGGCGCCCGAGATCCGTGGCACGGGGCTGGAGCGCGGGCATACGTGCGAAGCGCGAGAATTCGTCGACCAGCTGTTTCAGCCCCTCGACCTCCTGCACGATGGTGGCCGTCGCCTCTTCGAGCAGCTGTTTTTCCTCAGGGCTCCGATTGGTCGACAGCCGGCGGCGAAGGCGCTGGGCCGAGAGCTGGATCGGGGTCAGCGGGTTCTTGATCTCGTGCGCGATCCGCTGAGCGACCTCACGCCATGCCGCCAGGCGCTGGGCCTTGAGCAGCTCCGTCAGGTCGTCGAAGACGAGCACCATGCCCAGATAGGCGCCCTCGGGCCCCTTGAGGGCCGTCGCGGAGGCGAGCAGCGTGACGGCGTGGCCCTCGCGACGGAGGTGCACCTCGCGCTCGAGGGCGCCCTCGCGCAGCCGGTTCATGCGCTGGATGAGCGCCGCGAGCTCGGAGTGCATCGGCGGCCGCAGCACCGCCGAGGCAAGCTGCCCCTGGGCCGACGCGGCCGGCACGCCCAGCATGCGCTCGGCGGCGCCGTTGATGGTCGTGATGCGCCCGGCGGGGTCGAGCGAGAGCACGCCCGTGGCCACCTCCTCCAGGACCGTCTCGGTGTAACGGCGCCGCTGCTCGACCTCCTCGTGCTTGGCCTGGAGGTCGCGGTACGTGTGCTCGAGCTTGGTCTGCGAGGAGGCGAGGTCGCTCGTCATCCGGTTGAACGAGTCCACGAGGACGCCGATCTCGTCGTCGGCGCGGACCGTGACCTTGTAGTTCAGGTTGCCCGCGGCCACCGCGCGGGTGCCCTCCGCGAGCATCTGGACGGGCTCCGTGATGCCGCGCGCGAGGTAGAGGCCGAACCAGGTCGCCGAGAACACGATCACGAGCGTCATCAGCAGGAAGAGCAGGATGTAGATGCCCTTGAGCGGCTGCTTGAGCAGCCGGAGCTGCTTGTACTCCTGGAAGGACTGGCTGATGCCCCGCAGGCGGGACTCGAGCCGCTGCGTCACGTAGCTGCCCACCAGGAGCGATCCTACGACTCCGCGTTCTGGGCTCTTGATGGGCACGATCGCCTGGATCATGTCGCCGTTGTCGAGCTCGTGGACCGTCGTCACTTCCTGCCCGGCGAGTCCCTGCCGCAGCTGCTCCTTGTTCACGGACTTCGTCGGGACGTTGGGACCGATCGTCGCGTCCTTCGCGTGCGAAATGAGTATGCCGCCGCGGTTGAAGACCGAGATGGCGGCGAGCCCGAGGCGCTCCTGCTGGCCGTTGATGTACGTCTGCAGCACCGGGCGCTGGTTCGCGGCCATGAAGCCCTCGCGCGCGAGCACCTCGGCCATGTAGCGCGCGTGGCGCAGGGCCATGGCCTCCTGGCCCTGATAGTACGTCTGCGCCACCTCGAGGGCCTGGTCGAGTGGCCGCTCCACCTGCGGCTTGAACCAGCCTTCGATGGAGGTGTTGATGAAGTTCGACGCGATGATGAAGATCAGGATGGCCGGCGTCAGCGCCAGCGAGAGGAAGGCGAGAACGAGCTTGGCCTTGAACCGGGCGCCCAGGACCTTCTGCTTCCGCTCGAAGGCGAGCTTGACGAGGTTCCGGAAAAGCAGGAGGACGAGCAGCAGGAAGACGATCAGGTTCAGGTTGAAGAGCGCGAACACGGCGAGGTTGGACGCGAGGGGAACCTGGGGCGAATGGATCCAGACCTTGAACCCCCACCACGCCACCGCAAGGAGCGCCAGCCCGCCGGAGACGATGAACAGGTTGCGCCGATAGTGACCCCGCGCCTCGACCGGTGTGTCGATCAGCGGGCTCACTGGCGTCTCGTGGGCGTGAGCAGCGGCGACTGGATCCAGTCCGATTCAGCCGCCTCTCCGCTGAACCGGGCGAGCCAGGAGTTGACTCCATTGAGCGAGACGTCGGCGCGGACGCGGATGAAGTAGAGCTCCTGCGGGTCGAGCGCGGCGTCCGGAGCGAGCTTGCCCGCGCGGAGCTCGGAGACCACGCGCTGGGCCTCGCGGAACTGCTTGGTCATGAACGCCTCGCGCTCCTCGCCGGCGAGCGACACGACCTTGTACTCCTTGGTCGCAGGGTTGTACGTCACCTGGCGCTCGATCGTGCGCGAGTGCAGGAGCCGGTTGCGGAAGCGCTGCTGCCAGAGCTCCACCACGAAGCGCACGTGGACGGGGACGCCGCTGTGCAGGCTCTCGCTGAGCATGGAGGGCACAGCGCCCAGGAGCACTCCCTGGACGGTCACGTCGAAATCGTTGAGGAAGATGGACAGGTTGCTGATGCGGAGCTCGCTCTCCGCCGGAGCCGTCGAGGAGGGGAGGCACACCACGAGCAGGACGACCAGAGCGATCGCCCACCGGCCGGTCTGGTGGCTCACGAGTGAGAGTCTCCCCACGGACACGTCATTATAGCTTCCGGCAGGGCCAGGAGCGCGGGAAAGCCGGGGCGGACTGAAGAGTCTGAGGCGGCTGCTAGAGAGCTGGGATACCGGGCTGGGAGGACAGGCCACCGGGTACGAGCTGCTCGAGACGGCCCGAAAGGCTGCCGGCGGCTTGGGCGTGCGGTCGGGCGACCCGCTGCCGGCGCTCCGCGGCGAGGGCTCCCTTCATCGCGGAAACCAGCTCGTGATTGAGCGCGTGGCCGGCGTTCTTGGCCGTGATGTGACCCATGAGCGGGCGGCCCAGGAGCCAGAGATCGCCCACGAGGTCGAGCATCTTGTGCCGGACAAACTCGTCTTCGAACCGGAGACTGTCGTTGAGGACCGAGCGCTTGCCGACCACCACGGCGTTCTCGAGCGATCCGCCGCGTGCCAGCCCGTTCTTCCGCATGGCCGCGACGTCCTTGAGGAAGCCGTAGGTCCGGGCCGAGGCCAGCTCGTCCACGAACACGCTCTCACTGACATCGAGCGAGACGACCTGGCAACCTACCACGGGGTGCGGGTTGTCGAGCGTGTAGGTGATGCGGAACACGTCGGAGGGTGTGATCTCGAGCCAGCGATTGCCGTCTCCCACTCGCACCGGCTCGCGGACCGAGATCGAGCGGCGCGGAACTGGCAGTGTGACGGCGCCTGCGGCGTAGAGCAGATCCACGAAGGGCTTCGCGCTGCCGTCGAGAGCGGGGATCTCCTCGGCGCTCACGTCGGCCAAGAAGTTGTCGATGCCGAGCGCGGCGGCCGCCGCCATCAGGTGCTCGATGGTCCGCACCCGCACGCCGAAGGCGCCGAGGGTGGTCGCGGCTCGCCCGTCTACGACATGGTCGATGTCGGCGGGGATAAGGGTCCCGTCTGCCGCGCGGAAGAGAATGCCTGTGTCTGCGGCGGCGGGAGACAGCGTCAGCTTGACCGGCTCGCCGGAATGAAGCCCAATGCCCTCTACTGAGACCTGCCGCCGGATGGTCTTCTGGTAGCCCATTCCGTGCCCCGTATGAAGCAACGACGATGCCATTCAACCCAATATCGGTTAACTAGCTGTTTCGTATGGAATCTCATGTGGGCAAGCAAAGGCAAGAGTCCCTCCGGGTGAATGAACGACACGCTCCTGGAGCCGAGTCTGTCTCATTTTCGCAACGCACCTCACGCTTGTTCCCCCTGGACGATGACCCGAGCCTCCGAACCGTTTCCAGCCTCCAGAACGAAGGCGCCCTCGGCTCGGATCCCACGCACGGTTTCGCGCGGGATGTGGCGAGCCGGGTCAAGATCTTCACCGTGAAGGCGGCTGTACAGGCGCAGTGGCTCGCCCCCCTGGGCGCCTGCATCCAGAGCAAACATGCTGAACTCGACACGCCGCGCGACGAAGCCCTCGACGTCCATGACATACAGGCATTCATTGAGCCAGTTCACGAGGAGTCTCTCGGGCGCTGTGCCGTGGGCGCGGACCTCACGCGCGTCGCGCTCCTCGACCGAGGCCGGATCCGCCACGAGGGCGAAGATGCCGAGGGCGACCTGAGCGAATGCCTCCGGCAGGGTCGCGCCACGGCCGACCACGCCCCTGCCGCCGTCGGCGTCCACATACGTGAAGGCCGGGGTCAGGGGCGGTCTCCGACGAGATCGCCGTAGCGCGCCTGTAGGATCGCCAGCCCCACCGGCCCGGCCGTCTCGGTCCGGAGAATGCGCGGGCCGAGCCCTCCGACGACGGCGCCCGCGGTCCGGAGCGCGTCGGCCTCGGCCGGCTCGAGGCCGCCCTCGGGTCCGACCACGACCGTGGCGCGGCTCACGGGTCCCTGAGGCAGCTGCGGGCCGAGGGGCTCGCGCGCGTCTTCCCAGAGGCAGACGAGCAGGCCTTCGGTCTCGCGGGCCGCGATCCACGAGGCCAGGCGCTTGGGCGTCGTCACCTCGGCAACGACGGCGCGGCCGGTCTGCTTGGCGGATTCCTTGGCCACTCGTTGCCAGCGGGAGAGGCGCGGCCCCGCGCGCTCCGGCTCGACACGCACCACGGTGCGGGCCGTCACGAGCGGCACCACGCGAGCGGCGCCGAGCTCGGTGGCCATGCGGATGATGCCTTCCATCTTGTCGCCCTTGGGAATGCTCTGCGCCAGAGTCAGATGCAGGGGCGACTCGCTCCGGAGCGCCGCGCGTGCAAGGAGGGCGCCCTCGGCGAAGCGGCCGCGCACGCGCTGGAGCCGCACCGTCAGCACGTTGCCCAGGCCGTCGAACGCCTCGACGATGTCGCCGCGGCCCAGGCGCAGCACGCGTGTCAGGTGTCTGGTCTCCTCGGCGTCGAACGTGACGCGCTCCCCGATGATGCCGTCGGGGCGGATGAGGAAGCGGGTCACGCGGCGGTCGCCTCGAGCAGCAGGGAGGACCAGCCCTCGACCACGAGCCGCCCGAGCGGGGCGAAGCCCGCCGCCTCGAGCGCCGCGATCACGTCATGGTCTTCGTGCTCGAGGATGCCGCCGAGGATCAGCGTGCCACCCGGCGCCGTCAGCCGTCGATAGTGCGGGGCGAGGGCCAGATGAGTGTGGGCGAGGAGATTGGCGACGACGAGCGGGAAGGGCCGGACCTCGCGGAGCGACTCGGGTCCCGCCATGACGAGATCGATGCGATCGGCGCAGCCGTTGCGGGCAGCGTTGACCCGCGCGGCCGCGACGGCATCCGGATCCACGTCCACGGCCACGACGTGGCCGGCCCCGAGCTTGATGGCGGCGACGGCGAGGATGCCCGTGCCGGTGCCGATGTCGAGGACCCGGTCGGGACCCGTGTCGACAATGGACTCGTCGAGGAGCGCCAGGCACCCCTCGGTGCTGCCGTGATGCCCGGTACCGAAGGCACGCCCCGGCTCGATGACGACCGTGACGCGACCGGGCGATTCGGCCGCCTCCCACGGCGGCTTGACCCAGAGCCGGCGCCCGACGGCCCGTGGCGGGAAGGACTGCTGCCAGGCGCTGGCCCAGGCCTCCTCGAGGAGCGGCGCGATCTCCACAGCGCCCGGAGCCGTCGAGAAACCCAAGGCGCAGAGCCCGCCCGCATACTCCCGCACCGAGGCGACGAGGTCGGTCGACGGAGCGCTGTCGGGGAAGAAAGCGCGAAGACGGGCGGGCGCGAGGGGACCCTCCTCCTCCACGACGCCCAAGGCGCCCTGTTCCCAGAGGAAGTTCGTCAGGCCTTCGGAGGTTTCGGGCGAGGTCGGGACGGTGAGCTGCCAGAAGGCCATCAACTGCCGAAGAGCTTCTTCATTCGCTCGAGGAAGGAGTCGAGCAGCGGGCCCGAGGATGCCTTCGACGACTCTCGGAGCTCCTCGAGGAGCTCCCGCTCCCGCTGGGAGAGCCTCCTCGGCACCTCGACGATCACCTCGTACACGGCGTGGCCGTGCCCGCGTCCCCTGAGGTGCGGCATGCCCTTGCCCTTGAGCATCAGGCGCTGGCCCGGCTGGGTCCCCGGCGGCACCGTGAGGCGAGCCTTGCCATCCAGGACGGGCACGTCCACTTCATCGCCCAGGCAAAGCTGTGGATACGTCAGCGGCAAGGCGCATACGAGATCCGCGCCTTGTCGCACGAAGATGTCGTGCGGGCGGATCTGGAGGACCACGTAGAGGTCGCCCGCGGGGCCACCATGAAGACCCCCTTCGCCCTCTCCCGAGAGGCGTAGCTGGTTGCCGTCCTCGACGCCCGCGGGAACGGTCACGGTGAGCAGCCGCTCGCGAGGCACGCGGCCCTCGCCGCCGCAACCGGCGCACGGGTGGAGGTTGACGCGTCCCGCGCCCCCGCACGTGGGGCAGGGGCGGGCGACGGTGAGAAAGCCCTGGGAGAAGCGGACTTGTCCTTGGCCGCGGCAGGTTCCACATGTCTCGGGTGAGGTGCTTGGCTCATGACCGGTGCCGCGGCACGCCTCGCAGGTCTCGTGGCGCGGGACCTGCAGCTTGGTTTCGAGCCCCTGCGCGGCTTCTTCGAGCGAGATCTCGAGCCGGTACTGAAGATCGTCGCCGCGGCGCGCGCGCGTGCGGCGCGATCCCCCGCCTCCAAAGAATCCCTCGAAGAGGTCCTCGATGATCGTGCCGAAGCCGACGTCGGGGCCGCCGCCCGGACCCGAGACGGTGCCGAAGCGGTCGTACTGCGCGCGCTTGCCCGGATCGGAGAGGACGGCGTATGCCTCGCTGATCTCCTTGAAGCGCTCCTCGGATCGGGCGTTGCCGGGATTCTTGTCGGGGTGGTGCTGGCGGGCGAGGGTGCGGTAGGCCCTCTTCAGCTCGGCGTCATCGGCGTCCCGGCCGACGCCGAGAACCGAGTAGTAGTCCTTGGGCGCCACGCTAGGGCGAGTCGGGGCTCGAGGCCACGGTGACCATGGCCGGGCGCAGGACGCGCCCGTTCAGGAGATAGCCCCGCGCCGTCTCGTCGACCACCGTGCCCTCGGGCTGTCCCTGGGCGGGCACGCGGGCGATGGCCTCGTGCCGCTCGGGATCGAAGGGCTGGCCGACGGAGGTGAAAGAGGTGACGCCGAACTTCTCCAGCACGCGCAGGAGCTCGCGCTGGATCAGCTCCACCCCGGCGGTGACGGCCGCCGCGGTGGTCTCGTTGCGGGCGGACTGGAGCGCTCGCTCGAAATTGTCGAGGACCGGCAGGAGCTCGCGCAGCAGCGATTCATTGGCGTAGCGCGTGTACTCGTCGCGCTCGCGGGCGGCCCGCTTGCGGGCGTTGTCGAACTCGGCGGCGGCCCGGAGGTAGCGGTCGCGGTGCTCCTCGGCCAGTAGGGTCTTGGCTTCGAGCGCCTCGCGGAGACGACGGATCTCCTCCTCGGGTGTCAGAGACAGCGCGTCGGTGTCAGGGACCAGCTCGTCGTCGCTCATGACACATCAAAGTATAGCAGACGGGAACAGCCCGGCCCCGGGGGGAGCAACCCGGCTCCGCCGAGGGCTTGCCCGCCCCGCGAAGCAATTACACGGGCCCGCGGAGCGATTACCCAGGTCCGCGGAGCGATTACCCAGGTCCGC